>Ga0075163_10000361_pt1 | contig 58109 bp, 55 predicted proteins | sample JI1023141ADNA_FD_71478 | JGI IMG/M metagenome (GOLD analysis project Ga0075163, IMG submission 71478) | Wastewater effluent complex algal communities from Wisconsin, to seasonally profile nutrient transformation and Carbon sequestration -... | ecosystem: Engineered > WWTP > Effluent > Algae... | reverse complement strand
ATACATGGCGCCGGAGATCTATCGCGGCCAGGGCACCGACGCGCGCGCGGATCAGTTCGCGTTCGGGGTGGCGCTGTACGAGGCGCTGTATCGCAAGCGGCCGTTCGATCGCGTCGCGCTGGTCGAGCAGCGCGCGACCGCACCGAAGCCTCCCCCGTCGGATGTACCCGCGTGGCTCGAGCGCGTCGTGCTGCGCGTGATCGCGCTCGATCCCGATCAGCGCTACGCGTCGATGGACGAGCTGCTCGTCGCGCTCGCCGCCGATCCGAGCGGGCGTCGCCGGATCGCGCTCGGGGCCACCGGCGTGCTGGCGCTCGGCACGGTCGCCGTGTTCGCGTTGGTCCGCGGTGGTGACAAGGAACCCGCGGCCGAGCTGTGCACGGGGGCCGAGGCCCAGCTCGCGGGGACGTGGGATCCCGGCGCCCGCACGGCGCTCGAGGCTGCCTTCAAGAAGCTCGACAAGCCGTTCGTCGCGGACGCGATCAAGGCGACGGAGACCGGGCTCGACGCCTACGCGACGTCGTGGACCGAGATGCGCACCGAGGCGTGCAGGGCGACTCGCGTGCTCGGCCATCAAGCCGAGGACGTGATGACGCTGCGCATGCAGTGCCTCGATCTCCGCGCGACCGAGCTCCGCGCGTTGACGGGCCTGTTCGCGAAGGCCGATGCGAGCACGGTGCACGGCGCGGTGTCGGCGGTGCAGAAGCTCAGCCCGATCGCGGACTGCGCCGACGTGCCCGCGCTGCTCGCGCCCGATCCGCTGCCCAAGGATCCGGTCGCGCGAGACAAGATCATCGCCGTGCAAGCGAAGCTCGCCGAGGCGCGCGCGGTCTACAAGGCCTCGCGCCCGGCCGACGCGTACGCGATCTTGCAACCCCTCGAGCGCGGCATCGGCGAGCTCGAGCATCGCCCCACCAAGGCGACGTTCCATTTTCTGAACGGCCAGACGCTGTGGGTGTTGCAAGGTCCCGACAAGGGCGAGCCGGAGCTCCAGGCCGCCGCGTTCAACGCGGCCGCGGGCAAGGCCGACGAGCTCGAGCTCGACGCGTGGCTCTCGCTCACCAACCTCGCGATCGAGCGCGCGAAGTTCGACGTCGCGAAGGAGCGCTGGACGCACGCCTCCGCCACGCTCGCGCGCCTCGGTGGTCGTTGGGAGCTCGAGGTCCGCGTGCTCGCCTCGCAGGCCCTGCTGCAGCTCCGCCAGAGCAAGCACGAGGACGCGATCGCGATCATCAAGCGGGCGCGCGCGATCGTCGACGTGCATCCGAACACCACGGCCTACGGGTACGCGCTGCTCGTCGAGGCGACGATCCTGTCGGCCTCCGGACGCGCGGCCGAGGCCGTCGAGGTCTTCCGCAAGGTGCTCGCGTATCAACGCACGCTCGGCAACAACCGGATCGAGGTCGCGGCGATCGTCCAGAACATGGCCACCGCCGAGGCCCAGGTCGGTCACAGCAAGGAAGCGATCGATCTCTCGAAGCAGGCGGTCGAGATCAGCGCCTCGATCTACGGCTCCGACAGCGGCGAGGTCGCGATGGCGCTCAACACGCTCGCCGCCGCGCAGGCGATGACCGGCGAGCTCGCCGCCACGCTCGAGACCAACCAGCGAGCGCTCGCGATCGCGAAGCGCACCGCCGCCGAGAACGACCAGCTCTACGCCTCCACGCTCGGTCAACTCGCGGGCACGCTGGTCGCGCTGAACCGCCCGAAGGAGGCGCTTCCCTACCTCGACACCGCCGAGCAGATCCACGTCGCGAAGGTGGGGCCTGGCCACGTCCAGACGCTGACCATCGTGCTCACCAAGTGCGATGCGCTGCGGGCGGCGAAGCAGCTGAAGGCCGCGATCCGGGAATGCGAACGCGCGGTCGCGAACGGCGAGGCGTCGCTCGGCAAGACCAACCCGCTGCTGTTCTTGTTCCTCGGCCACCTCGGCGAGACGCTGCTCGAGGCGAAGCAGGCGAAGCGGGCCACCGTCGCGCTCGATCGCGCGCTCGCGCTGGGTGCGACGAACCCGGCGGACCTCTACGTGATCGCGTTCCTCGACGCGCAGGCGCATCGCGCCGCCGGCAATCGCGCGCGCGCGATCGAGCTCGCCACCAAGGCCCGCGACGGCTTCAGGTCGCTCGGCGAGGTCGGCGCCGCCTCGCTGCAGGAAGCCGAGCGGTTTCTCCGCAAGCGCTGATAGCATCACGTCATGAGGGCCGCGCTGTTGCTCCTGGTGTCGTCGACGGCAGCCGCCGACGTGATCGACGTCGCGACGCCCGAGGAGCTGACCGCCGCGGTCGCGAGCGCCGCACCGGGTGACGAGATCGTGCTCGCCGACGGGACCTACGCGATCTCCCAGAACCTGTCGTGCACCGCGGCGGGCACCGAGGCCCAGCCGATCGTCGTCCGCGCCGCCACGCCGCTCGCCGCGAAGCTCGAGCTCGCGACCACCGAGGGCTTCAAGGTCTCCGGCGCGCACTGGCACTTCGAGGGCCTCGACGTCCGCGGCGTGTGCGCCGACGACGACACCTGCGAGCACGCGTTCCACGTCAGCGGCGCGGCCGATGGCTTCGTCCTGCGCGGATCACGCGTGGTCGACTTCAACGCGCAGCTCAAGGTCAACGCCGGCCAGATCGGCAACACGTTCGTCACGCCGAACCGCGGCCTCGTCGAGAATTGCCAGCTGTTCGACACGCGCGGCCGCAACACCAGCAACCCGGTGACCAAGCTCAACATCGACACCGGGGACGACTGGGTGGTCCGCGGCAACGTGCTCCACGACGCGCACAAGCTCGGCGGCGACGAGACCTCGTACCTCGCGTTCATGAAGAGCGGCAGCCGCCGCGGCGTGTTCGAGCGCAACCTCGTGATCTGCTCGCGCGATCACGCCGGCGGCACGCGCATCGGCCTGTCGTTCGGCGGTGGCGGCACGGCGCCGCAGTTCTGCGCGCCCGCGTTCGATGCCGGCACGCCGTGCGCCGTCGAGCACGAGGGCGGCACGATCCGCAACAACATCATCGCGAGCTGCAGCGACGTCGGCATCTACCTCAACCGCGGGCACGACTCGCACGTGTTGTTCAACACGCTGGTCGACACCGCCGGCATCGACTTCCGGTTCGAGACCACCACCGGCGAGGCCGCGGGCAACCTGATGAGCGGCGACATCCATCCGCGCGAGCAAGGCACGGTGACCGCCGACGGCAACCGGGTGAACGTCGACCTCGCGACCTTCGCGAGCTGGTATCGCGATCCGGCGGCCGGTGATCTGACGGCGACCGGCGATCTCGCCGAGTTGATCGCGGCCGGTCCCCCGCGCGCCGAGGTGATCGACGACTACTGCGTCCAGCCTCGCCCGTCCGGCGCACTCACGCTCGGCGCGATCGAGCACTCCGCCGGCAACTGCGACACCACGACGCCTCCCGTCGACCCCGATCCGCCGCTCCCCGAAGATCCCGCCGCCCCGAGCGCGGGTGGGTGCTGCCACTCCTCGGGCCCCGGCGCCACGCCGCTGCTCGTCCTGCTGGGCCTTCTCCTGCTCCGCCGCCGCTCGTAGCGAGCGTTTTCCGCGACGAGGCGGTTCGTGTTGACAATGCGTAACGAGTCGGTTACGCATTGGCCGTGGACGCCGTTGCCCAGGCCCTCGCCGACCCGATCCGGCGCGACATCCTCCGGATGCTCGGTACGGGCACCCGGACCGCCGGCGATCTCGCGGAGGCCTTTCCGGTCAGTCGCCCCGCCGTCAGCCGCCACCTGCGCGTGCTCCGCGAGTCCGGCTTGATCCGCGACACCGTCCGCGGTCGCCATCGCGAGTACGAGCTCGTGCGATCCGCGCTCGACGAGCTCGAGGCGTACATCCACACGCTTCGCACGCCGGCGATCGATTGGGAGCGCCGGTTCGCCGCGCTCGAGACCGAGGTCTACCGCGTTCGCAATCAACGCCGTCGTGCAGCACCGACGGCCGTCACCAAGACCACCAGCAAGAAGGAATCCGCATGAGCTCCTCTCCCTCCGGCCGCCTCCGCGGCAACGCCCTCGTCGTCTCCCGTCGGTTCCGTGCGCCGATCGAAGATGTCTGGAAGAGCATCACCGACTCCGACAGCACCGCGCGCTGGTACGGCCGCTGGGAAGGCACGCCCGGCCCCGGCAATCAGATCCGCGTGCAGATGGCCTTCGAGGATGGCGCGCCGTGGATCACCAAGACGATCGAGATCTGCGAGCCGCCGCGCCGCCTGGTGCTGACCGCGGACAACAAGTTCGTCCAGCGCCTCGAGCTGGTGCTCGCGCCCACCGCGGAGGGCTGCGAGCTCGAGCTGATCCACCACGACGTCAACCCCGCGATGGTCGGTGACTTCGGCCCGGGCTGGGAGTTCTATCTCGACCAGCTCGTCGCCGCGCGCGACGCCCAGCCGCTGCCGAAATTCGGCGACTACTACCCGTCGCAGAAGGCGTACTACGCGGCGCTCCAGCCGACGTGAGTCACAGGGGGGAGTACCATCGGCGCCAATGCAGACGGTCTACTGGCGACGAGACTTCCCTCCACTCAGCGAGGAGATCGAAGGCGAGCACGAGGCCGAGGCGCACGCCCAGATCCCCGACGATCTGATGCATCGCACCGAGCTGTGGGGCCAGTGCTATCCGTTGCTGACCGCCGAGGCCGAGCGCGTGATCGGACAGGAAGTGGCGCGGCTCGGCGGCAGCTGCGCGCACGTGGTCGAGGAGACCATCAAGTCCAAGATCGACGATGTCGCGCGGACGTTCGAGCTGCGCGGGGCCTTTCGCTTCATCCTGTATCGCCATCCATGAACGAGTGAGACACTCGGCTCGCCCGAGTGTCCACCCCACGTCGAGACAGCCGCGCCCTCGTCGAGTTGTGCGGTGGCTACTTCGGCGCCTACGTCCTCACCGGCGTGCTGGTGAAGTACTTCACCGGCCTCCGCGAGCCTCGGTTCTCGGACATGGCGTACCTGGTCAACAACACGATCGGCGGCAGCGTGTTCGCGTTGATCGTGGTGGTGGCGGCGGGTTGGCTCCATCTGCGCTCGAATCAGCTCCGCAAGGTCGGGCCGTTCCAGGTGCCGTCGGAGGTCCTCTACATCATTCCGTCGGGCATCTGCACGGCGCTGATCATCCCGACCACCACGCTGATGTACTCGCTGCCGATGTCGGTGATGGTCGCGATGGTGATCATGCGCGGCAGCGTGATCGTGATCAGCCGGGCGGTCGATGCGATCCAGATCCGGCAGGGCTTGCTGATCAGGCAGGTCTATCGCGAGGAGAACTGGGCCGTGGTGTTCGCCCTCCTCGCCGTCGCGACGAACATCCTGCTGATCCCGATCGCGACCGCACTCGGCTACGACAGCGGCGCGCCCGACGACGCGTTCGACTTCGTCGAGTCTCCGTTCGCGCTCGTCGTGATGGGCATCTACATCACCGCGTACGCCGTGCGGATCTACGTGATGAACTACTTCAAGAACACGCGCGGCAAGGGCGTGCCACTCGACAACAAGGGCTTCTTCGCGATCGAGCAGATCACGGCGACCGTCGCCATGATCGCGATCGTCGGCATCGTCCTGGCCTCGGGCTCCTCCGATCCGAGGATCGTCGAGCTGCATCGCTCGGTCACGGATCTCGAGCCGATCGCGATCGCCTCGGGCATTCCCTACGGTGCGGTCGCGTTCTTCTCCGTCTTCATCTTCATGTTCGAAGGCCGCACCGCGACGTTCGCCGGGCTCGTCAATCGCTTGACCTCCTTGCTCGGAGGCATCGCGGCGACCCTCTTGCTCGCGGCGTTGTTCGGCCTGCCCTGGCCCTCACTCCAGGACTGGGTCTCCGTCGGGTTCATCGCGGTCGCGGTGGGCTTCCTCGCGCGCGCGGAACGCCGGCGGAGCCTGGAGCACCGCTGATCAGGTCGCGGCGACCAGCTTCGCGAAGTCGAAGCCGGTCACGATGCCCACGGCCTCGCCGTCCTTGCACGGCAGCACGCGGCGGACACCGAGGCGGCTCGCCTGCTCGGCGGCGCGAAACACCTTGGTCGTCATCGGCAGGCAGAGCATCGCGCAGTCGAACACCTCCTCGACGCGGGTGTCGCGCGGCAGATCGCGCGACTGCATCGCCTCGAGCTGCGTGAACAGCCCGACCGGGAACTCGTTCTCGAGGACGACCAGGCCGGTGACGTGCGCCGAGCCGAGGCGCTCGACCGCGGCGCTGATCGGCTGGTGCGCCAGGATCGTGAACAGCGGCTTGGACATGATCTCGGTGATCGGGAGCTCGACGCGCGCGTCGCGCACGGCCGTCATCATGTCGAGCGTGCTGATCACGCCGACGAGCCGATCCTCGTCGACGACGAACAGCCGATGGATGCGCTCGTCGCAGAGCTTGCGCGCGACATCCCGCAGGCTGGTCTTCGGCCCGGTCGTGATCGGCTTGCGCGTGGTGTCGCGAAGCATGTCCGCCGCGCTCTTCTGCGGCAGCGTGAGGACCGGCGCCTTGCGGTGCCAGCCGCTCTGGATGCGGCCCACGCGGAGCAGATCGGTGCGCGACAGCACGCCGAGGATGGCGCCGGCCGGATCGACCACCGGGACGGCCGAGATCTGACGCTCCTCGAACATGCGAGCGATGGTGGTGATGGACGTCTCGGGAGAGACCGAAGCGACGTCTGTGGTCATGAGCTCGGAGACAGGTTTGCTGAACAGCATCGGCCTGGATGTGTGCATTTGCCCCGCCAGCAAACAGCCCGGTTTCAGCGCGCGAATTGCGGTCAACGGCAGGTTCGGCCGGCAACGCGCAGCTCTTGCGCGAAGTCGGCGACCGGATTGCGCCCCGACGCGCGATACTGCGCGCGTGCTACCGCGACGTGCATGCCTGGGCGCCGAACTGCCGGCCGACGAAGACGCCTTCCTCGACGGCGGCGTCGCGCTGAGCGCGGTCGCCGCGGGCAGCATGGCGGAGAGCGCCGGCCTCCGCGGAGGCGATCTCGTCCAGTCGATCGCCGGCCTGCCGGTGACAGATCTCTGCACGCTGAGCGCGGCGCTTCGCAAGGCCGGTGATGCGACGGAGGTCGAGATCGGCTTCGTTCGCGACGGCCAGCCCCGGACCGGCACGGCGACCGTCGTCGTCCAGCCACGCGAGCCGCTGGAAGGCGTGACCTACGGCGAGCTCGCCATCGACGCCACGCGGCTCCGTACGATCGTCACGCAGGTCGCGAGCCCGCGCGCGCTGGTCGTCGTGTTGCAGGGGATCGCGTGCGAATCGATCGACCACGCACTCACCCCGGACGCACCACTCGCCCAGCTGGTCGCCGGCTGGGCCGCGGCCGGCTTCGATTCGTTCCGGTTCGACAAGCGCGGCGTCGGCGATAGCGAAGGCGGGCCCTGCCACGAGATCGGCTTTCGCACCGAGCTCGACGATGCGCGACACGCCCTCGAGTGCGCTCGTCAGCTCGCACGCGAACGTCGCGCTCCGCTGTTCGTGTTCGGGCACAGCGTCGGAGGGATCATGGCGGCGCAGCTGGCCCGCGAGGTCGCAGGCGTGATCGTCTACGGCACGCCGGTGATGCGCTGGCTCGCCTGCCTGAAGGACAGCGTCGGACGTCAGCTCCAGCTGCGCGGCGAGCCCGCCGACGAGATCGCGCGTCACGTCCACCGCCTCGACGAGCTGTCGGGCACCGGCGAGCTCAACGGCCGCTCCGCGCAGTACCACCGCGAGCTCGACGCCGTGGATTGCGAGGCGGCGTGGCGCGGCGTCACCGCTCCGACCCTGGTCCTCCGCGGAGAGCACGACTGGGTGGTGCGCGAGGATGACCAGGCTCGGATCGCCGAGCTCTGCGGTGGCCCGACGACGATCGTCGATCTGCCCGACCTCGATCACCTGTTCGGCAAGCACGCCGATCGCGAGGCGAGCTTGCGCGACTACGGCGCCGGGACGTCCGACCGAGCGATCGTCGACGGCACCGTCGACTGGGTGACGCGAATGCTACGCGCTCACACGTAGCGCTTGCGCGCAGGCGGCGCGCCGTACGGCATGTTCGGGCTCGTCCGGCGCGGCCGCGTGTCCTCGACCGGGGGAGCCTCGACCGCGGCATCCGTCGGCGCGGCTTGCTGGGTCTTGGTGTCGGGCTGCTTCGCCTTCTTGCCGCAGGCGGTGGAGGCGACCGCCGCGCTGGCGAACACGACCGCGCGCGACACTCGCCCGAGCTTGCTCGGACGTCGCACCGGCGCGAGGCCACCACCGCAGAACGGGCACGCGGGCTCGGCGATCGCGACGTGACGGCGGCAGTCGATGCAGGGGGTCAGCACCATCGTGCAAGCCTACACGGTGCGCTTGCGCGCGGGTGGCGCACCGTAGGGCTTCGGGATGTTGCTGCGGTCGTACGGCCGGCGCCGCACCGGGGCCTCGTAGGTCCCCACGTCGACGACGCGATCCTCGCCGGCGGCCGCCTCGATCAACCGATCTCTCACCCCGTTCACCATGATCGTGTACTGCCCCGCGGGTACGTTGGTGATCACGTACCTGCCGTCGCCGTCGGTGATCGCCCGGAATCGCCCGGATCCCGCGACGAGCTCGACGACGGATCCCACCTCCGGGACGCCATTGGTGTCGATCACGCGGCCGTGCACGCGACCCGCTGGTGCGGGCTGACGATCGGGCGGAGGCTGGGAGAACTCGGGGGGCTGGCCTTGCGGGTCCTCCGGCGGTGGCGACACCTGCTGCGGATCGTACGGCGGCGGTGGTGGTTGCTGCTGATAGTTCGGCGGTGGGTTGCTCTGGACGATGCAGGCCGGCGCGATCAGCACCGCGCTCGCGAACACCGCGGCGCGCGACAGCCGGCCCTCGAGCACGGACCGCGCGACGGGCACGGCGGTGATCGCCGCGCCGCAAAACGGGCAGGAGGCGTCCGCGGCGCGGACGTGGCGCTTGCACCCTTCACAAGGAATCAACATGTCGACCCAGGCTACACGAGGTCTTCGACGATCAACTCGAACTTTCCCTGATCGAACGGCACGCCGGGCGCCCGCTCGATCTGGACCAGGCGTTCGCGCTTGCCGACGCGGGCCAGCTCGAGCGCGCGGTGGTGACAGATCGGATTGTTGCCGGGTTTGCCGAGCAGCGCCTCGGCGGTCCAGGTGCAGCCGCCCTTGCAGACGTCGGCGTAGTAGCAGGTGCTGCAGTATCCCCACAGCGACTCGACCCCGCGCCCGCGGTTGAACCGCATCGGCGCCGCGCGCTCCCAGATCTCGACCAGCTTCGCGTCGCGCACGTTTCCGGATCCCCAGGTCGCGGTGGCCATCGACGGGCATCCCTTGATCGTGCCGTCGGCCTCGATCCCGATCCCCCACACGCCCGCGCCGCAGCCGACGTGATGCCCCTGAGGCAGCGTGCCGCGCAGCGTGGTCTCGGAAGGACCGAAGTACCCCACGTTGTTGCCGGGCCACAGCAGCACGTCGGCCTCCTTGCAGCGCGCGGCGAGTCGCTCGAGGAGTGGGAACAGCTCGAGAAGATCGTACGGCTGCAGGATCCACTCGGGTCGATCCGCCGCGCGGCCCATCGGGACCGTGATCTGGACCTGCCAGCTATGGGCGCCGTGCTCGATCACCAGCTCGAGCACGTCGGCCAGCTCCGGCATGCTCAGCCGGTTGATCTGGGTGTTCGCCGAGACCCCGATGTCGACGGCGCGCAGGTTGGCCATCGCCTCGAGGGCGGCGCGCCACGACCCGCGCACGCCGCGCTGCAGGTCGTGGGTCGCCTCCATCCCGTCGAACGACACGCTCGCGCTCAGCAGCCCCGCCTGCTTGGCGGCGCGGGCACGCTCGGGCGTCATCCCGCGACCTCCCGTGGTGAGCAGCGGCTCCATGCCTCGCGCCGCGATCCGCTCGATGATCGCGAGCCAGTCCTCGCGCAGGTACGATTCACCGCCGATCAGGACCACCTCGATGACGCCGAGCTCGGCGAGCTGGTCGACGAGCTCGAGCGCTTCTGCGGTCGACAGCTCGTCCGGCCGCGCTCGGCCCGCGCGCGAACCGCAGTGGCCGCACGCGAGATCACACGCGAGCGTGATCTCCCACACCGCGAGGATCGGTCGGGCTTCGCGATCGAGGTCGCGCACCTGCTCCGCGAGGGGAAGGCCGCGGCGAGCGGGCGGAGCCTTCGGCGCGATCGGCAGCTTCTTCACGCCCGCGTCTTACCACGCGCAAGATTGGCGTTACCCGACCGCTAGCCGCAGCTCGGTGGGTCCCGGCCGGTTCGAGAACCCGTGCATAAATCGGTCGTTCTCGCGTTGGCAGTGGCGGGGTGCGGGGTCGACGTGGTGACGACCGTCGACGATCTCCCGTCCGACCTCCGCGCGAAGGCGCCCGAGCAGGTCTGGACCGATCTGGCCGCGCGTCAGGAGCGCACCTTCATCGTCGCGCTCCAGCCGACGGTGACCGACAGTGCGATGCGTGACGACCACAAGGCGCGCTTGCTCGCGGCCGCCCCGCCCGCCGAGCTCGTGCTCGACCGCGACTGGAGCGAGCTCCCCCTCGTCCAGGTCCACGCGACCACGCTCGAGGCAGCGGTGGCGGTGCTCGAGCGCGACGAGGCCGCCGCGGCCTACGACATCGAGCACTACGAGCTCACCGACGCGCAGAGCTTTCCGCTGATCGAACAGCCCGCCGCCGCGGCCGCCGGCAAGACCGGCACCGGGACGGCGGTCGCGGTGCTCGACACCGGGACCGACTACACGCGTACCGACTTTGGTTCGTGCTCGTCGCCCGGCGTGCCGGCCGGCTGCAAGGTCGCCTTCGCCGCCGACTTCGCCCCGAGCGACAACACGCTCGACGACAACGGTCACGGCACCAACGTGGCGGGCATCGTGGTCGGCGTCGCGCCCGGTGCGAAGGTGCTCGCGCTCGACGTGTTCACCGGAGGCTCGGCCTCGAGCACCAACATCATCAGCGCGATCAACTGGGCGATCACCAACAAGGCGACCTACAACATCGCGTCGATGAACCTCAGCCTCGGGGGTGGAGCGTCGACGACGACGTGCGCCGCCGATCCGATGGGCATCGCGCTCGGCTCCGCGCGCAGCGCCGGCATCGCCCCGGTCGTCGCGTCCGGCAACAGCGCGATGACCAACGCGATCTCGTCGCCCGCCTGTGCCCCGGCCGCGATCTCGGTCGGCGCGGTGTACGACGCCAACGTCGGCGGGCTCGGCTTCAGCAACTGCTCGGATCCGACGACGGCCGCCGATCGCGTCACCTGCTTCTCGAACTCGGCGAGCTTCCTCTCCGTCCTCGCGCCCGGCGCGCTGATCACCGCCGCCGGCTACACGATGGCGGGTACGTCGCAGGCCGCACCTCACGTCGCCGGCGCGTTCGCCGTGCTCCGCGGTGCCTTCCCCGCCGAGACGGTCGACCAGCAGCTCGCGCGCCTGACCTCGACGGGCAAGCAGATCGTCGACCCGCGCAACGGGATCAGCAAGCCGCGGATCAACCTCGCCGCCGCGCTCGCGAGCAACCCGGCGGACACCACGCCGCCGACGGGAACCGTCAAGATCAACGCGGGCGCCACCACGACCAGGACGGCCGCCGTCACGCTCGCGATCACCGGCTCCGACACCAGCGGCATGGGCCAGATGTGCGTGACCAACACCAACACGTGCACCGCGTTCGAGGTCTTCGCCACCACCAAGGCCTGGACGCTCGCCGCCGGCGACGGCAACAAGACCGTCACCGTGGTCCTGCGCGACAAGGTCGGCAACACCACGGCCGCGACCAGTCCGAAGGCCTCGATCATCCTCGACGCGACGCTGCCGACCAATGGCACCGCGACGGCGACCGCCGGCAACAAGTCGGTGGCGCTGGCGTGGACGGGCTTCGCCGATGCGAGCTCTGGCATCGCCTCCTATCGCGTGGTCGCGGCCACCGGCGCGAGCGCGCCGGCGACCTGTACCGGCGCCACCGTCTACACGGGCACCGCCACCACGTTCACCGCGACCGGCCTCGTCAACGGGACGGCGGTGAGCTACCGCGTCTGCGCGCTCGACCGTGCAGGCAACCTGTCGACGGGTGCCACCGCCTCTGCGACGCCGCACGAGATGACCGCGCCGACCGGCACCCTCGTGATCAACGGCGGCGCCGCGACCACGCGCGTGCTCGCGCTCGACCTCGCGCTCGCCGCCACCGACGACACCGCCGTCGCGCAGATGTGCATCTCCGCCACCGCGACGTGCACCGCGTTCGTCGCGTATGCCACCGCGAGGACCTTCACGCTCGCGGCCGGCGATGGCGTGCGCACCGTTCGGGTCTGGTACCGCGACACCTTCGGCAACACCTCGGCTCCCATCGCGGCCTCGATCCGCGTCGACACCACCGCGCCGACCGGCGGCCTGCTGGCGGCGACCGCCGGCGCGGCGCGCATCAACCTCAGCTGGACGGCTGCCTCCGACGCGGGCTCCGGAGTCGCGGGCTACCGGTTGGTCGGCGCCGCCGGCACCACGCCGCCCGCGGCGGGCTGCACCACCGGGCTCGGGATCTACCTCGGCACCGCGACCTCGTACTCGCATGCCGTCACCTCGAGCGCGACCTGGAGCTACCGGTTGTGCCCCGTCGATCTCGCCGGCAACATCGCCGCCGGCACCACGAAGACGATCAAGGCGAACGCGGCGCTGTCGTCGGCCTCGATCGCCATGCGGTCTCGCTAGCGCAGCGTTCGGCAGCCGCAGACCGGACACTGACGCTGGTCACCCGACGCCTCGTTCTCGCGCGAGGCACGCAAGCCCCCCGGCGTGAGCTGCCACGGATGCATCGGCGGCCGTCGCGTCGCCATCTCGAGCGGCGTGAAGTATCCGGCGCAGTTCCGGCACAGCGTGATCATGGTCGGACGGTCTCACATGCAGCGCGCTATTGCGCGAGCTCGGTGGCCGTCTGGCTGAAGGTGTAGTCGCCGGTCGCGGCGCTGTCGCAATCACCGACCGGGGTCGACTCGAAGGTCTTGTCGTCGACCGTCACGTGCGTGAACGTCGCATTCGACACCGTGCCGGTCACGGTCGGGGTCAGCGACGTGATCGTCAGCGTCCCGCCCGTGGCCATGTAGGTATCGACGATGTTGGTGCCATCGAAGTCGGTGTAGATCAGCACGCACGCACCGCAGGTGCCGTAGTTGGCTTCGGCGCCCGTGATCGGGAAGCTCCCCGTCGTGATGCCACCCGCGAACACGCCGAGCCCCTTGTAGAGCTCGATCGCGAACAGATCCGGGCTCGCATCGGCGTCGAGGTTGCCGTCGACGAACACCACCTCGGCGTCGGCGATCGCGCACCCGGCGGTCTCGCAGCCGAACGCCGCACCGGTCGACGTGGCCGCGCCCGCGTCATAGCTCGACTCGGCCGTGCACGCGCCCGTCGGTCCGTCGCCGGTCGGCGAGTCGGTCGGCGGCGTGTCGTCATCGCCCGGCGAGGAGCCGCCACCACCGCACGCGGCGAGCAGGAACGAGACGGTGAGGAAACGGCGGATCGAGGACTGCACGACCACAGGCGTAACGGTTGTGAACGTCGACTGTCAACGTGAGGCCGGCGACCCCACGACCGCAACCTTCGAGGAGCACTCCGATCAACTCGCAGACGCTGCAGGAGCGAACGAGCGAAACGTCGCGCTGATCCGGAGACGCGCGGTCGCGTCGCGGAGGATGGCGTGCGCCCACGCACGCTGCGTCTCCCGGGTCATCAGCAGGAGCGATCCGTGCGCGAGCACGAGCTCGCCACGCTCGCGCTTGTCGTGGCTCCGGAACACCAGCGTCCTGGCTGCGCCGAACGAGGCGATCGCGATCCGGCTCGTCGGCTCGAGCCCGTCGTACGAGTCCGCGTGAAACCCCATCGTGTTCGCGCCGGTCTCGTAGCGATTGCACAGGCAGTTGTTGAACGGATGACCGGCGAGCGCTGCGGCGCGTGCTCCGATCGCCGCGATCACCGGGGGCATCTCGCGCGCGGCATACTGCTGGCCCGAGTAGTTGTAGGGCACGCCGAAGCTCGCCGTCTGACGAGCTCGCAGGTGATCGAGCCAGGCGACCTCGGCGGTGAGGAAGACGAGGTCGGCGTCAGCCGTGGGGAACGCCGCAGGAACGTAAACAAGGTCGAGCACGAGAGTCTCCATCGCAACGAGGAACACCACCGGAACGGATCGCGTTCGGTTGGCGTTGTCGACGGGGTGGAACTCGCACGGCGTGACTCTAGGGTGCTGTCGGCGATCCGGCAAGGAAGCAACACGCGGTCGTGATCCTCGAGGACCTCTACGAGATGGGGCCGCTGGCCGCACGCGCCGTGATGATCGATCCGGATACCGGACTCGACGAAGCCGCCGCGTCCGCGATCGTCGCGCTGTTCAGCGCGTAGCTAGAGCGCGCACGCGCCGGCGAGGGCATCGGCGATGCACCCGGGACCGCCCGTGCAGACCGCGTCGGTCCCATCAGCGCCGCAGTCGAGGACCTCGTCGACCGTGATGTTCGCGCACCCGGTCGTGAACGCACCACTCTCGGCTCCGGGGGTACAGCCCGTGTTGATGCACGGGTCATCGCAGAACGTATTGTTGTTCGGGAGGGCGCAGAACAGGTCGAGGAAGTCCTCGCAGAGCGAGGCCTGATCCGGCGCGCCGAGCTCGTCGACGAACACCGCATCGGCCCCGTTCTCGCAGACCAGCGTCCGAGCGTTGCAGGACCCGGCGCCGGCACAATCGAGATTGATCGTGCACGTCCCGCCGTTCGGGACCGTCCCCACGAAGGCGGTCTCGCACTCGGGCGGCAGCTGAAACGGGTCGGTCCCCCAGAACTGGCCGCACGTCATCGCCTCGCGGGCGTCGAGGCACACCTGCGCGTCGGCGGCGTCGTAGATGATGCGGCCCGCAGCGACGGAGACCTGGACGTCCGCCGGCGAGAACACCTCCTCGAGCTGCGCGACGCACGCCGCCTCCGACGCGCCGAATAGCTGCTCGAACGAGCTGCCGCCATCGGGAAACTCGGCCTCGCACGCGAACGCCATCTCGCAGGTCTGCTCGAGGGTGGCCTGCGCGGCGCCGCGCGCGCTCCCCGCGCCACCGCCTTTGCCACCACCACCACACGCGACGAGCAGGACGAGCCAGAGACTTCGCATCCCGCATTGCATCACGAGACCGAGATCAAGTGAAGTGTCAGCGCGGGTGCGCGGCCTCGAACTCGGCGGCCGTCACCGTCGGGCGCAGGTCGAGCGAACGGCAGGTCAGCCTTCGCGTACTGGGATACGGGAGATAGCGCCAGCGGAGGACCGCCTCGCGGATCACCTGCCCGAGCCGCGGATCGTCGCGCTCGGCGTCGTCGGAGACACCCACGCGATCGACGACGCCGGTCTCGCTCACGAAGCACACGCGGATCGACACCGACTTCGGAATCCGCGGCGGCGATCCCGAGATCGGTTCGGGCCGGTGGTTGCCGGTGACGAACTCGCGGTCGGTACTCTGGCCGGTCTGCTCCATCGAGTTCTTCGAGGGCGAGGCGGCAGGTGCGTCCCGCGGCACCGTGGTCGCAGCATCGGCGACCTGAACCGCGGCATCGGCGACGGGGCTCGCCGCATCCGCGACAAATCTCACCGCATCCACGACGGGTTGCGCCGCATCGGCCACCGGGACCGCCGCATCGGTGACGGGAACTTCGAGGACGACAGAGTCTGCGACGACGACCGCGGCATCCGCGATGGATCGTGCGTCGGGCGTTGCGGGGTTGCGCTCCCCGCGCGACACCAACCACACGCCGACGGTGATCGACAGGACCGCGAGCCCGCCGACCACCCAGCGCGCTCGGTGCGCGGGTGGTGGCGCGGCCTCGACGCGCGGCGGGAGGTCGGTCGCGGATCTCGCCTGCGACGCCTCGGGCGAGCGCGAGTCGGGCACCCGCGGCGCGAGGCGCGTGTCGTCCATCGCGGGGTTCGTCACCTGCGTCTCCTGCATCGCGTCGACGACCGGTGCAGGACTCGTGGGAGCGGCCTTCGTGACCAGGCCCGTGAACGCGCCGAGGCGCTGCTCGACCTCGCTCGTCGCGGGCCGCTTCGCCGGATCCTTGTCGAGCATCTGCAGCACGAGCTGCTCGAGTGGTTCCGGAAGGTCCGGCGCGAGGCTGCGCAACGCCGGCGGCGGATCGGTCAGGTGCTGGGCACAGGCCTCGCCGATCGCGGTCGCGAGGAACGGCGTGCGACCGCACAGCATCTCGAACACCACGCAGCCGAGCGCGTAGGTATCGCTGGCCGGCGAGACCTTCGCGACGTTTCGCCACTGCTCGGGTGACATGTAGAGCGGAGTGCCCATCATCGGCCCGCCGGTCGACGTCAGCGAGACATCGCCGAGCTTGGCGATCCCGAAGTCGACGAGCCGCGCGCGCTCGCCGATGGGCACGCCCGGATCGCGAACCAGGATGATGTTCTCCGGCTTGAGATCGCGATGGATCACACCCGCGGCATGCGTCGCCACCAGCGCGCTCGCGAGCTGCCTGGCCAGCTCGACGGCGCGCCCGCGCTCGAGCGCGCCCGTGCGCAGCCGGCGGCGAAGCGTGTCACCCGCGAGGTACTCCATGACGAGGTACGCGCGCTTGTTCGCGTAGCCGACGTCAAAGATCTGCCCGACGCCGGCGTGCTGGATCCGGCCCGCCGCCTGCGCCTGGTTGAAGAACCGCTCGACCTGTTCGCGATCCTCGGAGACGTCCTCGCCGAGGAGCTTGATCGCGACCAGGTTGTGGACCGTCTGGTGTCGGGCGAGCCAGACCTCGGCCATCCCACCCTTGCCGAGGGGTGACACGATCTCGAAGTTCCCGATCGTCTCCCCGATCATGTGGACCCGCCGAGCCTATATCGTCGCGCAGTCTCATGACGATCAAGATCTGGCGGTCGTTCTCTTGCATGGAAGAGCCGCGGGTCATCCGGCACCGCCGCGTTCTATCGCGACGCGAAGACCGTCGGCATGGTGTTCCCGTTCGAGCCGACGGACCTCGTCGAGATTCGCGCGTGGCTGACCAAGCACGGCATCAAGAAGCCCTCGATCCAGCTCTGCCAGTACGACGACGAGACGCAGCTCGCGGCGTGCGCCGGTGCGAGCTGTGAGGCCTGCCAGGGTGCGCTCGAGCTCTGGCACCCGCGCCTGCGCGATGTCGAGACGCCGCAGCTGGTGTGCACGTCGTGCGGTGGCATGTACGAGATGGCGACGCTGGTGGCCGCCGCGAAGAAGCGAGCGCGGGCCCGCGACCGCGCCGAGAAGAAGGCCTTCGCGCTCGCGCAGGCAGCCGAGGCAGCCGCGGCGGCGAAGAAGGCAACGACGAAGACCAAGACGAAGACGAAGACCAAGCCCAAGACCAAGACCAAGACGAAGACGAAGACCAAGCCGAAGAAGAAGTAGTCAGCGCACCATCCACCGCACGCCGAGGTCGACGCCGTACGCCAGGCCGCCGACCTCCCAGGTCTCGATGACCGCCGGACCACAGCCGGGGCTGCAGTAGCGAACCTCGCGATCCACATCGCGGATCGGCGCGCCATCGACGCCCACCCCACCGACCAGCTGGAGGCTCGGACTCAGCGCGAACGAGACTCCCAGGCGAGCGCTACCGAGTGGTGCCCACATCCCGGTCTCGCCGACGCCCCGGACATTCATCCGCCTCACCGCGATCTCGAGGTACTGCATCCCGAGCTGCGTCTCGATCTCCGCGCCGAACCGACCGCGCGGGAACGGAAGCGCGATCGCACCGACCACACCGGCCTGGTAGCTCCGCGTGCCGTCGCTATCGGAGAGTCGCAACCCGAGCGCCGGGCCGACGCGAAACCTCCCGAGGTGCTTGCGCAGGATCGCCTGGACCGTGCCGCGCGCGGCCGGCTCCGGGTTCACCTGGGTCATGTTGCTGGCGCCGAACGCGCCGCCTTGCGCGATCGCGTGCAGCGTGGCGTCTCCCCAGCGCCCGCGCGTGCGAGCCGAGCGCGCCTCGACCCGAGCGAGCGCCTGATCGGGAGGCGCGCAGTCCTCGACGCGCAGCTCGCCTCCCTCGGCGATGCCGGTGACCTGATTGCCCTGCTCGTCCCAGATCGCGAAGCACCCGACCGGTCGCGCGTGGTCGTAGCGACCCACCGACTTGCGCGTGCCATCGGGGTACCAGAAGGCCCACACCCCGTCGGGCACCGAGGTCGCGCCGACCTCGACATACGAGCCATGCGACTCGACGACACCGTCGGGATACCAGTGCGTGTACGGCCCGTGCGCGCCGGTCATCGCCGCGGGCCGCGACGTCGTGAGCAACCCCTTCTCGAACTCGCGGCCGGGCGCCGGCATCGCGGTCACCCCGGCCGTGGTCTTCGCGCACCACTCGACCCGCCCGGTCACACGATCCTCGCTCGCGAGCCGAGACTCCGTCGGACAGACCCGCCCACTCGCACATGCGGTCACGCCCATCAGCACCATCAACCAATACATCGCCGTACGCTACACGGCCCTCCGATCGCGGCGTCGCAGCGGTGCTCTCGTCCACTCACGCGTGAGGTGGCGAGTCAGCGGACGCTGTCGCATCGGCCCAACCGGCGCGGACGCCTGCAGCTCGAGTGACGCCCGCGTGCTGTGTAGCGTCAGCGGTTGCTGTCGCCGCTGCGAACGACGGCCCACCCGGCCCGCAGCGGATCGCGATAGCGCGGATCCTCGACGCGGTTCTCGAGTTGCTGCGGATCGACGCTGCGGTCGAAGACCTCGAGAGGATCGCCGGTGCGCGCATCCCACGTCAGCGTCAGCTCGGGCGTGCGGAGCCCGACGTAGCCGAGGTTCGCGAACACCACCGACCGCGGTGAGGCCGATGACGGCGAGCGGACGCGATCCACCAGGCTCGCGCTCGCCTCGCGGCCCGCGATGCCGCGGATCGTGGCCACGACGTCGAGCAGCTCGGTGACGCCGCGATCCACGCGCCCCTGCGTGCCACCGGGCGGCCGGATGATCAGCGGGACCCGGATCGACGACTCGAACGGCAACACCTTGCCGTGGAAGCCGTGATCGCCGAGCAGCTCGCCGTGATCGGCGGTGACGATGACCCACGCCTGATCGTCGACGGCGGCGAGCACGCGACCGAGGCAGTGATCGACGAGCGCGACCTTGCCGGCGTACGCGCGCCGCGAGGCGGCGATGTCCTCGGCGGTCCACGTGCGTTGCGCGCGGCGGTAGCGCAGCTCGATCGGCGAGACCGGGCCACGGCGCGGTCCGCGGATCGGTGGAGGCGGATCGCGATCGGGCACGAACTCGGTGGTGGGATCGAACGGCGGATGCGGGCCGGGAAAGCAGACCTGCAGGTAGAGCGGACGATCGCGGGGTGCGCGCAGGATCTCGACGGCGCGGCGCGCGCAGTAGCTATCGAGCTGGTCCTCGGTGGCGAGGTGCCACGGCGCCGCGTCGGGCGGCTTGCTGGTCGGCCGATGATGCGCGACGAAGTCGAGCCAGCGGACGTGCTTGTCGACGTCCCCCGGAGGCGTGGTCGCCGTCAGCCAATCCGAGTGAGCGCTGCGCAGCTGGTGCATCTGCGCGTCGGGCAGCTCGACGATCTCCTGGTAGCCCCACGCCTCGAGCGCGGCCTGGTGGAGATCGAGGTGACCGACGCCGGCGTGGAGGTGCGTCTTGCCGACGACGGCGGTGTGGTAGCCCGCGTCGCGGAGCTCGGCGACGTGGCTCGGTAGCGAGCCCGGGCGTGGCACGCGCTGGTTGTCGTCGAAGCGATGGACCGAGACCGGCTGACCGCTGAGCAGCGAGATCCGCGCCGGTCGGCACAGCGGCGCGTTGGTGATGCAGGTCTCGAACACGACCGACTCCGCGGCGAGCGCATCGAGGTTCGGGGTCTTCGCGATCGCGCTCGCGTCGGCGCGCAGCTGATCGAGGAACACCAGGACGACCGGTGCGCCCGGCATTCACAACCCCGCGAGCACGTCGGTGAGATCACGCGCCGCACCGGCGAGCGGGCTCGCCCCACCCTTCAGCGCCGCGATCCGGTACTCGTAGCCGAACGCCTCGGCGAGCGGCGCGACCTCGGCCTCGAACTCGTGCGCCCCTTGCTCGGACCACTGCTCGAGCGTGAGCGGAATGTTCGGTCCGGTGTTCGGACGACTCTGCGCGAGCTGCGCGAACCGCGCGGCGTCGACGGTGGGCCGGTAGCCGAGGAACTCGCCGAGCGCGAGGTAGTGCGCGTAGTCGAAGTCCTCGAGCCGCAGCCAGCTCCGCCGTGCCGGTGGGAGCGCGGCGAGCTGATCGAGGATCGCCCGGTTTCGCGCGGCCCAGAACCACCCGAGCTTGCCGAGCTGGGTGAGCTTCGACCAGCGCTCGAACTCGGCGTCGCCGCGCGGGAGATTGCGCCCGAAGAAGTGCCGCGGGTTCGCCCCGTCGGGGATGGTCGGCGGCTTGCCGCGATCGCGCCACGCGATCGGTTCGAGGAACCAGCCGCGCACCGCGAACGAGCTCACGACCTCGTCGGGGCGGCGCACCAGCAGCAGGAACCGCGCGTCGAACCGCGCGTGGAGCTCGGCGACGGAGTGCGAGAGCAGCGCGCTCGCCTCGAAGGAGATCCGGCGGGTGGCCAGGTCGCTGGCGACCACCGCATCGCGATCGACGAGGAACCCCTCCGCGTCCGACGGGAGGCCATGCCACTTCGTGAACATGTGGTAGCAGGCCGCGAGCCGGAGGCGCTCGTGCGACGCCGCGACCTCGGGCTCGAGCCCGAGCAGCTCGGTGATGAACGTCGTGCCGCAGCGTCCGGTGCCGACGCAGAACGCGACGGTGCCTGCGTCACTCGTCGTCATCGAAGTCATCGTCGTCGTCGTCGTCGCCGCCGCCGCCGCCGCCGCCGTTGCCGTCGTCGTCGGGTGACGGTAGCCGATCGAAGCCTTCGACATTGACCACGACGCTGCGCAGCTGCTTGCCGAGGGGCGACGCGACGAACGCCTCCGCCGCGTCGTCGCTGTACGAGTTCTCCTCGTCGCTGTACACCGAGTCGGTGTTCGCACCGAGCTTCAGCTCGATCAGCGCCGGCAGCTTGGTCGTGCCGAGCTTCTTGAGGGCGCTGTCGTCGATCGTGCTGCCACGCAGATCGAGCGACTGCAGCGTCTTCAGCGGCTCCGATGCGAGCGCCGTGACGACGCCCTTGAGATCCGACCGCGGGAAGCCGCTCTTCACCTTCAACGTGTGCAACGACTTGGGTGCGCGGCCGAGCACCTTCTTGACCAGCCCCAGCGTGGTCTCGTTCAACGACAGGATGTGGACGCCGTCGAACCACTTCGCCTCGGCGAGGAGCTTGCCGAGCTGGGTGTCGTCGCGGTTGAAGTCGACCGACAGGATGCGGAGCGAGTCGAGGGCGGGCGAGTCCTTCAGCCCCTTGACCCCGGCCGCGTTCCACTGGTTCTCGCCGATGTCGAGCTCCTCGAAGTGGCGATCGCCCTTGGCGAGCGCGAAGGCGTGGAGCACCTCCTCGACCTCGTCCTCCTCGTAGTTGTAGTCCGAGACGCTGCGGATGCGGAGCGTCGTCAGGCGCTTGGTGTTCGGCGAGGTCAGGACGGCCGTCATCCCGAGCTCTCCGATCTGGTTGCCGGTGAGGTCGAGGCTCTCGACCTTGGCCATCTGCGGCCACGCGCAGAGCGCGACGATGCCTTCGCCGTTGATGCCTTCGCCGTCGCGACCGCCGCTGCCCACGTTGTCCATGGTCACGACGCCGAGCCCGAGCTCGACGAGCCGTGGCAGCGAGGCCTCGGCCAACCGCTCGAGGCCCGCGTTGCTCAGATGGTGGTACGGGAGGCGTAGCCGCCGCAACTTCCCGAGGTGGGGCGAGTCGAGGAGGATGCCGAGCGCCTCGTCGTCGAGGTAGCTCTTGTCGAGGGTGAGCTCCTCGATCGTCGACAGCACCGGGCTCTTGGCGAGCCAGGTCAGGTCCGCGTTCTGGAGCAGCGTGCCGCTGACCTCGAGCCGGCGCAGCCCCTCGATCGCGCCGAGCTTCGGGCGCGCACCGCGCCGCGGCCAGCGCATCCTCACGCCGGTGATCGGCGTGGCCGCCATCGCGGCTTCGAGGTGCTTGGGGATCAGCGCCGCGTCGTCGAACTCGACCCACGCGACCAGCCCGCGCTCGAACTCGCCGTAGGTGACGCCCTTGAACACGGGCAGCTCGGCTCGCCACGCCTCTTCGTGAGTCTGCAGGAAGCCGCGCTCGTCGAGCTCCATCCCGACCGCGCGCGGATCCCAGCGCGGCATCTCGGCGCGCGCGATCTGACTCCGGATGAAGTTCGCGCGGTCCGCTTCGCCGGCGGCCTCGTAGGCATCCGCCAGCACGTGGCGATTCGTGGAGTCCTCCGGCTCGTCGCGGATCGCCGCCAGCAGCGCGGCCACGCGATCGCGCGAGCGCGTGCTCTTCTTCGCGTTCGCGTCCGCCTTCGCATCCGCCTTCGCATCCGGCTTGGTCTCCGCCTTCTTCGCGGCACCGGCCGAGCTCCCCTTGCTCGAGCCACCGAGGAGCTCGAGGATCAGGTCGGCATCACCATCGCCGAGCGCGCGCGGCGTCTGCAGGCTCATGCCGAGGGCGCCCTTGTCCTGGGACATGCCCTTGCCCGACTCGAACTTGATGCTCTTGCGGAGCGACGAGATGTCGGTCACCGGCACCGCGTTGGGAGCCGCGACCCACGCCGTGGTCTTCTTGTCGAACTTCGGCGACTCGAGCACCGCGAGGAGCCACAACTTCTCGTCGGGCGGTCGCACGGTGACCATGAAGATCCGGCCGCCGTCGGCCAGCGTGTTCTCGAACACCTTCGCGGCGCCCTTGTAGCTCTTGACCGACCAGACATCGCCGAGCCCGACGACCTCCCCATCGACCAGCGCCTCTTTTTCGAACACCGCTTTACTGACGATCGCGAAGACGTCACCCATGAATGTCTTCCAGCTCTATCACGGGTCTCGCGGCTCCGTGAATGCGACTGCCGATCTTCATGCCGACGGCCGCGACCTGTCACTTCTTCGTGAACGCCTGGAGGGCGCTGCGAACGTCCGCCGCGAGTGCGGTCGCGCGCTCGGGAACGGCGCCACGCGGGAGTTGGCCAACGAAGCGATTCCACCGCGCGTCCGCGGAGCGATCGCTCCAGAAGCTGCCGGTCAGCAGCTCCTCGACGGGCGCGTGATCGTGACCCGCGAACGAGCGCTCGATCGCCTCGCCGAGGGCGTCGCTCGCCGGCGCGTCGCGCAGGATCATCCAGACGTCGCTCAGATCCTTGGGCCGCCAGCGGTGCGGTCCGAGCTGGGCGAGGACCTGGAGCTTGCGCCCGACGATCATCTCCCGCGGGCACAGCCAGAACGGGACCTCGCCTCCGAACCGGAGCTGGCCGCGGACGGCGTCGGGCCAGATCGGCATCTGGAAGGTCGTGTCGATCGTGATCTCGCCGAACTCACCGTCGACGCGCCCGACGGCGAACAGGCGCATCCCGGGATGCGGCGTGGCGGTCTGGATCTTGTCGACGCGAAACCGATCCGCCTCGAACACCACCCCGTCCGCCGCCACGCGCCCGAGCGTGCGCGCGAACAGCGCGCGCATCGCACGCAGGTCGTACGGCAGGCGGCAGACGAGATCGACGTCGCGCGCGGGCCGCCGGCTGTGGGGGAACCAGTGCCGGACGAGCATGCCGCCGCGCAGCGCGAACGCGTCGGCGTCGGCGCCCTCGGCGATCCGGCGGACGAACCCACCGAGCAGGCGATGTCGCGTCGGCTTGGGTGCGAAGGCCTGGCGGACCATTGCGGAGCGAGAGTACCGTACTCGCACCCTGCGATGAGTCAGACCCTCCAGATCGAACACCTGGTCGCTCCGTTCGTCCCGGCGCCGAGCCGCCTCGACGCCTCCGTGAACTTCGTCCGGGAGGCCGACGTCGGCCGGATCGAGGCCCGGTACGTGCGCCGCACCGATGACTACGTCGTGGTCTACCTGTCGTCGCAGACCGGGTGCCGGCAGGCCTGCCGGATGTGTCACCTGACGGCGACCGGGCAGACCAAGCTGCGCGACACCACCCACGCGGAGATCGTCGAGCAAGCCGAGCGCGTGCTCGACCACTACCGCACGCAGCCCCGCGCGCGCTCGGTGCACTACAACTTCATGGCGCGCGGCGAGGCGCTGCTCAACCACACGGTGCTCCACGACTCGAGCACGCTGTTCGATACCCTGTGGCAACGGGCCGACGCGCTCGATCTCCGCGCGCGGTTCCTGGTCTCCACGATCCTCCCGATCGAGCACGGCGACCGCCCGCTCGAGGACGTGTTCCGGCGCTACCACCCCGAGATCTACTACTCGCTGTACTCGATGGTGCCCGCGTTCCGGAAGCGCTGGCTACCGAAGGCGCAGCCGGCCGAGGTCGCGCTCGATCGCCTCGCGGCGTGGCAGCGAGCCACCTACAAGCTCGTCAAGATCCACTACGCGTTCATCGCCGGCGAGAACGACAGCGAGCACGACGTGCACGCCGTCTGCGATGCGCTCGAGGTGCGCGGCCTCTACGCGCACATCAACATCGTCCGCTACAACCCGCCGAGCGCCGCGCAGGGCGAGGAGTCGCCCGAGGACGTGATCGAGCGCAACGCGGCGATCTTTCGCACGCGCTTGCCGAAGGCGCGGGTTCGCGTGATTCCGCGCGTCGGCTTCGACGTGCAGGCATCGTGCGGCATGTTCACCTGAGGTGCGCTACGGCGGATAGATCGGTCGATCGCAGGTCGTGGTCGTCCGGTCGAGCCTGACGCGCTTGGTCTCGACGGTGATCGCGCCGAGGTCCGCGACCGGCAGCCACCGGATCTGGTCGACCGGCGGTGGTGGTTGAGTGCCGCACCCGGCCACCGCGCACGAGCCCTTGACGTGAATCGTGGTGACGTGAAGATCGGTCTCGACGACCGTGATCGCGACGCCCGCACCCCGCCGTGCGTAGAGGTACGAGGGGGCGACGCCACCACCGCTGCACCCGCTCGAGAGCATGACGACATGCCCGATCCGGCCATCGTCTTCGACGCGAAACATCTGGCCGTCGCGCCTGACCTGCTGGGCCGGGTCGAGGCGTTCCCGGCGGACCTCGAGGGTCGGCTCGAAGCGATCAATCAGCGACGTGGTGATCGCGTCGAGCTCCCGCCTGTACCGCGCCTCCGCGTTCGCGTTGGTCGTCGCGATCTTCGCGGGCGACGGCCGACACCCGAGGAGCGCGAGGAAGGCACCGAGTACGAGCCGGCTGATCACCGCGCGACGATAGCAAAGGTGATCCGGCGTCACCTCCATCCGGCACAGGAACGCCCGTCGACGGAGAGACTTGATGCTAGCCTGCCGACGATCCCATGCTCGACAAGGTCCGCACGCAGCTCCGGCGAGCCCGTTGGCGCGCGAACGACGTGGCGTGGCACGCGAACTGGCGGGCGATCCGGGCGGCGACCACGCCGTGGGCGAAGCAGATCTACGACGCCGCGCGCGCCAAGCTATTGCCGGTGAAGCCGCCGCGCGAGGTCACGATCGACCGCGCATCGCTCGACGGCTGGCTGCGCGACGCCGCCCCGCCCGGTGTGCCGTTCGAGGCGGTCGTCCTCGAGAGCAGCGCGCTGCGCGAGCGGTTCGGCGACGGCCCCAAGCAGCGCCGCAGCCTGCACATGCACGGCAAGCTGCGGATGACCCACCGGGACATCCCGAGCCCCGCCGTGGTCGTGCTCGCGCTGTTCAGCGATGTCGCCGCGGACTACTTCGTCGAGAGCATGGCCGCCGATGTCGCCGACCGGGCGAACCAGACCTACGGCGCGGACGTCGCGTTCGCGGACTCGCAGGCCAGCGTGCCGGTGCTGCTCAAGGAGGTCGCCACCGCGGCGGGCCTCGGCACGATCGGCAAGAACGCGCTGTTCTTCTCGCGCCGGTTCGGCTTCAACTGCAAGTTGAACGTGATCTTCCTCAACGCACCGGTCGATCGCTACGACCCCGCGCCGGTCGGAGATCAGTGGAAGCTCCCCGAGTGCAGCACGTGCAACCTGTGCGTCGAGGCCTGTCCGGTCAGCGCGTTCGACGACTACGTGATCACCCGCACCGAGTCCTGCGACCGGTTGATCGCCGGCGACTTCTTCGGTCCGCGCCGCGATCACATGTGCCGGGCCTGCATCACGCGTTGCCCGGTCTCCAACGACCTGCTGAAGCTCCGCCGCACCGAGGGTGCGCCCAAGCGCGCGTTCTGGGACAACGAGGCGCAGATGGCGCTGGTCGCCGATCTGTTCATGTACCGGCCGTCGTTCCTGGTCTGGCTGATCCAGCGCTTCTACTACGGCACCGATCACCCCGACCGCGCCGCCGACAAGCAGGCCGATCGCAAGAAGGGCTACACCGAAAGCCTGACCTCCGCGATGCAAGTCACGACGAGCGACCAGACCCGCGACGGCTGGCGGTTGTTCACGATCCGTAAGAAGTGAGTAGCGTGATCATGGAGTCAACGTGAGGGCCTGGGCGCGGCGCACCGTCGAGCTCCAGCGCGAGCTCGCGGCGATCGCCGATGTCTATCGCTGGTGGTGGGCGCTCGCCGGCGGCGTCGCGTTCGCCGAGGTCCACGCCCCGCCGGAGATCTACCTGGCGTCCGATGCCGAGGCCGATGCCGACACGTTCATCGGCAGCCCCGCGTCCGAACCGATGACGGTGGACCACGCGATCCGTCACGCGCGCGCGGCGCAGACGGCGTTGCGCGAGCTCGACGGCGAGCTCCCCGAGCAGCCCCTCGCGGTCACGATCGATCGCCAGAGCGCGACCACCACCGCACCCAGCGCGCTCGACGTCGCCGCCTTCGCGGTCGGCGATGGCTGCGTGATCGGCACACTCGACGACCCCACCCTCCCCGTCCAGCTCGCGGCGGCGCTCTCGGGGGCACGGCCACGCCCGTGGAGCGGACCGCCACCGTTTGTCTGCGTGTCGCTCGGCGACGAGCCGATCCACACCGCCCGCCACGGTCATCGCCGGGCGTGGACCGATCGCGGAGGTCCGTGGCTCGGCCTCGGTCGCGCCGGCGAGCTCGCCGTGGTGTCGACCTGCCACCTCGTCGTCGACGGCTATGGCCATGCCCGGATCGCCGCACGCATCGCCGAGCTGACGCGCGTCGAGCCCACGCGGAGCGAGCGCGTGCCGCTCCCGCCGCTGCCGGTGGTCGCCGCGGCCGTGCCCCTCTCGGTGGTGTGGCGAACGCTGCCCCACCCGTCGCCGCGCGTCATCCCCCTCGCCTACGCCGCCGGCAAGTTGCTCCACCGCGACGCCGGGCGACGCGACGCGAGGTTCTCGCCGACGCTCCAGATCCCGGTGGCGCGCGGCGGCAAGGATGATCCGTTGCGCCTGCGCCGTCGTGTCGTCTCGGTGACCACGAGTGTCCGCTTCTCGGACGGACAGCCCGAGCGGTTCGCGGACTTCGACGCGCGCGTTCGCACGCAGATCGCACGCGAGGCGTCGTCGCGCGGACTGACCTCGCGCCTGCTCGCCGCGGCGCGCGCCGTGCCGGTGCCGCTCGCGTGGAAGCGCAAGAGCATCGGCGCGAAGCGACCGCCCTGGCTCGAGCGCATCGCCGAGGTGATCGGTGGCCGCGCGCTGCTGTCGCGCATCGCGGTCGATCGCCCGGTCCCACCGCTGTGTGCGGTGTCATCGCCGTCGCGCCTCGCCACCGATGCGGATCCCGCCGGCGGGTGCGTGGTCACGATCGTCGACGACGGCACGCAGGGCGCGATCACGCTGTGCGGCTCGGGGACGACCGGCACCGTCGCCCGGGCAGCGGGCTTTCTCGACGAGCTGCTGGCCTCGGTGTGAACGCGTGGACCGTCGGCTCGCGCTCGTCATTCGCCTCGCGCTGCTCGGCGCGATGGCCGTGCTGCTGTGGCTGTTCGTCCGCGAGCTCGATTGGCACCAGCTCGGGGTGGCGTTGCGCGACGCCCGCTGGTGGCCGCTCCTCCCCGCGGTCGCGATCGCATTCGGCATGCTGTGGTGTGCCGCGTTCGGCCTCCGGATCATGCTCGCGCCGCGGCACGTGGTGTCGACGCCGCGCCTGTTCCGCTACACGATCGTCGCGTACGCCGCGTCGGTGATCGCGCCGGCCCGCGCGGGCGAGCTGGTCCGGTTGTGGCTGCTCAAGCAGCGCGAGGGCGTGCCGATCGCCGACGCGGCGGCCGCCGTGGTCGCGCAGAAGGTCGTGGATGGCCTGACGATGATCCTGTTCGTCGCCCCGACGCCGCTCCTCGTGCCGGATCTCCCGACGTGGGTCGGGCGCGCGATCGCGATCGTCGCGGCCGTCACGCTCGTGCTGTTCGTCGCGCTCTACCTCGCGGTCGGGCGGCAAACGGGCGAGCCCGGGGCGACGTGGCTGGGGCGGTTCATCGCCGGCATGCACGTGCTGCGCAGCCCGCGGCGATTGTGGCTCGCCGCCGGCGCACAGCTCCTCGCGTGGGCGATCGATCTCGTGATGGTGGCGTGCGTGCTCCACGCCGTCGGCATCGAGCTGCCGGTGTCCGCCGGCCTGCTCATCCTGTTCACGCTGAACCTCACGATCATCGTGCCGACGCCGGCGAACCTCGGCTCGCTCGAGGTCGGCGTGTTCGCCGCGACCCGCATCCTCGGCGTCGACGACGAGCGCGCGCTCGCGTTCGCCTTGCTCTATCACGCGTGCCTGGTCGTGCCGATCCTGGTCGCGGGCCTGGCGCTCGAGCTGCGACTCCTGCTCCGTCCCGACCGCTGGACGACCGAGTCAGCGAGTCCCTGAGTCAGCTCAACCCGGGCACGGCGTACTCGATCTGCTTCGCCGCCTCGCCCGACAGGCCGAGCCGGTCGCGCAGCTGATCGAGCAGCGCGCGCTCGTTGTCCGCGAGCTCGTCGTCCACCATCGCGATCCGGCAGGCCGCGCGATACACGCCCTTCTTCGCATCCTCGGGCATCTCCGCCAGCTCGGCCGGGAGGTCCGCGCGCTCGGTCAGCAGGATCTCGGCGAGCGGCGCCTCGTCCTCGTCCAGGCCCGCGAGGCCGATCAAGCGGCGGAGCGACTCGCGCTCGCGATCGGCGAGCTTGCCATCGGCCCACGCGATCGAGGCCCACAACCGGATCACCGTCAGCGTCTGCGATTCAGCCATCCCCGCTCATACCTCAGTTCACGGCTGTTTCCGCGGCGCTTGCGGAAGATCGGCCGCCTTGAGCGGGCGCCCACTCGCCTTCTCGAACGAGACGATCAACGCGCGAAACGCCGGGTCGACGGCGGCCCACGCCTTCCCCGTCTTGTCGGCGATCGCGCGGCCGTCACCCTGCGTGAAGCTGATGACATAGATGCCCTTCCGCTCGTCGGGCACCTTGTCGAGCTGCTTCGCGACCGTGGCGATCGCGGCGAACACCTTCTTGCCGTGGTCGCCCGACGTCCAGCTGTACGAGTCGTTGTGGTTCATCTCGATCGGCATGTTTCCGAAGTACGCGCTGTAGCGCAGCACGCCATCGGCCTGGAGCTCGTAGGTCTCGTCGACGGGCGTCGGATAGCGCTTGCCGTCGGCATCGCGGTGGACCGAGAGCACGATCGCGCGCGGCTTCGGGGCGTCGGCGAGTGCGGAGGTTTCGAGGACGCCGAGGATCAGGAGGGCGAGGCCACGCATGGCGTGGATCGTATCAGCTCACGACATACGAGGCCGCGAGGGCGAGCGACGACACCCCGCACACGAGCGCCGCGAGCAGGTAGCCGTGCCGTCGCGCGAACGGCGCGCGAGCGACCTCGGGAGCGAGCTCCGCGGTGTGGTCGAGCGAGTCGATGACCCGGAGCAGCTGGCTGAACGTGGGCACCGGCGGCTCGACGAACGCCCGCGGCAACCACTCGCGTACCACGGCCGGATCGGCGCCGTAGACAGTCACCAGCGCGGCGCGCATGTCGGCGGCGGTCTGCCAGCGCTTCGCAGGATCTCGCTCGAGGGCGCGCATCACGATCGCGTCGAGCGCGGGCGGAACCTCGGATCGCGAGCGCGACGGCAGCGGCACGCGGAGCTGCTGGACGCGCGTGATGGTGTCGAGGTCGCTGGTGCCCAGGAATAACCGCCGTCCGGTGAGTAGCTCGTGGGCGATCACGCCGAGCGCGAACAGATCGGCGCGGCGATCGAGCGTCCCGGCGAGGTACTCGGGCGCGACGTAGGCGACCTTGCCCTTGATCAGGCCGGTCTTGGTCTGCGTGCAGCTGTGGCCCTTGACGATGCCGAAGTCGATCAGCTTCGCGATGCCGTCGTCACCGACGATGATGTTCGACAGCGAGACGTCGCGATGCACGAGCTGGAGCGGCACGCCGCGGTCGTCGCACATGCCGTGGACGTGCTCGAGCGCGTCGCAGATCTGGATCAAGATCTGCGCGACGAAGGCGATCGGGACGGCCCCGGTGCGCTCGCTCTGCTGCGCGACCTGGAACAGGCTGCGACCGGCGACGTACTCCATCTCGATGAAGTAGCTGCCGTCGGCCTTGCCGAGCGAGTACGTCCTCGCGATGTTGGGATGGCGGAACCGCCTGGCGAGCCGCGCCTCCTCGATCAGCGAGCGCACTTGGTCGAAGTCGGTATCGAACTGGTTCTTGGTCAGCAGCTGCTTGAGGGCGACCACCCGACCGAACGATTCGGGCCGCTGCGAGATGGCCCGATGGACGACCGCCATGCCACCCCGGCCGAGCTCCTCACAGAGCAGGAAGGCTCCGTAGGGGCGTGCGTCCGAAGCGCGGGCAGGAGCCGTCACGAGTGCTGGAATCGACCGGACGCGCGATTCGTTTATCGGAAGATCACGCACGCCTACATCAGCGGCGAAGCACCTCGAGGTCGAGCGGGAGCTGCGGTCCGAGCCACAGGGCGTTGAGGTCGTGATCGGCGAGCTCGTCGCCGGTGTTCGGGTGGACGAAGACGCTGAGCCCGTCGCGGTTCAACATCAACCACGGCACCACGCGCGCGAGCTCGCCCGTGGCGAAGGCCACCTGGTACATCCACTGCGTGTGTGGACCGACCAGCTTCTCGTGCCAGCGCCCGAGCTCGACCTCGAAGCGCTCGGCGAGGCCCTCGCGCAGTCGCATCGCGATCTCGCGTGTGGTGGAAGTGAAGTAGACGTGCGCGTGGTAATCGCGGATCTCGGCGATCTCTCGCATTCGCCGCGACTCTCGCACGGAGCGACGGGCTCGAATCGGATAACATGGAGCGCCGAACCGTGACAGTCGTAGTCTGGATGCGCGGCGTGCTCCTCCTCGGTCTCACCGGGTGCCAGCTGGTGTTCGGGCTCGACGGCCCCACCCCACTGCCTGGTGACGGCCCCCTCGTCCTCGAGGACGACGATGACGACGGCATCGCCAACGACGCCGACAACTGTCCGGCCCTCGCCAACACGGATCAGCTCGACGGCGATGACGACGGGATCGGCGATGCCTGCGACGACTGCGATCGGTGCCTCGCCTGTTCGGTGGGGCCGTCGCACGACGAGGACGGCGACCACCTGGCGGACGGTTGCGACAACTGTCCCGGGATCGCGAACGAGGCGCAGGGCGACGAGGATGGCGACGAGCTCGGCGATCTCTGCGACCCAGGTCAGGGGACGCAGCAGCATCGTCTGCTGTTCTGGGGCTTCCCGACCATCGAGAGCTGGGTCCCTCCGGAGGACTGGCAGATCGTCGATGGTGCCGCGACGCCCGACCCCGCGCTCGATCAAGTCATCCGCATGACCCGGTTCGGCACGCTGGTTCAGGCCAACATCCCGTGGTCGTTCGAGGTCGGACTCGAGCTGCCGTCGAACGTCCCCGACGGCAAGATCGTCGGCGTGCGTCCGGTGGCAGACACCGGCATCGGCTCCTTCATCTCGTGCTCGTTGCTCTCGGATGGCGGTGCGTGGAAGCTGTCCGCCGGAGGGCAACAGGTGCCCACCTCGACGGAGGCTCCCGTGGTGCTCCGCCTGCACGCTAACGGAACCCTGGGTACCGACACGACCACCTGCACGATCGTCGGCGGCGGCACGACCATGGATAGCCAGTCTGCCCCGATGGCGTATCCGCTGGCCCCGCAGCTGTTCATGCACCCCGGCGCGGGCGTCCGCTACATCGAGGTCATCCAGTAGTTTCGGTGGCGCTGCTCACAAACCCGAAATGTTGAGATCGACAGCGCCCGACCTCGCTGTGTAGGTTCGCGCATGTTCGCTACGCGTCTTGCGGTCCTCGCCGTCCTCGGGTTCGGCTGTGGATCGTCTTCTCCTTCCGGGCCTGGCCCCGACGCCCCGCCCGGTGATGCGCCACCGGACCAGACGCTGCCGTGTACCGGCACGCCGACCGAGTGCGCCACGGTCGCCGAGCAACGTGCGTCGGATCGCTTCGACGCGCTGGTCAGCCAGCCGGACATGCTCGCCTCGTTCCTCAAGGCGATGCCGAAGGGCGGCGACCTCCACAATCACCTCAACGGCGCGATCTACGCCGAGACGGTGCTCGACTGGGCGAAGGACGACGGCGACTGCATCAACACCTCGACGTTCGCGGCGGTGAGCTCGTGCTCCGGCGGAACCCAGCCGGTGCCCACCGCGGGCGCGTTCTACGATCAGATCGTGCGCGCGTGGTCGATGAAGGACTTCGTCCCCGGCGCGCAGACCGGCCGAGATCACTTCTTCGCGACGTTCGGCAAGTTCGGAACGGTCTCGGGCCTCCACCGCGACGAGAGCATCGCCGACGTGCTGACGCGCGCTGCCGACGAGAACCAGCTCTACGTCGAGACCATGTTCAACCTCGGCAAGAACGTCGGCACGCTCGCAGGGCAGCTGTCGTCCGGCGCCCTCACGGCGGCGGATCTTCCGGCGCTCTACGACCAGCTGATCGCCAACCCTGGGTTCGCCACGGCGGTGACCAACGACACCAACGTCGTCCTCGATGCCAGCACCGGCTATCGCGACGTGCTGTTCTGCGACGAGATGGGATCGTCCCCCGCATGTGACGTCGGCGTGCGCTTCATCGCGCAGGTCTCGCGCACCGGTGCTGCCGATCAGGTGTTCGGACAGCTCGTCAGCGCGTACGAGATGGCATCGCGCACGCCGATGCTCGTCGGCGCGAACCTGTCGTCACCCGAGGACGACTCGACGTCGCTCGCGAACTACAACCTCCACATGGCGATGCTCGACTTCCTGCACACCAAGTACGCCGGCACGAGCCCGCTCCACATCACGCTCCACGCCGGCGAGGTGACGCCCGAGTTCCTGCCGCCCGGCAGCAACCACAACACGTTTCACATCCGCAGCGCGGTCGAGCTCGGCCACGCGGAGCGGATCGGCCACGGCCTCGACATCATGACGGAGACCAACTCCGCCGGGCTGCTCGCCACCATGCGCGATCGCAAGGTGATGGTCGAGGTCTGCCTCAGCAGCAACGATCAGATCCTCGAGATCAGCGGCACCGCGCATCCGCTCGCGACCTACCTCGAGGCCGGCGTGCCGGTGGCGCTGGCGACCGACGATCAGGGCGTCTCGCGCTCGAGCATGGCCGGCGAGTACCTCCGCGCGGCGCTCGATCAACACCTCGACTACCGCCAGCTCAAGACGATCTCGCGGACCAGCCTCGAGCACTCGTTCCTCCCCGGCGAGAGCCTGTGGACGTCGATCAGCGAGACCCAGCCGGTCACGACATGCGCAGCCTCGGCCACGGCGGCCGTCGGCGGGCTTCCCAGCACGAGCTGCCGGCAGTTCCTCGAGAGCAACGAGCGCGCCCGCGTGCAGTGGGAGCTCGAGGCGCGGTTCCTCAGCTTCGAACGCACGCAGTAGCGCGATGAGCCCTGACCGACGGCGCAAACGCCGCGTGACGCTGCGCCGACTACGCAAATGTTGCGCGGTTTCGGCCATCAGACCTCGCTCCTTCGCGATTCCCCGGCACGGGATTTGAAACACACGACCGGAAGCGATGTCGACCGCGTCGTCCTCACGGCCGATTCCAGACTTCCTGGCGTCCATCTACGGACCTGGAGCTCTCGACCGCATCGACTCCACCCTCGCGGCGCTCGACGCCCACGCGAACATCATCTGGGTCAACGACGTCTGGTATCGCTTCGCGAACGAGAACGGCTTTGACTTCACGTTCGACCGCTACTCGTCCTACCTCGACGGGATCTCGGGGCACCTGCGCGGCGACTACCAGGAAGTCTTCGCGAACGTGGCCGCGACGGGCACGGTCTTCGAGCAGGAGTACGAGTGCTCGACCGCCGAGACGATCCGCCACTATCGGATGCGCGTGCTGCCGTTCCTGCCCGATGGCCTGCTCGTCGAGCACACGCAGATCGCTTCGCACGAGGCGCCGATCGGCGAGGCCGCGATCGAGGAGCTCTATCTCGACGAGGATCGCCTGATCACGCAGTGCAGCAACTGCCGGCGCGTGCGGCGCTCCTCCGATGGTGCCGAGAGCTGGGTGTGGGTCCCGGAGTGGGTCGGGCGCAGCCACCCGGCCACGAGCCACGGCATCTGCACGCCCTGTCGGGGCTACTACTGGCGCCGGCGGAAGCGATGAAGATCCTGGTCGTCGACGATGACCGCAACTGCTGCGAAGGACTGAGCGAGCTGCTCGGCGGCGAGGGGCACATCGTGATCGCCTGCAGGAGCGGCCAGCGGGCGCTCGCTGCCCTCGAGGCAGAGGCCTTCGACGTGTTGCTCACCGACCTCGTCATGCCGGGCATGTCGGGACTCGAGCTGGTCACCTCGGCGCGACGCACACATCCGCAGATCCGCTGTTTCGTGATGACCGGCCACGCGCCCAGGGACGAGCCCTTCGTCCAGTGGGTCTCCAAGCCGATCGACTTCGACCTGCTGCTCGAAACGCTCGCGCGCTGAGCGCCATCGTCTCGGGGATGCCGCATCCAGCTCGCTGCATGGACGCTCGCCGGGTGCGAGCCCGACCTCTCCCTTCGACGTCGGTAGCTACTTCGCGAGCGCGGGGACCAGCGTGGCGAGGAAGTCGACGTCGTCCTCGAACGCCTTGCGGTCGTCGGCGGCGAGTGCCGGATCCACCGCGTTGCCGAGCAGCGTCACGGCCTCCGCGCGCTTCGCCGGCTTCGCCGTCATCGCCGGCAAGTAGGTGCCGCCGACCTGCAAGGTCACCGAGTCACCGGCGAGCTTCGCGTTGGTGGGGTTGGCGACGAGGAAGCCCGCTCCGTTGCGCACGAGGCGCCCCTTCGCATCGGTGGTGAGCAGGAGCGCGGGCGCACGCCGAAACGTCACCCAGCCCATCGGAGACCACGGCGCGTTCGCGAGCACGTCGGTGAGCTGCGCGAGGGGAACCGTCGTGAGCAGGAGGCTCGGCGGGGCGCCGCCGTCGGTGAGCCAGTACGCGAGATAGCTCGGCGGTGGCGGCAGGGTGCGACCGACCGATCGGAGCGCGGCGGCCTGCACCTCGCGGCTGAACGCTCGCACGTCGGCCTTGCTCGGTCGCTTGTCGAGGACGAACTGCGCCCGGCTCGCGATGCTCCCGCCGGGGTAGAGATCGAGCTCGACCGTGAGGAGCCACGCGCCGGCGGGCTCGGAACCGTGGCGCGCGGTGCCCTCGCTCGTGAGGTCGTGAAGTCCGTAGGTGGAGAACTGCTTCGCGCGCAGCGTCAGCTTCGTGCGGTAGCGCGGCAAGATCGTCTCGATCGCCACGACCGCCTTCGCCACCGTCGGCGTGTTCGCCTTCTCCCACTCGACGACGGACTTGTTGTACGCGGCCTCGTCCCCGGGCATCGGTCGCTTGCGCGGACCGGCGACCAGGACCTGGACCTCGTCGTGGATGATCGAAATTTCTGCACCACCGCTCGTAAATCCCTCCTCGGGGAAGCCGACCAGGACGGCGACCAGCACCGCCAGCGTCGGAACGTTCGCTCGCATCCGTGGAGGTTCGCGTGCGAGGCCGCGCGGGAGCAAGCCGTTGTGGGCCCGTTCACGACGCGTCGATCGTGGAATAGGTCGATCGCGTGGGCCGTACTCGCAGGCGATGGCACGCGCGGCTCGGCAGAGACTTTTGCGGCGACTCGCCGTGATCTCGCTGTGCGCGGCGCTCACCGCGAACGAGGCCGCGGCCTCTGATCTCGACGACACCGCGCGGTTCCTCGCGGGCAAAGGTGCCTCGTGGACCTCGGAGCTCGCCGATCAGGCGCGAACCGAGGCCTACACGAGCTACGCGCAACAGCTCGCGTCGGGCTGGAAGCAGTTCCAGGCACCCAACCTCGAGCGCATGCGGACCTGGTGGCACGGCCACGGCCCCGCGACGTCCGCGACCGTGTTCTATCCGTTCGGCGGACCCGATCTCGGAAATGCGCTCGCCTTGTTCCCCGACGCCGACTCGTACGTCCTGTTCGGGCTCGAGCCTCCCGGCGCGATTCCGGAGCTCCAGGCGCTCGACGACGCGTCGATCACCGCCGGCTTGACCGAGCTCAAGGCGTCGCTCGGCACGATCCTCCAGGTGAACTACTTCTTCACCAGGTCGATGGAGAAGAAGCTCGGCACGGGCTCGTTCAATAGCGTCAGCGGCCTGCTCCTGGTCTTCCTCGCGATGAGCGAGTGCGAGGTCACGACGGCGAAGCGGATCGCGATCGGTCCCGGCGGCGCCCTCGCGGAGGGAACGGACGACGCGCGGATCCCCGGCGTCGAGATCAGGTTCCGACGCAAGGCTGGCAAGGTGCAGACCGTCCGCTACTTCATGGTCAACGTCGCCGATGCGTCGCTCGCGAAGAGCTCGCGCGACTTCGTCAGCTATCTCGAGAGCCAGCCGCGCTTCGTCACCATGATCAAGGCGGCGTCCTACCTGATGCACCAGGACAAGGAGACGACGCGCTTCGAGCAGATCCGCGCGCTGATCCTCGGTCGCAGCGACTTCGTCGTGCAGGACGACTCCGGCATCCCCCTCCGGCTGTTCGCGCGCGACGCGTGGAAGCTGCAGTTTCACGGCCGCTACGATGCGCCGACGCCGGAGTTCCGGAAGTATCTGCAGAGAGACTTGAAGGTCGAGCTCCAGCGGAACTCGACGGGAAAGCTCCCCTTCAGCTACGGCTACGCCTTCAAGCAAGGCGAGTCGAACCTGATGACGGCGGAGCGGATTCGGTAAGCGAAAGGAGCCGCGATGCTCAGAGCAATGGGTCTGGCGTTCTTGCTATCAGCATGTTCCGACCATGCGATAGCTGCGATCGAGGCGGAGGACATGATTCCGACCGCGAAGGCGATGACGATCTACAGCGCCGGTGGCAGCGTGGTCTCGGGATCCGTCGACGCGGCGGCACTCGGCGCGCGGAGGCTCCGGCTGCCCGCCTCCGCCGCGACCATCAACCTCTCGCAGCACGATCAGAGCCTGAAATGGTTCACCGTCCAGGCGATCGAGAAGAAGGACAAGGACAAGGACCCTGGCTACAAGCTGATCGGCCTGCCGGCGCTGAGCACGGGCGATCTGAAGTTCAACTACGCGCTGCCCGACATCACGTGGACGCTGAAGCTGAAGGCCGAGATCAGCAGTCCGACGTCGGTGAACCTCCAGCTCCTGGCGATGATCACGATGAACGCCAGCGAGCCGTACAGGCAGTGTGACGTCACGCTCGTGCTGAACAATGCGGTGAGCGTCGAGAAGCTCTCGGCGTCCACGTTCAAGCTGAACGCGTTCGATCTCTATCCGCATCGCAACATCACCTACAACCTCGACACCAAGGCGATGGACTACTCGCTGATCCGCGAGTGGAATGCCTACGCCGGCAAGGACGAGGTCCACGTGCTGCTGCAGGTGAAGAATCCGTTCTCGGTCGATCTCGGCCAGACCAGCAGCTCCGTCGAGGCCAACGAGATCATCGTCGAGTCGGGCACCGTCGGCGGCGAGACTGGTCGCGGCGCGGTGATCTCGTTGCCCGCAGGCATCGACGACACGATCTCAACCTTCCGCTCGGTCAAGATCACCGAGGCGACGGACAAGCGACCGCTGCCGTTCAACCACAAGATCTCGTACGAGATCGTCAATCACTCGGATCAGCCAAAGACGCTCCGGCTGGTGACCTCGCGGGTTCTCGGCGGCGAGCACCGGTCCGTCTATCACTACACCACGCCGCCCGACGCCACCCCCGAGAACACGCTCGTCTGGCTCCTCAAGCTCGAGCCCAACGCCACGCGCACGCTCGAGTTCGACTACGACGCCGACATCAAGGACGTCGAGGGCGAGGACGGCTTCGAGAAGGGCGGCTGATCACGGGATGGGAGTCCACGGCGCGCCACCGGAGAGTTTGACGATCCGCGAGCTGAGCTTGCCGTCCGCCGCGATCAGGAACTCCGCGACGATCGACGGGCCGTCACCCAGCTCGGGACTCAGCGCAGCGCACCGAACCTGGCGTCCGAACCTGTAGACGCGGCGATCGCACTGGAAGGTCAGCTCACCGACCTTCGTGCTCCGCGCGAGCTCCCGTGCGGCGGCCTCCAGCCTGTCGGCGGTGACCAGTCCCGTGACGTGGAGCTGGTCGACGGTCGCGACCTCGGCGGTGAAGCGCGACGCAAAGCGCACGGTCACGGCGGAACCCTCGAAGCGACCGGCACACGTCGTGTCGGGCCGGGCGACCACGATCGCGGGGCACGTCACCTCTTCCATCCCCGCGCCGGCAAACGTCGTCACGAAGGCGCGCGCGACCAGCTTCTCGACCGTGCCGCCCCAACGCGCGTTGTCGAGGGTCAGCGTGCGCGCGTCATCGTGCTCCGTGACGAGGACGACCGCGTTGCCGCCGTCGGCGATCGCGACCTGGCACGCGTAGTCGTCCCGAAACGCGTCGCAGCGAATGGCACCCTCCTCGACGGGGACCCCGTGCTCGGCAAACCACTCGCGGACATCGGTGCGCTGCTTCGAGGTCGGGCTGCATCCCGCCAGGGCACCGATGGCGATCAGCGCCTCGATCAGGCTGGATCCGAACATCACGGGCAATTGTGACATCAGGCGCCCACGGCTTCAGCGGTGACGGCGCACCTTGGAGCAACGACGCGGCACAATCGCCACCGATGCTCGACCTCGATCTCGTTCGCTCGGCCTTTCCAGCGCTGGCCTCGGGCTTCGTGTTCCTCGACAACGCGGGTGGCTCGCAGACCCTGGCCGGCGTCGCCGATCGCGTCCGCGACTATCTGCTGACCACCAACGTCCAGCTCGGCGCGAGCTATGCCGTCTCGGAGGCCGCCGGCGCACGGGTGCGCGCGGCGGTGCGTGCCACCGCGAGCTACCTCGGCACCGACGATCCGCGCGAGGTCGTGTTCGGCTCGTCGACCACGCAGCTCGTCGACAACCTCGCCCTGGCGATGGCGCCTCGCCTGTCACCCGGCGACGAGATCGTGGTCACCACCGCCGATCACCACGCCAACGTGGGTGCGTGGCGAAGGCTCGCCCAGCAGGGAGTCGTGATCCGGACCTGGGAGCTCGACCGCGAGACCCTGCGACTCGAAACGCGCGATCTGCTGCCGCTGTTGAACGACCGCATGTGCCTTGTCGCCTTCACCCACGTCTCGAACCTGCTCGGCTCGATCCACGACGTCGCGGCGATCACCCGGACCGTTCATGCCCACGGAGCCAAGGTGTGCGTCGATGGAGTCGCGTTCGCGCCGCACCGCGAGATCGACGTCCGCGCGTGGGACGTCGACTACTACGTGTTCAGCTTCTACAAGGTCTTCGGACCGCACCTCGCCGTGCTGTACGGCAAGCACGACCTGCTCGACGGGCTCGCGACCATCAACCACGACTTCGTCGGCGACCAGCTGCCCTACAAGCTGCAGCCCGGGAACCTCAACTTCGAGCTCACCTACAGCGTGACGGCGATCTACGACTACCTCGAGACGCTGGGTGGGAAGGTTCGCGCGTTCCACGAGATCGCCGCGCACGAGGAGCACCTCGCCCGCCTGCTGCTCGCGTTCCTCGCCGCCAAGCGCGGCGTGACGATCCACGGCGAGCGCGTCGCGGACAGCTCGAGGCGCGTGCCGACGATCAGCTTCAGCGTCGAGGGCGTCGCGCCCGAGGCGATCGTGCGAGCCGTCGATCGAAGCGGCATCGGCATCCGCCATGGCGATTTCTACGCGAAGGGTGTGGTCCGCGCGCTCGGGCTCGACCAGCGAGGTGGCGTGGTGCGGGTCTCGATGGCGCACTACAACACCTCGTCGGAGATCGACCGCGCGATCGCCGCGCTCGACGACGCGATCGGCTGATCAGTAGCAGGACGGGAACGTCGCCGAGCCCGTCAAGTTCGCGCACGCGAGCTTCACCGTCCCGCGCAGCTCGTCGTGGAAGTTGACGTTGGTGCCGGTCTTCTCGATCGTCGCCTCGGTCTTGCACTTCGGGACGAGGACCGCATCGGCGTCGGCGGAGAGCTGCACGAGCACGTCGTACTTGCCGCCCCGCGCCCGGACGAGGCGAAGGTGCCGGGACTTGTCCGCCTTGTCGTAGAGGATCACGCCGTCGAAGTGGTTCTTCTCGCCGGACACGCAGCCGGTGACCGCCATCTCCCACGCTCCGAGGGCACCGCCGGTCGCCTTGAACGACCCGGTCGGCTTGGCGGCGTCGTTCGACGACCCGGTGACGGCACTCGCGTCGCCACCGCCCGTCGTGAAGTGGCGATACGCGAGCCAGCCGCCGACGCAGAAGAGAACAGACAACGCACCGCCAGCGATCTTCTTGATATCCATCGTGAGCCTCTTTCCCGGTGATTCCTCCGGTAGGGCCCTGCGCGTGCGGTTGTGACAAACAAATCGACTAAGAGCTCGGATCCTACCGGACCGGAGCGCTCGACCAGATCGCGACCTCGTCGAGCTCGACCCCACCCGCCAGGTTGGTCGCCGGCAGCCCCGTCGGTTCGGACGACAGCACTGTCAACGCCCCGAGGACCAGCGGGTTGTCGTTACCCGCGATCCCGCGATCCCACGCGACCGTGCAGTCGACGGTGACGGCGTTGGTATCGACCCAGCTCGTCCCGCTGGCCGGCACGCCATCGACCTTCATCACCAGGCCGTCCGGTCCGAACGCCGCCGAGAGCGTGTGCCAGTCGTCGACGGCGACCGGATCAGCGGTGCAGCGAAACACCGACTCGCTCGGGTCACTCATCCGCTGGATCCGGAGGACGACGCGGCGATCGTGACCGAGGCGAAGGCTGACGTGGCCGTCGGTCGCGGTGCCGACCGCGTCGCGCGACAGCAGGCCGAGATCGCCGGCGAGCGCCGCGTCACCGAACCGGAACCGGAGCTCGATCTCGCCGGCTGTGAGATCGAACGCCGGTGAATCGGCGACCTGGACGTAGCTGGTGGCATCCGTCGGGATCCGGAGGGCCTGTCCGAGATCACCCGGGACGAAGGTCAGCCCGTCGCCGACGGCCGTCCCGTCGAGCGCGCCGAGCTCGTCGGCGAGCGTGCCGTCGAGGTGATAGCGCGCGACCAGTGTCGGGCAGCCGACGCACGCGTCGGTGCTCGCATCCGGGACGACCGGCGTATCCGCGCCCGCCGCGTCCACCAGCGACCTCTCGCAGCGACCCTCGGCACTACACACCAGGCCGGAGGGACACACGCCACCTTCCCCGCACGGCGCCCCGGGTTGGGCGGTCGGAGAGAAACACCCCATCCCCATCCACGACAAGATCAGGGGTACAACGCGCACGTTCTCCATTGTCGCAAGTCGCGGTGTCCGTTGCTAGCAAGGACGTGCACGCATGATGTGCACGTGACCGACGCGACACTAGCGGGGTGCCTGGCGCTGCTCGATCGCGGCGTTGATCGCCTGCCACTCGGGATGGGCCTCCATCACGGCGAGCGCGTCTCGCCACCCGAACGGGCGCCCCGCGAAGTGCTCGAACAGCGTCCGGATCAGCGTGGCGTCCTCGGGGGTGTCGAGCGTCCAGCGATGGTGCGTGTAGTCCGCCTCGCAGCCGACGCCGAGGAGCCGGAACGTCTCGGGATGGCGATACAGGTACGGCGTCACGTGCTCGCGCCACGCCGGGTTCGCATCCTCGCGCCACGCACGCTCGAGTGCCGCGAAGCGCATCACCTCGGCGCTGATCCCGATCGGGAACGTCGGCGTGGGTAGCGAGGTGCTCGCGTAGTCGACCTCACCGCCGCGGTACCGCGCGATCAGCTCGCCGAGGACCTCGGGATCGGTGAGCGGGCAATCGCTGGTGATCCGGACGACGTCGGTCGGGCCGAGCTCGCTCGCGGCCTGGTAGTAGCGATCGAGCACGTCGTGCTCGGAGCCGCGCGCCCACCTCCAGCCCTTGCGGCGGCACGCCTCGACGAGCACGTCGTCGCGGGACTCGGTGGTCGTGGCGACGATGACCTCGTCGATCGCAGGGCATGCGCGGGTGCGCTCGACGCAGTGCTCGAGGGCCGTCTTGCCCGCGAACATTTCGAGCACCTTCCCCGGCAACCGACTGCTGCCCATTCGCGCCTGGATGATCGCGACGGTGGTCATGCCTCATTGTCGCCCACGCGCGCCGTCCGCGCGATAGTAGGGCCGTGCCACCGACCATCGCGGCCGACGTCTTCGTCGGTCGCCGCCACTCGATCGAGCGTTCGCTGATCTGCGCGATGCAGGGGCAATTCCCCGTCCTCGCCCGCGCTGCCGGCGACGAGCTCGCGGTCGTGTTCCGGACCGGCGCCGGCCACTACGGCCTCCAGGGCACGCTGTCGACCGCCCGCTCCGTCGACGGAGGCCGCACCTGGTCCGATCCGGTCGAGGTCGCCGCGCGCGGCCACGACGTCCGCAACCCCGCGTTCGGGATCGCCGACGACCGCTGGCTCCTCGCGTACTGGCAAGCGGGCGTCCACTGCTACCCCGCCGGGGCCGACGGCGAGCGCCGGTGGAAGCTCCAAAGTGTCCGCAGCGCGGACGACGCGCCCGATCTGTTCGTGATCGATAGCGCCGACCGCGGTCGCACGTGGACGGCGCCGCGCCCGATCCGCTCCGAGCGCCTCGCGTGGACCAGCCCGTTCGGCCGGATCATCACCGCGCCCGACGGCACCTTGCTGATGCCGGCCTACGGTCCGCCGCGCGACGGCAAGGAGTTCGACGCGATCGTGCTGCGCAGCCGCGATGGCGGCGCGAGCTGGGGCGACGAGACCTGCGTGGTCGCCGGCGCGAGCGAGCTGTCGCTGTGCTTCGCCTCCGAGCGCCTGATCGGGGCCGCGCGCCGCACCGACGGCCGGACCGCGATCGTCCACAGCCTCGACGCGGGGCGAACGTGGAGCCCCCCGGTCGACGCGACGCGAACCGGCGAGCACCCCGCGGATCTCTGCGCGTTGCGCGACGGCCGCCTGCTGCTCACCTACGGGCGTCGCCGGCGTCCCCTCGGGTGCGCGGCGCTCACCAGCGACGACGCCGGCGCGACCTGGGATCTCGATCGCGAGGTGCTGCTCGCCGGTGATGGGATCGGCAACGACGTCGGCTATCCCTCGACGGTGCAGCTCGCCGACGGCTCGCTGGTCACCGCGCTCTACTTCGCGCGAGGCAGCGCCGCCTCCGAGCCGGCCGATGGCTGGGGCGAGACGTCGTGCCAGGCGCTGCGCTATCCCGAGTCCCTCGTCGCGGGTCGCTAGAACGCGCCGCCGAACGACAGCATCCGCGGCGCCTCGACGCGCGTGGTCGACCCCGGCTCGCTGCGATCCTTGAACGCGTACGCGAAGCTGACGACCGTGCCGAGGAGCATCCCGGCCCCCGTATAGCGCAGCAGGCGGCCGCCCCCGCGCGGCCCGGTGTCGTCGAAGAAGTGGACGATCGCGAACATGATCGAGCCGCCGAACGCACCGACGAACGGCGCGACGCCGACCGCGATCGCCTCGTTCGTGGTCTCGACGCGCGTCGCCGCGAAGTACGCACCGCCGACGGCTCCGAGTGTTCCGAGCGTCAGCGAGGTGGCGCCGAGCCTCACCCCGTTCTTGGCCTTGCGGCCGTCGATCGAGGCGCCGATCGCGAACAGCGAGAGCCCGCCGACCACGGCGCCGTGAAACGCCAGGGGTGGCCGCGCGTCGAGATCCTGGGTCTCGCCGAGGATCCCGCTGCCGACCCCGACGACGATCGGGAGAAAGTTCACGGCGAGCCCGACGCCTTTTCCCGGCGACGAGTCCGTGAACACATGGATCGCGACCATGCCGACCGCCGCGACCTCGGCACCGGCAACGCCATAGGCCACTCCACCGTGCTCGTCCGCGCGCGCCTCGCCGGCCGACGCGAGGGTGACGAGCACGAGGGCAAGCGAACAACGACCGATCATGACCATGGAGCATACCGCTTCACGGATCTCGAGCGGGAACGTCGGACGACGTCGTGCTCGATCCAGATCGCGTCGCGGAGTTAGAACTCGCGCGGCACCGCCGACGAACGGCACCAGCGCTGGCAACCAGGCCGCGATGTCGTCAGGTCTTCGCGCATGGTGCCGGGCCCTACGGATGGGTGAACGAGATCTTCACGTTGGTCGCATTTCCACACGTCGCTTTGACGACGAAGCCCGCGGTGAGGTGCTGCTGGGTGATGGCGATCGAGCACGCACCGATCGTCTCGAACACGCCGAGCCCATCGGAGTCGCGGATGTTGATCAAGACGCCCTGCGCGAGCAGATCGCTCTGCAGGTAGTTGCCGATCGCGTGGTTCCAGTTCGGGGTCAACGTGTTGTCGATCGTCGGCGTGAACCCATCGATGAACGTGTCGCCGCTGAGGGCCAGCCCCGTGTACGGATCCGGTAGCGGATTCGTGAACAGCGCGCCGTCCCAGTCCGCGCCGGCCTTGGTCGCCGAGATCACCGCGGAGACGACGCTGACGCGCCACGCGAGATCGGCGACGCAGCCACCGTTCACGCAGCTCAGCTGCCCGCTGCACACCCCGCACACCTCCGGGCCGGCGTCGCCGCCGCATTCGTCTTGTCCCTGGTCTGCGTAGGGGATGCACTGGCCCTCCGCCGTGCAGCAGCCATTGCTACAGAACTCGAGGCACGGCTGATCGACGACACAGGTCCCCTGCGAGCAGGACGACGCCCCGCTCGGACAGACTCCGCACGCTTCGCCCGCGCCGCCGCACGCCGCGGTCGTTTGCTCGCTCGAGGTGATGCAGGCGCCGTTCTGCGTGCAGCAGCCATCGCAGTTGGAGGCATCGCAGCCGAGCGGCTGGCACGATGCGGTATCGGCATCGCAACCCGTGCCGGCGCCGCATGCGCTACACGCCGCTCCGCCCGAGCCGCATGCCGTCAGGCTGTTTCCCGGCACGCACTGCGTGCCACCGAGGCAGCACCCGTCGCAGTCGCTGCAGTCCGCGATCGGAACGCACTGTCCCGCGGCGCAGGTCTCGCCGCCGCTGCACGCCTGACACGCGGCTCCAGGCATCCCGCAGCTCGCGTCGCTCGCGACCTCGACGCACCGATCGCCGTCGCAGCACCCGTTGCAGGTCGTGTGACTGCACGTGGTCGCGGTGTCTGGCTGAGCGGGCGAACCGCTCGAATCGCATCCCGCGAGCGCGAGCATCCAGCCGAGCGTGGCTGTCAGGAACAGTCGAGGGGTGCGGTGGTCGGCAGTGCAACGCTTCATGCCGTCCACTCTCGTGGAAGGTACGAAGCTTTGTTAGTCCGCTACCTCACCGCGCAAGCCGATAAGATCGTTGCGTGATCCAGGCGCGTCGCGATCGCGACTCCGCTCGTCGGGTCACCCGCGATCGACGCGAGCGCCGCGCGAACCTGAGCTCGCAGCATGCGGAACAGCCGTCGCGACGATCGATGACGCCGCCAGGCCGACCACGGGCGCTTCGCAACCGGCCAACGCTGGACCTTGTTCGAGAACACGCCCACGAGTTGATTCCTTGCGGTGCGGCGAACGGTTCGAGGTTCGGCGGCATTCTCCGGTGTGACCCTCAGCCGCCGCGAGCTCCTCCGCGCTGCCGCGACGCTCGGCGCCTCGCTCGCCGTGGGCGGCACGGCCTGTCGGTCGCGGGTGACGTGGCGCGAGCGGCGCGACCTCTATCCCGAAGGTGTCGCCTCGGGCGACCCCGACGCGACCAGCGTGATCCTGTGGACCCGCCGCCCGTTCGAGGAAGGTGACACGCACCGGCTCACGCTGGAGGTGGCCGAGGACGAGGACTTCCGCGACGTGGTCGCGCACGCGCCGGCGCCGGTCTCCGCGGCATCGGACTGGACGACCCGCGTCCTGGTCGCCGGCCTGCAGCCCGCGCGCGTCTACTGGTACCGGTTCACCGACGAGGACCTGAATGGCAGCCGCGTCGGGCGCACGATCACCGCGCCGGCGGCCGACGATCCGCGCCCGGTCACGTTCGCCTTCGTCAGCTGCCAGACCGTCAACGAAGGCACGCTGAATGCCTATCGCCGGATGATCTTCGAGGACGAGCGTGCGGCGCGCAGCGATCAGCTCGGCTTCGTCCTGCATCTCGGCGACTTCATCTACGAGGTGGTCCAGCACCCCGAGGAGGTCAAGACCCGCTACGACCGCACCATCTTCGAGGTCGCGCGCTTCGACGGCGGAAAGCAGATCGGCAACTTCCACATCCCGCTGACGCTCGACGGATATCGCGCGATCTACCGCGGCTATCTCCGCAACCCCGACTTGCAGGACGCCCGCGCGCGCTGGCCGTTCGTCGCCATCTGGGACAACCACGAGTTCTCCTGGCAGGGCTGGCAGAGCATGGTGGTGGCCGGCGCGTTCGTGCAGCCGGGCCAGAGCGTGAAGATCGCCGCCAACCAGGCGTGGTTCGAATACCTGCCGTCCCGGGTGACGCCGCCGAGCGGCTCGCTCGACCGCTTCGGACCGCCGTCCGTCACCAACACCGCGATCGACACGTTCGACGACCACGGCCTCGGTCTCGAGCCCAACAACCTCGTCGCGATCCACAGCCTCCAGGTGTATCGGGCGCTGCGCTACGGCAAGCACCTCGATCTGATCATCACCGACCAGTACAGCTATCGCAGCCCCGATCCCTACAGCGACGACTCGCTCGGCGAGCTCGGCGACTGGGAGGACTACAACGGCATGTTCCCCGAGGACCTCATGCAGATCCTCGACGGCGGGCGTGCCTTCGCCGCGGGAAAGCCACCCGCGGAGCTGCGCTTCCAGGACAAGCACGTCGCGAACCCGCAGCGGAGCGCTCCGCCGGCGACCCTGCTCGGCGCCGAGCAGAAGGCGTGGTTCAAGGATCGCCTGGAGCGCGCGACCGCGACGTGGAAGATCTGGGGCAACTCGCTCGGCACGCTCGAGACGCGCGCCGATCCGGAGCATCTGCCTCCCGGCGTGACGAAGACGCCGTGGCCGGCCGGTTCGTTCGCCAACATCGGCGGCCGCGATCACGGGAGCACGTGGAGCGAGCGCGACGAGATCTTCGAGCTGGTCCGCGACGCGAAGCTCACCGGGTTCGCGATCGTCTCGGGCGACCGCCACAGCTTCTGGGCCGGCTACGCCTCCGCGCAGCTTCCCCCCGGCACCTTCGAGCCGATCGGCCTCAGCTTCATCGGCGCCTCGCTGTCGAGCCCGGGCGCGATGGAGTCCCACGAGCACCGGATCAAGAAGGAGCTGCCGCTGCGCCCGATCTATCTCGCCGACAGGCCCGGCGCAGCGACGCCCGAGTGGACGTTCAACATGCTGCTCAAGCACGGCGTCCGGTCGTGTTTCGAATACGCGAAGACCTTCGATCGCGAGCGGGCCCGCGCGCTCTCGAACCCCGCGCTCGCGCCGCACCTCGCGTTCGTCGACATGGGCGCGCATGGCTACGCGACGGTCCGGCTCACCGGCGACGAGCTCCGCACCGAGTTCGTCTGCATTCCGCGGCCGATCACGCGGAGCGAGCGCCCCGACGGTGGGCCGCTGCGCTATCGGATCGCGCACACCGCCAAGCTGTGGCGCCCGGGCGAGAGACCGCGCCTCGCGCAGCAGGTGCTCGAGGGTGATCCGGGTCTCGGGATCTGACTCAGGCTTGCGGCGGCGGGCCCGGCATCTGGCCCTGCATGGGCGCCGGCTGCGTCATGATCATCGTCCGGCAGCGATCGCACCCCCACCCGTTGGATTCCGGGATCCAGCGGCCGGGGCCCCGACAGGTCTGACAGAACGGGCCCTGGAACTGGCCTTGTGCGAACTGTTGTCCTGGAGCGACGACCTTCGGCAACACCGCGACGATGATCCAGCCGATCAGGCCGAGGAACATCCCCAGGATCAGCCCGAGCCCGACGCGACCTTTGGCCTTCCCGATGGCGGCCCCGATCCCGCCTCCTAGCATCATGCCGATGAGGATCGGAGCGATCGGTGGAAGGGGCTGACCTGCGAGGGCGACCAAGGGGTTCGTCATATTCCGTGGATCAGGATACCTCGGCTTCGTGACCAATAGCGTGCCCACGGAAGGTGGCCACAACAGGTCGGATGGACCCCGCCAGTGCCCACATGACGGCGACGGGACGAACCTTCGCGGGCTCGTACGTCCCATCCACCTCCGATGGTTCGGGGCCCGACTACTCGGATCGATGTCGATGCTAGCAAGGTCGGCAGGACGCGCGACGAGGCCGGCGTCGCGACGCTCGACTCTTGCTCGGGCATGCTGGCGATCTCCACCCACATCGCGATCTATCCCGGTGCGCTGATCTGCAAGGTGATCAGCTGCTCCCAGTGAAGGGCTACCAGCCGAGTCCGGCCTGTAACCAGGGCAGCAAGAGGTCATCGTCGTCGCCGACGCGATCGAGGTAGATCATGCCGACATCGATCCGAGCGCGCTCGATGCCGAGCACGCTCCCCCGCGGATCGGCGGCGCGAAACCGCACGCCGACCAGGTGGGTCTCCTTCGTCTTGACGCCGCCGCCGAGGTACTGACTCTCGAGGAGGAACGCGAGGCGATCGTCCCACCCGAGCTGCGTCGAGATGCCGCCGATCGGCGCCTTCGTGCGATTCGTGCCGTCGAACTCGGCGACGACTCCGCCGAATGCTGTCACGTGATGGCGGCCGTTGCGCCACGTCAGCGACGCGTACGATCGCGCCACCCAGCCATCGCGCGGCTTGAGGGCCTTGACGTTGACCTCGTTCGCCGCCTCGGCGAGCACCGCCACATGGAGGTTGTCGGCGAGCCTGCCACCGACCTTGATGCCACCACCGAACGCGCTCGCGACGTTCGCGCCGACCGTCCCCTTGTCGGTGTCCATCGGGACCTCGCCGACGTGGATGGCGAGATGCTCGGTGACGCCGGCGCGGAACATCATCGCGAAGCCGACCGTGTCGAACGAGAGGTCGCCTCGGCGCGGCATCCCGGCGGTCTCGATCAGCCCGTTGATCGGATCGATCGGCGGCTGCGGTCTCGCCACCGGTGGTGACACGACGCCGGCGGCCTTCGTCTCGTGCGCGGTCTCCTCGAACGGATCGACGATCGCGAGCACGCGCGGGGGGGCGGCTCGGCGTGCAACGTCCTCCGGCTGATCGGCGGGCGTCTCGACGACGGGCTTCTCGGAGCGAGACCCTCGCGTGCTCGACATCGAACGCGACGGCGTCGCGCGAGATGCATCGGCGAACGCCTCGCGAGACGGGGGAGCGACAGACGGGTTGGTCAGCGACCGCTGCGAGCGCGACGCATCATCGAGCGACGTCGCGTCGAGCACGAACGGGGCGGCGACCTCGAACCGTTCGACCGCCGCTCCGCGTGCGTCTGCCGCGCCGTCCGAGGGGAACGTCGCGAGCACACAGCCGAGCACGACGAGCCAGCGCGCGGATCGCGCAGGCGCCGCTGCCGCCGTCCGGCGGAGCGTCAGCAAGGCCAGCACCGCGACCGCGATCGAGCCGCGGCGACGCACCCCGGCGAGCTGCGCGAGCTCGTCCCCGTGACGCTCTACGAACTTGCGGCCCCGCGACAGCCGCTGCATCGTCGCCGCTTCGCTGATCCCCAGCGTCGTCGCGATCGCGCTGACCGGGCGCTCCTGCGAGTAGTAGAGGACGAGCACCTCGCGGTAACGCTCGGGCACGCGCGCGAGCACGGTGCGGCACGACTCGCGGAGGGCGTCGCGCTCGAGGCGCAGCTGAGGCGAGCTGGCGTCGGCGGCGATCTCCGCCGGCTCGTCCACCAGCACCTCGCGCCGCCGCGCGCGCAACAGATCGCGCCCGCGGTTGCGCGCGATGGCCACCAACCAGCCGCCCAGCGCGGCTGGGTCGCGAAGCTGCGCGCGCCGCGTCCACGCGACGATGAACGTCTCCTGCGCGACGTCCTCGGCGAGGCCGTCGTCGAGCAGCACCGCGTAGGCGATCGCACGCACGTCCTGCTGGTACGCCTCGATCAACTGGCCGAACGCACGGAGATCACCGGCGTGAAACTCGCTCCACCACGAAGGGGTCATACGTACTCGACGATCCAGCGCGTCGCGACCTGACAACATTTTCGTGTGTGAACGCGTGGCTACAGCACTGGCAAACCGACCGGAATCACGTGACCGCATGACGCGTGTGCTGGTACCTGCAGCCTTCGCGCCACGAACAGCCAGCGAAGATCGAGGAGCACTCTGCTGCGAACCAGCCCGCGACGCACGCGTCGGTCGGTCGCGTAACCCTTACGTGGGCCTGTCCGGTTCGCGTGTGCGTCGACGAGGCCAACGTGGCTTCCCGGCTCGACGAGGTCGAGCACTTGCCCGATTCATCCGCTCCCCGGCAACGTGGTGCGTTCGTTGACCGTCAGAACGTCGGGCGAGCCTCGATGCGGACTGGGGCGCGAACGCTCGAGGACCGCACGGAGGCGCCCGATCGCCTCGCCGCCGGGTAGCGCGTCGAGGTCGTCGAGCATCGCGAGCGCCTCGTCACCTGCGTGCGCGCCGCCGACCGACGCACGCACGCGTGTGAACCCGAACGCACAGCGCAGCGCGAAGGCGATCACGCCTGTGGGCAGCCGCCGGAGCACGCGCGGACCCATCGGCGTCGCCCGCGCTCCGACGCGCTCGAGCCCGTCGCGCAGCGCCGCCGCGACGAGCGCCGCATCGGCGCGCGCCAAGCGTCCCGCGGACGCCAGCACGCCGCTCGCGATCATCGGTGCCATGACTGCCGCGTGCGTCGCGAGCCAAGGCTCCAGATCCCCGCTCGTCCGCGTCGGGAAGCCGGCGGCGACGAACAGCGCCGCGAGCGCTTCGACCGACGCGCCTCCGATCATCGTGATCTGCAACGCGCGTAGCCACCCCGGCACGATCCGGTAGACGAGCACGCCGTCGTCGAGGCGGGCAATCGCGGCCGGGAAACCCCACGCGAACCGCGCTACGCCGACGGCGTCGCGAAACCGCGCGAGCCCGCCCGCCGTGTTGAACGCGAACATGATCCGCCGCGCCCGCGAGCGCACGATCTCCTCGAGCAGCGCATCGGCGTGCTGGCGGCGCACGGTGACGAGCAGCAGATCCTCGCCGGCATCGAGATCGAGCCCACTCGCGATCGCGACCGTCGCCACGCCGAGCCCGCGTCGCTCCCGTGCCCGCAGCACGCCGCGGGTCCGTCGCAACTCCTCGAGACGCGCACCGCGCGCGACCAGCGTGACCTCGTGTCCCGCGCGCGTGAACCGGTACGCCAGCAGCGTGCCGATCGCGCCGGCTCCGATGATCGTGACCCTCATGGCAGGCAGTCGATCAGCGGCTGCCATCCACAGCCCGCGTTCGCCATCGCGCATATGTCGGTCGTCGACGAGCACGCGTCGGGTAACGTGATCGTGCCGGTCTCCACCACGCCGATCTTGCACGTGCAGGCAAAGGTCACGCCGTCCGCGCTCTCGCAGTGAAGCGCGTACTGCGGCGTGACCCCCGAGTGGTCCGAGCACGTCCAGTCCCAGTCGCACGCGTTGGACCGCATGCCCGGGCTGGTCTGGTCGCACGTTCGCGCATCCGCACGATCGGAGGGTGGCTGGACCTCGTCCTCGCAGGCTGCGACGAGCGCCAGCACCAAACACATCGTCTTTCGCATGTCGGTCAACCTGGGCCCTCGCTCGCGCGGTCCCAATCGACAGTTTCGGCCGTGCGCACGTTTGCCACCGACCTGTCTTCAGAATCGCGTGCCGCGAACGCGATGATCGGCAGCGTCGAACAAGGACTGCTCATCGAGGACGCACGGCGGGATGCCCGACCAGAGACACGCCCGAGCTCCGGCTCTTGCTCGTGTGCACGCTCGCCTCTCGAAGCTCGCGAGCTCTCCGCACGAGTAGAATCGCGGCGCATGCATCCCTTCCGGGTCACTCGTTACACGTTCGGTGACTACGTCTCGCTGGAGCTGACGAAGTCCGGCGAGGTGGCGTACTCGCACGAGAGCAAGCACTGGCTGCTCGCCGAGGAACGCAAGCCCGTCGAGGCCGGAGAGATCGCGTACGACCGCTTCGTGACCGACGAGCGCGGGCCGTTCGAACGTGCCGACTTCGGCGACCGCGAACGCTTGAAGTGGGCGGGCGGCGTCTGCGCGATGCCCAACGAGGCAGAGGTCTCCTACTGGAAGCAGCGGTACGTGATGTGGTTCGACGGAGCCTGGCTGTGCGCGGTCGATGCCACGCGGCCGCTGGTCGTCCGGCTCGCGCTGCCGATCACGGTCGGCAAGGTTCACCGCGCCCACCTCCATGCCGAGACGCTCTACCTCGACGCCGCTCGCCAGATCCTGGTGGTCTCCGCCTCCGAGCTCGAGGGCCTGTTCGACTCGACGACCGGGACGCGCGAGGTCCACGTTCGCGAGCTCTATCCCCTGCGCCGACCCGATGCGAAGCGCTCGATGAGCGTGGACTGGGTGTGGGATAGCAAGGTCAGCCTGAGCTATGCCCATGGCGGGTACAGCCTCTTCTCGATCCCGCCCGCTCCGGGGCTCGCACGCGGCGTTCCTGTGTCGCTCTACAACGCGCTGGCTGCCGACCTGTTCCTCGAGTACTCGACGCCCGACATCCCGCGCAGCCCGCTCTACCCAGCCGACGCGTTCCCGGCGGAGCATGCGGCCACGTGCGAGCTCGTGGTCGAGCCTGGCGTGGATCCGGCGGGTGCGCTCACCCGTCCGTCGACGGCCGCCCGCGTCGAAGATCTCGCCAGCGTGTTCGCGCTACTCGCCGACGAGCCCGACGAGCCAACCGCGCGGATGGTCATCGTCGATCTGCTGGAGGATGCCGGTGAGCCGTACGCCTCCACCTTCGCCCGACTCCTCGCGGGTGACGACTCGGCGCGCGCATCCGCGCTCGGCACGCTCGCGAGCTATCTCGACGACATCGAGTGGCTCGGCAACCTGCCGCGTGGAGCCACCCTCGCTGCCAGGGCACCGCTCGACGACGAGATCGGCGACCTCGTGATGGCCGATCACAGGCTCGGGTTCTTCCACACCCTGCGGCTCGGCGAAGGCAGCTTCCGCCTGTATGCCAAGCTCGTGTCGTCGCCGCGCGCCACCGGCCTGCGCCACGCCGACGGCTCGCGCGCCCAGACACTCAAGGCCCTGATCGCAGCGAACCGTCGCGAGCTCCGGCGGCTGTCGAACGTGAAGTTCGCGAATCGCGAGGTGATCGAGGCGCTCGCCGATCCGACCTTCGATCGGCTGGTCGAGATCGAGACGGAGGTCCAGCTCGACGTCGCCGATCGGCTGCTCGACTACATCGCCCGCGACGAGGCAACGTTCTTCGCGCGCGCGAAACGCCACCTCGTGTTGTTCGAGCGCGCCGGCAACACCGATGGGCTCGTCGGACCGGTGGTCGCCGCGTGGCCGCGCCTGCCGCTCGACAAGCTCACGTTCGGCGGCGTCACGCTCTCGCGCGACGGTACGGCGCGTGCGCTACCCGAGACCTCGCCGACCGTCCTCGCCCAGGTCGCGACGCGGTTCCGGCTGGAGTGAATGCGCGCTCGCGTTGGTGACATCGTTGATCACGGTGCTCGTCACTCGCTCGGCCCGGCGATCCGATCGAAGAAGCGGCGATCGTTGTCGCTATGCGCTGCGACTCCTCGACGACGAGCCACTGATCGGGATGCGCCTCGCCGATGTCGCTGTGACAACGACCTTTCGGCATTGCGACGTGGCGGATCCCTGCTTTCATCGGTTCCAAGCCGGTTTTGGCCGTGCATTCGGCGGCTGGCGATGGTGTGCTCGACTGATGAGGATCGCGGTCGTGCTCGCGCTGGTCGCGTGCGGCGACAACCGTACGGTTGTCAGTGATACGGCCGAACCCGACGGCGCTCCGACCGACACACCGGCCGCACCGGCCGCACCCAACCGCACCGTGTTCGTCGTGACGATGGAGAACAAGCCGCCGAACGCGATCTACGGGAATGATTTCTACGCCCCGTACATCAACGAGTTGATGGCAACGACGGCTGCGTACGCGACGAACTTCGGAGACGTGTTGCCGGCCCTACCCAGCGAGCCGCATTACGTCTGGATGGAAGCGGGCACCAACGTGTTCCCCGACCGCACATTCGCTGGGAATCGTGACCCGGATGCGGTCAACAGCACGGCGAGCACGGCACACCTCGTCAATCAGCTGGAGGCCGCCGGCATCGCGTGGAGGAGCTACCAGGAGGACATGATCGCGGGCACGTGCCCGATCGTGATGGAGGGCTTCTACGTTCCCAAGCACAACCCATTCGTGTTCTTTCAGGACGTGTCTGGAAGCCCACCGGTCGCGACCTCCGCACGTTGCATCGAGCACCACGCCCCGTATAGCGAGCTGGCCGCCGACCTCGCGGCGGGGCGCGTCGACGGGTACGTGTTCGTCACGCCGAACCTGTGCAACGACATGCACGGCCACACGAGCTGTCCGAACGGCGCGAGCGGATCGGGCTCGACCATCGTCGGGGGTGACACGTGGCTCGCGAAGGAGCTGCCGCAGATGATCGACTACGCGGCGTCGCACGACGGCTACGTATTTGTCGTGTGGGACGAAGGCAACGAGATGAACCGGATGCCGTTTCTGGCGATCGGTCGCGACGTCAAGATCGGACCACACACGATGGCGCTCGACCACAGCTCGTTCCTCAAGTCGATCGAGCGTCTCTTCGACGTCCCGATCCTTCCAGCGGTAGCCGATGCAACCGACTTCACCGAGTTGTTCGAGCCAGGCGCGTTTCCGTAAGCTGACTTCCACCGTACGCGACTCGTAGCCCGAATTCGGGCAACCGAGATGATGAGCCGGCCAGTGGGTCACCGAGCGCATCGGAAGCGGGTACAGCTCGGTCAGCGCTACGTCGCACGGCTGCGCTTCGCTGGCCCCTCGAGGAAGCTCGGGACGAAGTCTCGCTCAGACCGATTCGATGCGAGCTCGAGACGCCAGCGGACCGAAGGTCTCGGCGAGCGCCTTCTTCTGCGCCGGTGCGGAAAGCGGCTTGCTCTGGAGCAGCACGAGCTCGTCGACCGCGTCGGCGGCCGCAGCCAGCGCGGCGTGAAGCATCGGCAAGAATGTGGGTGGCACACGTTTGTGGAGCTCCACGCGCACCGCGCGACCCACTCGGCTCAGCTGCCACAGATCGGGAGCCGTCCAGCTCCGGCAGGAGGCGGTGATGCGCTCGAGGTCCTTCAACTCTGCGAGTGCCAGCTTCATCACCTCGGCGTGATGCTGGGCATGGCACTCGATGGTCACCGCGCGCAGCTTCGCCTTCGCCAGCAGCTTGCAGGCCTTCTTGAGGTCCTCGGGCACCGTGTTCATGAAGCCGAGGCCCAGCTCCTCCACGCTCGCTGGTTTCCTCGGCAGCAATGCCGCGAGGTGTCCGATATCGACGTTGAAGACCCGGCGCAACCCTCGCTTCGCGGGATCGCTGACGACATCCACGAGCGACGGCGTGTCGAACGCGATCAACCGCAACTGCTCGACCGAGCCCCACCGCGGATCTCCGTGGGCGAGGGCACCGGATGTCAGTGGCCTCAACGAAGGCAGCCAGATCTCGGCGATGCTCAGAAACCCTCGACGAAACACCGGCGGTCGGATCGCTCCTTGGAAGCGAACCTTCCATTCGATCGGCAACCCCGCCGTGCGAGCTTCGGCGTGCGCGGCCAACAGCTTCTCCGCCCGCGTTTGCATCGCGCTCGTGCCCTCACCGCGCGCCTGCGCGATCTGGATCACGATGAGCTCACCCCACGGATCGCCTCGCTGGGTCAACCAGTCGGCGTACACGAGACGCGGTCCGTCGTCGTTCGGGGCTGCATAAACCTCCTCGAGCAATTCAGCTTCGGACTTCGCGCCGCTGGCCGCCGCGGATGTCTGGGTGGCGCGCTGCTTCTGCGTCGTCACCTCGAGCTTGGCGAGCACGGCGCTCGCCTCCTCCGAAAGCGCGGGCTCGGGTGCCGAACCAAGTGCACGGATGAGCGTGCGCACCTGGGCGCGCAGAAAAATCACCGTGGTGCCGCTGCCCTGCGGATCGAGCGTCGGCAGCCGCGCAGGCAGCGAGAGATCGCCGCATGTCGAGAGAAACTCGAACACCTGCTTCCAGAACACCTTCGAGTCGGCGCTCGCCGTCTGGATCGGCGCCGCCGCGATCCACTCGAGAACCACGTCGACCAGCCGCGGGTCGCTGCCACGCGCGACCAGCTTCTTGAAGCGCCTGACTGCTTCGCCGGGCGGTGCCTGCGCGATCGTCGCGGCGAGCAACGGCAGGTCGCCTGCCTTGTCGGCCGCGAGCAGCTCGTTCCACGGCTTCGGTTCGAGCCTCGGCGTCGTCGGCACCGATTGCGAGCTGAGCTTCGTGAGGTCGAGCACCAACGCTCGAGCTCTCGCTACGGGCTCGAGACACCACGCCTCGAGCGCGAAGCGGATGCGCTTCTCCGGGTCAGTGGCAGCGATCAGCTTCTTCAAGGGCCCGGCGGCGCTCTGCGACTTCTTCTTCGTCGGCATCCGCGGACAGTAGTTCAATCTCGGAACTGCTTGACGTGAGTGTGACGTTGCACCGGGTGTGAGGTGCTCGCGGAAATTTGGTGGAGGCGGCGGGAGTCGAACCCGCGTCCGCAGATGCTTCTGACCGAGCGTCTACGCGTGTAGGCACGTTATTTGAGGTCTCGCACCCGCCGACAACGGCCAATCTGCGGGTGCAACAAGTCGACTGAGTTTCGACCTCCCTACGCCGACAGCTCGGGGATCTAGCCTGATTGTTGGCGATGTTTCTTAGCTACAGACGGAAGCCAAGAGCACCGTCGTCACCTGGTTTTATCAGGCGGCGAGAGCAACAGCGTTATCGTTCGCAGTTGCAGGTTTGCCCATTTTTACGTGGCCATGGGCGCCACGACGCGCTGCTCGGACGTCTACATCCACGTCGAAGCCGGTACGCCCCCAATTGTCAAAGAAGTCCGCACTATGGGGCCGGATCGACGGACCGTCAATCCAAGTGTTTCGTAAGCTGGATCCGTGGCGTCGAACCCGATCCCGCTGCGCACCAAGCCGCGCGCGTATGCGACGCAGGGGGAACGCGAGCTGGTGATCGTGGTCAGCGCCGGCAACGGCGTGGTGGTGAAGCGGTTCCCGAGCGCAAAGCTTGCGCGGCTCGGGCGCGCCGCCGATTGCGACGTCGTGATCGACGACGACTCGGTGTCTCGCTATCACGTGTCGGTCGACGCGCGGAAGGAGACGCTCGTCGTCGAGGACATCGGCAGCACCAACGGGACGCTGGTGTCGGGCCACATGCTCCAGCAGGGCCAGCGCGCCGAGCTCGCGATCGGCGCGCCCTTCGCCCTCGGCGGCACCACGGTGTACGTGCTCCACGCGAACGCGTCGCTGCCGATGATCGCGCCACCGAAGCCGGCCGGCACCTCGGAGCGGATCGTTCACGACACCGCGATGCAGCGCGTCTACGCGCTCCTCGACGTCATCGCCCCGAGCCCGCTCAACGTCCTCGTGCTCGGCGAGACCGGCGTCGGCAAGGAGGTGTTCACCGAGACCTTGCACCAGAAGTCGAAGCGGGCGGCGCAGCCGCTGCTCAAGCTCAACTGCGCCGCGCTGCCCGAGTCGATCCTCGAGGCGGAGCTGTTCGGGTACGAGAAGGGCGCGTTCACCGGCGCGGTGACCGCGAAGCCCGGGTTGTTCGAGGCTGCGAACGGCGGCACCGTGATGCTCGACGAGATCGGCGACATGCCGCTCGCCACCCAGGCGAAGCTGCTGCGCGTGCTCGAGACCGGCGAGGTGATGCGGCTCGGCAGCGTCAGGCCGAGCACCGTCGATGTTCGCTACGTGTCCGCGACCAACGCCGATCTCGAGGCGCGCATCGCCGACGGCACGT
>Ga0075163_10000360_pt1 | contig 58137 bp, 38 predicted proteins | sample JI1023141ADNA_FD_71478 | JGI IMG/M metagenome (GOLD analysis project Ga0075163, IMG submission 71478) | Wastewater effluent complex algal communities from Wisconsin, to seasonally profile nutrient transformation and Carbon sequestration -... | ecosystem: Engineered > WWTP > Effluent > Algae... | reverse complement strand
GCCATTTACAGTGCCATTTACAGTGTCATTTACAGTGTCATTTTACAGGCTCACTTAACGGGCTTATTTACAGTGTCATTTGCAAATGCCATTTTGCAGGCTTTATATATAATTTATTCTGCCATTTAAAGGGCCAATTTAAAGGGCCACTTAAAGGGCCATTATTGACTAACTTTCCAAGCTCCTTTTTTTTTACTTCCTGTCCTTACTATCTTTTTTACTGCTTTTAAATTCTGGATGTATCGTCTCATCGTTCTGAAAGAGACATTCATTTTAGATGCCAGTTGTTTGATTGTAATTTGATTGTTCTCTTTTATCAAAAGCAAGATGTTCTCTTCAATGGAATTGGCAGGCAGTGTGATAGCTGTTGAAATTGACTCCTTACTATCATACTCAAAGTCAATTACAAACCCGGACAGGTCATATTTAAACACGGGCACTTTTACTTTCGCTTTTTTGCATTCGTTTATAATGCGAATGGTTCCGCGGCCCCAGGCTTCAATAAGGCCGGCACGGAAAAACGCATTGGCCACATCAGGGTTGAAAGGTTTGGAAGGGTGTTTGGTTTTCAGGCGCTCTACCGTCCAGTCATCAGGCAACTGGCCTTCGTTCCAAAGCATAATTTTATTGGGATAGACACTTATCTGTATCGGGTTTCCGCTGCTATAATCTTTATGCGCCACGGCATTGAGCAGGGCTTCGCGCAAGGCGGGCTCAGGTATGGGGTAACGCTCTATTCGGTTTACGCCATGATAACCAATGGTAGCTTTCAAATATTTGGTTAGCAGCAAGTCCATGGTTTTATCAACCTGCGCAAACAAGTGGCCGTGCACATCATCTTGAAAAACCAGGTCATCATCGGTATTGAAATACCCGATTTTAATGAACGCACCCGTAATGTATTTTTCAGGGTCGGGATGGAAGAGTAAAATGGCAGCGCGTTTTAAATAATGGCTGTCGGTTTTTAAGTGAAGTTTTTCGAGCAGCGATTCATTTTTCTCGCGGATAATTTCAGACGACAACCGTTTGGCATCTCTTGCTTTATTGCGAAAGGTTTCGAACGCTTCTTTGCTTAACTCCTTTAGGGTGGCGTAGGGTTGGGGCACACCGTCCCACCGTTTGCCTTGTTTCTGAAGCAGAAATTTATCTAAGGCTGCACCTTTCAATTCTTGCTTGGTGCTGCCACTTCTATAATAGTATTGGCCTTTGTAGCTTATGGGGTACGGATAAGCTTCTACTTTAATCTCCAAATAGGCGCGTTTACTTTTTGTTTTCAGGTTTACATCTACCAGAATGCCCAGTATGTCTTTTATTTTGTTTGGGATATCTTCCAGCAATTTTTTTGAATCGGCAACACCTGTTGCAACGCCCTTGTCATTGATGCCGATTAAAATTATTCCGCCTTGTGCATTGGCAAAACCGCACACCCATTTAATGTATTCATCGCGCCAGCTCTCTTTGTATTCAATATTGTGAGACTCCATACTACCCTATAAATTTAGTAAGCGGCACATAGGTTTTGATGTAGGTGGGAAGTTTTGTTTTCATGTTATCATCTACCCGATTAAAATCTTCCACGTTGAAAGATGGATTGTGGTATAGCTCTGTAAAATCTTGCTGGTCTATTATTTCGCGGAGGTGTGGGTCTGTTACATACGCAAAGAAGAAATAGCGCAATGCCTGAAGGTCTTCAATGCCATCAACGTTGTTGGTGTTCAAAAACTTTTCGAACTCATCATTAACCAGGTCTTCTTTCCCTTTTATAGCATTGCCCAGAAAGACAAGTTCATATAATTCGCGCCAGCTAATCTTGCGGTCAATCTTTAAAGACTTGCGCAGTTTTTCCAAATCAAAATACTCTTCCGGCTTATTTTCATATTTCTCTTTTAGCCGGGCGGCACCAATCTCCAGATTTCCGGCCTCGGCCAATTCTACCAACTCACTATCTGTTTTAAGTTTATCTTCAAACTGCTGAAAGAACATGCGGTCAACTTTCATTCCCGCGAAGTCAACCAGTTGTTCATTAATGGTGGCTATTTTGTCGTTTTCATCATACTCGTATCCTTGTCGCTTGGGTTTTAGCGGGTCGGTAAATGAAGGAATGTCATCTCCGGTATCAGGATTGGCAGGAAGTTTTAATACCTGGTCATACTCATACTTTTCCTCAAAGTATTCGCAGGTAGCAAAGAAGTCGAAGAGTTTAAATGTTTTCTTGGCAACGGAAATCGTTTCTTGTTCACCATCCCGATTAAACTTGTGTTCAAATGAATAGGTGCGTGTGCCTCGCCCTTTTATCTGAATAAATTCCGTTGGTGAGAATATCGGGCGCATCAAACCAAGATTTAAAATGTTGGGGCAATCCCAACCGGTGGTCATCATGCCCACGGTAACACAAACTCTTGCTTTGCTGGTTTTGTAAGATTCTAAATCATCATGACCTTTTGCAAAACTACTTGCACCCATCAAACGGTCTTTCTCACCGAAATCAATTGTCATTTGTTGCGAGTCTTTCACATTGGAAGTAACCTGAACAGCAAAGTCACTCTGATACTTTCCAGGAAAGTATTGGTGCGCATATTCATTTAAGATTTGTGTAAGCCGTGCTGCATGGTTTTGCGAAACAGCAAACACAAGGCTTTTACCAAACTCGCCATTGATGGGGTCTTTTAATCCGTTTTCAATAAATGTTTTGCAAAGCACACGATTTGTTTCTTCCGAAAAGAACTTGCGCTCGAAGTGTTGCTGCTTGTAGCTCACTTCTTCCAGCACATCTTCTTTTTCAGTAGAGGCAACCGTAACCATTATTCCATAACCTTCTTTGGAAAGTAGTTTGGTGGTTACATCTGTGCGGGCATCAACAACGGTTGGCTGAATTAAGAAACCATCTGAAGCACCATCAGTTAACGAATACCTGAAAGTAGGTTGTCCACTTTCACAACCAAAAGTAGAGTACGTGTCCAGCAACATTCTGCGCTCCATTTCACGCGGGGCGTCAATGTCGTCTGTGTCAACATTCTTCAAATAATCTTTTGGCGTGGCTGTTAAGCCAAGTTTGTAACTCAAAAAGTATTCAAACAGCGCACGACTGTTTCCGCCACCTAAAAGCCGGTGCGATTCGTCTGAAATAATTAAGTCAAAGTCGGTAGGAGAAAAAAGAGTTTTGTATTTGTTGTTCACCATCAACGATTGAATGGTGGTAACAACAATCTCGGCTTTGCGCCAATCGTTTTTCTTTTGTTTGTAAACAACGGTTGTTAAATCGTTCTTGAGATAATTGTTAAAGTCTTTACGCGCTTGGTCTTCCAACTCTAAACGGTCAACGAGAAATAAAACTCGTCTAGCATTTCCGGTTTTATAGAACAACTTAATGATTGCGGCAGCAGTCAGCGTTTTCCCTGTTCCAGTTGCCATTTCCAAAAGGAAACGTTTCTTTCCGTTCTCAACTGCTTGCTGAACTGCTTTGATTGCATTAACCTGATAGTAGCGAAGGAAACGAAGTTTGAGATTGATGATTAAGTCCTTCTTCTTTTTTTCGTCATTAAATTCTGGTATCTCTTTATAGTTCGGAAGTTGAGTCAGCACTACATAATCGCTTTCAACTTTCTCGGCAACTAAGTCTTTCGGTTCTGGATTGAAGAGGTAATACTGCTTAATGGATTCTAATGATGGAAAGGATTGTATCTTCTCTGGATTTCCGGATTCGACATTCCAAAAATAATGGAGTGTGCCGTTAGAAAGGATTACAAATTTTACTTTTTGTGATTTGGCGTAGCTGCGAGCTTGCTCTTTGCCAACTAACGGGTCGAGCGTTTCTTTCTTGGCTTCTAATACAATGACGGGATTTTGATTTTCATCTACCAGCAAGAAATCAACGAACCCGTTCTTTGAGTTTTCGAAGTCATCTCCGAGGTCATCAAGTTTTATGGATGACTCTAACTTAATGGTGGCCTTACCGTGCTTGTCACCTGCCTGTCCGGTAGGCAGGTCAAAGAAACGCCAGCCAGACTCCTCCAGAAGTTTATTAATCTTGATTCTTGCCTTTGCCTCTTTGTCCGCCATTGAGAGTCCATTTTTAGACTGTTTTTCAAATATAATGTTATTGGTCGTTAATTGGGAGTGGCACAGTGGGTTTGTGCGGCTACGAAATGTGCTCCCGAAAACTTTCAGGACGTGGGGCAAATCGAAGAGCAAGCCTCAAAAGTTTACAACCTTGATGTCCGCCTCTAAGCTTTACAACCTTTTATACCCTTTCATACAAAGGTTGTAAATCTTGTACGGGTTGTTGTAAACCTTAAACCCCCAAATCACCGCCATCCGAAATTTCAATCAGCAAAAGTTTTACTTCTTCGGCTTTGGCATGTTCGCCCATTTTTTCGAACGACATAATAAGATTACGCAAGGCTCTGCGCACAATCTCAATGCTGTTACACGCTTCAAAAAAAGATTTCTGTGGCACCAGGTGTAACTCATGAATATAATTCTCAATATCCTGTTTCGAAAAAATCAACCCGCGGTTAAACGCATTGATGTAAAACTGATGGTTATCGTCTTTATAAGTAAGAATAAATAAGTTGGGCAGATTTACACCATGCACCGGTAACTTCAACTTTTGTGCTACCAGCATGTAAATTACGCAAAGAGTAATGGGGTTGCCTTTGCGACTTTCTAACACCACGTTAATCATAGAATTACCGGGCGAGTGAAAATTTTTGGTGTTGGCACCAAACTTCAGCTTATTAAAAATTACGCTGTTGATAATTTTAATTTGATCGAGCGGATATAAATCGGGCCGGAACTCCAGCCAGGTTTCATAATAAATTTGTTCTAACTCTTGTTGAAGTTTTTCCAGTTCAATATCCGGATATTGATAGGTAGCCAGAATCCACATGCCGGTTAACAAATCCGGTTCGGGCGATTTATACCAATGCAACAGGCGCTCCTTTACCAGATCAAATTGTAACGTATGGATCAGTTCTTCAATGCGGGTTTGCACATCAGGATTCAGGTTACTCTCCCACTCCTTCTCCAGAAATGGAATAGCTTCTGTACCAAGGGAAAGAATTTTTGCCTGTACGTGATCGGCTATTTGCTTATCATCATCATCCAGCAGGGAAACAAGTGCTTTTAATTCATTCTCCGACATCGGTACAAGAATATTAAAAAAACCAGTGCCGTAAAAAGGTAACTAGGTTTGAATTACATCTAACGTAAATTTTTCTTCCAGGATAAGGTATCGGAGACGAAGGCTGTTTGACCAAAACCTATAAGGTCTTGTTGGCGGAAAAAATTAGACCTTATAGGTTTTTAAACCGGTTAAAAGAATGCTAAAAAAACCAGTGCTATAAAAAGGTAACTGGTGCCGTGTGATTATAAAATGTCAAATCTGACAAAGAGCACAAGCCATAAGCTGCAAGCCTGTAGCGCGTGGCTTGAAGCCTGCAGCCTGATAAAAACTTGTATCTGCCCTAAGTTTGAATTACCCCTACATTAAACTTTTCTACCGGGGCATGGTTAGCTGCCGTTATGCCTGTAGAAATTACTTGTCGGGTGGCGAGTGGATCTATTACACCATCCACCCAAAGGCGGGCTGCAGCATAGTACGGACTCAATTGTTCGTTATAACGTTCTGTAATTTCTTTCAGCAACTGATCTTCCTCTTCCTTGCTAATAACTTTTCCTTTCGCCTTCAACGTGCTAACGCGAATCTGCAACAATGTTTTAGCGGCTGAGTTACCACTCATTACCGCAAGCTGAGCTGTAGGCCAGGCATAAATCAAGCGCGGATCATAAGCCTTTCCACACATGGCATAGTTACCGGCCCCATACGAGTTGCCCAACAGAAATGTAAACTTGGGCACAGTTGAGTTGGCCATAGCATTCACCATTTTGGCACCGTCTTTAATAATGCCGCCATGCTCGGCTTTGCTGCCCACCATAAAACCACTTACATCTTGCAAAAAAACCAATGGCACTTTGCGTTGATTGCAATTCATGATAAAGCGTGCGGCTTTATCGGCAGAGTCGGAATAGATTACACCACCCATCTGCATTTCGCCCTTTTTGGTTTTAACAACTTTGCGTTGATTGGCTACAATGCCTACGGCCCAGCCATCAATGCGGGCAAAGCCACACAACAACGTTTTACCGTAAAGACTTTTATATTCTTCAAACTCGGAGTTGTCCACCAACCGCTTGATGATCTCCAGCATGTCGTATGGCTTGGCGCGATCGGCTGGCATTAAACCATAAATCTCTTCGGGTTTTTCTTTTGGCAGTTGTGGTTTAACCCGATCAAAGCCGGCTACTTCTTGCGCTCCAATTTTATTAAACAACTTGCGGATGTAATCTAAGCAAGCCTGATCGTTCGGAAATTTATTATCGGTTACACCGGAAATTTCGCAATGCGTTGTAGCACCGCCCAAGGTTTCATTATCAATATCTTCGCCAATAGCAGCTTTTACCAGATACGATCCGGCCAGAAAAATAGAACCGGTCTTATCTACAATCATGGCTTCATCGCTCATAATCGGTAAGTAAGCGCCACCGGCCACGCAACTTCCCATAATAGCCGCTACCTGCACAATACCCATTGCCGACATCTTTGCATTGTTGCGAAACTGTCGTCCAAAATGTTCTTTGTCGGGAAAAATTTCGTCCTGCATGGGCAGAAATACTCCGGCACTATCCACCAGGTAAACAATGGGCAATCGGTTTTCCATTGCTACTTCCTGCGCACGCAAATTCTTTTTGGCTGTAATCGGAAACCATGCACCTGCTTTTACGGTAGCATCGTTAGCTACAATTACACACGGCCTACCTTCAATGTAGCCAATGCCTGTAACCACTCCGCCCGAAGGGCAACCACCTTGCTCGGCATACATGCCCTCGCCAGCAAACAATCCTATTTCAAGAAAGCCTGTTGATTTATCAATCAGATAGTCGATGCGTTCGCGGGCAGTAAGTTTTCCTTTCTGATGTTGTTCGGCTATTTTTTTTTCGCCACCACCCAATTGTGTTTTAGAGGTTTTAGCTTTGAGCTGGCTGCAAAGCTGCTTCAGCTGGTCTTCGTTTTTATTGAACTCCAGATCCATGCCTGATGGGTTAAGCTTATTGTTTTTGTTTCGCCTTCTCTTCTTCCTCTTTGCGCCTGTCGCGTTCTATCTTGCGTTTGCTTTTTCCGAGTGGAGCCAGAAAATGTTTGGGGTTATTATCAAAATGTACGGCCAGCGAATCAAGGTTACGAAGCAGCGTATTCAAATTATTATAAACCGAATCGTTGCTGATTAGTTTGCCCAGCGTTCCATCTCCGTTTTTAACCTTATCGAGCGTCTCGTTTAACTTAACAATTGTATTGCGGGCTTCGTTTACGGTTTTACTTAGTTCTATTTGCTTCAACGAATCCGAAAATGTTTTGAAGTTGGCCAGTGTGGGTTTTAATTCATTCAAACTTCCATTCAGGTTTTCGGCTACCGATTTAAAACTAATCGATAAGTCCTCCACTTTACCATTTGCGGTAACCAATGTTTTGTTCAGCAAATCGGGTGTGGTTTGAAGTTTTGCAAAAATGGCATCGAGCTGTTGCGAGTTTTTAGTAAGGTTATCGAGAATAACATTGAACTTACGCAGCGTGGTTTGCAGGTTATCGGCAACCGGAGTAGCGGTTTCAGAAAGTACATCTAACATGCCCTTGGCTACTTCGGCCAATAAGGTGTCTTTTGGGTTAAGTGATTTTGTGCCTTTACCAACAGACAACAGGATTGATTTGCTTCCTAAAAAATCACTATTCAAAAGTGCTTTTGAAGAGTCGGTCAATACAATTTCTGAGTCAATCATTAACTCTACCAGAACTTTGTTCTGTTTGTTTTGCATTATAGCAATGCGGCTTACACGGCCCACAGCAAAACCATTTATCAGCACCGGGTTAGATACCGCCAGCTGATCGATGTTATCGTACACCACATAATACTTTTCCGTTGTGGAGAAAAAATCTATCCCTTTCAGAAAATTAAATCCAAAATAAAGAAGCACCAACGCCACCGCGGCAAATAGCCCAACCTTAAACTCTTTGTTCTTTACCATTAGTTTATCGATTCAATTTCCGTTTTATAATCTTTGAAAGCGCGGTAGATACCCGAAGCTATCAAATCCTGTCCGCTTTCACTTGCTAAAAATGCTTCTTCTTTGTTGTGCGATAAAAACCCGGTTTCAATCAGCACGCTGGGGGTGGTTGTCATCCACAACACCAGAAAGCCCGCTTGTTTTACACCGCGACTATGGCGGCCAACACGGCTCTTAAACTGGTCTTCTACTTTTGTTGCAAACCGCAGGCTGTTTTCCTGGTAAGCACTTTGGTTCAACGAAAACAAAATATAAGACTCCGGACTGCTCGGATCAAAACCTTCGTATTTCTCTTTATAGTTTTCGTCCATCAGAATAACGGAGTTCTCGCGCTTGGCCACTTCAAAGTTGCTGTTGTCTTTGTGCAAACCCATCACAAAAGTTTCAGTTCCATACGCATTGGCCCCCACAATAGAGTTGGCATGGATGCTCATAAACAAATCGGCCTTATTCTTATTGGCTACATCGGCCCGGTTCTGAAAATCAACATACTTATCGGTTTTGCGGGTATAGAGTACGTTTACGCCCGGAATGTTGTCTTCAATGTATTTACCTGCTTTAAGTGCAATTTTAAGAACCACGTCCTTTTCTTTAGCGATTTTTCCTACCGTGCCCGGATCTTTACCGCCATGCCCCGCATCAATCACGATAGTGCGCACTTTAAAATTCTTCTGATTCTGCTGAAATGAGAACAGAGGTAACGTGGCCAGAGCTGACGATTTCAGGATAAACTCTCTTCTTTTCATAAAGTTTGATTTATTAAAAGGCCAGAATTTAAGTTTAGCAAGGTTATTGCTTTTGGCTGGAGCTTGGTTCCGATATTATTCACTGGCTTTCCGATGTCTGGAGTATTTGCAATAACTTTGTACAAAGTTGTGAATTTTTCACTAAAAGCTAAACCCCTGTGCATCAATAGGGGGCCTGTGGATGTTGTGATACGTATAGTTTTCTGTTCTTTACTGCTCATTGCTTCGCATATTGGTTTTGGCCAGGTGGAACGCCCCGTGCGCACCCCCGCCCGCCTACCCGTTAGGCAAGATTCGATCCAAAAGCCGCAAACTAACCTGCCAACTGATACAATCAAGTCTAAGCCCGACTCGCTAAAGAACCAGCCCAAAAGTGATATTGAAACTACTATCACGTACTCTGCGCGCGATTCCATCAACAGCAACCTGCAAAACAAAATCATAAAACTATATGGCAATGCGCAGGTAAAGTACGGCCAGATTGAGTTGCAAGCCGAAGAAATTGTAATCGACTACGAAAAATCAACCATTACTGCGCACAGCCGGGCCGATTCTACCGGTAAGCATATTGGCTACCCCATATTTATTGATGGCGATGCGAAGTACGAAACCAAAGGCATGATGTACAACTTCAAAACCCGCAAGGCTAAGATTACCGGAGTTGTAACCAAACAAAACGATGGAATTTTGCATGGCGATGTGGTGTATAAAAACGAAAAGAACGAGCTGTTTACCATTGGCAATGCTTACACCACGTGCGATCTGGCCCACCCACACTTTCGCATTGTTTCTAAAAAAGTAAAAGCTATTCCGGGCGATAAAATGGTATCGGGGCCATTTTACATGGAGTTTAATGATGTGCCCACCCCATTGGCTTTTGCCTTTGGAATTTTTCCGGCTCCTAAAAAAAGTGCTTCGGGTATTTTGGTGCCCAGCTATGGCGAAGAGCGTAGACGCGGGTTCTTTTTAAGACAAGGCGGCTACTTTTTTGATGTGAACGAATATGTAAAGGTTGCCCTTACGGGCGATGTGTACTCGAAAGGCGGAAGTGCGGTAACTATAAACACCAACTACAATAAACGCTATCAGTATTCGGGGGCATTTAATTTTACGTTTACCAATAACGTAAACAACGAGAGAATTGAATCGCCCACTAAATCGAAAGACTTTAGATTAAGCTGGAGTCATAGTCCGCAGACAAAAGGCTCCGGCCGCTTTTCTGCATCGGTAAATGCGGCAAGCTCTTCATTCAATAGCAATAACTTTTTGGGCGTTAACAACAATGCGCAGTCTATGCGTCTTGATCAGACAACACAAAACCTGAGTTCGAATATTAATTACAGCAAAACATTTCCGGGCACACCGTTTAGTTTGGGTCTTAACCTGCGCCACAATCAAAACCTGGGTACCAAACAAGTTGATTTGCCCATGCCCGACATGAGTTTTAATGTGAACAACATCTATCCGTTTAAAAATGCACAGAGCATGTTACTTCAAAACCTAAACGTGCGGTACTCGATGAATGGAACCAACCAACTTACCAATAACCTGGGCCGCATACGGGTAGATGAAAATGGAAATTTACAAGACAGCATCGCAGCCTTTACTTTCGAAAACCTACCGTTGTTTTTACGGAATTCAAAAAAAGGTATCCGGCATAATATTCCCATCAGCACTTCATTCCGGGCACTCAAGTTTTTTACAATCAGCCCTAATTTAAGTTATGATGAGCGCTGGTACTTCGATCGGTTAGACTGGAGTTACATTGATTCTACACGCACATTTGTTTCTACCAAAGTAGATGGCTTTAATCGGGTGTATAATTATAGCGGTGGTGTAAGCATGACTACACGACTTTATGGTATGTATGTTTCGCGAAATCCCAATAGTAAACTCAAAGCTATCCGCCATGTTATTAACCCTTCGGTAGGGTATTCGTTTCAACCCGATTTTTCTACCGAGCAATACGATTATTACCAGCGTTTTGTAACCCGCGATGGAGCCGGTAACGAAACCGTACAATACAAAGCCCGCCACGAAGGCTATTTGTATGGAACAGCCGGCCAAGGCAGGAGCAGCGCCATGAGCTTTAGCGTAAATAATAATATTGAAATGAAAGTGCGCAATGCCAAAGACACGGTTGATCGTAAAATTGCATTGTTTAACACGCTTTCATTAGGATCATCCTATAATTTTCTGGCAGAATCTTTCAAGTTAGCCCCCATATCGTTATCGGCTAACACAAATATTTTACAAGATAAAATTAACCTGAACTTCAGTGCCACACTGGATCCATATCAATACCGCAAAGTTGTTACTGATTATACAGTAGATGGTTGCCTGGGTTGTATTATCAACCGCGATGAATACGAAGGCGATCCGGCTTTGCTCATCCCGATTTATTCCGAAAAAAGGTTTGATGATTACGTATGGAAAACGGGGAAGGTGGGCCGAATTACACGCGCCAATTTTGCGTTTAGCACTAACCTGAATCCGAAAGGCCAAAAGAGCGATACCGAAACACGCGATAAAATTGGAAAATCTGAAGCCAGCGAATCGGATAAAAAATTCCTGATGCAGAATCCCGATGCTTATGTGGACTTTTCTATTCCGTGGAATCTGCGCATCAGTTACAATGTGGACTACACCCACAGCGAAAACCGCTCGCCTTTAATTACACAGGCGATAAGGTTTAGTGGCGACTTATCGCTAACCGAAAAATGGAAGATTACTTATAACTCAGGTTACGATTTTCAGAACAAAGAGTTTACGCAAACTCAAATTGGTATTAACCGCGATTTGCATTGCTGGCAGATGAGTTTAGGCTGGACACCTTTTGGAAGATTCCAATCGTATAATTTTTCAATTGGTATTAAATCTGCATTGCTTCGCGATTTGAAGTTAGATCGGCAGCGGAACTTCTTTGATAATTAATTTAGAACTTACAGTATACTAAAACACCGGACTGAAGCCCGGTGTTATAATATTTCTTTAGAAGTTAGATTGCAATCATTTCAACCACCCTTCAATCTCTTGTAAAGTTGGATTCGGTACAGTATCCAACTTTAACTTTTTACGCATACCAGGTATATCATTAAAAAGTTTTGTGGCTTTAATACCTTTCAATTGCTCAATAGTGTGTACGCCTAATTTCTGAAGAATAGGTAATAACTCCGCACGCACGCCTAGTGCAACAAAATCAGCTTCGGTGCTGGCTTCTGCTTTTTTCTCAGGCTTCATCTGCGGAAAGAAGATTACATCCTGAATAGAGGGTGAGTTGGTCATCACCATCGACAAACGATCTATTCCAATTCCCAGACCGGCAGTTGGCGGCATGCCATATTCTAATGCACGTAGAAAATCTTCATCCAACGTCATGGCTTCTTCATCGCCACGTTTGCCTAATTCCAATTGTTCTTCGAAACGTTCGCGCTGATCAATCGGATCGTTTAACTCAGAGAATGAATTGCAGATTTCTTTCCGGTTACAAATCGCTTCAAAGCGTTCTACCAACCCCGGCTTGCTGCGATGTTTCTTCGCCAGGGGCGACATCTCCAACGGATAATCAGTAATAAAAGTGGGTTGAATCAGATTCGGTTCGCACTTCTCACCAAAAATCTGATCGATGAGTTTTCCTTTGCCCATCGTGTTATCCATCGGCACATGTAACTTCTTACCGGTTTCGCGTAAAGCCGTTTCATCCATTTCAGAAATATCAATTCCTGTAAAGTGTTGAATGGCCTCGTACATGGTAAAGCGTTTCCACGGCCGTTTAAAGTCGATTACATTTTCGCCTACTTTTACTTCGGTTGTGCCGTGAAGATCGAGTGCTACTTTTTCAATCATCGCCTCCACCAGATCCATCATCCAGTAGTAATCTTTATAAGCTACATACAATTCCACCTGCGTAAACTCAGGGTTATGAAACCGCGACATACCTTCATTGCGGAAGTCTTTCGAGAATTCATAAACCCCATTAAAGCCCCCTACTATCAACCGCTTTAAATACAACTCGTTCGCAATGCGCAAATACAAAGTCATATCCAATGTATTGTGATGTGTTTTGAAAGGCTTAGCCGCAGCACCACCATACAGAGGTTGCAGAATAGGCGTTTCCACTTCTAAGTACCCTTTGTTATTCAGGTACTCGCGCATGGAGTTAACCAGCTTAGTGCGCTTGATAAACGCATCGCGCACCTGTGGATTTACAACCAGGTCGACATAGCGCTGGCGGTAGCGTTGCTCTGGATCAGTAAACGCATCGTGCAAGGTTACATTCCCTTGTTCGTCTTTAGTTTCCTTTACGATTGGTAACGGCTTTAACGATTTTGATAAAACTTTAAAGCTGGTAACGTGAACGGAAATTTCACCGGTTTGTGTGGTGAAGACGTAACCCTTCACACCAATGATATCGCCAATGTCTAATAACTTTTTGAAAACAGTATTGTACAACGTTTTGTCTTCACCGGGGCAAAGGTCATCCCTTCTAAAATAAACCTGAATGCGACCGGTTTCGTCTTGCAACTCCGCAAACGAAGCATTGCCCATTACCCTGCGCGACATAATGCGGCCGGCAATGGACACATCTTTATACTCTATTTTTTGATTGGGGTAATGGGTATGAATATCCAACGCAGAAGTATTCACTTCAAATAATTCGGCTGGGTATGGATTAATACCCAGTTTTAATAATTCCTGAAGGCTTTGTCTGCGGATGAGTTCCTGTTCGCTTAACTGCATGGTTCTGTAAACTAAATGAGGGGCAAAGGTAATAAAAGCAGGTTAGTAGTTGCCAGTTTTCGGTTGCTGGGTGTACGACAAAATTGCACGCAAAGGCGCAAAGCCCGCTAAGTAAAGAATTGTTATTGAGTTGGATTCTTTGCGTTCTAAGGGTCTTCTCGGGTTATTACAAAATTGCCGTATACCTAGGTTGCCCGTAAGGGGAAATCGCTTTTACGATTTTTGTTATTTACTACAGCCCCATCGGGGCGATCTTTTTGTAACCACGGCCTTTCCTAGAGGGATGCCTATGGCACAGGCCGTGGCGCAATGTCATCAAATAGCACCCGTGCCACGTAAATCATTCTATCTTGAGATAAATTTTTATGGCACGCAAGTCACACAATTTTTTAAAAGCGATTTCCGAGGATTGCCCCGTTACTGGAAACCGGAAACTGGCAACCTATTTAGCTTTTCTCCTTGCCACCTCCTTACGGATCAGCGTAAGCTCGCGGCTACTCTGCCCCGCAACGGAAGTATTCTCTTCGGCTCTGCGAATTAAATAGGGCATTACTAATTCCACCGGCCCATAGGGCACATACTTGGCTACATTATAACCGGCTTTGGCAAGGTTAAACGAAATGTTATCGCTCATGCCCAGCAGTTGTGCAAACCAAACGCGATTATCATTATTCTTTAAACTATGTTTTTCCATTAACACGGCTAAGTACTGGTTGCTATATTCATTGTGCGAACCACACACCAGACTTATACGCTGTTTGTTATCCAGGCAAAATGCAAGCGATTTATTAAAGGCATCATCGGTTGCTTGTTTGTTGGGCCAGATCGGATTTTCGTAACCCATTTTCTCAGCACGGGCCGCTTCCTTTTCCATGTAGGCACCCCGCACCATCTTTACACCCAAATAATAATTGTGCATGGCTGCATCGTGAAAGGCGTTACGCAAATTTTCGGGCATATCTTTCCGATACATCTGAAACGTATTAAACACAATGGCTTGCTGCTGGTTGTATTTACGCATCATCTCGCGCGCTACAGTGTCAATCGGGTTTTGTATCCAACTATCTTCCGCATCAATCATTACCGGCACCTGGTATTCAAAAGCCTTTGCACAAATGCGCTCTACACGGTCGTGAAAATGCTGATACGCTTCTTGCTCCTGTCCGGTAAGCGTTGCCCCACTTTGTATTTTCTCCAACAGTGGCATAGTAGCCAAGCCTGTACATTTAAAAACAGTAAAGGGGATAGCCGGATTATTTTTTGCCTTTTCAACGGTTCGTAGAATTTCTTCGGTAGTGTGATCAAAGCCATCTTCATCGTGGGCACCTTCGGCAGAAAAATCAAGAATAGCACCAACATGAAACTTATAAAGCGTTTGAATGGTCTTCCCGCTTTGCGCGATGGTTTCACCACCACAGAAATGTTCAAATACGGTGGCCCGAATCAATCCTTTTACCGGCAACTTTAAAGTCAGTCCGAGTTTTGCTAAGCCAGTAGCTACTCTGGAAATCCACGGATGGTTTACCAACGAGAAAATGAAATGTGCTTTTTTTAACTCCTTGTCGGATTTATAGGAGAATGCTATTTCGGTATTATCAAAGTGAATTTGCGGTCGGATTTCCATACAGTGTGAATCGGCAGCAAATATAAGATTGCCTTACATTTTTTACAGACCACTCATCTTAAAGGCAATAATTGCCGTACTTTGATGGCAAGAATTAAGTATGCCTCAGATTGTAATCCGGCAAGAGCCGAACGTCCTCATCTCCGATTTCTTTGCACGCGTTAGTTATTCGCAAGTAGTAGTACTTGCCGATGAAAATACTGCTGCGCATTGTTATCCGCTCATTGTAAAAAATCTTCCCAGCCATCAACTCATCAACCTAAAAGCTGGCGAAGAACAAAAGAACCTAACTACCTGCACGCAGGTTTGGGAAGCACTTACCAACCATCGGTTGGACCGGCACAGTTTAGTATTGATAATTGGCGGTGGCGTGATTGGTGATTTAGGTGGATTTTGTGCAGCCACGTATAAACGCGGTGTTGATTTTGTGTTAATGCCCACCACGCTTTTGGCTCAGGCCGATGCCAGCGTGGGCGGTAAGCTGGGTATCGATTTTATGGGTTTCAAAAATCACCTCGGTGTTTTTTGCGAACCGGTGGCTACCCTTATCAGTCCTGCGTTTTTAAAAACCTTGCCCGAACGGGAATTGCGATCGGGCTTTGCCGAAGTAATAAAACATTGTTTGATTGCGGATAGGCCCATGTGGGACGACCTCCGGAAAAAAGACCTGCACCAGCAAGATTGGGAAACACTGCTTGCTCACTCGGTTGATTTTAAACGGGGCGTGGTAGCTACCGATCCCAAAGAAAAAGGGCTGCGGAAAATTTTAAACTTTGGTCATACTGCTGGCCATGCTGTTGAAAGTTATTTTCTGGAATCGGGTAACCGCATTTTTCATGGCGAGGCAATTGCCGTAGGCATGATTGCCGAAGCACACATGGCTGCAGCCAAGAACTTGTTGAAGCAAAAAGAACTGGAAGAAATTACCACTTACCTGAAACGCATTTACCCAGCCATAGCACTTCCTCAAAACCGAAATGGTATTGTAGAATTGATGCTTCAGGATAAGAAAAATAAAGGCAATAAAATTTTAATGGCCTTGCCGGAGGGAATTGGCAAAGCCCGGTGGGATGTGGAGGTTAACCTCGAAGAAATAAACGCTTCGCTTGATTATTATCAGCAGTGTTACACATAGTGCACGTCTGAGTCATCAAAATCAGTTTTCTTCTTGTTCATTGCCTGCTTTAGGTCTTCCGCTTTTTTGGAAACAAACTCTTTGGTTTTCTTTCCGCGGTCGCCCGTAAGCAACCAGGCTGCCAGCAAGGCCCCGCCTGCTACGCCCAACCCAATCATTACTTTTTTAGTCGTTGTCATACTTGTAAAACTCTAATTTAAATTAAAATGTTTCATTCGACTCTTAAAAATCTCACATTAAAATTATTTTTAACACTCACTTAACGTACACCGGTTTTGACTTCTTATTTCCTTCTGAAAAAAACTCCGCATTTAAGCGGCACTACCCATAAACTCTCTTCGTCCAAGAGTATTAGCAACCGCGCGTTGGTTCTGAAAGCTTTGAGCGGAAACCAATCGACCGTTAGCAATCTATCGGATGCGCGCGATACCGTATTGATGACTAACCTGGTAGGCAGCACCGACAAAATTATTGACGTGATGGATGCCGGCACTACCATGCGTTTTTTAACGGCTTATTTCACGCTTACCAATCAAAATAAAATCCTTACGGGAACCGCCCGCATGAAAGAGCGGCCCATCGGTATTCTGGTAGATGCCTTACGCACGTTGGGCGCACAGATCAGCTACCTCGAAAAAGAAGGCTTTCCCCCTATCGAAACAAAAGGATTTACCCAACAAAAAACAGATAAGTTCTCTATACCCGGCAACATCAGCAGCCAATACATTTCGGCTTTAATGATGGTGGCGCCAACATTGCCGCAAGGCCTTACTCTTTCCCTTACGGGGAAAATTGGAAGTGTGCCCTACATTGAAATGACAGCCGCTTTGATGGAGCAATTTGGTGTGAAGCCCGAGATTGATTTTGCTGCACAAACCATTCGTGTTGCGCCAGCCACTTATAAAACAAGTCACATAATTGTAGAAGCTGATTGGTCGGCCATTAGCTACTGGTACGGATTTACTGCGTTGGCAGAAAAAGCTGAAATAACGTTACCCAATGTGTCGTCTAAATCAATGCAAGGCGATAGAGTGATTGCAACCATCATGGAAAAACTCGGGGTGCAATCAACCTTTAAGAACAATCAACTTATACTCACCAAACAAAAAGCAGAAGCAAAACTGGTTTGGGATTTTAAAGATTGCCCAGACCTCGCACAGACGGTTGTTCCTGTATGTGCGGTGAAAGGCATTACCGGCACATTTACCGGCCTTGAAAGTTTGCGCATAAAAGAAACCGATCGCATTGCCGCGTTACAAAATGAAATTGCAAAAGTTGGCGCCACCTTAACTGAACCCGAAACCGGCAAGTGGATTCTAACGCCTGGAAAAATTCCAACTTCTGAAATTACAATTGACACGTACCACGATCATCGTATGGCAATGGGCTTTGCTCCGTGGGCTACACTTACCGATTTAAAAATTAACGATCCCAGTGTGGTGAATAAATCCTATCCGGGTTTTTGGGAGGATGTTGAGTCATTTGGCTTTATAAAATTCAATTGATTACTTTTTAATAAAAGTTCGTCTGATCAATTTTTGCTCATGATATAAAACTATCATATACATTCCGGAGGAAAGATATTCCAAATTAAGGTATTCATATTCTCCTGACGATTGTCCCGTAAAAATTTCTTTACCCATTGAATCAAAAATTGAATATCTTTTTGATCCATTCGCTTTAAGAATCAAATTATTCTCAGTCGGATTTGGATACAACTCGAATAAACCATCCTTACCATTTACAACAGAAACAATAATAACTGATTTACCATAGAGAGGGAGCCTATCATCTTGGTTCACTGCATTTGATTTAACCGTTATGAATGTATCAAATTCATAATTTGAAGACGGTTCAAATTTCAGTACTCCTTCATAGACTTGACCAGGCTGAAGTGAAGTAAAATTTTGTGAAACAGAAAAATCTTGTGGAACAATAATATCATTGATCGTCAAGACATCAGAACCAAAATTTTTAATCCAGAAATTCTTAGTATATGATTCTCCTACCTTTACAACGCCAAAATTTAGATCACCATATAACTTTAATAAAGGTGTATTTTCACGTGCCAGCGTTAATCCATAGCTTGGAAAATTACCATCAATTTCCGCAAAGTTTTTAACTATAGAAAACCTCTTTTTCTCTTGATTGTACTTATAAATAGCTCCTTTAGAATCTTCATTAAGAGAATTTATTTCTTTCCTAATCACTCCATAAAATAAACTATCTGAAATATTAACAACTCCATCAATAGGTCGATTATTTGTTGGCTCAAAGTCATATAATTTTTTAAATTCATTAGCAGCTATATCGAATGAATATAAAGTCCCCCCATTAAAAGCTCCACCTGATCGTGTCGCGCCAATTACCTGTCGATCTTCCAATTGGAGTAACTCTCCGGTTGGGAAAATTCCATTTTGACCAAAGGAGTCGAAATGAAATAAACTACTAATGGAATGATTCCTAATATTGACAGAATAAATCTTTCCGTTACCCTGACTAGATGCACCTAGAATTAAATTAGGATCATGGTATGAGGTTATCAATTTAAAATCAAAACCTTCCGGTAAAGGTATTTTGCTTAAGAGGTTAAAAGACGAATCTAACTTTAAAAGGCCTGATGCATTTGAGATTGCTGTCCTCGATGTAGCAAAGTAATCTTTAGTTGATACCTCCCATATATTATTCAATGTTTCACCGGGAGAAGTAGAGTACTTTATTGAAAATTCTCCGGTATTAATACCATAATTAAATACATGACTTCGATTATCAGAACCAGATGACCTTAGAATACCAATGATAGCTCCATCAATATTTTCGACTATGTCTCCATTGCAGCAATTAAACTCATTTGAAAAATTATGAACGACTTCAAATAGATTAGAACTGACATTTATTTTGTAAAGGGTTCCTCTTCCATACTCACCACCTAGATTTGTTACACCATACACAAACCCATTGCTATGACTTAGTAATTTACCTGTTGGTTGTCCGCCAAATTCAGGAAAAAATTCTTTGAGCACCTGTACTGATTCACCTATCTTAAATGAAGTAATTATCCCAAAGTTGCTCCTTCCTCCATCATACGAAATAACATAACACGTCTGATTCATAAATGCTAAATAGCTGTACCCTGTTAAATCGTGAATCTTTTCGAAATCAGACCCGTCTGTTTTGATTTTAAAAATTGTACCTTTACCATTTGTTCCGCCTCCTGTTGTCTTGCCAAGAAGATAATCGCCATAAATAAATAAATCATCCTTAGGAAATTGTCCATCAATCGAATTAAAATGATGTATAATTTGATAATTTGATCCATCTGGATTTATTTGAAAGACTCCTCCTTTGCCATATTGACCTCCGTAGCTGAAAGTTCCAAATAGAATACCATTATCAGCCTCTACTAAACCCGTGTATAAATCACGTCCTAAGTTTACTTCAGCAAAACTCTTTAACCTTCGAAAATTATCTCCGCTTTTTGATATACGAAATACAGACCCTCCAACTGGATCTCCATATCCACTAGATGTTGTTCCATAAATAAACCCATCATTGCCTTCAACCAAAAACCCATTTGGGTTGGCTCCACCCCAAGTTTCAAATGAATATAAAATCTCTAACTGATCTGAAATAGGGTCATACTTTAAAATTGCCCCATTTCCAAAACTTCCTCCAAAGGATGAGAAATAAATTTTATTGTCTGATGCAAGTAACAGACCATCCATCGGCCGAAGACCAGGACTCAATTCGTGAAGGATAGTATAACTTGTACCCCCATGGTCCATCTTGAAAATAGAGCCAGCATTATTTGAAACTAACGTACCTATATAGCTTCCATTTACATTTATCATATTAGAATTAGGGGCTTTATCTGTAAATCGCAATAGTACCTCAAAATCGGATCCGTCTTCCTTCATTCTAAAAATATCGCCTCCGAGAATACCATCATTAAATCTTGTTACACCATACAAATAGCCGTTCTGAAAATCGTTTAGTCCCCCTATGGGGTGTTTAGTCGATAAGTCAAAGTTTTTTACCACTTTAAAATTCGCTCCATCCCCTTCGAAATTATAGACTAAACCAGCACCATTACCTGCATAAGGTAGTGTACCCCAGATTAAGTCTTGAGAAGTTACTCCTCGGCTTGACAGTAAAATGCAAATTAAGATGAGTAATTTGTTCATTGAGTCTATCTAAGATACCTAAAATCCTGCCCTGGCTTTACCTGAAGCAGCGTTTCATAAATTAGATTAATTACATTCTCTACATCTTCTTTGTGTACGGTTTCCACCGTAGTGTGCATATACTTAAGTGGAAGTGAGATTAACGCTGAAGCCACACCTTCGGCTGAGTAAGCAAATGAATCAGTATCTGTTCCGGTAGAGCGCGAAACTGCTTGGCGCTGGAATGGAATTTTTTTCTTTTGCGCTACATCAATGATCATCTTCAACACATTGTTTTGCACCGCTGGCCCATAACACAACACCGGTCCTAATCCGCATTTCAAATTGCCACTTTCCTTCTTGTTATACATAGGCGATTGCGTATCGTGGGTTACATCGGTACAAATAGCCAGGTCTGGTTTCAACCTGCGCGAAATCATTTCGGCACCGCGTAAACCAATTTCTTCTTGTACCGCATTCACCACATACAAACAGAATGGAAGTTTCTTTTTGTTTTCACTTAGTCTGCGGGCTACTTCGGCAATCATAAAACCACCCATGCGGTTATCCAACGCACGACCGGTTAAATAATTTTTATTGAGTTCAATCAGTTCATCTTCAAACACGGCCACCGAGCCTACATGAACGCCCATTGCCTCCACTTCCTTTTTCGATTCGGCACCAATGTCGATGAAGATATTTTTGAGTGTTGGCGTTTCTTCTTTGCCTGCATCGCGCACATGGATGGCGGGCCAACCGAATACGCCTTTTACTATTCCCTTATCACCATAAATGTTTACGCGCATAGAGGGCGCAATCTGATGGTCGGAGCCACCGTTTCTGCGCACGTAGATGTATCCTTCTTCGGTAATGTAGTTTACAAACCACGAGATTTCATCGGCATGGGCTTCAATCACTACTTTGTATTGGCCCTTTGGATTGATTACACCCACAGCCGTGCCATATACATCCACCATGTAATCGTTAGTGTAAGGCTTAATGTAATCTAACCAAATCTGTTGCCCGGCTTGTTCAAAGCCCGTAGGCGAAGCATTGTTTAAATAATCAAACAGGAATTTTTTGCTTTGTTTGTCCATATAAAACGATTTTTTCAAAATCAAATCTACCAAATGTTTACAACCTATTTTTCCAACTCCTCAAAATCAATATCCAGTACAGCAAACTTCTGCCAGCCAATAAAATCAAAATGCCACCATTCCGAACTGTTTACTTTAAAACCGTGCTTCTCCATCGCATCAATCAACAACTTGCGGTTGGCGCGGATTTTCGGATCGGCTACGGGTGTACTGGGCCAGGCTTCTTTCTTAAACGAATCCCACTCGGTTGGCATTTGTAATTCTTTACCGGTTTTTAAATCAATCAAGGTAAGATCAAGCGCACAACCACGGTTATGCCGCGAGCCTTTATAAGGCGAGGCCACATACGTGGTATCGCGATACACTTCATAAAATTTAACGGTGGCAGAATATGGCCGGTAGCCATCAAAAATTTTTAACCCTAACCCTTGCGGTTTCAAGTCAGCCTGGATTTTTTTTAACGCCTCGGCAACTGGTTTGCGGGCATAAGCACGGGGCAGGTTGTAAATTTTTTCGCCCGTAAAATTATTCGTGGTGGCATAGCGAATGTCCAGTACCACAGCGGGTATGTAGTTTGCCAGATTTACCAATTCATTTTCTGCATTAGTCTTTACGCTTTGTTTGTATTCTTCCAGCTTGACTGGCGTAAGACCATATTTGTTTTGAGCAAGAAGGGTGATTGGAAAAAGAAGCAGAATAAGACATTTCATAAGTCTAAAGATAGTTGATTAAAATTTCTCTCTGGTAAATCTCGGTGGACTCTGTGGTAAAAATTTCTAACCACAGAGGCACAGAGAGGCACGGAGAATAACTAACTTTCACCATTATATCTACCTATGAAAATTCTAAAACGCATCTTCCTTGGCCTGATTGCTTTGTTGATCATAGCTGCCATTGGTGTTTACTTTTACCTGCAAACCACCAAACCGGTTTTGTCGGGCGAACTTGAGCTAAGCGGATTACAAGAACCGGTAACCGTGCATTACGATGAATACGGCATACCGCACATCTACGCGCAAAACGAAACCGATGCTTACTATGCCCTCGGCTATGTGCATGCGCAAGATCGTTTGTTCCAAATGGAGATGATCAGGCGTGCTGCCAGCGGCCGCTTGTCTGAAGTGTTAGGCAAAGATCTGATCAAAGTAGATAAACTCTTTCGTGGATTGGGTATTAACCAGTTCGCGGAAGCACATGCGCAAAAATTTCTACAAGCCGATACATCGGGCTTTCAACGTGCCGCACTCGCCTATCAAAAAGGAATTAACGAGTTTGTGCGCACCGGCCAAACACCACTTGAGTTTTCGATTATCGGAATTCCTAAAACTGAGTTCGAACCCAAAGACATTTACCTTGCAGTTGGATTTATGTCGTTTGGATTTGCTGAAGGTTTAAGAGCCGACCCGGTATTGGAAAAAATAAAAACTGAATTAGGCGCTGACTATCTCAAAGACTTAGCCGTAGAAACTCCTGCCAATGCAGTGCGCATTCAAAACTTTGATGGCAAAGGAAAAGTAAAAACTACCGATTCACTCATTGCATTTTTTGATGAAGCCTTGAATAAAATTCCGGTACCGCTTTGGCAAGGCAGCAACGGCTGGGCTATTGCCGGAGATAGAACCGCATCGGGTAAACCTATTCTTTCAAACGATACGCACATTGGTTTTGCACAACCTGCAGTTTGGTACGAAGCCCATTTGGAATATCCGGGCTATCGGTTTTACGGACATCATATTGCAGGCATCCCATTTGGTTTGTTAGGACAAAATCATTTTGCCGGTTGGGGCTTAACCATGTTTGAAAACGATGACACCGATTTTTTCTATGAAGAAACTAATGACAATGGTCAGGTGAAGTACAAAGGCGAGTGGGTGGACATCACGTTCAGGAAGGAGATTATAAAAGTAAAAGGCGAACTGGATGTGGAGTTAACCATTCCGGCCACGCCTCACGGTAATGTGATTAGTGGCATTATTGAATTTACAGATGAAACAAAACCGGTATCGCTGTGGTGGCTACTCAATCACGAAACCAACCATGCATTGCAGGCAGCGTATCAACTGAATCACTCACAAAATTTTTCCGAGGCAGAAAAAGCTGCGTCACTTTTTTCGGCACCGGGCTTAAACCTGATGTATGCCGATGCTCATGGCAACATTGCGTGGTGGGCGGTAGCCAAACTTCCCATCCGGCCTAAGCATGTAGCTTCCAAATTTTTCTTAGACGGAGCCAGTGGCAACGATGAATACCTGGGTTTCTATGATTTTTCTAAAAACCCACATGCCGTAAATCCACCGTGGGGCTATGTCTATTCGGCCAACAACCAACCCGATAGTGTGGATGGCGTGTTGTATCCGGGTTATTATTATCCACGCAGTCGCGCAGGACGCATTGAAGAGTTGGTGAAAGAAAATAAGAAGTGGACAGTAGAGGAAGTGAAGACAACTATATTGGATGTTACCTCGCACATGCATGCCGATATTGCTCATCAGTTTGCGGCTATCCTCAAAGAAATTAACCAACCCGAATTCAATGAGCTTATTACGCCATTAGAAACATGGAACGGTGAGCATAAAACTGATCTGACAGCACCATCTATTTATTATAACCTGCTTTCTCAAACCATGCGGTTGGCTATGGCCGATGAAATTTCGCATAGCGCATTTGAAGCAATCGCTGCCACTTCTGTATTAAAGAACAGCTACGAACATTTTATTGCCAACGCAAGCTCACCGTGGTGGGATGTGAAAGGAACCGATGAAAAAGAAACCCGTGCGCAGATTGTTAGTCAGGCCGCAACCAAAACACTTGCATTGCTTAAAGCAACTTGCGGTGAGCGAGCCACTGACTGGAAGTGGGGAAAGATTCATACCCTTACACACAAGCACGCCTTCGATGCGGTGAAACCTTTACGCAGCTTCTTTAATGTAGGGCCATTTGAAGTACCCGGTGGAAGTGAAGTACTAAACAACCTCCACTTTAGTCTGGATACTACTGGGTATTATCATGTAGATGGAGGCCCGGCCCTGCGCAAGATTACCGACTTTGCTGATCTGGAGAATGGCATTACCGTTTCGCCTTCCGGCCAATCGGGAAATGTAATGAGTGCGCATTATGGCGATCAGGCAGAGATGTATGCTACCGGTAAATTCAGAAAAATGCTGATGAACAAACCTGAGATTGAAGGCGGTGAAAGAAAACTGATATTGAAACCGAAAAACTGATTTATACAAACTCCCTCACCCTAACAAAATTCATCTGTAAACGCAGTCACCGCGTTCCCTCTCCCAGGGAAGAGGGTAAAGAAAATTATGCTAGCTGATAAATTTTGCAGGGTGAGGTTATAAGGCAAATGAAATTCGCTGCCATGATGCTTAACAGCAGCAAAACGGACACTAACACTCAACACCACCATGAACATAGAAACTCTTCGCCAACAAACTCCGGGTTGTAAACATAAAATTCATTTTAACAATGCCGGAGCATCGTTACCACCACAACAGGTATTGGATGCCATAACCCAACATCTTCAACTGGAAGCTATAACGGGTGGTTACGAAGCAGCCGATTTAAAAGCTGTTGAAGTAAATGGCTTTTATGAATCAACCGCACAACTTCTCAATTGCAAAGCAAGCAACATTGCATTTACATCCAGTGCTACCAACTCGTTTGCGCGGGCGTTATCGTGTATTCCCTTTCAACCGGGCGATTCAATTTTATTGGCCAATGAAGATTACATCTCTAACCAGATTGCATTTTTATCGTTGCAAAAAAGATTCGGCATAAAAATTATTCGTGCTAACAGTTTACCTGAAGGTGGTGTGGATGTGGCTGATATGAAACGATTGATGGATCAACATCATCCCAAATTAGTTTCGTTAACGCATGTGCCTAGCAACACTGGGTTAATACAACCGGTAGAACATGTGGGTGAACTGTGTGCCGAGCGCGATATTTATTATCTGGTAGATGGTTGTCAATCGGCTGGACAAATTCCGGTAGATGTTCAAAAAATTAAATGCGATTTCTTTACAGCAACCCTGCGTAAATTTTTACGCGGCCCGCGCGGTGCCGGGTTTCTGTTTGTATCCGATAAAGTTATTGATCGAAAACTGGAACCTTTGTTTATTGATCTGCGAGGTGCCGAGTGGACAAAGGCCGATGAATATTCGCCACGCATGGATGCGCGAAGGTTTGAAGATTGGGAACTTCCTTATCCGTTAGTGCTGGGAAGCAAAGTCGCAATTGATTTGGCCTTGTCGTTAGGCATAGCTGAAATACAAATGAGAAATTTAGTGTTGTGTAATCAGGTTAGAGCTGGGTTGGCCGGATTGTCTGATACAACCTTACTCGATAAAGGGGCAAGTCAAAGCAGCATCATCACCGTAAAAATCAACAACCGGAAAGGGCCCGATGTATTAAACGCCTTGCGCGAACAACACATTAACACTTCTGTTGGTTATCGCAATTTTGCTTTGATAGATTTTGATGCCAAGCAAGTAGATTGGGCGTTGCGTATTTCTCCCCACTATTACAACACCGAAGCCGAAGTAGCCGTTTTAATACAATCGCTACAAAAAATTGTTGCATGAATTTCAGAAACGCATTACTCAGTACGCTAATCATAGAAGTAAGTATTGCATTACTCGCGGTTATCAACTACGGTACTTCGCTGGAAGCCTTGCAAGCCGTTACCCGATTTTCGGGCCGCGTTTCGCTGGCAATTTTCAGTTTAATTTTTTTATTTCAGAATCACAGACATGTAAAACTAAGCACCATTCTTTCAGAGAAGTATTTTCTGATTTTTGCTATTGCTCATGCTATTCACTTGGGTGAGTTACTCTCCTTTATTTTAATTTCAGGAAATGAATTAATCCCAATAAGGCTTGCCGGAGGGTTTATTGCGTATGCAATTATTTTTCTAATGCCTTACTTTCAATACAAAGTAGATACTGATCGGTTATCAGAAAAGAAATTCAAAACCATTATCCTGATTTATCTATATTACGTTTGGTTCATCTTCTTTATGACTTACCTGCCCCGCGTGCGCGGAGAACTTCCACATGTAGGTGGCTCGTATAAAGAGTTTGTTATTCTGTTGGCCTGGGTATCTACTATGTTGGGAATAAAGATTTCAAGTTTGTTGAGGCCGAGGCGGTAGGTTCTTCTTCACGAAAAGGCGCAAAGAACGCTAAGCTTTTTAATTGAATTTTTTTCCGTGGCGCGTGTCCCCCACGCGCCACCTTATAATTTTTATACCACAAAACTTATACTCTTTCATCCTCGCACAAAAAATTAGCCCTTCACCGGCTCGCGATGCCCCACCCATGTAAACCGTCTGGTTACATATTCAGGATTTGTGAATGATGCATTGCCCGATGGATTACCACCCGTAACATGAAAATCAGAAAACGCGGCATTCTGATTCATGTAAATTCCTCCGGTAAGATTAAACGATACTGGCGTTGCCGCTAACGCCATTTCATCGGCAATCTTTTCGCGCACTTGTGCATCGGTTGTATATGCTCCGCAGGAAATTGCACCGTGTGTGCTGGCCAGTTCTTGTGCCAAAGCAATGGATTGATCTGTGCTTTTGGTTTTAATCAATAAGGCAATCGGCCCAAAAAGTTCTTTACTGAATACTTCTTTTTTAGAAGCATCTACTTCCACCACCACTGGTGTGGCCACACGCGCTCCTTTAAACATCGGGTTCTCGAACGTGCGCGACTTCAACCAAACTTTTCCCGGAAGATTTACCGCTGCTTCCACCCGCTCGCAGGTTTTTTTATTTTGTACTGCGCCCAATACAAATGGCCCCGCTTTAGGGTTATCAACCAAGCCGTTGATATTGGCTACAAACTTTTCTGCAAACTGATCGAAGGTTACTACACCAGCCGGAGTTTTAATTCCACCTTCGGGAATAAAAAAGTTTTGTGGTGCCGTACACATTTGTCCGCTGTAAAGATTTACCGAGAACGCAAGGTTGGCGGCAACTTTATCAATGTCTTCTGCTGAATCAAGGATGACAGAATTTACACCCGTCTTTTCGGTGAACACAATTTTTCCAGACAATGCTTCCAGATAATTTCCAAATGCTGAGTTCCCGGTAAAGTCAATCAGCTTTACATCAGCATGCTCGGCCAATTCTTTGGTAATCAATTTATCGAATGTATCAACCGCAAGTTGGCAGGCATCCGTATTGAGTTTATGCTCGGCCAATACATTTTGAATCTCGGCCACGAAAATAGCAATAGGCAGAACTGCACCCGGATGTGGTTTTACAATAACCGTATTACCAGTAATTAAACTTCCATAAATCCCGGTAACGGAATTCCACGTAGGAAAAGTAGAACAACCAATCACCACTGAAATACCTTTAGGTACAGCACGCCATTCTTTATTCAATTGAATGTTGAATTTGCCCATGGGTTTATCCCAGAGTGCTGCACCTGGAATACGCGAAAGTTCTTCGTAGCCAGCAGCAATAGCTTCGAGCGCGCGATCGGCCGCATGTGGACCCGATGCCTGAAAGGCCATCATATAACCCTGGCCGGTAGTATGCATGGTAGCATACGCTACTTCAAAAAATCTTTTCTTAATTCGTTCTAGTGATTCAATGAGGATAGCTGCGCGATCTTCTTTCGATACTTTTCTCCATTCGTGAAAAGCCGCTTTCGATTTAGAAATCAATGCATCAGTTGTAAAAACCGGATACGAAACATTTAACGGTTGTTGCAGGTAAGGCGATTCTTCCTGACCAGCCCAACTGCTTTCTCCCGAATGTTTTAGCTCCGTAAAACGTTTGCCTAACGTTTCCTTGAACTTTGCTTGTCCCTCAGCATCGGCTGTTTCTCCGTAAACGGATGGTGCCGGATGTTCCGGAAATGCTGCAAAAAATTTTCGCGTGTGCAATGCTTCAATAGCTTGGGTAAGTAGTGTGTGGTGTGAAGTCATACAGTTATTTGTTTACTGATCCAAAAACCCTTTTCAATAAATCGGTAGTGCGGGCAACAGGATCTTGTCTGATGTTTTTTTCTTCTTTGGCAATCATGGTAAACAATCCTTGAATAGCCATATCGGTAGCATAGTCATTCAAATCCGGATTTACTTTTTGCACCAAGGGTATGCTGTTGTAGCGGGTAACAATATCAGTATAATACTTAGTTGCATTTACTTTGTTCAACGCGCTTTGTACAACAGGCGCAAACTTTTCTTTGAGTTGCGCAGTGGTGGTGCGTTGTAAGAATTGGGTAGCCGCATTCTCATTGCCCTTTAAAATTCCCCACGCATCTTCAATGGTCATTTGTTTTATGGCAGCTATAAAAATAGGTTTTGCTTCTTTGGCCGCTTCTTCAGCTCCACGATTTAAAGTCATTACAAACTTATCCACCTCACCACCCAGACCTAACTGGCGCAGTCTATCCTCCACTTTCTTTACATCCGGTGGAAATGGAATTTTTATTTCAGGGTTTTTAAAATAACCATCTAATTGCGATGCCAGATCCGAGCCGTTCGAGATACCTTTTATCAACGCTTCTTTCAATCCATCGCCTACTTCGGCAGTGGTAAGCGGTTTTTCACCGGTCATCATTTTATTGGCATCCGAAAGGGCCTGGTTAATTTGAGCCGATGTACAGGCCGTAAGTAAAAATGCTAATCCAATAATTTTAAGCTTCATATTTCTGGTTTGATTCAAAAACGAAGGTATAAAAAAGAATGTGTTGGTAAACCAAACTAAATTGATTGTGTTATTCCAACAACGAATGCGCTGAAAAGACTTATTTTGGCATTCTTTATTAACCAGAAAAACTGTGAAAAAAATAGTAGCCGAACTGCTTACCATTGGTGATGAAATTCTTTACGGACAAATTGTGGACACCAATTCGCAATGGATGAGTGTAGAGTTGGATAAGATTGGAATTAAAGTAGTTCGTAAAACAACCGTGGGCGATGTGGAGAGCGAAATGCTTACCGCTTTCGCGGAGGCAGAAAAAAGAGCCGATGTAATTCTGATTACCGGTGGCCTTGGCCCCACCAGCGATGATCTGACCAAACCCTGCCTTGCGCGATATTTTAATTGTGGCCTCGCCATGAACAAAGAGGCATTGGCCGAAGTAACCGAATTTTTTAAAAGTCGTGGGCGAGAGTTAACAGAGATTAATCGCCAACAGGCAGCCTTACCAACAGCTTGTATAAAAATTACCAATGCACTGGGCACAGCGCCCGGCATGTGGTTCGATAAAGACGAGAAAGTTTTTATGTCGATGCCCGGTGTGCCGCACGAAATGAAAAAAATGATGACGGATCTTGTGCTTCCGCGGCTGGCTAAAAAATATGCGTTACCCGTTATTCATCATAAAGTAATTCGCACCATTGGTATAGGTGAATCGTTTCTGGCTGAAAAAATTGCAGAGTGGGAAAATACATTACCCCCGCACATTAAACTGGCTTACCTACCCAGCCTGGGCGAAGTGAAGCTGCGCCTTACGGGATTTGGAAGTTCATTAGCACAACTTGAAAGTGAAACCAATCAATTAGTTGAGAGATTAAAAGAGCGCGTGGGTCAGTTTATTTATGGTTATGGCGAAACACCCATTGAAGTTGTAATTGGCGAAACCTTACGCACGCGCAAACTTACTTTATCCATTGCCGAAAGTTGCACCGGTGGTTATCTCTCGCATTTAATTACCAGCGTGCCCGGCAGTTCAGAATATTTTCTGGGCACCATGATTCCGTATGCCTACGAAATTAAAATGCGGCAACTTGGGGTTAAGCCCGAAATCCTTGAAAAGCATGGAGCAGTTAGTGAACCTACTATTATTGAAATGGCCAACATTGTGCGCGCTAAATTCAGTACTGATATTGGTGTAGCTACCAGTGGCATTGCTGGCCCCGGTGGTGCAACACCCGATAAACCTGTTGGCACGGTGTGGATTGCCTACAGTGACAAACACCAAACGGTGACTAAAAAACTTCAGTTAACAAAAGACAGGATGTTGAATATAAAATTAGCCAGTGCTGCGGTGCTGAATCTGATAAGGCAGAGTTTGCCCTGATTAGAAAATTAGCCATTCACTAAATTTCAATGCTTAAATTCCAATCTTAGTAGTTGTCTTTAATGCGTTTTTAAATTGCATGAAAAAACTTCTCGCTTTCATAATTCTTTTTCTCTCAATCTCAGCTAATGCGCAAGATAAAAAATTGGATAGTCTCAAGCTGGCGTTAGAAAATCATCCGCAAAAAGATACCGTTCAGTTTAATATCTTAATGGCTCTGGCCGATTTGCAACTCTTTTCAAAACCCACTGAGAGCAAACGTTACATAGAACAGGCAATTGATCTGGGTCATGTTTTAAAAAACAAAAAATGTATTGCTGACGGAGCCTATTTGCTAACGCACTACTACTACAACAGAGCAGAATACACCCAGGCACATGAACAAGCTCTTATTGCCCTGAACAACTATGAAAACGTAAACGATGCACGCGGCCTGTACGACACGTATCAGCTTTTAGCAATGCTGAACCAAAGCTGGAAAGATTTCAAAAAAATGGACGAGTACCTAAACAAGATGCAGGAGCTGGCAACTGCCAACAAAAGCTTTATGGATGCCTACTTCTATCAGAATTTAGGATTCCTGAAAACAAAGGCACAAAAGTATCAGGAGGGTCTCACATTGTTGAACGAAGCAATAGCATTGCATCAAAATGATAACCTCTACGAACTTGCTACATGCTATTTTCTACGGGGCAAAGCCAACATGGCTTTAGGAAACACGAATGCTGCTTTGTCAGACTTTGAGCAATGCATTAGCAATAGTAGACTAAGCAAACATCCCGATTATCTAATAAATGTAGCTATCGGCAATGAAGGAATAGGGTCTGTGTATATCGCTCAGAAAAAATTTCCAGAGGCCTTGCCTCACCTGGATAGTGCGCTGGCCATAGGCCTTCAAATGAATAGCAAGAGTTTAGCCTTAGGCGTGTATAAAAGTAAAATCATGCTTTATGAAGCACAAGGAAATTTTAAGGAAGCTCTTCAAATTGAACGATTACACCGGCAGCTAAGCGATAGCATTTTTAATAAAGAAAAATCGCAGCAGATTGCAGAAGCCCAAACCAAGTATGAGACAGATAAGAAAGAGCATACGATAGAACTTCTTCAGAAAGATAAAAAGATAAACAACTTGTGGCGGTCAATACTTATTGTTGGGATTATCGTACTCGCTATTTTTTCGGTGACGCTCTATCTGTGGCAGAAATCCAGGTATAAGAAAAACAGTCAGCTTTTAAACCTGCAGGTGGATCTCCTCACTTCAAAAAATCAGGAGTTGGCAAACAAATACAAATTAAGTGCGATTAGTTTTTCTGAACATCAGGTGGAATCCAGCGATGAGAAGCTACTTAAGAAAGCCATTACGCTTGTTGAGCGTAACCTTTCCGATTCGCTTTTTGGGGTTGAGAAAATGGCAAGCGAGATTGGAATGAGTCGCGCCAGTTTGCATAAGAAATTAAAATCTATAACAGGCTTTGCGCCAAGCGAATTTATTAGAAATATAAGATTGAAGCGCGCGGCCAATCTGCTCCGCAATCGGGCAGACTCTGTTACACAAATCGGATTTTCTGTGGGCTTTGAAGATCAATCCTATTTCTCAAAATCCTTTAAAAAACAATTTGGGGTAACCCCCAGCGAATACGAATCAAAAGCCGATTCCTTGGTTTAGCAGAGGCTATAAAACTCCATTTTAGCCAAAATTACCTGCTTTAGCTACCAAATTACCTTTTTCAAAAACCGGTAAGAAATAGGTTTGCCTAAACAAATTCATATGAATTTATGGCAGTCCGAACCTTGTCATATCCAGACAGCTCCATATTGTATCTCCTTCTTTTGGGGCTTCCTGTGCTGCTCCTCTTACCCCAATCTTCAAAACATAAATCACTTAAACCTAACCTCTATTTATGAAAACTTTACTCTTTGCAATGTTGATTCTTGCCTGCATATGTACGCAAGCACAAAACACTAATCTGGGAACTAATGCAGGAAATGGCGGATCGGCAAACACCTCTCTTGGCCACTTTGCAGGTGATATAGTTACGGGCACGGGAAACATTTTTATGGGGCATTTTGCCGGAAGATATGTTTTGGCTGGCCATCAAAATTCTTTTGTTGGGTCATTTTCAGGTAATTCGACAACCAATGGTTCGTGGAATTCATTTTTCGGCACTTACGCTGGAGCTAGCAATACAACGGGCAATGAAAATACCTTTGTTGGCTTTCAATCTGGACATACCACTGGTACTGGTCAACAAAATTCTTTTTTCGGCACCAAGGCTGGTAAACAAAACACCACTGCATCAAATAACTCATATTTCGGTTACAGCTCAGGCTATACCAATTCAACAGGCATTAAAAATGCTTTTTTCGGATCGGAGTCAGGTTTTTACAATACAGCAAGTTACAATACCTTAATAGGATACCGGGCCGGGTATTCGAATACAACTGGTAATGCGAATACGTATCTGGGAAGTGAATCCGGCTACTTTAATACAACTGGCTCCGGAAATTCTTTTATTGGCTATTCTTCTGGCAAGAATAATAGCAGTGGGTATAATAACACATTTATGGGTAGTCAGTCTGGTCTTGCAAATACCTCTGCGGCTAATAATACTTTTATTGGAAACTTCTCTGGCAGTCAAACCACTACGGGTGCATCCAATAGCTTATTGGGAAGTTACTCTGGCTCTAATTTAACAACCGGCCAGAATAATGTTTTTATTGGTATGCAGGCAGGCATAAACAACAATGGTAGTAACAATGTTTTTATTGGCCTTGCATCGGGTGGACAAAATACCGGAAGTGGTAATGTGTTTATTGGTAATGAATCTGGCTCCTATTCAGACAAAAGTTCTAATAAGTTAATAATCCAACATAATGGCAATTCTACAACCCCACTTATTTATGGAGATTTCCAAAATCGGCAATTAGGCATTGGTACTTCATCACTTGGATCTTACGCTCTGTCAGTTAATGGCGATGCTTTTGCGAGTGGCCTATGGTTGAGTTCTGACAAACGCTTCAAACAAAACGAAAAAACAATCAGTGGCGCGCTCGAAAAATTGAATCATGTAAAGGGCGTATCCTATCAATTCAAAAAAAGTGAATCCACAAATGAAAGAAATTTTTCTGAGGGCACTCAACTTGGATTTATGGCGCAGGATTTACAAAAAATATTTCCGGAGTTAGTGAAAGAAAACAGCGATGGCTATTTGGCAGTTAACTACTCCGGTATGATACCCGTATTGGTAGAAGCCATCAAAGAACTAAAAACTGAAATCAATACTTTAAAAACTCAACTAGAGGATAAATCAAATGAAATAAAAAATCACGATTTGCGTACTGAAGCAGCAGGCGCATCGCTCGAACAGAATCATCCTAATCCTTTTGGTAATGAAACAACAATCGGTTACACCTTGCCCGATGGATCTTCCGCTGCTATCTACATATTCGACCTTACGGGCAAGCAAGTTTCTGTTTTCAATAATCTAAAAGCTGGAAAAAACGAAATAGTCATTTCTTCAGCTCAATTACCTGCAGGCTTATATAATTACAGTCTGGTGGTGAATGGGGTTATTCTTGATTCCAAAAAAATGCTCTTAACCAATTAAGTTTTGTTTCTCAAATCAACTTACAATCTAAAATTTCATATACAATGAATAACAACAAATCAATTAGTTGCAGACCTAAACTACCGCAGCTTTCAGTTATTGGCACCTGTAGTCTGATTCTTTCAGTGTTATTGCTCACATCTTGTAAAAAAGATGTTGATCCAACGCCAGCTCCGGTAATTACTTCTTTCTCGCCAGCCTCAGGGAACGCCCCGGCAGGTGTGCTTCCCGGAACTCTTGTAACCATAACTGGATCCAACTTCAGTACTACTGCCATCGATAACCAAATAAAATTCAATGGCACTGCTGCCACCACAGCCTCTGCGGCAACAACTCAACTAACAGTCGCTGTGCCGCAAGGTGCCACTACTGGAAAAATTACCGTTACCGTAAATGGTTTAACGGCCACATCCAATACTGATTTCATCGTATTGCCCTCACCAACAATAACCAATTTTGTTCCACCAGGCGCATTACCCGGTGCCTTTTTAGTTATTACGGGTACTAATTTTAAGACTATTACCAATGAGAACGTAGTGAAGATAAACGGAACTTCAGCAACAGTAACCGCTTCTACTTCAACGCAACTAACGGTAACAATTCCTGCCGGTGCTTCTACCGGTAAGGTTACGGTAGAACTTAATGGTGCAACAGCTACAAGCGTTAGTGATTTTGAAGTACTCAAGGACATACCACGCACCGGATTGGTTGCCTTTTATCCATTTACCAATAATGGAAATTGCTCAAATAATGCATTGCTTAATTTAGAAGTCTCTAACTTCAATCAACCGACACTAACAATAGATCGATTTGGTAATACCGGGCAAGCTTTAAATTTTAGTGGCACTCAGTCAACTCAAATCGCCCAACGTGTAATTCCTAATAAGCCGTGGACTATTTCGGTTTGGATGGATCCTGGGGCCTTTAACAATAATATAATGGATTTCATGGCATCACTCTCAGGAACCTCGGGAATAGTATTTCAATTCAGAAATGGTTCTACTGGAGATTTCTACGTTGCCGGATTTGGTCAAAGCACCGCTGGCAACTATTCATTTGTAGAGACTCTTCCGGGCACCCGATTCATTCCCGGTGATGGAGTTGAAAATAACTGGTTTCTATTAACCATGACTTACAATGGTAGTGTATTCAAAATTTATAAAGACAATACAGAAGTTTACAGTGCCAATTCTACTTTCGAAACTCCTACTGAAAATTTTTTTGAGCTCGGAAGCACAGGAATCTATTCTGCTTCGAAATACATCGGAAAAATGGATGACCTTTTGATTTATGATCGAGCGCTTACCCTACAAGAACTAACACAACTATTTCAACAGACTGCCTCAAAGTATTAATAGGTTGGGGGTTTTGATGGTTGAAGGCCCTGCGAGACGCGGGGCTTTTTTACGCGTTTCCGTTTCTCCATAATACCAAATCAATTCCTGGTTTTTTCATTCTGGTTATAAGAGTTGAAAACAAATATGACTTCTTACGGCAGAGTATTTCAAAGTTTATGTAGCCAATAAGGACTACCGTCACATTTTGGCGGGCAGCCCTTTTTTGTGGGTTACCGCCCTATTTCCAAATAATTATTGCCCGAAGTTTTTTTGCTACCTTTGGACGGGAGTTCAGGAAGCGATGGTCATGCCATCTATTTCTCAAACCGCAAGGATTAAATTATTGTCAGACTAAAACAAACCCATGGCCAGACCGCAAGAAACATTCAACAAAAAAGAACTAGAGAAGAAAAGACTTCAAAAAAGACAAGAAAAAGAACAACGCAAAGAAGAACGCAAGGCAAATTCAAGCGGTAAATCTTTTGAAGATATGCTTGCCTACGTAGATGAGAATGGAAACATCTCCTCCACTCCTCCTGATTTAACCCGCAAAAAATCTGTTATTAAAGCTGAAGACATTGTTATAGGCTCAAGAAACACCGGCAGTGCAAACCCTATTGGCGATGCCCGCACCGGTACGGTAGCTTTCTTCAATACCTCAAAAGGTTTTGGTTTTATTAAAGACTCGCAATCTGGTGAAAGTATTTTTGTTCACATGAACGCGCTTTCATCGCCTATCAAAGAAAACGATAAAGTAACATTTGAAGTAGAGCGCGGCCCTAAAGGGTTAAGTGCAAGCAAAGTATCGTTGCTTAGATAAGATTAACCCCGACTATTTTATTGTTGGTAGATAAGTATGGATTTCTCCTTGCGATCCATATTTTATTCTCAAAACATTCCTGCTGCCAAGTGTAATTGGGCTAATTACCGCATCCTCCAAATCGACTTCGGTCTGTTTCAATCCTGCTAAAAATGTTAACTTGCGCAACCAAAACAAACGGTTGAATTATGGCGCTGGTAGAACTGATCATGCCCAAAATGGGTGAAAGCATAATGGAAGCAACCATACTTTCATGGCTAAAAAAACCGGGTGATAAAATTGAACAGGATGAATCGGTGCTGGAAGTTGCTACCGATAAAGTAGATACCGAAGTACCTTCTACACATGGAGGTATCTTAAAAGAAATTCTGGCCGAGAAAGGTGCCGTAGTGCAGGTGGGAAAACCTATCGCTATTATCTCCACCGAAACAGCAGTTGAAACAACCGAACAAAAAACTCCTGCTCCAGTAGCAAAAGCTGACGTAAAAGTTGCGTCTGCTGTTGCCAGCAACGGTTCGCATACTGTTGTGGCCGATTTTAAATCAGCCAACCGGTTTTACTCTCCACTGGTTAAGAATATCGCCAAAGAAGAAAAGATTGCATTGGCCGAACTGGAAGCCATTCCGGGTACCGGTAGTGAAGGTCGCCTTACAAAGAAAGACCTGATGGACTATCTGCAAAACCGTAAACTCGGGCAGTCTATTTCCATAACTCAAAGTGCACCGTTAGTTCCAGCATCTGTTTCGGTTGGCGATGAAATTATTCAGATGGATCGCATGCGCAAGATGATTGCCGAGCGCATGGTTGATTCCAAACGTATTTCGCCACATGTTACTTCATTTGTAGAAGCCGACATGACTAACATTGTGTTCTGGCGCAATAAAATGAAACATGAGTTTCAAAAACGCGAAGGTGATTCACTTACGTTTACACCCGTGTTTATCGAAGCTATCATTCAGGCGATTAAAGATTTTCCGATGATCAACATTCAGGTGGATGGCGATAAGATCATAAAGAAGAAAGACATCAACATTGGTATGGCGGTAGCATTGCCATCGGGTAACTTGATTGTACCCGTTATTAAAAATGCCGATCAGTTTAACATTACCGGTTTGGCTAAGGCTGTTAACGATCTGGCTAAAAGAGCCCGCGAAAACAAATTGAAACCCGATGAGCTAAGCGGTGGAACTTATACCGTTACCAACGTTGGTTCATTTGGAAATGTAATGGGCACGCCTATAATCATGCAACCACAAGTAGGCATTATGGCGGTGGGTGCCATTCAGAAAAAACCAGCAGTAGTAGAAACTCCTTACGGAGATGCGATTGCCATTCGCCACAAAGTATTTTTATCGCACTCGTACGATCACCGCGTGGTGGATGGTTCGTTGGGTGGAAGTTTTGTAAGGCGTGTTGCCGACTACCTCGAAAAGTTTGATATCAATCGCGTTATTTAAGATGCAGGTAACCGGTTGTGACTGCAGAGCCATCGCCCAGATTTATCGAATAGAAATACGTACCCGATGGTAAAACATTGCCTGCATCAGAAAGGCCATTGAATCGCTTATCGCGATCGTTGTTGTTATAGCCCTTCATCTGAAATACACGATCGCCCCAACGGTTGAAAATTTTCACTTCGTTATCGGGATACTGTGCAATGTTCTGAATCTGTAAATAATCATTTTTACCATCTTCAGATACCGATACTGCATTATAAACCGTTATGGCGTTATCGCTATTGGCCAAAGTATAAAACGCTACTGTGGGAGCACCTTCGCTCAATACTGAGCCGGAAGCCGGAGTACCTGTAAAATCTGAATTTCCCAGGCTTGCATAAGGGCCTAATGCGGTTGCACTGCCAGCCACTACTACACCATCCAAATTTGAAAAAGATTCACCATTAGAAGGGAGTTTGATTTTACTTTGGGCAAGACTTCCGCCTTGCAGACTAAGTTCCCAATAGCGTTGGTCGGAAAGAGAGGAGAGTGAATTACCGGTGAGCACTTCGCTTGGTAAAAGATCATGTAATGTAAATGAGGCCGTGGTGCCAGTACCCGCATTTATCAATTCTATCGGCAAATAAGTTGTACCATTACCGATAGGGAAAATTAAATCACCTTGTCCGGTGCGTTGCACGGTACCTTTGATGTGCGCAGCATCCGATCCTCCACTAAAAGTAGATGTGCTACCGAAATTTATTTTAGCATTGTTCGATGACTCCAGAATACCATCTGTAAGTACCAACTCATCATTAATAATAATATCGGCCAGAAACTGTTTTACACCACCACCCGAAATAGTAAGCGTATTAAAAGCCTGCGCATTGTGATTAATTACCTGAACAGGGGCCGTACTATTGAATGTAATAGCACCTGAACCTGGAGTGTAGGTGCCATTGTTCACCCACTGGCCACCAATTAAGATGGAGCCATTGTTAACAAGCGTGCCATCGTTGGTAAGGGCATTACCAATGGCAAAGGTGGTACCTGTTGTTATGGTAATAGTAGTGCCTGTTTTAATGGTTACGTCTTGTGCTGTTAATGTTACACAGATAATCAAACACAATAGCGAAAGTGTATATTTCATAAAAGGTCTACTTTTGTTTCTTCAAAAATTTTTCCATTTCAGGTGTAAGCTTTATGGCTTCAGTACCCATTGATTCTGGCGCACCATATGCAGCGGGATAAAGATATTTGCCCCGTTCGTCACCCGTTTTTTCAACTTCTACCTGTACACGGTTCTTTTCAGCATACGGATCTTTTCTTATACCTGTTACCTGCCACGAAACCTTTAAGCCAGGCTTACCGCCAGCAATGCGAAATCGGTTTCCTGCAACTTCATCAGCAACATAAACCTGCGCAAATCCTCCAACACATGTTAATTGATACCTGAAATCTTTATTCAAAGCTTCAAAGTATGAGGGTAACTCCACTGTGGCCTCGCCCGCACCGTCTAACACAACTACTCCATCATAAATGTTTTTCATGTCTGGAGACTCTACAAATGAGTGATACAAAAATTTGTTAGTGGGATCGAGCGGATGATCTATTTTGAAAGTACCAGAGCCTTTGGAGAGTGCGCCAGTAACCGATAGACTACTTCCAATTGAAGTTGCTCCTGATATAGTTACCCTACCAGCAAATGCACCTGCAAACGCTTCAGCAGATGATGAAAATCCATACACACCATAGCCAATGTTTCCAGTTCCAGCATAATTTCCAACCACTCCAAACCCAGGATTTGATTGCCCGGCAATACCACCACTACCCCATGTACCAATACCTGCACCAACTCCTCTGAGGGCAGCTTGTGTTGAGGCAGCCTCACCATAAATAGTTGACTCCGTTGCAGCGGTATTATTAGATCGGGCGTTAATTGTTCGGCCCAATCCTGTATTAGTTGCTTCAATTGCTACACCACCTCCAGCATCGTTGGAATATGCAAACAATCCAGCTCCACCAGGATTTCCATTGGATGAAGCCGTAACGGCATAATCTTTACTTGAGGCATTATTAATCACAAATAAACCTCCAAAACCTCCACCTGTGTTAGTGAGTGAAAGTAATGGTCCACCGGAGGCAAGCGTTGCTGAATAAGGTAGTGTAAATATTGAATTATCATCCGCCCCAGGTGCCCAGGCACTTCCATTCCATTTTAAGATTTGATTGGGGAGCGCACCGCTCTGCAAAAGTTTAGCTGGACCTACATTGGCTACCTTAGCATCCGTAATTGCAACGTTAGCAATATCCGCTGTTGCAATGGTGGCATCCAAAATATCTGCACTGGTTATAGTGCCATCCAGAATTTTAGCCGAGGTAATGGCATTGTTGGCAACCAATGGTGTTGGATACGTTCCGGTTAAATCGCCTCCTGCTGCACCCGCAGGAGAAAAACTTGGTGATGTCCACGTTGGCACACCTGCATTGGTAAGCAACACCTGACCATTGGTTCCTGCGGCAAGCTTTGTAACAACAATCCCAGCAGCGGCATTGATATCTGCATTCAAAATACTTGCGTCAGCAATCTTTGCAGATGTAACCACATTGTTAGCAACCGTTGGATTCGGATAGGTTCCGGTTAAATCGCCACCTGCTGCACCTGCGGGGGAAAAACTTGGTGTTGTCCAGGTTGGCACACCGGCATTGGTAAGCAGCACCTGACCATTGGTTCCGGCCGCAAGTTTTGTTACAGTAATTCCGGCAGCTGCATTTATATCCGCATTAGCGATAGTACCATCTAGAATTTTGTTACCGTTTACGGATCCGTCTGCAAGGTCGGCTGTTGCTATAGTCGCATCGGCAATCTTTGCAGATGTTATGGCATTGTTTGTTACGGTTGGGTTAGGATAAGTACCGGTTAGATCACCTCCGGCCGCGCCTCCCGGTGCAACACCTGTAATGGTAGTGTTTCCTGCTGCTGTTAACCGGCCTTGTGCATCAACCGTAAAAGTTGGTACCTGTGTGGCTGCTCCGTAGTTACCAGGAGTAACTGTTGTATTGGCAAGACCTATTGTACCCGTTGTAGTAATTGTTCCACCACTTAAGCCTGTTCCGGCTGTAATACTGGTTAAGGTTCCTAACGCAATGGTACTCCAGGTAGGCGTTGTACCAACTGTTGTTAGAACTTGACCATTGGTTCCGGATGCAAGTTTCGTTACTACAATTCCGGCCGAAGTATTCACATCGGCATTGGTAATTGTTCCATCAGCGATTTTAGCTGTTGTAACTGCATTGTTTGTAATTGTTGGATTAGGGTACGTTCCTGTCAAATCACCTCCGGCAGCACCTCCGGGTATGGTACCCGTAATAGTTACATTGTTTCCGCCACTAATGGCTAACAGCCCTGTAGCGGGAGTAAAGGTTAGCGTTTGGTTATCGGTGCCGGTACCATCTTCAATGGCAACCCATGCGGTACCACTCCAGAAATGAAACTTGTTGATATTTGTGTCAAATACCAACAGACCCTTATCGGTAGTTATTGGTGCTATTGCAGTGCGTTGTGCCGTAGTGAGTCTTGGCACTAAAAAGCCCTGATTGTTTGTGGGCGAACTTAATTCCAGAACTGATTTTGGATTGGGGTTATTGGTTCCAATCCCTACCTGCCCAGTGGCGGCAAAACCAACCAGCATAAACAGACATGAAAGTGTAATCTTGCTCATAAGCTTATATTGAAAAGTTCGACATTCAATTTATCAATATTCATAGCAATTTCATCTTTCAGGTAATCGGACAAACCCAAAATCCCCTATTTAGGGGAGGCTGAGGCCAGAATTTTTCCCTTCCGATCAGATTTTTTTTGAGTCTTTTTGCTGGCCTCCTGAACTTTGGGTTTCTCGGCCTTGATCTGGGTTTTCATAGCTTCCATTTCAGCGCGATATTCCTGAAGGAGCATTTTTAATTCTTCAATCTCTGTTTGTTGTTCCTGAACAGCTTTTACCAGAGGCGCTACAAAATCAGTGTAACGCAAGCCAAGCGTTTTTTCTGAGTCTCCACCCACGGTTAGAATTGCATTCGAATCGCCCACAATAGCTTCAATATCTTGCGCTATAAAACCCCAGTTGGTTCGCTTATCTGACAAGTTTTTCATTTGATAGCTAACCGGTTTTAGGTTCATAATAAAATCAAGGCCAGCATTCAGACTGGTTATATTTTCTTTCAGGCGTCTATCTGATGCAGCCGTAAATCCTACCTGTCCTTCAATTACTGTAACCGTTGCATTACCAATACGTACTTTATTACTGGCGTTCACAATTGCGCCTTCACCAATAGCGGTGGAATTGTCCAGGTTATTAACACTTACATCGGCATTGTGACCAAGCAGCGTTAACCTTGAGCCAAGCGTATTGGTTAACCCAACAGTTGTTCCAATAAGCGTATTAAAAAACCCAGTTGAAGTAAATTCACCTGCACGTTCACCCAGCATAGTGTTACCCACCCCTGTTGTTACTCTCCAACCTGCTTTTTCACCAATGAAAGTACTTACGTTTGCAGTGGATATGTTTTCACCAGCCTGTGCACCAACCAGTGTATTACCCTGATGATTGCCTAGTGCTCCTGCTCTCCAGCCAATAACCGTACTCAACCCAAGGTTGGTATGAGACAAGGCTGCCTGGGTTCCAATAAACACATTGTAATCTCCTGTATTTGTAAACCCAGCGCCAAAACCAAAAAAAGCATTATCCGAACCATTGCCCCCCACCGATGCTCCTGCAAACAAATTTCGGAGGCCAACATTGTTTATAAGAACACTTCCGCTTGGATTTCCCCAACCAGCAACTCCGCCTGAAGTTGTCAACACTTGACCAGCAGTCCCAACTGAAAATTTTGAAACATCAATAGCAGCGCTTGTACTTATATCTGCGTTAACAATCGTTCCGGCTGCAATCTGAGGGTTAGGGTAAGTACCGGTTAAATCACCACCAGCCGCGCCACCAGGTGCCGCAGTTATGGCTGTGTTAGTAACTCCGCTTATTCTTCCTTGGGCATCTACAGTAAACACGGGTACCTGTGTGCCTGAACCATAGGTATTTGCAGTTACACCAGTATTCGTTAATCCAACTGTTCCGGTTGCAGTAATTGTTCCACCGGTTAATCCAGTGCCAGCAGTGATACTGGTTACAGTTCCAAATGCTGGTGTTGTCCAGACTGCAGCACCTGCGGTAGTGGTTAATATTTGTCCGTTTGTTCCGGGTGTAATCTTAGCTGTAGTTACCGATCCATTGTTTAAAGTCAGCCCTGTTGCGAATGTGCCGGAAATATCTCCGCCTATAGGCGATTCAGTATCCAATACCACAGAAGCAGCCAAACGATTTGTATTAATTGTGCCAGTAGTTGCCGCATTGTTAATTGAAGTTACAAGGCTGTTTCCTGCACCAGTAGCTAATGTTGGGTTGGGATAGGTTCCGGTTAAGTCGCCACCTGCGGTACCACCAGGTGATACTCCTGTAATGATAGTATTACCTGCTGCCGTTAGTCTTCCTTGAGCATCAACGGTAAAGTTTGGAACCTGCGTGGCAGAACCATAGCTGCCGGCAACAACAGCCGTATTAGCAAGACTTATAGTTCCAGTTAGTGTTATGGGGCCACCGGTTAGGCCAGTGCCGGTAGTAATGTTGGTTACTGTTCCACCTGCAGTGGGGTTAGTCCAAACAGGTGTGCCACCAGCATTTGTTGTTAAAATCTGATTAGCTGTTCCGCCTAAAAGTTTTGCTACTGCAATTGCCGCAGTGGCGTTGACATCAGCATTTGTTATTGTTCCGTCAAAAATCTTATTAGTTGTTACCGCACCATCAGCAATATCCGCAGTAGCGATTGTAGCGTCCAGAATTTTTGTTGAGGTTACGGAACCATCTGCCAGATCAACAGTGGCAATCGTTCCATCTAAAATCTTGTTAGATGTTATTGCGCCATCAGCTACATCTGCTGTAGCGATTGTTGCATCAACAATTTTAGCACTCGTAATTGTATTGATTGCTACCGTAGGGTTAGGGTAGGTTCCTGTCAGATCACCACCGGCTGTACCTCCTGGGGTTGTGCCCGTAATGGGTTCTAATGTTACGCCTGTAATCCTACCCTGAGCATCAACGATTACACGAGGTACCTGCGTGGCCGAACCATACGTTCCGGCCGTAACCGCAGTATTGGCTAACTTAGTTGAAGTTACTGAGGCATCAGCCAACTTCAGTGTAGTTACACTGCCATCGGCTAAATCGGCTGTAGCGATTGTGGCATCTACAATTTTGGCACTTGTTATCGTATTGATTGCAACGGTAGGGTTCGGGTAGGTTCCAGTTAAATCACCACCGGCAGTTCCTCCAGGCAGTGTTCCTGAAATATTCACATTTCCTGCTATGGTTAAACGACCCTGCGCATCAACTGTAAAGGTAGGAACCTGTGTAGCTGAACCATAGGCTCCAGGCACAACAGCAGTGTTGGCAAGGCTTATTGTTCCTGAAGTTGAAATCGGTCCACCGGAAAGGCCCGTCCCGGTAGCAATGTTCGTAACTGTACCTGCCCCGGCCGTGCCATCTTCAATTACTGACCAGGACGTGCCAGACCAATAATAGAATTTATTTATATCGCTATCAAATACCAAAAGACCTTTGTCTGTTGCCGTAAGACCTGCAGTGAAGGTAGTATTGGTGCGTTGCAGGGTTGTTAGTTTTGGCACCAGCAAGCCCTGATTGTTAGTGGGAGACACCAACTCCAATACTGCATTTGGGTTGGGATTGGTCACTCCTATACCTACAGAATTTTGAGCTAACGCATAAAAACTACCAAGAAGAAAACAGAGGGCCAGGATTGATTTGTGGGTAATCATAAGATTTAGGTTAGATTAAAGCAGAGTACACAGCCGAATCTACAATTTACAAGATTTAATCACAGTATTGAAATAGATTTATACTAAAGCGATTCGATTAATTTGTATGGTGGTTTGTATACTTGCAGAAACTGAAATAAGATGAAATTTGGAACGAAAGCCGTACACGCAGGCGTTGAGCCAGACCCCAGCACCGGGGCAATCATGACTCCCATTTATCAAACCTCAACCTATGTTCAAGAATCGCCCGCAAAACATAAAGGATATGCGTATGCAAGAGGTGCTAACCCCACACGCAACGCCTTACAAAAAAGTATTGCTGCACTGGAAAACGGTAAGCATGGTATCTGTTTTTCGTCTGGAATGGGTGCCACCGATGCCGTAATAAAATTACTTGCTCCGGGCGATGAAGTAATAACCAGTAATGATTTATATGGCGGCTCATATCGCATGTTTAAACGCGTGTACGAAAAGTTTGGAATCAAATTCCATTTTATTGATTTAACCAAAACAGAAAATCTTATTCCTAATCTCAACGCAAAAACAAAATTGCTATGGTTAGAAACACCCTCAAATCCGCTTATGCGGATAATTGATATTGAAGCTTGTTGTGCGCTGGCTAAAAAGCATAATGTGTTAGTAGCTGTTGATAACACTTTTGCTTCGCCTTATCTGCAAAACCCATTAGCCTTGGGGGCCGATATTGTGATGCATTCCGTAACTAAATACCTGAGTGGCCATAGCGATGTTATTATGGGCGCCCTGGTTGTGAATGATGATCAGTTGTATCAAGAACTCGCCTTCATCGCTAACTCATGCGGTGCTGTGCCAGGCCCGCAAGATAGTTTTCTTGTACTGCGTGGTATTAAAACTTTGCATTTACGCATGGAGCGCCATTGTACAAATGGAAAAGTAATCGCCAACTTTTTAAAACAACATCCAAAAATCGGGCAGGTTTATTGGCCCGGATTTACAGATCATCCCAATCATGCCATCGCCAAAAAACAAATGCGCGACTTTGGTGGTATGTTATCTTTTACCTTGAAGGATGATAGCCTTGAAAAAGCAAAAGCCCTGATGGAAAATGTTAGCCTGTTCTCATTGGCTGAATCGCTTGGTGGAGTAGAGTCATTAATCAATCATCCGGCATCTATGACGCACGCCAGTATTCCGAAAGAAGAACGTGAAAAAAATGGATTGAGCGATTCGCTTATCCGATTAAGTATTGGTGTAGAAGATGCTGAAGACCTGCTGGAGGATTTGAGTCAGGCGTTGAATTCTATTTAAGCCCCGCATCATAAAATAAAAAGCGCCAGAAAAACTTCTGGCGCTTTCACTTTAAAAGGTTGTATTAATTGTTCGGAGTTACCGAATTGTTTTTTGCTCTACGAATATTCCGGCTGGCGCGATCTTGTTTTCTTTCCAACTTCCTTTTCTCAGCAACTGTTACGGTGCCATCTGCTTTTGCTCTGCGCTCCGACCTTCTGATATGGCGTTGTTGCACGTTCAAAGCGGCTGCTTCTTTATTTGTTAGATCACCATCTGCCCGGCCTTCTGCTATCCGGCCTCGCTGTGCCTTTTGTCTTACATTGGCGCGCGGGGTAGCATCTTGTGCATAAAGGGCCACACTTAATAAACTAAGTACCGAGAAAATTAAAATGTGCTTTTTCATAAGTTTTTTCAAGTTTTAGGCTTTAGACAACAGGAGGTGCGCGTGGTTTAAAAGCACCAGAGATTATTTCTTCAGAGCGGGAAGAGTAACAGTAAACTCTGCACCAACTCTTGGCTTGCTCTCCAAACTGATGGTACCATTAAGTCGGTCGACAAGGGTTTTTACAATAGCTAAACCAAGGCCATTAGAACTCTCGCCTCCGGTTGGCCGAGCTGATAGTTTTTTAAACTTCTGAAACATGAGTTGTTTATCGGCATCAGAAAAACCGGGGCCTTCATCTTTAATGATGATCTTAATTGAATCGTTAACGGAGTGAATGGCAACTTTTACAGATTTTCCTGCAGGTGAAAATTTGATTGCGTTGGATAAAAGATTGTCAAAAATTCTACCCAGAAAATCCACATCGGTTACAAAAACACCGGCAGCCTGATTATCAGTTTCTAAACTTAATTGTTTGGCATCGGCCGATACCTGAAACGAACTTATCCGTTCGTTAAACCAATCTTTCACGTTAATCTCTGTAGGAACATGGGCACTAACCTTTTCTTCTATTGCATTTACATCCAGCAAGTCGATAATTAAACTTGAACCCGCCCTGGTTGAATTTTTTATCAACTTAAGGTATTCTAATTGTTTTGCTGGCAGTCCACCTTCCAACTCCATTACGTTTGTTAATCCCAGTATCCTGTTAAGTGGTGCTTTAAGATCGTGCGCCACAATATTCATGAGCGAATTTTTTTCATTGTTCAAATCGCTTAGCTGATGATTCTTTGCCTGAAGTTGTTGATTGATTAGTTTACGCTTGCGACTAAAACTCCAGAAAATAATCATTGCCGCAGTAATAGAAATGATTAGCCCCAGCAATAACCTGTTTTGAAACCGCTGTGCCGAGAGTAACGATTCATTCTTTATGTGTGCTGATTTAAGCATCGCATTCTCGCGCTCTTTCTTTTCAATTTGCAATTGAAATTGTAAGCGTTCAATCTGTTGTTGCAGATCGGTGTTTTTGATTTTCTCTTCCAATACTTCCACCCTATCATCTAACTCCTGAGCCTTGTCATGCTCACCCAACGCCAGATAGGATAACGAGGCCGCCTGCGTGGCTTCAATCTGGTAAACAAGATTACCCGATTCCTCGGCCTTCTTAATCACATCTTCAAAAATTGCCCGTGCTTCATTATGCTTTTTTAAGAATGCCAGATACTTACCTTTTATAAGCGAGGCCCGGATAAAAAGTTTTTGGTTTGAAAGTTCAGATACAATTGTAAGAACCTCTTCCGCTTTGGTATAGGCTTCTTTAACATTCTTTTCGTCAAACAAAATTTCAGCCATGCCTAACTCTAATTCGGCCAGCGTTACCCTATCGTTTACTTGCCTTACAATAGAATCAGCCAGCCGCATTTTCTTCAACGCCATCTCCGTGCTATCCATCGATTCATAAATCAATCCCAACTCAAGCAATGACGAAACTATACTTCGTTTATCGCCTAGTTCCTTACGCAACTCATACGCACGGGTAGACATTTCTACAGCATGGTTAAATTGATTTTGAGATTTGTAAAGATTTGCGAGGCTTCGGTACACATAGGCAAGACCTAATTTATCCTGAATCATTTCGAATATATCGCGCGAACGCACCAGATTATCGGAGGCACGAATAAGATCACCACCATCAAAATACATTCGGCCGAGATTATTATACCCAAATGCCAACTGCACAGAATCCTGTTGATCGATCGCAACCTCAATGGCCCGCTCGTGGTATTCGGCCGATTTATTATACACGCCTTTGTTGGCGTAGGCCAATCCGATAAAACTTAACGGCTTCGAAAGATTTTTCTTTACTTCAATTTGCTTCCCCAACTCAAAAGCGCGCGAACAATAAAAAATTGTACTATCGGGATATGAATAGCGATACTCAAACCCGATTGCGTTGAGAATGTCAAATTGGGCTTCAGTTGTTTCGGGGGTAAGCGCGCTTCTTAAACTATCAATAGTAGTAAGGTTCTGGCTGCTTGCCGAAAGCGCCAGACCCATGAGTACACCCAGTAATAAAAACCGTAATCGTACTACCATTCAAGCAACACCAAACCCATTTTAGAGTAAAGCGAAGTGCAAGTTACCAATGGTATGGCCACCAATCGGGCCTTATGTAAGAAGTTATTTGAAAGGGGAAATAACCGACAGGTTTTACCAGAAATGAGTTAGGCCTTGCACGCAACCTATCCGAAAAGATAATTTTGAGTTATACGCAAATAGCCTAATCTTCTTCTAAAAAATTCAAATCTCGCCCGAAAGTCTCATCAATAAGTCGCAAGGCCCAAAATGCTATTAGGATGGTGATTACCCCCACTATCAAGGCACCTGTAAGAATATCAAAACTATTACGAAATAGTTGAAATAATAATGTGAGCGGTATAACCGTTCCCCGGATAAAGTTCGGCACTGTGGTGGCCACGGTAGAACGTAGGTTAGTACCGAATTGCTCGGCTGCTATGGTTACAAACAAAGCCCAATAACCAATACCAAAACCAAGCAGAAAACAAACCACATAAAACTGGGTTGAACTTGAGACGGGTGCGTATAAATAAATCAAAACAAAGACGAGTGTAAGCAAGATAAAAAGAAACACGGTCTTTCTGCGCGAGCGAATAATCTGGCTCAACAAACCACTACTCATATCGCCAGCAGCAAGGCCAATGTAACTAAACATTACGGCATCGCCTGCCACAATACCGGTTATGTTCATGGCCTTGGCAAACTCTGGTGAGAAGGTGATGAGAATACCTATAACATACCAGATGGGTAACCCGATAAGAATGCATCCCATAAATTTTACAAAGCGTTCTTTTTGATTAAACAGTTGAAAAAAGTTTCCACGTTCCACGTGTTGTTCTTTTACTTTTAAAAATATTCCTGATTCAAAAACGCTTACGCGAGCAATCAATAATAGTAAACCCAATCCACCACCAATAAAATAAGCAATCTGCCAATCGAAAGTTTTGGCAATGTAGTTTGCCAGCACTGCACCCATTAAACCAACTGAAGCGACCAAGGTAGTTCCATAACCGCGCAACTTGGTAGGAAGTGTTTCCGATACCAGCGTAATACCCGCACCCAATTCACCCGCCAATCCTATACCCGCAATAAATCGCAACACGGCATACTGTGTTACGGTCTCAGCAAATCCATTTGCAATATTGGCGAGCGAGTAAAGTAGAATTGATCCGAACAATACAGAAAGCCGACCTCGCTTATCGCCCATAATTCCCCAGATAATTCCACCCACCAGTAACCCGGCCATCTGCACCCGAATAAGAAACTCACCGGTAGCCATCATCTCTACATCCGAAACGCCCATTGATTTTAAACTGGAGATTCGAACAATACTAAAAAGCAACAGATCGTAGATGTCAACAAAGTAGCCTAAAGCCGCTACAATAACCGGTACACTAAACAGTTGCTTCAGATTGTTTTGAGAGTTCATGAAGTAAATTTTTGTCAAAATAGTGAGATTTATCAAAATCCGGATTTCTTCTTTTATCAACTGCTTTCTGCCATTAGTAAAAAAAGAAATTGAGGGTTGTAAAAATCAACCTATACTCGCCTTTCCATCAATTGAAAACCTAAATCCGTACCTATGAAGAAACTCTTGCTACTGCCATTGTTGCTGTTGTGCTTTGTTGGGCATGCTCAGAAAAAAGGAGCTCCAGCAAAAGCGGCAACGCTTACCTACGATGATAAACTTTACAATGCTCTGGAGTGGCGCAGCATTGGGCCATTCAGAGGTGGCCGCTCGGCTGCTGTTACAGGTGTGCCCGGCAAACCTAACCTGTTTTATTTTGGTGCTACCGGTGGTGGCGTTTGGCGTACAACCGATGCAGGCAACAGTTGGGAAAATATTTCGGATGGTTTTTTTGGTGGATCGATTGGGGCGGTAGCCGTAAGCGAGTGGGATAATAACGTGATCTATGTAGGCGGTGGCGAAAAAACTGTTCGCGGAAATGTGTCGTACGGTTACGGCATGTGGAAGTCAGTTGATGCTGGCAAGACATGGTCAACTATTGGCTTGAAAGAATCGCGCCATATTTCGCGCGTGCGCATTCATCCAAAAAATCCAGATGTAGTGTATGCGGCCGTGTTGGGCGATCTTTTTAAATCATCTGAAGAACGTGGTGTTTATAAATCGATTGATGGTGGCAAAACATGGAAGCGTACTTTGTTTGCTAATGCGGATGCCGGAGCGGTTGATCTTTGTTTCGATCCGAACAACCCACGCATTTTATATGCAAGCACCTGGCGCATACGCAGAACACCGTATAGTTTAGATAGCGGTGGCGAAGGTTCTGCCTTATGGAAAAGTACCGATGGTGGCGAAACATGGACAAACATTACTACGAACACCGGGTTGCCTAAAGGCACCTGGGGTATTGCGGGTATTTCTGTATCGCCTGTAAATTCAAATCGGGTTTATGCTATAATAGAAAATGAAAATGGTGGTGTATATAGTTCGAACGATGCCGGCCAGACCTGGCGTAAAGTAAATGACGATCGCAGCCTGCGCCAACGCGCTTGGTATTACACGCGCATTTATGCCGACACAAAAGATGTGGACATCGTGTATGTGCTTAACGTATCCTACCATCGCTCTAAAGATGGTGGCAAAACTTTTCAATCTTATGAAGCACCACATGGCGATCATCACGATTTATGGATTGCACCAGAAGATAATCAGCGCATGGCTATTGCCGATGATGGTGGCGCGCAAATTAGTTTTGATGCCGGTGAAAACTGGAGCACGTACGACAATCAACCTACCGGACAGTTTTATCGTGTAGTTACAGATAATACATTTCCGTATCGCATCTATGGTGCACAACAAGATAACAGCACCGTTCGCATCTATCACCGTGTGGATGGCGGATCGATAACTTCCAGCGATTGGGAAGTAACAGCCGGAAGTGAGAGTGGCCACCTTGCACCAGATCCAACAGATAATGAAATTGTTTATGGTGGTAACTATGGCGGATTGCTGGAAGTAGAGAACCATCGCACCCACGAAAGCCGTTCGGTAAACGTGTGGCCCGATAACCCGATGGGTCATGGAGCTGAAGGCATGAAATATCGCTTTCAATGGAACTTCCCGATTTTCTTTTCGCCACACAATCCCAAAAAATTATACACCACTTCTAACCATGTGCATGTGTCACTCAACGGTGGTCAATCGTGGGAAACCATTAGCCCGGATTTAACACGTAACGATAAATCAAAGCTGGGTCCTTCCGGTGGCCCGATTACGAAAGACAACACCAGTGTAGAATATTATTCCACCATTTTCGCTGCAGCTGAATCGCCCTACGAAAAAGATTTTATCGTTACCGGATCGGACGATGGATTGGTATATGCTACTACCGATGGTGGTAAAGAATGGAAACCTGTTACACCAACCGGTATGCCCGAGTGGACTATGATTAACAGTGTAGAATTCGATCCGCACAGTAAGGGTGGAATTTACATCGCGGGCACGCGGTATAAGTCAGGCGACTACAAACCTTATCTTTTCAAATCAAAAGATTATGGAAAAACCTGGACTAAAATTACAGACGGAATAAATGCCGATCATTTTACCCGTGTGTTGCGGGCCGACCCTAAACGCAAAGGACTTCTATATGCCGGTACTGAAACCGGTATGTATGTTTCGTTTGATGATGGTGCAAGCTGGAAACCTTTTCAGTTAAATCTGCCTATCGTTCCAATTACTGATCTTACTATTAAAAACGATAACCTGATTGCCGCTACGCAAGGTCGTGGCTTCTGGTTGATTGATGACCTTACTCCGTTGCACCAACTTAGCGATGCCACTTCTTCAGCCGATGTATTTCTTTATAAGCCTTTGGCAAGCTATCGCATGGGGCCAGCTTTTAGTTGGGGACGAGCATCGCGCACGGCAGGGCAAAACCACCCGGGCGGAGTTACTGTACATTATTATGTGAAAGATACTGCTAAATCACAGGTTAGCCTGGAGTTTCTGCAAGCCGATGGTAAATTGATTAAAAAGTTTTCGACTAAACCCGATACAAAAGCTAAAGAAGAAAAACTTACACTGAAACAGCCGGGCATGAATAAGTTTAATTGGAATATGCGCTATGCCGATGCCGAACGTTTTGATGGAATGATTTTGTGGGCAGCATCTCTAAACGGTCCTCGTGCCTTACCTGGAACTTATAAAGTAAAACTTACCGTAAACGGAAAAGCAATGGAATCGGATTTTGAAATTCTTAAAGATCCACGCGCCACAGCCACTGATGCCGACATGAAAGCGCAGTTTGATTTTCTGCAAGAGGTTATTGTTAAAGTAAGCGAAACCAATCTGGCTATTAAAAAGATTCGCACAGCACGCGAACAGATTAATCGTGCCATCGATCCGATTAAAGATCAGAAGGATGCCATGAAAGATGTGTTGGATAAAGCTAAGGCTATTCAGGATGGCATGAAGAAAATTGAAGAATCGCTTTATCAAACCAAGAACAGGAGCGGACAAGATCCACTTAACTTCCCGATCCGGTTAAATAACAAACTCGCACATCTTAATTCGTTAGCTAGTGCCGGCAACTTCCGTCCTACCGATCAGATGGTAGCCTTTAAGAAAGAAATTAATACCGAGATTGACGGGCATCTGGCTGCGCTTGATAAAATCCTAAAAGAAGAAGTGCCAGCATTCAATGCTTTGGTAAAGCAAAAGAATATTGATGCGGTGGTGCTGAAGGATTAACAACTTAAAAAAAGTAGAAACTAAAACGCCTCAGAAAATTCTGAGGCGTTTTTTTTAGAGGTTAATAATCTTTCTACTGATAAGATACCAGGCAATTGATCCTACAAATGGAACCAATAGAATCACAACTGTCCATAACAAACGCTTCTCCAAATTCGATTCCGTTTTCCATATATCAATAATGGTTAATACAATCAATATAAAGAAAAGTAATGCTCCTATCCGTACCATATAGTTTTTAGTTAGTTCCTAAAATTTTAAATAACTCATCGAGATTCGGAGTAATAATAATTTCTGTTCTCCGGTTCTTCTGTTTGTTCTGTGCATTATCATTTGTCGCCAGCGGAGAAAATTCGCCTTTGCCGGCAGCTGTAACTTGCTTGGCATTAACACCAGCAGCCGTTAAAATCTTTGTAATGGAAGTAGCACGCATCACACTCAAATCCCAGTTGTCTTGCATGTATTGCGATTTCTTCGAGATCGGCACATTATCAGTATGGCCTTCAATCATAATCTGTAAATCGTGCTGATCTTTTATAGCGCGGGCTAATTGCTGCAAGGCCATCACACCTTTACTGTCTATTTCAATACTTCCCGATCCAAACAAGAGTTGTTCTGCCAGCGAAACATAAACCTTTCCATTTTTAACCTTTACCGTTAAGTCATTCTCCTTAAAATTGAGCAGCGCGTTGGTAATCCGGTCTTTCAAATCTTTAACAGCTTTATCTTTGTTGGCTAGAATTGCTTCAAGCTCTTTCACTTTCTTCTCACGCTCAACCAAGCTGTTGCTTAACGAGTCATTAAGCTTTCGGGTGTTTTCTAAATTACCTTGTATGGCTAACAACTGATCTTTTTGTTGCTCCAAATCGCGATTTAACTTACCGCTGTTATTCAAAAGATTTTTATAATAAGCATTAAGCTGGTCGTATTCTTTGTTCAGACCTTCAAGCTTTTTACTGGTTGCCCTGTACGTTTCGTTTAACTCAGTTGTGTCCTGCTTTAGTTTTTCGAGCGTGGTGTTCAACTCGGTAATAGATGCATTAGCCTTTTCCAGTTGTGAAGTTCTATCGGCAAGTTCGCCTTCGGCCTTTACTTTCTGTGCCAGTACATCATCAAACTTTTTCTTGGTTACAATACAGGACGAAAGAAAGAAAAGTGGAATAAAAAATAAGATTCTGAATTTCATAGTTTAAAAAATTAGTGAGGTAAATATCTAAAATAAAATTCAATTCTTACTTTAGTCTAAAACAACAACCGCTATGGATGGAATGCTAAAACCAGGTTCGCTTAAAGGAAAAACAATTATTATAACGGGTGGCGGCACCGGCCTCGGTAAATCTATGGGCAAATACATGTTGCAGCTAGGCGCCAATCTGGTAATAACCAGTCGTAAAAAAGATGTTTTAGAAAAAGCAGCCACCGAACTTGAGCTTGAAACCGGTGGCCAGGTATTGGCTGTTGCCTGCGATGTGCGCAAGTACGAAGAGATTGTAAATGTTATTTCCGAAACCGAAAAGAGGTTTGGTCAGATACATGGAGTGCTCAATAATGCGGCCGGTAATTTTATCAGCCCAACCGAACGCTTATCGCATCGTGCATTTGATATCGTAGTGGATATTGTGTTGAAGGGCACTTACTACATGACTTTGGCCATCGGCAAACACTGGATCGCCAATAAACAACCCGGAACATTTTTAAACATCGTTACCACTTATGCGTGGACAGGCTCTGGCTATGTAGTTCCTTCTGCGTGTAGTAAAGCGGGCGTGTTGGCACTTACGCGATCGTTGGCAGTTGAGTGGGCCAAATATAAAATCAGAAGTAACGCCATTGCTCCAGGACCATTTCCTACAGAAGGTGCCTGGAGCAGATTGTTGCCTGGCAATCTGGTTAATCAATTTAATCCTGCAGAAAGAATTCCGCTAAAACGCGTGGGCGAACATCAGGAGCTTGCCAACTTAGCTGCTTATCTCATGTCTGATTACTCGGCTTATATTAATGGCGAAGTAATTACCATTGATGGTGGCGAATGGTTACGCAATGGTGGCGAGTTCAGTCATCTGGAAGCCATTCCGGAAAACTTATGGGATCAACTGGAGAAGTCGCGGGAAAAATCTAGTTAAGCGGAATGTTGGTAATACTGTTATTGTAAACACTATATACACTTACTTGCTTCGATTTTTGATTTACTTCAAATACCGGAGGCAGGGTAGCTTCAATCGGTCTGTTGATTACAGTGTTTCCTGTCGAGTTGAAAAAATAACTTAGATTCTGTTCTTCGTCATACAAACAGAAGTAAGCAACACCATCGGGCGATTTAACAACACTCGGTTTTAAATTTTGAGAACCGGGGTTCTGTCTTTCAAACACGAGCTGATTCTTACGATCAAACACAGCTACCTTATCTGAATCAATTCTGAAAAAGTAAAAGTCAGGTTTGCCCGATGCTGCTATCAATAAAAAAGTAGATTTATTTCCACGCACTAAACTTTCGCTAGCTGCTTTTCCATCCAACATCATTTTTTGAACAACGCCATCGGTGGAAATAAAATAGATTGCACTTGTTGCAAGCGAATTTCCCTGATCAAGGTAATAGTCGCCTGAAATACTCTTATTTATCGCAACCGGAAATCCCTTCTCATAATCACCTTTTCGATTGAATACATGCAGTTGTCCGTCTTCTGTTACAACAACAAAATAATCTTTACCCCCTATCCGATAATGCTTAGGCGCAAACCGAATTCGCGCATTTAATTTTTTCGGTGCCCATCCTTCCAACTCCTGCATCGATTTATCCAGAATAAAAATATCCTTATCGCCACTGGCAATAGCTACCCGATAGTTTCTGCTTTTATCGTAATCTACAACTTCCGAAAATCTTGCATTGAGGTTTTTCTTTTTTGGAAAGCCTTCCACATCGCGCCCAAGCCTATCAATCAGGTAGATGTAAGATGGTGTCGTAACAATATATTGCAGCTTGCCATTTTTGAAATAATCTAATTGCTGTGCCTGCTCAATCTTTTCGTTCATGGTGTACATCCATTGTACACCATCTGATTTTGAAAATAAGTAAACTTTAAAGGTGGAGTCTTGTACCAGTAATTCATTTGCCCCTCCTGTGTGATTTTTTACTGCGTATGCAACAGCAAGACTATTAGATAATTCGTAAGATTTCCGGTTTGGTCTTGGCTGCACCGTCTGCTTTGCCGATTTAAGTTGAAAGTTCGCACTCGTAAAAAAATGATTATCTAACGAATTGAATTGAATACTTCCCCACGTAGTTGAAGTTAATCGTAATGAATCTAATACAGGCCTCCATTCTTCGCTTACCTTATCACCCAACAAAGCCGATGCATTATAAAAGACTGAAACATTTCCTTCTTGTAAACACGTATTAAAAAATTGCTGAAAGCTTACCGATCTACCCCAGGTTTCTTCTGCCTCTATCGCATCAACTACTTGCTTTAATTCATCCATGTTCTCCGAAAGAAAAACATAATCATCCTTAAACAACAAGTGTGCAAAATTCACTTCAGGCAATAAAGCCTTAACGGGTTCGGTAAGTTTATCATCCGTTACCTTTCGTATGTCATACCCGGCATAAGATTCTTCATATTCAAATTTATCGTAGGCATAACCTTCTTTCACCTTTAGAATAACAACATGCGCATCGCTATCCAACACACACACACCAATCTCATCTCTTATGTCCGATTTTTTTTGTTCGTCCGGATCGCCCGTTATCAAAGCATCTGCATTCGATAGTCCATAATGAATAAAAACTTTACTTGTATTAGGAACAAACCGCATCACTTCAATTTTTATCGGGTTTTGATTCTGAAACCGGAACAACCCCCAATCCTTTTCAAGAGAATCTAATGTAAATCCGCTTAAAGAAATTTGCTCATTAGTCTGTGCAACATCCAATACCGATGCCGAGGCAAGATTTTTAAACAGCGGAATTTGCTGCATGATTTGAAATAACGGTATTGAGGTTTTGCTTACTTGATTATAATTAACCCAAACATTACCCGCATCCGACTTTATAGTTACAAACCGAAACAACTGCGGATTTTGCGTCTTAAAATTCTTCGATGGCGAAGAGCGATAAACCCGGATTGCATTTTCTATTAACAGAGGCGACTTACTAAGAACCAAATAGCCATCCAGATTTGCCCATACCAAATCAATCTTTCCATTCTTTTTCAATTCATAAATGGAAACACCATCCAATAATCGATTGGTTGCTTTTTTTATCGCACCTACCTTTTCAATTTCCTTACTCGATGTTTTAACTACATAAATAAGTTCATACGAATTCTTATTGATGGATTGAAACCCTGCTACATATTCTTTGGAGGACGACAGACGAAGCACTGAATCAATCAACCGATCCTTTACCAACACCGGTCTATCCGATTCATATACAAGCACAGTATTACTATCAATCAAATCCCAGAAAGACACCTCTTTTGATTCGCGACAAGACACAAGCCCCAATAAGAGGATACTAAAAAAAAGAATTGCGGTATTAAAAAATCTCACTACTCAAAACTACTAATTAATGAAATAACTCTACACCCAACCTGAAGTACAAAGAGTATCATGGGGTCATGGCCATGCGAGGCGCAAGGCCACCGGGCTTTTCGTTGCAAACCTGCCTGTCCGGCCTCGCACAAAAGCTATCACACTTCGGGCCCGCCTGCACGAAGCCGTTTGGTCAAAGGCAGGCTTTCCACTTCAATCCCTTGCCCGCTTACGCATCCAGACAAGCAGCCTTCAAAAAATTCATCATGATCTTTTACCATAAAAAAAGGCCCATCATTTACATGCTGGGCCTTTTGAAAAAAAATAGGCAACGACTTACTCTCCCGGGTTTTACCCTAGTACCATCAGCGCGGGTGGTCTTAACTTCTCTGTTCGGAATGGG
>Ga0075163_10000359_pt1 | contig 58176 bp, 73 predicted proteins | sample JI1023141ADNA_FD_71478 | JGI IMG/M metagenome (GOLD analysis project Ga0075163, IMG submission 71478) | Wastewater effluent complex algal communities from Wisconsin, to seasonally profile nutrient transformation and Carbon sequestration -... | ecosystem: Engineered > WWTP > Effluent > Algae... | reverse complement strand
GTAAGGGCAATATAAAAAAAACAATCCAAAAAGTGAATATAAGGATGCAAGATCGAAGTGTAATAGTTGAAATAAAACTATCCTGATCTGCAATTAAAATATTTCTGTTGATGCGTTACAATTAGAAATTATGTGATTGATAGTAGTAGAACAGGTTTTTATGTTGAACCAAATGTTGGCTATAATTTATATGGCATCAGCCCTGCTGATAGTGTGTTCAGAGGTATAGTCTGGAGTATTGGTGTAGGCTATTTATTCAAACCAATAGGCGGCTTGAAATTTGACCTGGGGCTCAGGTACGAGTCGGCTAAAATGCTGAATACTTCTATAAACTATATTGCACTCAGGCTTTCCCATAATATTTTGTGGTGGTTTAAAAGAAACTATTGAATGCTGAAGCAAATTCGTAAATGATTTAAAAAAAAAGCAATTTCAAATATAAGATGACCTTATTCTTTACAGAAAAACATATTATCCTGTTTGAAGAAAGCAAAGATTTGGCACATAAACTTACTGATATGTTTTGAACGGCTTTCCAAAAATGAGTTTTACTTCTGCCAATTTTTATTGCTGTATTTCTGCTTAAATAGTTCCGGGATACTGTTATTGACCTGACAAATACTTCATTTTAAAACCTTGATATCATTCAATATACCATTTGTAACATTCCCACTGATTTGATTTTATAATAAAATACTTTATCTTCAATTGTTGCTGTAGGGTATTCCCAAATGCTTTAACCTAATACTTCGTATTACTTTAACTAAATCAAAAGTTCTCATATGAAACAAAAGCAAACCGTACTTTTAACACTCATTCTGTTTTTTTGTACACTTTTATTTTCCTGTAAAAAAGACGACAGTCCAAACAATAGTAATCCCTCTAATGATGTAAGCGGGAAAATCAAACGGATTACAGAGTACGATAGCGTTAATAAAATCGCAAACATATATTCTGTAGACTATGATGCTTCCGGGAGAGTAACAATTTTTAAAGAATGGACACAGGATTCAAGCGTAGTACCTTCACAAACCCTGCGTTCTACAACTTCAAACTTTTATTATAATGGTGCCGACTTGTTCCCTTATAAAAATGTATTCAACTTTATCTCAGGAACGGCGGATTCAGTATTGTATACCTATGACGCTCAAAACAGGGTTACGTCAGAAGACAGGTATGGAAATGGAATAGTGTCCAGCAGAAATACATATTCATATCCTTCTGCAACAATCATTGCAACCAAAAAATATGTTGGCACCACTCTCCAATTATCGAATATTGACACATTTATTTATGATACACAGAACAGGCTATTGGAGAGTAAATTCTATACATTTTCAAATGTGTTCAGTGGCTCTTCAACTTATGAATACGATACAAAAATCAATCCCTTGAAAAATCTCAATACATCTAACTACATAATTTCATTTACTGGTGATGACAGGAAAAACTTTTATAAGTCGCCTAATAATGTAACAGGTTTTACGAGAAACACTTCAACCACTTTTTCTTATTCTACTGTTTATAATTACAGCAACAATGGATATCCATTAAGTGGAACGATCACAGTAAATTCTTCACCCGCAGGTAGCTATAAAGTAACTTATGAGTATTATTAGCAACTACTTTCTGTTTTAAATGGCCAATTGAAATAAACCCCGGAAGAAGGATGTATAAAATTGTGTAAAGTTGATTTTTGTAATTTCAAATACACTTATATTAAGCTTATGCGAAAGTTAATTATTGCTATATTATTCATGCTTGTTTGTTTTTGTGCTCAAAGCCAGGATACACTGAAAGTTAGTCAGGATACTTTAGAAGCAAAAGATGAATCTTTAAAAGAAAGAGACAAAAAAGCCAAAAGCTTGTCCCCTGTCCCAGGCAAAGCAATCGTTTATATTATCAGGCCAACTGCATATGGGTTTCTGGTAAAAATGAAGCTATACTGTGACACTGTATTTCTGGGTTCAACAATGGCAGAAAGATATGTTTACACTATTGTGGATCCTGGCAAGTACAACTTTATTTCCAAATCGGAGAACAAGTTCAATTTTGAATTGACCGTTGAGCCCGGGAAAATTTATTATTTAAAACAACAGGTAAAAATGGGAATGCTCTATGCAAGTACCAAACTGAAATTACTGAGTGAAGAAGAAGGAAAAAGATATTTATTAAAAACCAAACTTTCGAAAGACAATACATATGTAGAATAAGTTTTGCTATTTCATTAGCATCTGCACCTAACTAATAATTAACCTGAATAGTCCAGGATTATATGTTACTTATACTACATCGTTTCATTTATTCCAAACGGCATATTCTACATCGATTCAAATAAAAGCAGAATACCAATCAAACATTAAAATATGAAATAAATTGATCCTTTTAACCATTATTCATTAAACTTGCATTCAATTTTTAACTAAAATCATATAGTACAAAACGGGAAAAGCCGAAAACCGATTAGAGTAGGCACAAAAAAAAAGAATATGATCAGAAGAATTTTGCTGGCAACTTTATGCCTTACTCTTGTTTTTAATTCTTTCGCTCAAAAAACCACCACTGCAAAAGAAAAGAAACCAACAAAACAGGAAACAATGGATTGGATCGCAGGTAAAATGAAAGAAAATTTAACAGCTGGCAGAGAATTCGTTTCCTATAGTGATGGTAAATTTTCTTATAAAAAAGAATGGAAAGCATCCGTTTACTGTGTAACAACGATTGACCTGAACAATGTACTGGGAATGAATTCTGAATATTCTGCAGATTTTTTTATTTCCGGCAAAAACCTCACGTTTGTACACTGTGATGATGACAAACCAGGTGTAGGTTCTTATAAAGAGTATCTTTCAATAAGCGGCCCGAATTACAAAGATTATACAGCTCCCTTTAATTTCACTCCCGACGCTACCCTTGTTGAGCGTTTGAAAAAAGCTGTTGCAACTCTGATACAATACAATGCGCCCAAGAAAGGCGAGAATGAATCATTTTAAAAAATATATGATTACAAATTCCTTTCGAATTCAATTTTGAAAGGAATTTGTAATTCTTAAAAGCCACTCGATTGCAAACTTGCATCCCATCCTGAGCCAACTTCTCTGATATTACCCTGCATAAGCATTAATCCGATTGAATACATCCTTTCATTTCAACTGTAAATCGGAATCAGCCTGTCAATTTCACCCTAATCATGAAAAAAGTAGTTCTTCTATTTACATTAACAGTATCTGTGATTACCGGGTATGGACAAATCTATGAAGAGCAGGCAAAATCATTCTTCAGCAAATTTAAAAACAGTACTGAAGTTGCTCAATATATTTATTACAACCTTCCGACACTGGAAGAATGCAGGCTTGTATTTAAAGGAGCTGTTGCAGATACGTTTTATACTAAAATAAATGCATTAAAAGTCCCTGTTGAACAAGTCATAGACAGCCCAGAACAACGCTTTGAAGGAGTGAAAATATCAACTTTCTCATCGGATGATGTAATTGCTGAACGGGGAAATATAAACGGGGGAATGATAGGAATCAGAAATGTTTTTCTACCTGGGGTTGTATTTTATAAAGTATCTTTTCTTAAAAAGAAAGAAGACGAGTATGGTCTCGCCTTTAAATATTTTGTTTTTCTAAACGGCAGATGGGTTATTTTTCCAAAACCTTATGCAATACTACCTGCAGAATAATATACCTGCTAAGTACATTCTACCGCAATCCATTTCCTAAATTAATGTGAAATACTTTATTGCCTTGCTTTAATTCACTAAGGCTGCTTATGTTGTAGCTGTATTCTATCAACTGTTCGTTCAGAACACTGGATTAAATCATTGCACCATGAAGCATTTCGTTCTCCTTTTTTGCTCTTTATACAGCATCGTTTGTTGTACCAGTGACCATAAAAAATCAATAGCTGTACACAAGGATAGCGATGTTTCAATTATGCCTTCGCTTAAAAAAACTGATACTCTACAAAAAGTAATTCATGTTTTTGTGGCGCTCTGCGATAACAAGTACCAGGGAATCGTGCCGGTGCCGGCTAAAATCGGAAATGGGCAGGATCCCGACAATAATTTATACTGGGGTTGTGCTTTCGGAATACGCACTTATTTTAAGAATAGCAAAAACTGGAAACTGCTGAAAAAGTATCCGATTGACAGCATGAAATTGGAAAGACTGATTTTCAAACATACTACAGCTGATTATTACCTGGTTGCAGATGCTTATAATGGGAAGTATATAAAACAATGCACGATCGATTTTTTAAGAAGTTGTGCCGGTATAAATAAAGAAAATCTTTCTGTGAATAACAAATCCATCGGCATTTCTGGTAATGCCACGTTGATTTCATATATCGGTCATGACGGATTGATGGATTTTGAATTGAACGAAAAATTTGAAAATGCAGATAATCTTACCAGAAAAACCATCATATTGGCCTGCATCAGTAGGAAATATTTTGCGCCTTACCTGTCGGCGACAAAAGCCAATCCATTGCTTTGGAGCACAGGCTTAATGAGCCCTGAAGCTTATACTTTGCATTATGCCCTGGAAAGCTACATAAAAAATGAACCTGGAACAAATATCCGCAACAGTGCCGCCAAAGCATATTCGAAATATCAGAAATGCAGTGAAAACGCAGCCCGCAAACTACTTGTTTCAGGATATTAGTTAACGTTAGTTAACAAGTCATCCTTGTTACCAGCACTACAATTACATACTGCTTCCACTTAATTTCATTAATTTCAAACTTCGTAATCAAACTACGCCTCTGAATTAACAGATAGATTTTATGAAGCAAAGTATACTTTCAATTTTTCTTTTTATTTTATTATTTCCCATTTCATTTTCTTATGGCAATACAAGGAACAGGTGCATGGATTTATACAATATCCACCTGGGCTACAATGCGCTGACCAATATCACAGAACAGGCGCTGGGCCTGAAACCTGATCTTCAATACTGCAATATTATCTACAAACATTTTCCCGATAACAATGAGCCTTTCAAACTGGCGGCCAGGTTTATAATGGATTTTGCGGTAAGAGTCAATCATCCCCCACTGGACTCTATTGTAAACTTCAGCAGCAATCAGCACGGACAATTTCTTTCCTGGCTAACGATTTGTTCCCGCTTTGCAGGTGACATTCAAAACAGGAAGTACTTTAAAAAACTCAAACAGGAAACACAATATGAATTTATTTACTTTCAAACAATAGTGTGGTCGTATCCTATACGCTGGGATGCCAATATGGAAAACCCGGAAGACTTTATTAAAGACCTTGACCAGGTGCTTGCCAAACAAACTGCTCTTTCAGAAAGCGAAACAGTTTTTTACAATCTTTTCAAACTGGAACTGGAATTTGAAAGCACAAAAAATGAATCTGTCTTTCTGGAAAAACTTGATTTACTATTTACAAAGTACAGGAAATATCTTTCAGTGAGTAACTATCACGCCTACCTGAAAAAATATTTCCCAAAAAAGGCTGTTTCAACAAATGCTTTAAAGTTACCAAATGATAGTTACGACATTAATCAGAAGAACAGCAATCCTCTGTATGCATCTTACTGCAATTCATACAATTCTTTAAGAGAATCCATCAATGCAATTGAACAGAATCCATTCAATAAAGAGGTATTCAGCTATCCGAATACAAACAGGTGGCTTAAAAAAGAAAATTACAGTTCTATCATTAAATCGCTGGAGGAATTAAACAGGCTTGAATCAGTTTACACCAAAGTTTGCAATATACCTGCACTCAGTTTTGATTTTATCAAAATTGTTGTTGAAAGCAAAGGCTTACAATTAAATCGTTCTCAATACGAAGAACTTAAAATAAGGCTATTGAAAAAATGGGTCCATTTTCATATTGCCTGTAATATAACCACTGCTTTTTACATGGATAAAAACATCATTGCTTATTGGGATTCATTATCAAAAGAAAACCAAACAATACTATTCAGCTATTTTGAAAAAGAGTTTGAAAGGACGGATAATTCAAAATACTTTACAGAAATGAAAAAGGTTCTGAAGCAGAAATAATTATCAGAATCATTCACTGGCGCCAGTTTGTTGTATGATTTTTTATTTAAAATCAGTCAACCTTCTGCATGGGCTTCCACGATTGATCCTGGAATACTGAAGCAGCATCAAAATTAGGATTGTTGCTCAGTACAAAGGAGGAGCCATCTCCCCTGCTCCACACATGATCATATCCTGAAGCAACTTCATACTTTCCGGTTTCATCCTTGAAATTTTCTACTTCCCTTATCGTTTTGATAAAATCGGTATGCATTTTATCACTGGAGGAAGTTTGTGTTGCTTCCCAGCTGCGCATCTGGTTATCCATATCTTTCAACCGTTGATTGCCTTGCTGAATGGCTCTTTCACCGATCTGTCTTGTTTGTTCATCCATCAGCCTGATTTTTTCCCAATGTGTACGGTTTTTCTGCTGACGAACCTGCAGCCAGAAATTATTCACTGCATCAGCATACACATTATTACTTCGCATACTGGCCATGATGGCGGTGAAAATCCTTTTGGCATTTTCTTTTTCTCCAGCCGGGTATTTAAACACCGTTTTCTTTGTAATACCTGTGGTAAAAGATTTGTCGTAAGTACCATTGTACATATTCTGAATCAGCATTTCTGTAACAGCCGAACTCAGCAATACAAAACCTTCCGTGTTATCATTCCATTTCACTTCAGCAGTAACAGCTGTTGGATAGCTCTTAACATCTGCTGCTCCATACTGCATCAGTTCTGCCCTGCTTTTATCAGACATTTGCTGCATTTCCTGAACAACGGCATTGTTGGGTTCCACTTTCAGAATCTGAGGATTCCCGATTTCATTTACCAAAGTATTGCGCAGGTATTGTTCGGCGCCCACAGGTTCACTATAATCACAATAAGGTGACTGTCCGGCTGCAGCCCTGCTGAATTGAAGCGTTTCCTGGTTGGTACTCCATGACAATATCTTATTGGGTAAAAATTCCAATGAATATTTATTATCAGGAGAAGATGCTTTTAGCCAGGTATTATTGCCTGCGCAGGTTTGCCCCGGCATCACCCAGATTATTTCTCCTTCCTGCCTCCATCCTTTCGGGAGCAGGATACTATAAGCTTCTACAGGCTGAGTAAAGCCCTGTTTATCCATTATACGTACTCTTTCAAAGATGGTATAGTCTGTTCCTTCCATAAATTTTCCGGTTGAATTGGCTTTACTATCAGATAAGGTTTTGGTATTTGAATTTTCGTTTTTCGAAGCCTGACCATTGCAGCCAGTATTCAAACAGATCGCAACGCCGATAACTGATGCCAGGTAATAATTACGTTTCATATGTTGATGTATAGCATTTAAATTATTATTTGAATCGCCGGATTTAATAGAAATATTAACGATTAAAAATTCATTCACTTAATCCTATAAATAAAAACAGATGAAAAGGAATAACCAATACTCCATTTGGATTAGTTTTAAAATAAAACCGCTAAATTCAATCTATTAACCTGTAAAAATCTATATGCAATATGAAATACCTGATTGCATTAAAATCTACCATCCTCAGCTTATTTTGTTTCAAAGGGATGACACAACAGTACCTTCCCAATTATTGCGACAGCGCAGTACTTACAGAGAAACAATTGGCAAAATGCAGACTCGATTCAAACTTCAATACCGACCTTACGCTGAAAATAAATTATACAATAGAATTACAGACTAAAATATTACCCTCCTATCGTAAAATCAGATCAGACCTTGAATTAACTCCCGAACTGAATGAAAAAGTAAAAAAATTCAAATACATTTATGACTCCACTTTAAATTATAAACTTTCTGTTTATGAAAGTTCCATGTTTAAAAATCAGCAATACATTCAACCCAAAGCCTATATCTCGACTTTATTATCTTATCAGCTATTCAGGTTTTATCCGGATAGTTATGCAATCTTGCTGAATCCCGTCCACCTGAATTTACTGCCTAAAACATCTGAAAATAAAATGTCAGAGATCAGTGATTTGCTTTTGGATATCCAGGGCTTATTGGAAGCTCAAACTGACAAAAGGCTTTTTTCAAGTGCTCAGGAAATTGAAAAGGCGATTAATTCCCTGAAGTATTTACGCTTGTTGCAAGGAGATCCTCAAAGTGATCTGAAAAACCTGTGTAATATTGTAAACTTTCTGATCTGGTCAGAATAAAACCCTGTTATTACTTCCGCGGATTATTCAACCAGAACCCGATATTAATTTGTCCCATTATGGTTACAAAACCTTCCGTAGTTGTCCTTTTTGTATTATTAAATCCTTCGTATTTGGTAGATTTACCTGTAAGGTAGCCCAAACCAACGTTTAGATCGAGGCTGAATCTCTTCATATAGTTGCGCTGTAAACCCCAAACTGCACCTATTCTGCTGAACAATCTTCTTTCAGTTTCTTCCAGCAAATCATTTTTGAGTGGCGCTTTCGAAAAAATCCCTTCATAAACAGCTGCTACATAATTGGCACTGTTCATATCGGTTCGTTTACCGTCGTTTGCTCTTTTATTGAAATTATAGTAATACCGGTACTGAGCAGTAAATGCCGGATCAAAATAAATATCTGTCTTTACCCTTTCACCATATATATCTTCATAAAATACGGCAGAAAAATTCATAAAAGCCTGTACTGCGATGGTTTGTGTTTTTCCAATGGAATGTTCATAACCGATACCGGGATTCAGAATCGTCGCTTTAAACACATTGGTTGAACCCAGGTTTTCATTCTTTTGTGCCTTTGAGATTGACAATATAAAAAGAAACACAAAAGACAGCAGAAGTTTAGGATTACGCATAATTTTTAGTTTAATGGTAAGATGATTAAAGAATGACTAAGGTAGTATTTTTTGAAAACCCGGATTTAAAGGGATATAAAAAAGTATAAAAAATCAATAGAAATAACATTCTTTCTGCTAAAACATTACCCGGATCATATTTTTATACTTAATTAAATACAACTTTTGTAAAAACATAACCATGAACACCCTATCAGATCCTGCATCTATAAACCTGGCTCACAGTGTAGAGTATGCAGCGAATGCCATAGTTAGCAAAACAATTCTTAAGCAAACCGGAGGCAATATTACCCTTTTCGCTTTTGATAAAGATGAAGCATTATCAGAACACAGTTCTCAATTTTCGGCTCTTCTACAGATATTAGAAGGCAATGTCCAGGTAACAATTGCGGAAAATTTATTCAATCTTACTGCCGGAGATGCCATTATACTTCCTGCAAATATCCCTCATGCTGTAAAAGCTATTGAGCGGTTTAAAATGATGCTGACGATGATTAAATAAGATAGAATCCTTATCATTATCCTGAAAAGTGGGTACAACCTATTTACTATTTGCGCAAATTACTGCATGTTGATTTATATATGGGTGTTGATTTTGTAATTACACTAAAATCATTACCTTCATTACACATCCTTCCATGAGTTTAAACAAAATGCCAGGCAAAACCTGAATGCCCCAAAAAAAATATGGAGGTTGATTTCAAACACCCTTTATGCGCAAAATTATTTTCTCTTTTATTATAAGCCTGATTATATTTTTGTGTATAACGGAGCCCATAAAAGCACAACCAGAACTACCCCCTTATGAACAGCAGGTTTCATCAGCATTTTACAATAATATTGTTACACTAGACAGTCTTTTCTTTGATGCATACAACCATTGTCAATTGAATGTAATGGATTCCTTATTGTCGGAAGACCTTGAATTCTATCATGACAAAGGCGGTTTTTCAGATTCCAAGAAACAAACATTAGAAGCAACCAGAAAAAACATCTGCGGAAAAGTAACGAGGGAGCTTTTGAAAGGCAGTATCGAAGTATATGAAATCAAGGATTATGGCGCCATTCAAATCGGCTTTCATGGTTTTCACAACAACCAGGAAAAAGCACCTGCTCAAACTCATTTCTCTAAATTCGTTCACATCTGGCGCAAGATTGGCAACCAATGGCAATTGACAAGAATCATCAGTTTACATTAACCGGGGATGAAAAAAGAAATAGCTGAAACTATTCAGATAGCAGGAATTACAATTGCAATCCTGCTCATCAGTGGACTTTCGATATCTTTTTTCCCAGATCATTTCAGAGCGGATGATTTATTTAAAGTACTGAACAGTTTTACCTTATTGATCCTTTTTATCATCTGCGCTGCATTCATAACAGGCTTAACAGGATCTGTTTTTTCCAGGTTCAAAAACAAATTCTACATCAGGCTGCTTGTGTTTTCATTTTTCCTGTTATTCAGCTTTGGCATTTACTTGTTTTCAGTTTTGTATAAACCTGTTTAATTTGAGATTGACTCAAAATTCCTAACTTCATTTTCGAAAAAATATTTCATGCTGAGGTGATAAATGAAACTTAAACTTTTTCCCGCTTTCTTTAATAACGCTTATCTATAAACGAAATGAACCGTACAATTAAATATTTATTTTTTTCATTAATACCACTGTTGATGTTCAGCTGCCGTACAGGTGAAAAAGTCAGCTTCAAACCGAAAAAAATATACAACAGCAAAGATTTAATCATTACCCAGATAAGTGAAAATACTTTTGTGCATGTTTCCTATAAACAAACCAATGATTTCGGGAATGTACCCTGCAATGGCCTGATTGTAAGAAACAATAATGAAGTTATTATTTTCGATACACCAACGAACGACAAAAGCGCTGAGGACCTGATCCAGTGGATAAAAGGAACTCTTCGTTGCCGGATAAACGCAATTGTCCCAACTCATTTTCATGACGACTGCCTGGGTGGCTTAAAAGCTTTTAAAACAAATAACATCCCTTCTTACGGAAATTTTAAAACAATCGAACTGGCCAAATCGCAGCATATGTCTGCACCGGAAAACGGCTTTTCGGATTCTTTAAAATTAAATGTCGGCAATGAATACGTAACAGTTAAATATTTTGGCGAAGGCCATACAAAAGACAATGTAGTCGGTTATTTCCCTGCTGAAAATGTAATGTTTGGCGGCTGTTTAATAAAGGAAATCGATGCCAGCAAAGGTTACCTGGGTGATGCAAATCTGGAAACCTGGTCGGCCACCGTAGAAAAAGTGAAAGCTGCCTACCCTGTTGTAAAATTTGTAGTACCCGGACATGGAGATTATGGCAGCAGTAAATTGCTGGATTATACCATTAAATTATTTCGAACTCCCTAGACTATAGATTTTATATTGAAAAATCCTGCCGGAGCTTATCTACCACCTTTTTAATTTTACTATCGAGTTGCTGAATAAGCTTTATTAGTTTCGGCGAATCGGTATTTTCCATAGCCATCGTTTCTATTTCCCTGATCTCTGCTTTTAATGAGCTCACTCCCATATTATCAATAGATGGTTTGATGCGATGTGCTACTTTTTTTATGATGTCGAAATTTCTTTCGAGGTAAGCAGCCTGCATTTCTTCAATAGATGCCGGAACCTGTTCAACAAACAAGCGAATCATTTTTTCAACAAAGTCTTTATTACCCCTGGAAATTTCTTCCAGTTTGGCAAGGTCGTACAACGGATTCGTATTTTTATCAGTTGAGCCGCTGCTAAAATCGTTTACCATCGATTTGCCAAGCCATTTGGTAATAATATTCAGCAGCTGACTTTCTTCAAATGGTTTAGACAGTTGGATTCATGCTTGCCTGGAATGAAGGGATAATTGATCTTGACACCTATAGCATTCTTTTCTGGCTACAACTGTTATTTTATTTTGCAGCACTTACAGGCTGGTTTTTAGAAAACAAATCAACCAGGATAAAATTATTGTTTGTACCCTATTACTTTTTCATCATGAACCTTTCTGTTATTCTCGGGTTCTTCCGCTATGTTAAAAAAACACAATCTGTAAACTGGGAAAGAGCAAAAAGAGCAGCATAATAATAGTACTCAAACCTTCAGTTCTATCCATGAATTACGCCTGAAGTAATTTTGCATTAGGTATTGTTGAGTATAAAGCTGTTTAAAAGTAAAGCATTGTAAAAGCTTATATAAAGTAATTATTTATTTGTACATTCACTTTGAAAGGCTGAATTCAACAATAACAATAATAAAGTTCTGCAATGAAAATACTGATCATGCTTTGCCTGCTTTTCGGAGAAATCACAATTTCTTCAGCCCAAACAAATACAGATTGTAAAGTAGAACTTTCAAGCATTGCCGGAGAATATACCGGTGATTGCAATAAAGGACTGGCCGATGGCAAAGGTGAATCAAAAGGTAAACACAGGTACATTGGTTCCTTCAAATATGGATTACCAAACGGTAACGGAGAATATTATTTTTGCGATTCAATCTATTATAGCGGAAAATTTCAGGATGGATTGAAAGAAGGTAAAGGAGAAATGCACTACAAAAGAAGCGGAAAAGCAGATAGTATTGTTAAAGGATACTGGAGTGCAGATGAATATCGCGGTACAAGATATATAACCTACAAATTTTACAGTAACCAGCTTTTTGATACAAACGAAATTGAACCTTCAGAAAAACCCGGCAACACCATTACTTTCAATATTTCAACCAGAACAGGTGCACCGGATGGCACTTCTACTTCAATCTACGGCGGATCTGGCAATGTGCTCACTATAACAGAACTATTTTCCCCTGAAGGCGACCAGGTAATCAGGGTTAGAATAAATGAAACAGCCAGCCGCTTTACAGCGATATACCAAATCAATAAGTTTCCCGTAAAATTAACCGGCATGCTTTCCAATGGACGAACCTTCGATCTTGAATTATACAAAGCTGCCAGGTGGACAGTTAATTTCTTTGCCAATCTTTGATTGAATTGAAGCAAATTAAATCCTAAGACCTTCTTTTAGCTCTGTAGTTTTTTTAACAGCCGGAATTTCAACTCTATCAGCTTGATTATTGATATTTTCCATAAATGGGTTGAATTAACTATTAAAAATGCAGAGAACTGAATTATATGCCCAATATATACAAGCTCTGTTCACCATATATTACAGCCTTATTAAGCGAAACGACCGGTTACCGAAAATTAAATACCGATAAATCGATTTAGCATTTATTTATACTTTCAGCGATATCAGTGATACATCTATTTTGTATAATTTAGTTGCATGAGAAAAATTTTACTGCTGCTTAGTGTAACACTTTCTTCAAATTTAATATGTCATGCACAATTTTCATTGAACGCTGAGAAACTAGCTGTTCTGGATACCATTCGTAACCAATCTGAAATTGATAAACTAAACAAATCCCGTGAGCAATATTTCACTGCAGATTTATTTACTGTTTCAAAATACAAAAATCAGTCTGGCTTAATGCTGATAGCCAGAAAGGAAAATTACTGGCTTGTTTATGACATGCCATTTGACAATTTATCAGAAAAAAATATTATCAAATACAACGGTAAATATTTCTACTACAAAACTTATTTCACCCATGCTTCCCGTGGTAACCTTATTGCTAATGAATCATTGAATATAATTGATCCTGCAAAAGCCATTTATTTTGAATTACAGATAATGATAAACCAGGAAACCTATGATCCGGAAATTGACAGCGGCAGATCAGTAATAAAAAGTTGCAACTGCAAAATCATAATGGAGCAGGAAATGATTACCAGTATTCAAACAAACAACAACTTATCCGATTGCCTTGGAAACGGAATATATACAATTAAAAATGACAAACTCGTAAGACATAAATTTTACGATGAAAAAAATTACCGGATGTCTGAAATCAGATGGGCGGGTAAAATAGCCACCTGGATGACTTTAAATGAAGTAAAGTTGATTTACCCGGACGCCTCGATTGAAAAAATTACTGACCGATACAGTGTTTGCGCAGAAGATGAAAGACCTGCTTATTTACTCAAAAATGATACTGATTCACTGGCTGTTTTATTCCTGGATACCGAAGAGAACTACATTCAGAAAATAGTGGTGCTTTCAAAGAGCATCAGCTTTAATAAAATCAACTGCGGCTTAACCATTAAAGAAGTGCTGAAACATTATCCTGATGCAAAACTTCAAACCGATTTGCTCAGTGAATACGAATACCTTTATCTACAGGATCTGAATATCAAAATCGTCTTCAACACAACAGAAAAAAACAGGATCGGAAAATACCAGGATGAAAAAATGACGAAACTCCTGCGCCCTTCTGCTAAGATTGATTATATCGAAATAAATTAAATGAAGCCACTACTCTTTAGCTTAATTTCAGTGCAATTATTACTATCGGCATCCTGTAACCGAAGCAACAAGGATGATCAACCGGAAAATCATTCAACGGTCAATATAAGTCAAAATAAAGATTCCGCTCAATCAACAAATATTGCAAAAAAAGATTCTATTACTCATTTTACAGAAGACAGCATTAACATTAAAGGCCCAGGCTTTGATCTGAATGGCATTCAATGTTACTGGATTTATTTTCTACATCAAAAAAACCGACCTGATAACCCTGAGTATAACCTGCAGCTTATATCAATGCAGTTAAGATCAGTTGATAAAGATAAAATCATCCTCAATCCTGCTGTATCATTTGACCTGCAAAACGACTATCATAGCGCAAAAGATCTGTTGAAATATCCTCAGGCCTTATTGGAATGTAAAAACATCAACAAAGATTCATGGTGCGATTATGAAGTGCTGTTTGAAAGAGCCGCTGCCGGTGCCAATACCACAACAGATGCTTATCTCTTCAATCCCGCTAATAAAAAATTTGAACATTCAAAATTATTCAGCGGCACCAATGTTGAATATGACAGCGCTAAAAACATGATCAAGACTTTTTGGAAAATGGGTTATGGTGATTATACTTACACTTATTCTTATCTGAAACCCAATAAAAAAGAGATCAGTTATGTCATTGAAGAGGACTACAATGGCGATAAAGTAACGATAAGTAAAATAATAAAAGGTAAAGTGGTTAAAAAAACAACAACCGCCATTTCAGAATAAAAACTCAACCAACTTATGATGAAGTTTTATGTGTTTGCATTACTCATGAGCTTAACGCTGCCATCAAAAGCCCAGCAAAACACTCCCCTTTTTCCAAAATTCTCCACTTATTATAGCACAGGGGAATGGGAATTGAATGAAGTGCAAAAAGAACAACTGAAAACTTATGTTATCAACAATATCAAAACCCTGAAAGACAGCAATTATATTATAAGGGTAAACGGGCATACTGATGCTGTAGGAAACAAAACAAACAACCTCGAATTATCTAAAAAAAGAGCTACTTCCGTTGCTGCATTCCTGAAAAGCAATGGCATACCGGAAACAAAAATCATTACAGCTCACTTTGGATCTTCGGATAAAAACAAAGCCGTTTTAAAAGATTTCAAAAAGAAGGAAGATATCCTTTATGCAAACCGTCGGGTAGAAATAATGATTGATCCGCTTTAATAAACAACTGAATCTTTATCATCTGATAAGCAAAACAGTCCGTTAATCCTCACATTTCGCAATTGAAATAATAACACTTTCCCTTTAAATAAATTAAGTTTACATTTCCTGCAAAAACTGATAAAGCAAGCTGCGGATCAAATTTTCCGTGCAGTTAATACTTAATAAAATCAACTTTCAATTTCTTTAATCAATGAGACAACTACTGGTTTGCTTAGCTATAACATCATTACTGATCACATCGTGCAGCCAAACTGCCTCCAAAAAAATAGAAATAAATCAAAAGCCTAAGCAATACTTCTTACCGATTCCTGAAAAATGGACAACAGAAGTTTTTCCCGTACCACCAGGTTTTGCTTCCGGTTTAAAATATAAGGGCACAGAAGAAATACGTTTTGCTCCTGGATGGAGTAAACCTGACAATCCCCAATACTGGACATATATGTTCCTTTGGGTACTCAACAATACCGATACTATTTCTGCAGATGAAATAAATAGTTATCTGGAAATTTATTATACCGGACTTGCGGAAATAAATTCTAAGAATAAAGAAAGCCTTGTTAAGGAAAGCTTTAAATCTAAAAGCAATATTGTTCTTGCAAAGACCGAATCCAATGATCTTCAAACTTACCAGGGCAGTATTCAGATTAAGGATTATATGCGTTCCGAACCGATCGCATTAAATTGCAAAGTGCATGTTGTTAAATGTGCTAACAACAGCAACCTTTTTATATTTCATGAGTTATCGCCAAAACCGGTAACAGATACGGTTTGGGTCGACTTATCGCAAATCAGAAAAGGATTTAAATGTGATTAATCAAATCAAATTTCAAATATTTATAAATGGTATCTATTCTCAGAGCTACAGAAAAAGATTATCAAACCATCGTTAGCATTGGCAACATATCTGTTGAAGAAGCCCATCGGGAAAGTTGTTCTGCAGAAGACATGCGTACATATCTCAACAACCATTACAATGACGATGCAATAAAAAAAGAACTCAACAACACAGAAAATATTTATCACATCATCTGTTATAATAATGAACCCGTTGGTTTTTCTAAAATCGTATTAAATGCTGAACATCCGAATATTCCGCATAAAAATGCCACTAAACTAGACCGGATTTACCTGCTCAGCAAATACCACAACCTTAAACTCGGTCTTGAATTACTGCAATACAATATCAGTTTTTGCAAAAACAATAATCAATGTGGCATATGGTTATTTACCTGGGTTGGGAATGAAAAAGCCGTCAACTTCTACTTGAAAAACGGATTTAGAATTGTGGGCAGCCACCAGTTTAAAGTATCTGAAACCCATTATAACCTTAATCACCAGATGTATCTTGATTTTAATCTTTCCGAATAAAACCAACAATAAAGATTAACTTCCCTAGAGAAACAACATTTTATTCATGTTGAACAGGATTTGTATTAAAATCCCACCCATATCATGTATTTCAATAAAATACTCATTCTTGCTTTACTGTTGAACACAGATTATTGCTTTGGTCAGCTTATTATAAAAGCTGATGGCAGCATTATTACTGCAAAACAAATAGACGACAAAGTAAGTATGCTGATGGATTCTGCCCATGTTCAGGGACTAAATCTGGCCATCATCAACAATAACAAGATCGCATACCTGAAATCATATGGCTTCAGGAAAAAACCTCAAAATAAAATCATGGATACTGCAACCATTGTATATGGTGCTTCATTCAGCAAAGCAGTGTTTGGTTTCCTTGTGATGAAACTGGTAGAAGAGAAAATGATTGACTTAGACAAACCACTTTATCAATACCTGAAAAAACCAATTCCAGATTATGAATATTTTTCCGATTTAAAAAATGACGATCGCTGGAGGTTAATCACTGCAAGAATGTGTTTGAGTCATACTACCGGTTTACCCAATATACGCTGGTTTCATCCATCAACCGGCGAAATGGATTCACTGGGAACCTTAAGAATTTATTTTACACCGGGATCGAAGTATGCCTATTCAGGTGAAGGTTTCAGAATGTTGCAATTGGCCATCGAAGAAATCATGCAAAAGAATGTTGATGAACTGGCACAGGAAAGAATATTCAACCCATTCGGCATGCACAGAACAGGTTACACCTGGCATACATCCTTTGGTGATGAAAACGTAGCCGTTGGCCATTTGAACAATGGATTGATCGATCAGAAAAAAAAAAGAAAAGAGCCCGTTGCAGGAGGTTCATTGGTAACCACTATAGCAGATTATGCAAGATTTATTGAACAGGTAATGCTGAAGCAGCATCTTTCTGTAAAACAATATGAGGAAATGTTTAGTCCGCAAATTAGTATTCATTCCGTAAAACAGTTTCCACCCATTACATCTGAAGTAACCAATGAAAATGATGGCATCGGGTTATCATACGGACTTGGTTGGGGACTTTTCAATTGCAAGCTTGGAAGGTCCTTTTTCAAAGAAGGCAATGGGGATTCATGGCGGAATTACAATATCAATTATCCAGATAAAGGCATTTCAGTAATCATCATGACCAACAGCGAAAATGGCGAAACATTGTACCAGGAATTGCTGGAAACGATAGTTGGTGAAACCTATATACCATGGAAATGGCAGGACTACATTCCGTATAATCACAAAAAATAGATGCTGAATTTAAAATTGTGAGCAAACTATTTATTATCTCCTTACAATCCTGAATGCAATGTCTCTTCCATGGCCCTGCATAATGGCTAGGTTGATCCATGACAAAGCGAATTTCTCCAGCAACGATACTTTATCTGATTTCCCAAAATCATAGCAGTTTTCAAATCCACAATCAATTGCCAATTGTACGGCTATATCTTTTGCGGTAGCACTGTCGCCGGCCATAAACATATCAATCCCCTCTCCTTTGTAAATTGGATTTAGCATGTTTTCGAAACCGGTACTATTAAAACATTTCACCACCGCTGCTTTTGTTTTATCGGCAAGGCAATGATAAACGGTTTCATAGGGATCAGGTGCTTTTGAAACACTGTTGGTAGCATCAATTACTACCTTTCCGGATAATTCGCCCAATTGATCCAGCAGATCAAATATTGCAGTCGGAGGAGTAGCAATTAATACCACTGATGATTTATTTACCGCATCTTCAACAGTTGTAAATTTTTCTTTCCCGATTTTATCGAGAAGGGAATTGTTTTTATCACTTAATGGAAACTTTGCACCAATCAGCACCTGGTGGCCGGCTTTGATCCATTGCTGAGCCAAAGCCCCGCCTACGTTTCCTGATCCTATAATAGCTATGTTCATATTTTTTGTTTTAAAATTCCTTTCGCAAAAATGCACCGAAATTATAAGTCTGTACATATTTATTTCTACCAGCTGAAGTTATATCTGCACCGAAACCAAATTGAAACGAATCAAACTTCAGCCCTACCCTGCATCGTTGAATAAAACTAAAATTATCTGTATTGTTAAATGGAAAAGCGTTTATCAGCTCTGCTTGTAAAAATAAATTCATCTTTTCCGTAAGCCTGGGTGTGTATCTGCCAAGAAAGAACCAGTCTGCAAAAGGATCTTTTACAACTTCACTCACCATCCAGGTGAAAATAGTATAATCATTTCCCTGTTTAGCGAACTGCAACCCCAGCTTTGGATACACGCCCCTGTTTAAAATCTGAACAACGGCAACGGGCGCAAATCCTTTCAATGCTTTCCGGTTATAACTGATCGCTTCTGTAAAACCGAACTGCGGAAGATTAGAGCTGCTGTTCATTTTATAATCAATACTTGCCCGGTTGCGGTTAAAGAAAAGCCAGTTTGAATTTGCCGCCTCTTTATCTTTAATGAATTTAAAGAACATGATATCAATCGTTGCTTTCTTATGACCACCGAATACTTCTACAGGAATCTGTGCAAAGCCTTTATGCACCTGAATCAGCAAAATCACAAGACAGCCCATCAAAGAATAATACCTGTTCATAGATTGATCTGTCTGATTATACTGATAAACTCCTGTGGCTTAACAACAAATGGAAGATGTGAGGTTTCCATTTCAAAAACCTTTTGGATTTTACCATTGGCTGCGATCATTTTCTGCTGCAGCGTATAGGGTACAGCGTTATCATTCTTTGTGCTGATATAATATTTCGGCACTTTACTAAAATTGGTTCCGAGTTTCACTGCATCATTAAATCCTTTCACTGGTTCTGCACGATGGTATTTTATCAATACAGCTTTCATCTCTTGTGAACAATCTGCACAAACAACCGTAGGTATAGCTTCCTTCTTAACCGAAATAAGTGAATAATCTTTGTTGAATTCAAAAATTTCAATCGGCTTATTCCCATAAAAAGAAGTATTGATGGTTTGCACACTTTCTCCATTTTTGAGCAGATAAGCTGAAACATAAATCAGCTTCCCGATCTTATCAGGCATATTCTCTGCTACCTGAGAAATGATTGCACCGGCCATTGAATGCCCGACCAGTATAACTTTTCCTTTCACTTTATTGATGGCAGCAGTAACTGTTTTTACATAATCCGGCAATCCAATTCCAGCGCCATAGGTATTATCGGCTCCATGTGCAGGCAGATTGACAACTACTACATTCGCCTTTACTGCCAGTTCATTGCGGATGAAACCCCAGGCACTTTCATCGGCCCAGGCTCCATGCACCAGTACATAAGTTGGATAACGTTGCTTGTCATCTTCCAGCGCCTTCAATACCAATTCCGCTGCTTTGGCACCGGAGTTTTGTTGCTGACCGGTGATCAGGTTCCCATCCCGAACAGCAAATGCTTCAAACATGTGCCCTACTTCAAATTTTGACTCCGGCATTTTGCGTGCTTCATCTTCAATTCTGAATGGCTGAATCTTCATACCCACATATGCATCGGCATAATTCTCTTCGCTATTGGCAAAACCTGTCCACCGCTTGCCCTGTACAAGGTATTTTCCATTAGAAAGTTTAGCATCCAGCAGCACACAGGTTCCATGACAAATGGCTGCTGTAGGTTTCCCGGTTTGATAAAAATCAGATACAAACTTTCCAATCTCTGCATTTTTATACATCGTGTACATTGGCCCCTGACCACCACAAACAAAAATGGCTTTGTAATTTCCGGCATCAACAGTTGACAATTTCATTGTATTTTTCAGGAGTGCCATTTTCGCAGGATCCTTTTTAAAACCCAGCGATATATAATCAAATGCTGCATATTTACTTTCATCTTCCGGATCGCTAAAGCCATCAAATTTCACTTCGCCGCCATCCAGGCTCGCAATATCAACAGAATAACCAGCTTCGCTGAAGATCCAGTAAGGATGCGTTAATTCAGCATACCAAACACCAATTGGCCAGCCGGTAGTTTTAGAAACCGCCGGATTACTAACAATCATTAGTATTTTACCATTGTTACCGGCATTGTGCTGTGCCGATATACTGTATGCAGCAAATGTGACAAACAGGAAAAGGATAAGTTTCTTCATTTTAAATTAATTTATAATTACGCACAAAAATGACAACTATATCTACCTTTACAAGGAGTTTAACCGATAAGTGCGATACATACTTTTAGGAAAGTATCAGTAAAATCAACCCTTTACAACATGCCCGATTTTATTTTTAAAGGAAAAGTGTATTACAATCCGGTGCAGCTGGTGATGGAACAGATCGGCGGCACCTGGAAAGCTCCCATTTTATGGCGCCTGAAAGACCATGTGATGCGTTATGGGGAACTGCGAAAAGACATACCGCATATTTCCGATAAAATGCTCACAACACAACTGAGAGAACTGGAAGAAGATGGTTATATAATGAGAAAAATTTATGCAGTAGTTCCTCCGAAAACAGAATACTCGCTTACGAAAGAAGGGAAAGAAATCATTGAACTGATTACCAGTATCAGGAACTATGGTTTGAAAATCATGGAAAAGGAAAAAAAGAAAAAAAGAATAACAGAAAAAAAATAACAACTTACTATTTCACTAACAGAATAATCAATCATGAACAGACGCTTCTTACTGTTGATATTTATCATGATAAATATACATACTGCAATCAGTCAGACTTGTATTTTAACCAGAAGCTTTTCCGGACACAAAGAAGCGATCCTTAGTATTGCACAATCTCCTGATGAAAAATACTTTCTTTCCGGCAGCGATGACAACCTGGCCTTTCTCTGGAATGAAAAGGGAGGAATTATTGATACCATCGATGTTCATTCAAAAAGTGTGAATGATGTTGCTTTCTCGCCAGACAGTAAACGCTTTATTACTGGCGGTTCTGAAGGTAATTTTGTTATCTGGAGTATAGATGGAAAAAAGATCAGAACCGTTGTGGCAGATAAGATATATGTGAAAACCCTAAGTTATTCGCATGACGGAAAATATATTCTCAGTGGCGGCGGAGACAATACTGCCAAACTCTGGACTGCAGATGGAAAACTCATCAGAACTTTTAAAGGGCATACCTGCACGATTTATGGCGCATCTTTTTCACCGGATGACAAATCAATTGTACTTGGTAGTTGTGACAATACAGCTTCCGTTTGGACAATAGAAGGTAAAAGAAAAATAGTCTTGAAAAAACATACCAGTGGAGTAAGTGCCGCTAGTTTTTCGTCAGATGGAAAAAGCATATTAACGGCCAGTTTCGACAGTACTGCAATTCTGTGGAACCTGAAAGGAAAGCCATTGCTTACATTGAAAGGACATAACGGAGAATTGAACCAGGCCGAATTTTCTGCTGATGGCAAAAAGATTTTAACAGGCAGTGAAGACGGAACAGCTAAACTCTGGAACAGCAATGGATCTTTGCTGAAAACTTTTGGAGAAAATTATGATACAGATTATACAGCTGCCAGTTTTTCAAAAGACGGAAAGTTTGCAATCGTATCTTCAAAAGATAATAAAATTGAATTCTGGCAGCTGCCAGAGTAAACTTATGAGACTTGTTATTGTTGTATTGTCATTTAAAAATGATGTAGTATATCCTCACATAAAAGAATGATTGAAATTTTACGACAACATATAACCGATAGGCTTAGCAATGATACCGGGAACCTTGAAACAGTACTCTCTTATTTCAAACCGCTACAATTAGAAAGAAATAATTTCCTTATTCGTGAAGGCGAGGTTTGCCAGCATGTTTATTTTATTGCAAAAGGATGTCTGCAGGTTTTTACTTATGATCAGGATATGAATGAAACCACCCGCGACATTGTTACCGAAGGCACCTGGTGTTCGGAACTGGTTAGTTTCGGGAGTGGAAAACCTGCTTCAGAAAACATAAGAACAGTGGAACCATCTGAACTGTTAGCCATCGACCGGCAATCATTTCAGAAAATGATGGAAACTGTACCACAATTTGATAAAGTGTACAAACAGATTTTAGAAACTTCATACGCCAACTCTGTATACCGGATCAACACATTTGTATCACTGTCTGCATTAGACAGGATCAAATGGCTCATGGAATTCAGACCCAGACTCATGACAAGGGTTTCGAGCAAACTCATTGCTTCTTATTTAGGTATCAATAAAGATGTTTACAGCCGTCTCAAGGCTAAATTGTAAAACATCGACTTTTGTCATCATTGAATTAATATTTGCTTTTCATTTTTGCATTATCATTCATCATTTAAAATAATCAAAAATGAAAGAGTATCTATTACTGTTCAGAAATGCCAGTGCCGAAAACGGCTATGCTTCCACATCTGAAGACATGGCAAAAGATATGCCCCGCTGGCAAGCCTGGATCGGCAATATTGCCATGCAGGGAAAACTGGTGCATACTGCTCCCATCGAATATTCGGCAACGTTAGTAAACACAGAAGGCATATCTGTTGGTCCGCATAAAGAAGCAAACAGCGTGCTGGTATCGGGATTCTTAATCTGTAAAGCCGAATCTGAGGCTGAAGTGCAGGAATGGAGCAGGTCATGCCCGATTCTAAATTATCCTCATAGCTCCGTTGAAATCAGGCCATTAATTCCTTTTCCGGTTAATTAATTCAATTACTATGGACAAAATTCTCAATTCAGGGAGATATATCTTCCCTTTATCATTCCTCTTATATGTTGGTTTGCATTTAGGTAAACCTGATGTTGGAGCGGCTTTTGTTCCCGGCTTTATACCATTTCCATATTTTTGGAATTATTTTACTGCAATCTGTATACTGTTGTTTATTATCAGCGCAATTTCTGGCAAGTATGATAAACTGGCCTATACCCTGATGGCTTTGTATGTTATACTGATGGCTTTACTGGTACATTTGCCCAGAGCCATGGGTTATGGAATAGACCTTGCTACAATGACAGCAGAAATGAGCAGGGAAAAAGAACTGGAGATGGTAAACTTTTTCAGAAATATTATGATTACCGGAGCCTTACTTGGATTTGCCCGATATGTAAGCCGTGACAAAAGAATCACGGGATGATCCCCATAAAAAGCCGGAGCAGTTGTTCCGGCTTTTATGTTAACTCCCGGCAAAGGGAGTTCCGAAAATGCCTACCGCAAGTTCAGCCCAAACCAATAAAAGCAGCAACAATATAATGGCGCAGATTATCAAACGGTTTCTCCTGCTGCCAACCATTCTTAACACCAGTTCTATTCCCAGCCCAGCTCCGGTGAGCAATATGGCTGCTACCACGAAATCCCCTGCGCTCCAATTGACTTCACTGGTAAATTGCATGGCAATGAAAGGAACCATCAGCATAGTTGCTATTGTTCCGAATATCAGGCTAAGCCTTTTATTTTGTACAGTCATCTCAATATCAAATTTTATGATAACAGCACAAATTTATAAAAAGCACTTTGTTTTTCAAAGTGTATTTTTAAATATTTTTTCCCCTGATATTTAATACCTTCAGAAACAAGTATCAGCGCTATTTTAAAACTTTAATTCTTCAACTTTATATAAACATCACATCATGAAACTAGGAGCCTTTTCAATCAGCCTTTCAGTAAAGAATATTGAAGCATCAAAACTTTTCTATGAAAAACTGGGATTTACTTCATTGGGCGGTAATATCAGTCAGAAATGGCTCATACTGAAAAATGGAAATGCCATCATTGGTTTATTCGAAGGTATGTTTGAAAAGAATATCATCACATTCAATCCGGGTTGGGATGAGAATGCACAGAATACCGATCCTTTTGACGATATCAGGCATATACAAACGCAGTTGAAAAACAATGGCATCAGTCTGGCAACAGAAACTGACCCTAATGCTACCGGTCCGGGGCATATAACCTTAACAGATCCTGATGGCAATTCAATTCTGATTGATCAGCACAGGTAAATGATAAAGTTCAATTGTATTTAATGAACACAATTGAACTTTATAAAACTGTTGAATTTTAATGAAACAACAATATTAAATACCTTAAAAGGTCGTACTCGTAACCGCCAATCCGGCACCACCGTTTACAAACCTGCGGATTGTTCCAGCCGGTGGTAAAGTGTTACCCGGATCACTTCCTTTGCTTCTGTAATAAAGCGTATTCTGAAAGTTCTGTATTCCTGCTGCTGTTAATGTTCCACTTAACACATTAAATTGTTCAACCGGAATGCCGGATGGGGATACGGTTCTTAGTATAAAAATAGAAAAGTTGTTGCCTTGTCCGGAAATGAAAGTCTGCGCAGGTGTTGGAGAAAGATTGCCAGCCGGAATAGCTTTTTGTTCAACCCCGATTGTGAACGCAGTATTGTTCTGGTTGCTGAACCTGAATTTATAATCAGAAAATAAAGTACCGGTGAAATTGCCGGGAGAATTATCATATACACAGCTATCGGGTTGCATAAAATAAATGCCATTAACAATCGGCGGTGTTGATCCTCCATAAACCAATGCCCCGGTATTCCTGAGCGAATCTATCATACTACCGGGAGCAATATTTGCAATCACCGTTGGAAAATCATCATTGTTGTTGTTGCTGACCGGATCAGATTTCTTACAGGACTGCATTGTTATCAATCCCAGAAATATAACTGCCGCAATGTTTAAACCAGCTGATTTCGTCATACTAATAATTTTAATCTGAAATAATAGCTAAAGTATTTACAGCAGCACAGGTAGAAAATACTCAATTTGTATTACTGGTTTCAGCTGGCAGTAACTTTTATACAATTCATCGCACCGAATCAGCAAGTGATTCTGCTTTAATCCTGGCAGCATATTTAACAATTTATCTTCGTATCCATCAGCATTTAAATAAAAGCTGATTAACAGTCACATTAATATTTTTAAATTATACAGCCATGCGGTTTAGTTTAATTATGCTTACATTCTTCATCCAGGCAGCTTCTTTTTCTCAGCAAACACCTGTTACAAAAATGGAGAAAGACAGCTTACTAATCATATCCAAAAATCCCGAAAAAGGATTCATGAATGATTACCTGCTCTATATCCCCAAAGAAACGGCGATCGGCAAAAAAATAACCTTGCTGGTTGAACCAAATAATACAGGCCTGCTTAATGATAGTATAGAAGTTCACAGAGAGCATGCGATCTACCTTGCATCGAAAAGTTCAGTTGGCAATAATGTTTCCCGAATGCTGAAAATACCCTTGCTGGTTCCCGTTTTTCCGAGACCGGCATCACAACCGCTGACTTACACCCACGCATTAGACAGGGATGTAATGCTGGAAAATACAGCAACTTTGAAAAGACTCGATCTCCAATTGTTGAATATGATCAAAGATGCTAAAACCGTTTTAGCATCCTTCAATATCGAGGTTGAACCAAAAGTTTTCATGAGTGGTTTCTCCGCATCAGCTACTTTCATCAACCGTTTTTCATTCATCCATCCGGAGTATGTCAAAGCATTGGCAATCGGAGGTTTTAATGGTGAACTGATGCTTCCGATGAAAGAAATAAATGGCAGACAATTAAACTATCCCTTAGGCATAAATGATTTCACTACGCTGTTTAATAAAGATACTAATTTCAACGCATACAAATCCATTCCACAATTCATTTATATGGGGCAACTCGACGACAATGATGCTGTTCAGTATGATGATGCCTATACAGATAAGGAACGCAACATCATCAATGAAATTAAGGGCAAAAATGTTCCGGACAGATTCCAGTATTGCCAGAAAATCTATCTGCAAAACAACTTTAATGTAAGGTTTAAAACTTATGAAACAGTTGGCCACTGGACTACTTCAGCCATGAACATTGAAGTAATTAAGTTCTTTTTAAAACAAATGAATTAAACAATTATCAGTCTCTGCCTGATGTATTATTAGTACTACCCTTTCGTTGATCTTCTGAATTCGACCGTTCATAAAACTCTTTAGATGTGTCGGATTAAATTACTGAAATTCAGTAACTTTAATCTGATACATTTCTTTTGCATTTCAGCAATAAACTTAAATGTAGCAGAGTGCTTTTATTAATTTAATTTCTAAATACCATTAACAATGGATGCTGACATTCAATCTTATAATTCCAAATTAGAAAAAGTTGACAAGGAAATCGCTCAGTTACTTGCTGAAACCATCGATGGTCAACTTAAAAAAGCAGAAAGCAAAATATGGCATGCCCATCCCGTCTGGTTTCTGGATGGGAATCCTATTGTTGGCTACAGCAAACAAAAAGCAGGTATGCGCCTGATGTTCTGGAGTGGAAAAGATTTTGAAGAAGAGAACTTAAATGTAGTTGGCAAAAAATTTAAAGATGCTTCAGTTTTTTACACTTCCATTAGCGATGTAAAGATTACAGAACTGAAGCGCTGGTTGAAAAAGTCGAAAGACATTCAATGGGATTATAAAAATATTGTGAAAAGAAAAGGCAAACTGGAGAGAATAAAGTAATCAGTATAATCTAATATTATTTCTACATGAAAGATACGGCTCATCACGATGAACGAATAGCCAATATGATATTCGGTTCTGTATATCCTTTATACCTGGCTAAGGTGGAGAAAAAAGGGAGAACGAAAGCAGAACTAGATGAGGTAATTACCTGGTTAACCGGATTTAAACAAACTGAAATCAGCAAATTGATTGCAGACAAAGTAAGTTTTGAAAAGTTTTTTCAACTGGCCAGTTTACATCCCAACGCAAACCTGATCACAGGAACAATTTGTGGTTATCGCATCGAAGAAATCGAAAACGAAATCACCAGGAAAGTAAGGTATCTCGATAAACTGGTTGATGAATTAGCGAAAGGAAGAAAAATGGAAAAGATTCTTCGCTGATAAATGTGCCCGATGAAATATTTTAACAACAGACTTATCAGCAATCCATTCAAACATCAATTGATCCATCAATACAAAGCACATTTGAAATCATTATTCATTTTACTAACAAGTTTTTTGTTTTCTACTGCATTCGGCCAATTGACCAATCAGGAAATTGTTAACCTGAAAACAGGCAGAACACCCGATGATACAAGCTTTATTTATAGCCTGCCCTACCCTAAAGGAGCTAAACACCTGCTCATACAAGGTTCGAATAGCCATTACAGTCATAAAGATGAACTTTCACTCGATTTTAAGATGAAATCAGGTAGTGAGATATGTGCAGCACGTTCAGGAAAAATCATTTCAGCAAAATTTTCAAGCAACAAAGGTGGTTTGAAACCAGAATTCATGTCGGAGGGTAATTATATCATCATCGAACACGATGACGGCAGTACGGCCAACTATTGGCACCTCCAATTCAATTCTGGTCAAGTGAAGGCCGGAGACACTGTCCAACAGGGGCAGATAATCGCTTTATCAGGCAATACCGGCTACAGCGCCTTTCCTCATTTACATTTTCAGTTGTTCAGTAAAACAGGCAAAGAAATATTGTGCAGGTTTAAAACACAGAAAGGCATACGATATTTAAGGCCCGGCAGATGGTATAAAAACAAATAACCCGTTGATTCAGTTGAATCACTAAATTACTATAGCAATCCTTCAAACAAATCATACAATTAACATGAAAAATATACTGCTGTTCTGTATCATTCTTTCCCCGCTATTTGACAAAGCGCAAACTCAAAATACGATTTCGATATACGACTTTGTAAAAATCAAAAACAACCACACAAAAGAAGCACTTTACTTCTATGAACAAAACTGGAAACATTACAGGGATATCGCTCTGAAAAAGAAGTACATTGTTTCTTACAGATTGGTATCTGTGTTACCAGACTCTGCTTCAGACTTCAACCTGATACTAATTACAGAATACGCCGATAGCCTTTCTTATGCAAAAAGTGAAGAAAACTTTGCTCAAATCATCAAAGAAACCCGACCCAATGGTCCGCTTTTATTAAATCAATTAAAGCCTGCTGATTTCAGAATAAATCTGTATTACAGAAAAATGGAAACCATCTTTACATCTGATTAAAAAAATCAGCTTAAAAATTTCATTTAGCCATCCATTTTAAAAATACAAGCTAACTATCCTTTTAAGAAATATATCAAAATGAAGCACAGAAAAATCCTGTTATTTTTTATCAGCTCTATCATACTTTTTTCTGGATGTAAAAACGGGAAAAACAACGATCAGGAAGCTTCTAATGACTTCAAAATTGAACAAAACAAACCCAAAGAATATGTTTTAGTAAAACATCCTGTCTGGACAAAAAATGCCACAATCTATGAAGTGAACATCCGTCAATACACTCCCGAAGGAACTTTTAACGCATTTATAAAACACTTGCCCCGATTGAGGGATATGGGCATCGACATTCTCTGGATCATGCCCATTCACCCGATCGGCAAAGAAGGCAGAAAAGGAACATTGGGTAGTCCATATGCAGTAAAGGATTACTATGCTGTGAACCCTGAATTCGGGGATATGCAGTCATTTAAAAACCTGGTGGATTCTGTTCACAAAATGGGTATGCATATCATCATCGACTGGGTGGCCAATCATTCGGCCAAAGACAATGAATTATTGAATGAACACCATGAATGGTATATCAGAGACAGGAATCACCAATTCACTTCAACTCCCTGGCGTGATTACGATGACATTATTGATTTTGATTATTCAAAACCGCAACTGCGTACATACATGACCGATGCCATGAAATTCTGGCTCAAAGAAACCAATATCGATGGTTTCAGGTGTGATGTGGCTTCCTTTGTTCCGATTGATTTCTGGGAAACTACCAGGGCTGCATTGGATTCAATAAAACCAGTATTTATGCTGGCAGAAGCAGCCGATAGAGATTTACACCAACGGGCTTTTGACATGACGTATTCCTGGACATTGTGGGACGCATTGCACAATATCACAACGAAAAATGCGAGCATCGAATTACTTACCGGAGGCTATATTGCCGAACATGTAAGCATCTGGCCCAGGGATGGATACCGGATGAACTTTATAGATAACCACGATAAAAATGCCTGGGAAGGAACAGCTCAATCAAACTTCGGGAAAGGATTGCATGCTGCCATGGTACTTGCTGCAACTTTAGATGGAATGCCGATGGTATATAGCGGACAGGAAGCGGGTCTTAATAAAGCACTGCCCTTTTTTGAAAAGGATGTAATTGAATGGAAAGAAGATACTGCTGCTAAGATTTACAGCTTGCTGTTTAATTTAAAACATGAGAACAAGGCTTTGTGGAATGGAAATTGGGGAGGTGAAGTAGTGAGAATTAAAAATGACAAAATGAAACAAGTCATTTCTTTTGTCAGGGAGAAAAAAGGCGATAAAGTAATCTGCATCGTGAACCTGAGCGACCAACCTGCAAAAACCAATTTTGAATTTGTACGAGACAGGGGCAACTATACCGAATTATTCTCCGGCGATAAGATTACCCTCGAAGGAAAGGATTCATTCGACCTGAAGCCCTGGAGTTATATGGTATTATACGGTCAATATGATTAAACTTTATGACCTAAATTGCAACATGAAAATAAATAGCATTAGCAGTTTATGAAATTAAGTCCGGATGCATTAGCAACCTCACGGTATACCCTACTCGATAAACTCGATCACCATAATTTAATTCCATTTATTCAACGCTACCTCTATAAAATGACATTTTCTACACTACTTTACCTTTTTTTCAACCTTGCAGGAATCATTGGAACTTTAGTATATATAATTGTACTTATCAGGGATGGAAACATTTCTATTGGGAATTCATTAAGTCATTTATCTTACGGCATTGCCCTAACATTCTTACTAATCCCCTTGCATGAATTTATTCATGTACTTGCCTACAAGTCACAGGGAGCGGCCAACACTTCTTATGATGCCAATCTGAAAAAATTCTATTTTCTGGCCATTGCTGATAAATTCGTTGCCAGCAAAAAAGAATTCCGGATAGTTGCACTGGCTCCATTTGTTGTAATCAGCATTGGTTTATTTGTTTTATTACCCTTTGTAACGATCAACTGGCAAATCAGTTTGCTGGGAATATTCATAACACATACAGCCTGCTGTTCGGGCGATTTCGGAATGTTAGGATATTTTGACTACCATAAAGACAAAATCGTTCTTACCTATGATGATAAGGAAGAAAAAACCACCTATTTTTATGCGGTTCATCAAACCGAGTCAAACTGAATCAATCATATCGTCATGGTGAAAATATTGTTTTCTTTATTTGTACTAAGTCTATTGCTTACAAGTTGCAGCACAAGTAAAAACGTTGAGCAGATAGATTACCAGGCTGTAGCAAAGAGTTTTGTTCCAAAAGACCTGAATACAAACAATAAGGTTTTGCTGGTTAAACTCAGGGTTGTTGAAAAATGGGAAGTAAAAAAATTCAGGGATTTCTTTACAAAAAATTATAACGGAAGTTTTGTAATCGTACCTTCAAATGTTCCTGTTGACAGGTTTTACCCTGACCTCACTGTTTATAAATATGTACTCTCCCTGAACGGAGGATTGACCCAACTTGATTTCAATGGAATATCAAATGCCTCCAATTTCTTTAATAAAAACGACAGCTCTTTTATTCATAAGGGAAGTTCCGTTTATATTCTCGACAGAACATCAGACCATGAATTGTATGAAACCAATGTAATCAATATTATGAATAAGTCCACTTCCTATAATCCAGGTTCAAATAGGTTCATGACAGGTACCGGCTCCAGCGCTACCGCTTCCTTTACATATAGTGAGGTGTTCAGCTTCAAAAAATTAAAAGAATACATTCGCATACTTAATGGAGATTATTGAGAAAGCCTGATAGAAATCTATGCCCGTAATTTTCATTAAGCTTAAATTTAATTTCAGCAGAAACCCAAACCTTCCTGGCTAAATATATGAAACATATCAGGCAATTAGATGGGTTGAGGTTTATAGCAGTATCACTGGTTTTACTGGAACATTATGCCATCATACTCGGGCGACATATCTCGGCCGGTTATTATGGTGTAGACTTGTTTTTTGTAATCAGTGGATTTCTTATTACATCTATACTGGTAAAATCGGAAGAATCATTTTTAAATGCATATAAAAAATTCATTGGAAGACGTACGCTCAGAATATTTCCAATTTACTACCTGACCATCCTGGTTTTGTTGCTGATTGGCAATGAGTATGTAAGCAAATACCTTGTTTATTGTTTAACCTATACTTACAATTATGCCTGGGTTTATTTCAATATACCGATGAACTCAATTACTCATTTCTGGTCATTGTGTATTGAGGAACAGTTTTATTTATTCTGGCCTTTTATCATCCTTGGTTTGAGAAAACACCCGATGATTCTGAAATATGTAATACTTACAGTTATTATCATATGCAGCCTGCAGATTCTCTTTAACATAATCCCTTCTGTAACCCCATATAATTTTGTTGGCATTTTCCCTCAGGCCAACTCGCTGGGAATTGGTGCACTCGGAGCATTGCTTAACAGAAACAATAAATATACTGCAGACATCCTGGAAAATAAATGGATTGAAATTTTATCGGTAGTGCTGCTGCTTTATTTACTAAACTCTACTTACAACATAAAATATATTATTTGTCCTTTCATCTCTTTATACTTTGTTCTAAAAACAGCACACAAAGGATTTGGCTTTACTGCCGTCAATAATTTTTTGCAGCACAGAGCCATCGTTTACATTGGTTCTATTTCATATGGGATTTACCTTTTTCATTTACCCATCGGATTCTATTTAACACAAAATATTTTCGAACCATATATCTGGAACAGGATAAACTGGAACTCTTTAGGCGACTTTAAAACACTACAACGTTATTCCTGGGTAATCAAATTGCCCGTATATAGTCTGATAACGATCGGAATTGCTCATTTGTCTTATCACTACATCGAAAAACCTATTCTTTCTTTAAAAGACAAATGGTTTAAATACAGTTGAAACTCTATAATCAAAAACTGAAATAATCTGAAGTTTTATATTAATTCAGATTAATCTTTAACTTACAATCCTCTTTAATCATAGTTGTATGGCTAAAAAACAAATGCAATCAATTAACAGCAAAGAACAGGAAGCAATTTTAATGGTGCTGAAAACCCGTTTTGAGAAAAATCCGAAACGCCATAAAAACCTGGAGTGGAAAAACATTGAAGCCAGATTGAAAGGCAATACAGATAAACTCTGGTCATTGGCCGAAATGGAAAGAACCGGGGGTGAACCCGATGTGGTTGGATTCGACAAAAAATCGGGTGAATATATTTTTTATGACTGTGCAGCCGAAAGTCCGGCCGGCAGGAGAAGTCTTTGCTTCGACCGGGAAGCACTGGATTCAAGAAAAGAAAACAAACCATCGGGAAATGCGATGGAAATGGCTAAAGAAATAGGAATTGAAATTTTGTCGGAAGATCAATACCGGGAATTACAAACACTCGGGAAATTCGATCTCAAAACCTCCAGCTGGATTCAAACACCTGAACCCATCAGAAAACTGGGGGGCTCTTTGTTTGCCGACAGACGCTACGATACAGTATTTGTTTATCACAACGGCGCTTCTTCCTATTATGCTGCCAGAGGTTTCAGAGGCGTATTGCGGGTTTAAACACAACTTGTGTTGCAACCAGATTAATGCGCAAATTCCAATTAACTTTGCGTTTGATTACATCTACACATTACTGTTATGGATTTATATGATACCAGGATCATTAACGACAGACCAAAACTCAAAAAAATTAAAATCATCCACACACTGATCTGGATTTTTTTCAACGTCGTAATATCCTATATGCTCTATGCAGTTATTTCCAACAAACTCGATATCTGGTTGTGGATCTGTTATTTCATTATTTTAATGGAAATAATTACACTCTCTTATTTCAGATTTTCCTGTCCGCTCACACTTATCGCCCGAAAATACTCAAACTCCAAAAAAGCCAATTTCGATATCTACCTTCCCAACTGGCTGGCAAAATATAACAGATTAATATACGGCTGTGTTATACTGGCAGTAATGATTATGACCATTATCAGGTTAATAAATAAATGACAGTTTACTTTCTGAGTTTGCTAAACAAAATAATATTATTCACCAGATGAATTCAATAATTACATTTGTATTTTGACATCAGGTTGAAAATTGTTAAACTGAATTCCTGCCTGATCTTCACATTTTATAATTATATACAATGCTTCTGCTTAAAAACTCACTGATCGTTTTGTGCCTGCTATCTGGCACATTGTTAAATGCCCAGAATGTAATTACCGACAGTTCAACAACAATCATTGGATATTGGGACAAAGGAGATGTATTTAATTTCAACTTATCCCAGAAAAAAGAGAGCCTTAAAAACAACAAGATTGTATCTACTGAAAGATCAGGCTCGAAAGTCAGATTAACAGTGGCTGAGGCAGGAACAGATTTCTATATACTTAACTGGCAATATATCTCTATCGTTCCAGACGAAACGCAGGCAATAGACTCCTTCATGCTAACATTACTAAAAACTACTGAAAGTATCGATTTCAAATATAAAACTTCAGAACTGGGTGAGTTCATAGAATTAATCAATTGGGAAGAAGTAAGAAACGCTGGATTAAAAATTCTGGATGACTTAACAGAAGAAGAAAAAAAAGATAAAAATTTTCTAAGCATATTAGCAGAAATAAAAAAAGTATTTTCAACAAAAGAAAGCATTGAGCAACTGATAGCACGGGATGTACAATTACTGCACAATGTATTTGGCGGCGAATATATTTTAAATAAAAAAATAATTGCGCCAGCTGAACTCCCAAACTTCCTCGGCGGAAATCCATTTCCGGCAGTTTTAACTTTAGAGATGACAAAACTCAATCCGGTAAATAAATCCTGCCATATAAATTTTAACCAGGTTTTGAATGAAGAAAAAGTAACGGAAGAATTAAATGCCTGGGCTGAAAAAGCTGGAAAGCCAAAAGACAGCAAAATACCAACCATCAAAATATCCGACGATTATAATTTTGAAGTAGACCTGAAAAAAGGCATGATAAAGAAAGCCAGTTCAAAACGTATTGTTATTATTGATGACAGAAGCAACATAGAAGAACATGAGTTAACCCTGATTGATTGATAAAGCCATCTTTATACAGCATACTATGTTGCCTCAGTAGAAAACGAATATTTCCAATTCATGAAATCCAGAATAAATACCACGTTCAATAATAAATTTACATTCACCGAATATGCAAAAGATCATCAGAACTACCGCTGCTAACGAAGATTTCAGAAAACTGGTCGCTCAACTAGATCATTACCTTGCCGTGATTGATGGCAATGAACATGATTTTTATCACCAATTCAATAAAATCGAAAACCTCAACCAGGTTATAGTAATTTATGAGGATGACATCGCTATTGCCTGCGGGGCAATTAAAGAGCTTGACACAGAGAGCATGGAAGTTAAAAGAATGTTCACTGATCCGGCTCACCGCGGAAAAGGTTTGGCACGCCAGGTACTATCTGAACTGGAAAAATGGGCTGCTGAACTTGGCTACCGTAAATGCTTACTCGAAACTGGAAAAAGAATGGAAGATGCTATTGCGCTCTACACCCGAAACAAATACCAGGTGATCCCGAATTACGGACAATATATCGGAGTAGACAACAGCGTTTGTTTTCAGAAAGTTCTATAAGTTCCTATAATAAAGGGATGGGAATTCAGTATTGACCTGGAATCAACAATAGATTTTCAATATAGCTGTTTAGCGGAGTATCTTCAATTTAACTAATTATTCAATACAATAACCTCATAATATGCAAAAAATAGGCCTGGTATTTACAATTCTTTTGATACAGTTAGCCATCAAAGCTCAGACAATTTCCTATGAAATACCGGAAGGTTATGAGAAGAACATCTCAGCTGAAGATTATAAAACATTAGTAGATCTCTCCATTCCGATCATCAAAGCAAGGTATAAAGTAGATAATGTTAAAAATGGAACAGTTTACTTATTAAAGGATCAGGATTTTCAGGCTTTGAATCTTCACAATATCATCACAAAGTGCATTTCACTGAGTGAAAAAACACAATGGAAGTCTGCAATTGAAGATCATTTCAGAAAACTTTTTGCTTCCGTTGATGAGCAACGTAAAATCGATCCGGAAAAATTTGAAACAATACAGAATAATTTAAGCCTGCGTATTTACCCCGAAGCATTTATTATACAACGGGGTGGACATTCCAACTTTATATCAAAAAAAGATCTGGAGGGCACTTATACCCTATTAATGCTTGATTTGCCTGATGCATTCACTCCTGTAAACAAAAAAATGTTTGAATTATGGAAAAAAGATACTGCTGAAATATTTAGGATTGCTCAAACCAATATTAATAAGCAATCGGTGGAAAAAGTAACAAAAAAATTCGACTTTGATAGCACCACTATTGAAATCAGTTTTTTGGGTAATGAAGATTATGCCGCCAGTTATGCCCTTGATTTAATGCACAACTCTCCGGAGTTGGTTGGAGATCTGGGTTCTGTAGTGGCTATACCGAATAAAGGAATAGCCGATATTTGTAAAATCACAAAATCAAACCCACTGGGCTTTGTGAAATTCATTCAAATGATCAAACCCTTAATTGACAAGTCCTTTGCAGAACATGACCAACCCGTATCTGATCAGTTTTACTGGTATTACAAAGGAAGATTCACCCGGATAATTGTTAAACTTGATGAGAAGGAAAACATAAATGTATTTAGTCCGGATGAATTGTCTTTATTATTAGTCGACTTAAAATAATTAAGCTTTTTAAATATTAAACATGAAAAAAATCCTGCTGGTTTACCTTCTGTTTCTTTCCTACTCAAATGCATTCACTCAATCCACTACAAAATTCAACATTATAGGCTCCTGGAAGGGAATTGATCAAACTAACCAGATCGGTTACATGAAGTTTATAGACAGCAGTCATGTAATCATCAATATCCCCGGAATGGAGGAACTAAAATCAACTTATACATTAGATCTGAATAAAGAACCTGCTTTAATAGATATCTTTATCAACATCGATAATTTTTCAAAAAAACTTCCAGGATTTTTAATGATTGTTGACGCTAATACTTTTAAATGGCAGACATTCTTTAATTCTGAAAGGCCGGAGGTTCCTGTAGAAGAAAATGCAGACAATACAGTAGCCTTTCGTCGTGTAAATGAATAAAGTTGGAAATATTCATATAAAGTTTACCCTTATATTCATTCTTCAATTCAACCTGAATGCCTGGAAAGTTTTTAAAGCTCTATTTAAATTCATACTTCATACTGTTATCATTTATGATACTTATGAATTGCTCATGCAATACTAAAACTCATAATCAGCCGGATCTGTTCATTCAAACACAAAATGAATTAACTGCCAAACTCAATGAAATAAGCAAAATCTGCAGCTTTAATGGATTTGGTGTTGCATTGGTAAATGATAAACAGATTTTATATCAGAATGGATTTGGTATTGCCAATGTTGAAACAGGCGAAAAATACACGAGTAATTCCATTCAGAATATTGCATCTGTATCCAAAACATTTGTTGGCATTGCGATACTGAAAGCACAGGAACTGGGCAAACTGAATCTGGATGATCCGATTGATCAATACCTGCCATTCAAAGTTGTAAATCCGAAATTTCCAACAGATAGAATCACGATCCGGCAACTTGTAACCCATACTTCATCGATACTCGACAATGAAGAATACCTGCACAGGGCCTGGATTCTGAACGATACCATAAATTTAGCTTACAACCTTAAACTAGATATCGGGGAATGCAGGTTCAGTGCGCCTTCTACGGCTGTATCTATGGAAACTTTTTTAGAACGTGTGTTAACAGTCAATGGTGAATGGTTTAAAGCCAATGCCTTTTCAGCTCATCAACCTGGAAAAATATTCAGCTATTCAAACATGGGTACTACACTGGCAGCTTTGGTGCTGGAGAAAGCAACCGGTATTAAGTTCGATGCATTCACAGAGAAATATATCCTCGGACCATTGAAAATGGATGATACCGGCTGGGGATTAAATGCCATCGACATGAAAAAACATTCAAGACTATACATCAACAAAACTACTCCCTACCCTTTTTATTATGGCATCACTTATCCCGATGGAAGCATCATTACTTCAAGCAACGATATGAGTAAATACATTGCCGAACTGATGAAAGGATATTTCGGAAATGGCACCCTGCTTAACCAAAACAGCTATAAAGAATATTTTACACCGCAACTCAAAGCAGAAAATTTTATTGACAGAAGTACAAGCGAATACAGTGATGAATACAATATGGGCATCCTGATGGGCTTCGGTTCTACCGGCAACTTCGGGCATACCGGTGGCGATCCCGGAATGTTCTCAGTAATCTGGTTCGATAAAAACACCCGAATCGGGCGCTATTTCATCATCAATACCGATTGGGATGATAAAGAGTCAGGTAAAAACCAGAAAGCCATCTATGATTTACTGGATGAATATTCCAGCAAACTCGACAAATTAAGTAAGTCTGAAAACAAATAATTTTCGAAGATGCATTTACGTTAGTAAAACCGGGATAAGTCATTCGAAGTTAAAACAACCTATACGCAACACCAGGAATGGATCTGATCTCATTGTCTGGCCCTTTTACTTTCACATCATCAAATACAACCATAGAGCCGGGAATACAACGGCTCATCAGTGCAGAAAGCGGTTTCAGACTGCTGCTATTGATTACTCCCTTCTCAACTCCTCTGAAATTGGCACCGGAAAAATAAACAGTAGCACTTACTACAGAAAACTTTACATCAAATTCAAAATCTTTTAGTTCTACACGGCAATATTCCTGGTTTTTAAATATGGTTGCCGACATCCGTCCAAATGAATCATCGGGCTGACCATTTAATAAAACTGTTTTACTAGAAGCTGTTTCAGAAGACACAACCATTCCTGACTTAACATTGCTTTCTAATGCAGGAATGCTTAAGAGTGAGAGAAAGATAAGGGCTTTCATATCTGATGTTTTAATGGTGGAGAAAGTTCCTCTAATCTAATATTTAAAAAGTGAAGGAATTGTTAGAATCGGTATTAGATAAAAAAACATTGCTCCATTATAAATGAATCATGGTACAATTGAATTAAAATCTCCCAAAATTTAAAAAATTATAGAGTACATTTATTCTATAATGTTTATGAGCACTTACCGTATGAATAAATTACTACTGCTGATATTATGTCTTTCGCTTTTTTCCTGTAAAAAAGACGCCCTTGTTGAAAGACATTGCTGGCAGATTATAGATGCAGTAGGTAATGACCTGAACCAGGTTTGCAATAAAACTGAAGCTGAACTGCTGGATTGCGCAGCCAATGGAACCTGCGGAACTTACAACGGCGGAACCGGATTAACCGCTTGCAATTACTATATTGCTGATGAGGAACGCTTCTGCTGGCAAATCAATGGAAATTATTTTGATAGTTTAACTACTTCTCAAGCCAATCTGTATGCACGTTGCTTTTACACTGGCGCTACAGCAGTAAAAATCAATTGCAGTTCCTGTGCATGGTGGTTTCACCGTGAAAAAAGAACATTTAAACCAACCAGTACATTTACATTTTCAGTCGTAACCCGTGAAAAATTTTGCGGCGATACTACAGCTACTTTATTCCAGGGAAAGGAGATCATAAGGAAGGATGATGCAGATTCGCTAATTGTCATTCAGTTCAGTACAAATGGAATCAACTGGTAAAATGCATTTTTAATATTAAAAACTGAATGAAAAGTATTAAAAACATAATTCTATTTAATTGCTTTATACTTATCACTTTACCTGCAATCTCTCAGACCAATCAGGATACTTCAATCATTAAGTTTTTCAGTCAGACTATAATTGATACCGTTGATGAAACCAACAATAAACTGAAATATTATTTTGTTTTTAAAAATGTAAGCAACGAATTTTTAATAATCGAAAACGCACAGGGATCCGACCCTGACTTTCCTTTTTATTATCCTCAAATGCCCATAAAACCCGGAGGCATTGATTCGATCGGCGTAGTGCTGGTGCCTCAACAATTGAAAATTCCTGATTTAACAAGACACTATGTTGTTCACTATAACAAGAACCAGAAAATTAATCTTTGTCTGAGAAGAAGAATTCTCAGGTAAAACGAAGCCTTATTGGTTCAATTGAATGCCTGCTTTGTTTCACGGCATTTGATCAACTCAGCCCTAAGCATTACCTTTATTCGGATTAAATGCTACTACATGTCGGGCCATTTTAAGAAAACCATTTCCGGAATCATTGATGCATGCTTAGCCATCGCAATCTTCCTGATCATAACTGAATTATTACCTGCGAAATTGGTTTCAAAACTGGATGGGGCTTATAAACCAGCCCTGTTGATTTATTTATTGCTGGCGATTTACCGGCTGATTACATTACTCCTGTTAAAATCAACTGTGGGAATGCATATTGCCGGAATTGAACTGCTGAATGCAGAAGAAAAGCCGCTATCTGTAAAGGAAAATTTCTGTGCCGCTTTTTTTATCCTGATCAATGGAGTGGATTATTACGAAACTAAACCCAGCGCATAAACGCAATAAATTTATCAATTTATTATCAATTGAACCGATCATTACTATATAACAACCAGGGACGTGGAGGAACAATCGTATACAAAGATGATAAATCTTCCATTTCTTTTGATTTCGAATTCGGCGGCGGCGATTGCATAGCGATTATCTTCATTCCATCAGAAAAGTACTGGGAAGCACAAATAAGCAGAAGCATTGCTGAAAGAAAAGATATACTTGAATTTGTAGCCATCCAGTCAGCAAAAGACCAGACATTCAACGGCACTTATAAAATACTGGACAGCTTTATTGAATTGTATAAAAGCTAAATAAGCATCCCGGCAATAAAATCAAAATATGACAACTAAACTCCTTTCTATCCGGCCTTTCATCGGTGCTGCCGATTTTGAAATTTCCCGGAATTTCTATACAGACCTGGGTTTTAATGAAACCATCATCTCGCCTGATTTTTCAGTTTTTGAATATGAACAAATTGCTTTTTATCTGCAGAAAGCCTATGTAAAAGACTGGATCGACAATACCATGATTTTTCTTGAAGTAAATGATGTTAAACAATTCTGGGATCAGTTACTAAAACTGGATCTAACCGCCAGATACAATAACGTAAGACTGATTCCCATAAAAGAACATCATTGGGGAAGCGAATGCTTTATTCATGATCCTTCCGGCATCCTATGGCATGTAGGAGAATTTAATCGCTGAAACAAAAGCAGCATTTATTACCAATCTTCAGATTAACTTTAAAAATGTTTACATGAAAAAAATATTTACATTTTCAGCATTACTTTTTATTCAACTGAACATTTCTGCTCAAAACAATGATTCAGCGATTGCACAGATCAGAGAAACCATTATGAATTATATAGATGGCACGGCTAACGGAGAACCGGAAAAACTCAGAAAAGCATTTCATCCCGATTTTAATTTATACACTGTTTCCGATAAAGACAGTTTAATGATTCGTTCTGGCGAAAAGTATATTTCTAACATAAAGCCCGGCGAAAAATCAAACAGAATCGGAAGGATCATTTCCATTGATGTAGAAAACAATGCCGCTATGGCCAAAGCCGAAATTGTTGTTCCCAACTGGCGTATTTTTACAGATTACTTTCTCTTACTGAAATATGAAGGTGCCTGGAAAATTGTTCATAAATCATATACCTGGAAAGCGTATCCGAAAAACTAACATCAACTATGTCTTATTCAAGTACTGCAAATAATAAGCAAAAACCTTTTATAGTAAAAGAATCAGTTGGTGTGAACTTTGCAGCCGGACTGGTTTTTGTGGCTATGACAGTTACGGCCTTTTTATACAATGACCTGAAAGGATTTGAATACCTGAGTTTACTGATTACACTCATTCCGGGCATTTATTTCTTTGTAAAAACTTTCAACAAAACCATAATTCTTGAAATAAATCAGGAAGGAATTTATTTTCATGGCAAACTGCTTACCAACTGGGCCAATTTTATCTCAGCTAATTACGATCAGAAAGATGTATTGCTTTCACTACAGGATAATTTTTATTTGCAGGTTGATTATATTAAACCCGGAACAGGCATGCAGTACACTTCAAAAATCAACCTTCCTAATACATTGAATAAAGCGGAAGAGGATATCATTGCAGCCATCAAAGCTTTTTGTCCGGGTGCTGCTAAATAAAGCACAGCAGTGCCTAATCTATCATTTTTCAGTATTGAATTGTATATTCCGATATTTTCAGATACCTTCATACAAACACAACTTTTAAAATGAAAATAAAATACATGATAGCAACAGCATTGATTTTTTCACTTGCTTCCTGCAATGAGTCTAAAGAAGAAATGATCCTGGGTACCTGGTCGCCACAAGGCCCCTACATTGAAAAAGGCCAGAAAATTGAATTTCTCAAAAACAATATTGCTGTATCTAAAAGACTTGACCGAAAACCAGAAGCGGGAGACTCTATAAAATACAAAATCAGTGAAGATGGTAAAAAACTTACCACAACCGAAATGGATGGTCGTGTAGATGAACTGGAAATTTTAACCCTTACCAAAACAGATATGGCTTTGTTGGTCAAAGGATCCAATGATACTTTCCGTTTGAAAAAAGATTAAATAAAAGATAAGTCCGCTTTATCGTTTGTGCTTATCAGCAACTATATCAACAAACAAAGCGGCGGTGTTTTCACATCCCGCTTTTAATCCGCTTATTTCAACCATGATGCTGGCCGACTGACCTTTCATTCCCCGGGTATCAATATAAATTTTATCTGTACCCTGCCCTTTTAGAATTTCACCATTACTTAAAGACCAGTTATAAGTAAGCTCATATTTTTCATACCGCTTACCCAAAGGAACCACAGAAACTGCTAGTTCTTTTCCTTCAGCTATTTTATTGTCTTTAGGGCCTTTTAAACTTAAAACCGGACAAGGGATGGTATCAGAAGACTGACCTTTAACAATACCAATAGCCATAAATAAAAGCACAGATATACAAATGAAAAAAGGTTTCATAAAATAAATTTTAAAGAATAAAACTACATAAATAACTGGTTGTTGCATCCGTACCAGTGGGTAATCTTTCAGTTGCAATTAAAAGGCAGCTCAATTAAATAGATTACATTCAGCTTACATTTTTAAGTAACTTCATCCCATACCTGTTAAAAGGAAAAAGAGGATCAGTATAATATTGCCTTTGTAAAATCAATTAAAAATTTAAATGTCGAAAAAAACGGCAATACTTTTTGGGTTCATATTGTTGAAATTTATTTTACAATATGTGCTGATCATTCCTGTGTATGATTTACAAAGAGATGAATATTTACACCTCAACCAGGCGCAACATCCTGCGTGGGGCTATTTATCTGTTCCTCCGTTTACCTCCTGGATATCATATTTAATTTATCTGCTCGGCAATACAGTTTTCTGGGTGAAATTTTTCCCGGCTTTATTCGGAGCCCTGACCCTGGTTGTTGTGTGGAAAACCATTGAAACACTGAATGGCAATTTGTTTGCACTGATTCTTGGATCAACCTGCGTGCTGGTTTCAGCATTATTACGTTTAAATACTTTGTTTCAACCCAATTCTTTTGATGTTTTCAGCTGGACCTGTTTTTATTTTCTGCTTATAAAATATTTAAGCACAAAAAATAATAAATGGCTGTATTGGGCTGCAATATGTTTTGCTTTCGGTTTCCTGAACAAATACAATATTTTGTTTCTGCTGATTGGAATTATTCCGGCTATCTTACTTTCAGCAGAAAGAAAAATATTCTTAAAGAAAGAACTCTACCTTGCTACTTGTCTTGCTTTGTTAATGGTATTACCTAACCTGCTCTGGCAATACAGGAATAATTTTCCAGTGATCCATCACCTGAATGAACTTGCGCAAACACAATTGGTGCATGTTAACAGGTTTGATTTCTTGAAAGCACAACTGCTATTCTTCATGGGCGCTCTTGTTGTAATCATCATGTCCTGGTATGCCCTTTTGTTTTATAAACCATTTAAACCTTTCAGGCTGCTCATTTATTCATTGATTTTTACACTGGCAGCTTTCATGTATTTTAAAGCCAAGGATTATTATGCTATCGGATTATACCCCATATACATTGCGCTGGGCGCAGTTTTCCTTGGTCATATTTCTGAACATGGATGGAAGAAATACCTGCGTCCCATACTGATTGCAATTCCTTTAGTCCTTTTCATTCCATTCTTTAAAATCGGATTCCCCAATAAAACACCAGAGCAGATTCTGCAACAACAGGCGCTCTATAAAAAATATGGTTTACTACGTTGGGAAGACGGGAAAGACCATATGATTCCCCAGGATTTTGCTGATATGCTTGGCTGGAAAGAACTGGCAGAAAAAACCGACAGTATTTTTCTATTGCTTCCCAACCCGGAACAAACACTGATACTCTGTGATAATTACGGACAAGCAGGCGCAATCAACTATTATACAAAAAACAAAAATCTGATTGCCGAATCATTCAATGCAGATTACATCAGCTGGCTCAGGCTAAACAGGAATATAAAAGATGTAATACTTGTGAAAGAAAAAGATGATGAAGATAAAAACAGAAACATTGAAAAACCATTGTTCGATAGTGTATACCTTGCCGTTACAAGGGTGAATTTCTTTGCCCGGGAAGACAGTATTTTAATCTATGTATTAAGAAATGCGAAAACAGATGTCAGCAAACGTTTGAAAGATGAAGCACAGGAAAAAATGAGTAAACTCAGGTAAAATGAAAAAGAAATTATTATTACTGTTGCTTACATGCTTTGCCTGCTTTCTTCTCAGCAATGCACAGGAACCAAAACCCAATACGCCAATTACAGATACAGGTTCATTTAAACTTCATAAACTCAGAAAACAATTCTGGGACAGTTTACCAAAACCAATCGGTTGGACGAATGACCTGGAAAACATATTCAGTTCCGAAGAAGAATCAATACTCGATAGCATCATTACAGCTTTTGAAAAAGAAACGGATATTGAAATTTCAATAGTTACACTTGACTCCACGCTTACGAGTGCTGAACTTTTTAATGACCTTGCATTGCATATTGCCCGAACCTGGGGCATCGGGAAAAAAGACAAAGACAATGGAATACTTATTTGCATTTCCACCGGTCACCGTCGCATCAGGATTTCGAATGGTTATGGAATAGAAAAGATTCTTTCTGATGAAGAAACTAACACGCTGCTGAACCGGTATTTTTTGCCAAAATTTAAAAAAGCTCAATTTTATACGGGCACATACAATGGATTGATTGCTTTGATTGATAAACTCAGGCCGAAATCCGGTTCTATTCATTAAGCAATCCCTGTTATTTAATTCTATACAAAAATGAAATCTGCATTTTTTCTTTGTTTGCTTTTTTGTTGCACTGATTTAAAAGCACAGTTCACAACAAATCTGAATAACACTTACTCCGTTAATGTAAAAGACAGTTTTGAAATTTATACCAGTCTACCGCCAGGTTATAATCCAGCTCAGACTTACAAAGTCGTATATTATTGCGATGCCAATCTGAAATCGGGCAATTTATTGAGAGAAAAATTGAATACTGCTACTTATAATGCTACTTTAAATGATTGCATTTTTATTGGCATCGGTCATATAGGCAATTTCCATGTTTTAAGAAGAAGAGATTTTATTTTACCATTTATAAAAGAGAATGATACGATTCCCAGGAATGAAACTTACGGACAAGTAGAAAGATTTTATGCTTTTCTGAAAAACGAGTTAATCCCTTCCATCAATACCCGTTATAGAACTTACTCCGACAGCAATAGTATCATCGGGCATTCCCTGGGCGGGCTATTTGCATTTTACAGCCTGTTTAAATCAGATGAACTCTTCAACAAATATTTTGCGTTGAGTCCAGCTTTATGGATAGATGATTATGCAGTTTACCGGTTTAATAAAATCAAAGAAGGATTTCCTGGCAGAAAGCAACTTTATTTTACCGCCGGATCTAAAGAATGGTTGAACAGGATATTAAAAGGCAGCAATCGGGCTAAGAAGTTTTTAGACGAGAAGAAATATTCAAACCTGATATATACTTATGAAATTCACAGGAAGCATTCACACAACTCCGCAGTCGGGCCTGCATTAGACAGAATATTAAGGGAAATGCTTTAATTGAAAAATCATTTAAATTAAACTATCTTCAAAAAAACAAAAACAGGATATGGAAAGAAAAGACTTCCTTTTAAAATCAGCACTCCTGGGAAGCATGGGCTTGTTTGTTAATAGCTTATCCGGTACTTCATCAGCTCCGGAAAACAACAATACCATCGAACCTGTACTGCTGGAACCATTGCCACCACTGGAACACAATGGAGGATTGAACATCCGCACAAGGATCAGGTCGGCCATGACCAATGCTGTATATTCAAATGTAGAATGTGCCGTAGCACCTAAAACAATGGGGCCACCACCGCATTATCATAAAGAATTAGACGAACTGATGTATGTTACCGAAGGAACTGCCAGTGTGTTGATAGCCGACACCGTTGTTGAAGTAAAAGCCGGTGGCTGGCATTTGAGGCCCCGGAATATTCTGCATACTTTCTGGAATGCAACAGATCAGCCACTCCGATTTATTGACATGTACTTCAACCAGCCTTTTGAAGAATACCTGGAAAGAATATTTTTTGAACTGACGGAGAAAAACGGTTTCAAAGAAGGTTCACCTGAAAAGCTTAAAGAACTGGATCTGCTGAATAAAAAATTCGGGGTGGTGTTTCCTGAAAATGCATTCAGTGAATATGATAAGATCAAACTGAAATACAAATTAAAATAAACAATGAAATACTTTGTGTTATTATGGGTGCTTTGTGCTGTTGCCTGCAAAAAAAGCAGTACAGAAGTTAATCAGGATCCACCGGAGCTGGAAATCAAAGGCACTGACCTCTCTTTTCTTCCCCTGGTAAGGCAATCGGGCATCACGCTTTACAACAGCTATAACCAGGCTGAAGACATGCTAACTACTTTGAAGAATGCTGGTGTCAATACCATTCGTTTAAGACTCTGGAAAAATCCAACAGATCCTGTTTCTTCCTTTGCATCTGTAAAAAACATTGCGCAGGAATGCCATTCAATAGGAATGAAGGTTTTATTATCTGTTCACTATTCCGATACCTGGGCCGATCCGGGCAATCAAACCAAACCTGCTCAATGGCAAAGCAGCACATTAAATCAACTTAAAGACAGCATCCGCGTTTACACACAACTGGTAGTAGATGAAATACAACCGGAGTACATTCAGATTGGCAATGAAATCAACAATGGAATATTGTGGCCTGATGGCAGTTATAATAATTTTGCAAATTTTAAAAGCCTTTTACAGGCAGCCATTGCAGGAGCCAGAAATGCTGTACCAGAAACTAAAATCATATTACATTATGCCGGATTTACAGATGCCAGTGCTTTTTTCAGCAGCTTTACTGATCTCGATTATGATATCATCGGGCTCAGTTATTATCCCATCTGGCACGGCAAAGACCTGAATGCGCTGGCTTCAGCACTTGAAAGTCTGAATTCGACCTATAACAGGAAAATATTTATTGCAGAAACCGCATATCCGTTTACGTTAGGCTTTAATGATTATACCAATAATATCATCGGCTTGCAAAGTCAGTTATTACCAGCTTATGCTCCTACCCCCGATGGACAGAAACAATTCCTATTAAAACTGAAAGATATCTGCACGAATGCATCCGGATGCCTGGGCTTCTGTTACTGGGGAACTGAATGGGTAAGTTTTGCCGGAAGTACTTCAACCAACGGATCTCCCTGGGAAAACCAGGCCTTCTGGGATTTCAGCAACAAAACTCTTCCGGTGCTGGATGTATATTGATACTTAAAACTAATTTATAGTTGAATGAGGCATGGATTCCTGAAAACGCTGTTACCCGTTATTATCTTGTTGGCGAATATTGATGTTCAGGGTCAATCTACAATGTTAATCGCTTCCAAAAACAACAACCAACCACTTCCCTATGCCTCTGTTGTGAACCTTACAAAGCAGCGCTTGTTTTTTAGTAATGAAAATGGAAAACTTGAACATGACTTTGAAAGTGGTGATTCTATCATTATTTCGCATGTTGGTTATATAGATTTCAAAAGCAGATATATAGAAAATAAATCATCAACCATATACCTTGCATTAAATACACAACTACTCAGTGAAGTAAAGTTGAGGCCATGCACAAAAGAAAAAGTGAGTGAATATTCAAATCTAGAAGGAGATTCTTCCGGAAGATTATTCGGGGGATTACATTGTGGCGAAAATCCATTAAACTCCAAAGTAGCCATATTGCTGGAACCAGCCGAATCCAACAGCTATTTAGAGAGCATTTCTATTTGGCTTGAAAAATTTTATTCAGCACCCCGTAAATCAATACAAGCTCCTATAAAATTTTCTTTTTATGAAAAATCAGACAGTACGGGCTTACCAGGCGAAATATTAAGCGAACGGACACTGCTTTACCATCCTAAAAAACCAGGAAAACAAACGATCAACACTGATAGCCTTCATATTAAAATCCCTGCAAACGGATTGTACCTTTCGATCGAATTCCCTTTAGACGAAAAGTATGCCTACCCTGTAAAACTTATTTATATTGAAACAGGAAAAACAAACACCACAAAATTCTATGGACCCCGGCTTGCCGGAATTTATTCAGCTAAAAATGTACTCGCTTTTTACAACTACCTGCAACGTAACTGGCATTTTGCCATCAACAGATCCAAAGAAGATATGTACAAAACCCACGGCACCATTAAATTTTCTTACACCGTGAAATCCTGTGTTGAATAATCATTCCCTACTTCAATTAAATAAATAAAAAAATATTCTAACTTTCATAATATAACCCATATTTACATCTCTGTTAATCTATCATGAAAGTCATAGCCGGATTATTACTACTACTCGATGCTTATATTGGTATCCGTTTCCTGCTAAACATGATCGGCGTTTTACAAACAAGTAAATATTCAAAAAACGCAACAGCTGTTTATGCAATCCTTTTCACCGTACTGGCCATAGCCGGCATCTATTTTCTTTTCATCAAACCAAATAAACAATGGGCATTGTGGATCAGTATTGCTCCTTGGGCATTGATGCTATTGATACTTTTCATTACAATGATCACGAGTGATTATAAATAATTGCACCGATGACACAAGCTACAACTATATATAGAAAAGAACTTGTCCAGGTTATTGAATTTTGAATACAACATCACGCCATAGCGCTACCGCACTGTTGCCGGCTTATGGAAGCTTGCTTTTTATTATACTCTACATTACAGCAGCTTTTCTTTATCCCGGCGGTTCGCAAGCCGATAAGCAGGCCCAGGGTTTCAGTTGGCTGAACAATTACTGGTGCAATCTTCTTAACGAAAAAGCAATTAATGGAACCGTCAACCCAGCAAGACCTTTTGCATTAACAGGGATGTTGGTTTTATGCACAACGCTTTCTTTGTTCTGGTTTAATTTTCCAAGATTTGCCCAATTTAAAAATCCGGCTAAAACTATTTATCAACTATCCGGACTCTTATCAATGTTTTCGGCTATGATGCTTTTCAGCCCATTTCATGACCTGGCTACAAATGTGGCTGGGGCTTTTGGCGTTATAGCACTTGTAGGAACCTTTGCCGGTTTACGCAGGTTTCAATGGAATAAACTTTTTGTATTTGGCATATTCAACCTGCTATTGGTAGTGCTGAACAATTATCTCTATTATCATTCTGACCTGATTTACCTCTTACCCGTAGTACAGAAAATCAGCTTTGCCAGTTTTCTATGCTGGATATGCTGCATATCAGTGATGCTTTTCCGAACGAATGTTAGTTAATCCTGTTTTCCTGTAAGGCAGATCCTCATTCTCATCTCAAAAATAATTTTAAGATTATCTGTAACTTCAGTCAGAAAAACAAGCATTTTTTCAATTATATCATTCTATGGAGCCCACTGCCGATGAATCAAAAAAAGCTGCTGAAATATTCAATAAATATGCAGCAGAATATGAGCAGAGATTCATGGATGTGAGCAGTTACAAACATTCATTGAACCTGTTTTGTAAAAATATTCAGCAGCAAAATCCAACGATCTTCGATATTGCCTGTGGACCGGGCAACTATGCAAAATATTGTTTAACTGAAATCCCCGGCGCCAATATATTCGGAATTGACCTGGCACCCGAAATGATCAGCCTTGCCCGGAAAAACAATCCAGGCAATCGTTTTGAGGTAATAGATTGCCGGACAATCGACAGCCTTCCATCAAAATTCGATGCAGTGCTCTGTGCCTTTGTAACTCCTTATCTCAATCTGGAGGAAGTAAAAAAACTCATTAAAAACATAGCAGAAAAATTAAACCAAAACGGTCCTCTTTATATAAGTACGATTGAAAATGATTATTCAAAATCCGGCTTGCAAACGAACAGTAAAGGAGATCATGTTTACCAGTACTTCTATGATGAACCCTTGCTGAGAACTGAATTGCAAACAAACGGATTCAGCATCATTGATGTTTCAAGAATCAAAACAGTAATGAGCGATGGAACGGAAGTTACTGATATCATAATAGTTGCCTGTAAGTAAAACAATCTTTTGTATTATCAGTTCAATTAATCAAACTGAAACACAATCATGAAAATAACAGAACAATTGGCCAGTCATTTCCGGCAGTTATATTTTGGCGGAAACTGGACCTCCGTCAATCTTAAAAATACAATGAGTGATATTGATTATAAAATGGCCATTACAAAAATCGACGGTTGTAATACCATTGCTGCTTTGTTCTATCACATTAATTACTACATTTCAGAAGTATTGAAAGTATTTAAAGGTGCACCCTTAACAGCGCATGACAAATACAGTTACCTGGTTCCTGCAATTGAAAATGATGAAGATTGGACAAATTTGCTTGAAAAGGCCTGGACGAACGCTGAGGAATTTGCTACCTGTATTGAAAGTTTACCCGAAACCAAATTAGGCGAAGCTTTCACAGATGAAAAATATGGCAACCATTATAGAAATATTGCGGGCATTATTGAGCATACACATTACCATATGGGGCAGATTGTAATTTTAAAAAAAATGATTGGGATGAATCTGAAAAAAGACTAAGCGGCAATAGTTTAAAACAATGAACAACAAACAAACAGATATACTCAATGTATTCCTGATAATCATATCACTTGCACTGGCATTTCTGATTCCATTTGAATTATTTATTTTCTCTTATGTTGTATTGGGGCCTTTGCACTATCTCACTGAAATCAACTGGTTGAATGGAAGAAGTTTTTTTGTCGCCCAAAAAAAATGGATCTGGGTCTTTCTGATATTATGCATCATAATATCATTGCCAGCGATGCTGAGATTTCCTATTTTTTCAGAATGGAAAGATCGGGTTGCTATTAAACAGGTTACAACTTTTATTTCAAAATCATTTCCCGTGATTATTCTGGGAATGTTATTCTTTGCAGTAGGATTGATTTATTTAAAAAAACAATCGCATATTTTAATTGCGCTGCTCACCAGTATGCTTTCAGCTTTCCTGATTATTCATTATGTTCCCTACTCTTTTATCATTGCCGGTATCTTTTTGCCTACTATCGTTCACGTGTACCTGTTTACATTGTTGTTCATGTTGTCGGGCACACTCATTAACAAATCCAAACCAGGGATGCTTGCGGTTGTTTTGCTGATGATTTGTCCGATCGTTATAATTTTATTCCCCTTACCGGCTCTTGAATATGCAGTTCCTGGCTCATTTGAATCAGCCTATATCATAAACCGTTTTGCTACCCTGAACATTCACCTGGCCAAACTGCTGAAACCATTCGGATTGGACAATTATCAGCAATTGTCTGCAACAGGCATCAGGATTCAGGTTTTTATTGCCTTCTGTTATACCTATCATTACCTGAATTGGTTTTCAAAAACATCCATCATTGGCTGGAATAAATCATTAACGAAACCTGGAACATTTATAATACTTACCCTCTGGATCGGAAGCCTGTTGTTGTATTGGTACAATACCAGGATTGGCTATACTGCCCTGTTCTTCCTGAGCATCACCCATGTGTTCCTGGAATTTCCGTTGAACATCACTTCAATCAGGGGCATTGCCGGAAAGTTAAAAAACAGTTGATTTCAAATTGAACCTGCATCAACTCTATTTATGATTTAAAGGGCATTTTCCCGTTCCCTCAAAACTGTCTATTTATATTAAATATGTTTGATATTTAAACCAAATAGACATTACCTTTAAAGCAGGTCTGGTATTCTTCTACCGGATAAATTCAAAACCAAAACAAACAACATTATGAGAAAACAAATTCTATCGCTGCTGTTTCTTACAACCTGTATTTCTGCTGCCAATGCCCAGAAACTGGGAAAATTTGGTGCCGACCTCGGAAAAAAATCAGTTATGGGAAAAGAGATCAGGGTTCCCTACACTTCATTAACCAGTTACTATGGTTATGTTGGAGGCGATGCCAAGCCAGATGAAGAAAAAGGTGGAAAAAAATATTATTACTTATATGTGTGGATTCCCGTTGCAGCTCCTGAAATCGGGATACGCATGATTTCTCCGGTACCAGACAGCGAAACGCCTTCAGAAGGAGATTTCAAAAGCAGTGCGTATGAAAGCAATGCATCCGATAAAACCAGTTATTTTGATACCTGGATTGCATTCGACAAAGCGTCGGGCATTATGAGTGCGGCGGATGTAAAAGCAAAAGGAAAATCTGCCAGCTGGAACACCATCGACAAAAATGATGACAGCAGTGAAATGCCTGCAAACCCAGGTGGACAAAAATATAACTCACTGATGCGTATGACCAGCGAGGTTAGTGATCCATTAAAAGCATTGACTGTTGGATTGTACAGGATTGGTTTCACTACTTTCAAAACAGGAGAAGTGAAAGGCAGTTTCCTGGCCCAGATCGGCGCCCCGGTTAAAATTCCTGGTATCGTTGTAGCCAGTACGCTGGAAGAATTGCAACAAAAAATGGAATCAAAATAATCAGCAATAAATTTATACGATGAAGCCTCCTTGAAAACAGGAGGCTTTTTTATTATTATAATCTATAAATTGAATAATGATTATTTGCTTTTGAAAAGAAGCGAAGTAAAAGCAACATCAAAATAAAAAACATGAACCCCGTTCAATACAGAATTGCACGCCCAACCAACAACCTGGCTAAATTAACCTGGTTTTATACAGAAGGCCTTGGCTTTAAAATCATCGGAAGCTTTACAGCCCATCAGGGTTATGATGGGGTTATGATCGGCTTACCAGACAGCACCCATCACCTTGAATTTACCGAACACATCACTCATGCAGCTTTACCTGAACCAACAAAAGAAAATCTGCTGGTTTTATACTTTGATACAGTTGAAAAATACCAGCAGGCAAACAACAGGCTCCTGAAACTCGGCATTTCACCAGTAGAGCCTGAAAACCCCTATTGGATTGGTAAAAGCGAAACCTATGAAGACCCCGACAAATGGAGAGTTGTTTTATTTAATGGTACATTTGAATCATCTTCTTAACCAATTTAATCACGCAATTTTCAATGAGTCATTTTCCCTTTCAAACTATCAACTGGAATGAAATTAAAAAAACGATCCATCCAGGTTCAACCGGAACTGCCAGTTGGCAAACGATTCAATTGGATGGATTGCGTTTAAGAAGGGTTGATTATTCAGCGGGCTACCTGGCCGATCACTGGTGCTCAAAAGGTCATATCGTTCATTGTCTTGAAGGAGCATTGGAAAGCGAATTAGAAACGGGAGAAAAATTCATGTTGAGCAAAGGCATGACTTATATTGTATCAGATAATCTTAGTAACCATCGTTCTTATTCTGAACAGGGGGTTCAATTACTAATCATTGATGGAGATTTTCTGCGGTTAACCTGATGTAAGTTCATTATTATACTAATACGAACTGCACAATACTTAACAAAGCACATTTGGCAGAATATAATGCCTGCATTACTTTTGCCCTATGAAATTTCTCATTGCATTGTTCAGCCTGTACATTCTCACACTTTCCTGTGTGCCCTGTTCATGCGAGGAAAATTGTACTGAAACAGAAATTACACAAACTTCAACAAATGATCATCAGCAGGAAAAAGACTACTGCACTCCATTCTGCACCTGTTCCTGTTGTCAAACCATTGTAACTACTTTTAAAATCTCCCCTGTTAGTCCCAAAGCAATGGAATTCATTCAGGCTGAAAAGCTTTTTGAAACAGACCAGCGTTTTTCATCCTATAACAATCCCCCCATCTGGCAACCGCCCAAATTGAGTGTTTGATGCATTAAATCCACGTTTGTACAACTTGTAACAAACTGTTATTTATTATTCACTCAAATAATTACCCATGAAGTATTTCATGTTGCTTTTAATGGCAACTATCTGCTGCAATGCAATTACAGCACAGCATAAAATTGTTTTCTCAATAAAAAATGAGGAAACAAAAGTCCCGTTACAGGGCGCAACCATACAATTCGGGAAAATGATAAAAGCGACCAATAACCTGGGTATCGCAGTATTCACTTCTATCCCTGCCGGATCGCATGAATTCCTCATTTCGCATACCGGCTTTAAGTCTGTTTCTAAAAAATTCGTTTTCCCATTAACAACAGACAGCATTGAAATACTGATGCAACCCGAAGAAGAAGCAATGGAAGAACTGATTGTTCAAAGTACAAGAACGAGTCGCACTATTGCGAATACCCCTACCCGTATTGAAACAATCGATGGCGAAGAGCTTGATGAAAAAAACAATATGCGCCCGGCCAATGTATCAATGCTCCTGCATGAAAGCACAGGCTTGCAGGTTCAGCAGACTTCTGCTACAACCGGAAATGCCAGCATTCGCATGCAGGGCCTGGATGGTCGTTATACACAACTGCTTAAAGATGGTTATCCGAATTTCGGAAACTTTGCAAATGGCCTCAGCATCCTGGAAATTCCACCACTCGATCTCAGGCAGGTAGAAGTAATCAAAGGTCCGGCTTCCACTCTTTATGGAGCAGGTGCTATTGCAGGTGTGGTTAATTTCATCAGCAAAACACCCAAAGAAAAATTCGAGGGAGATTTTATTTTAAATCAATCAAATATCGGCCAAACTAACCTGGGCGGTTATGTATCACAGAAAAAAGGAAAACTGGGATTTGCCTTACTGGCACAGGTAAATTTTCAACAGTCGTATGATGTAGACAAAGATGATTTTTCTGAGATACCCAAAAGCGACAATTTTACCATCAATCCACGGTTGTTCTACTTTGTAAATCCAACGCTCAGCATTATGCTGGGAAACAGTTATACAAAAGGAAAAAATACCGGTGGCGATATGCAGGTGATCAAAGGAATCAACAATCCCGACCATGTGTATTTTGAGCAAAACAACAGTACAAGGAATACAACAACGCTTGAAATCACCAAAACTTATTCAGGCAAAAACATGCTGAAACTAAAGCAGAGCCTGGCTTTGTTTGAAAGATCCATCAGTATCCCCGGATATTCATTTTCCGGAAAAAGCACCAACAGCTTCACCGATCTCTCTTTATTGTCTTTTCATAAAAAGCATACACTCGTTACCGGTATGAATATCATTTCCGATCAGTTCCGTCAGCAAAACAGCAATGTGCTTGATGCCAGTTCAACAACCGCCGGACTGTACCTGCAGGACACCTGGGATATTTCGGAAAAATTAAAACTGGAATCGGGATTAAGAGCAGATTATGTGTATTACAGGAATTTCAATTTCAGCAAAAGAAGAACATTTATTCTCCCAAGGATATCTGCATTATACAGGATCAGCGACAAGATCAGTTCACGCATCAGCGCCGGACTGGGTTACAAAATTCCAACCATCTTCACCGAGAAAACAGAAAGCATGCAATACCGTGGAATCAATCCTTTAAGTAATGTAACGGAAGAAAGAAGCATCGGAGGATCTTCCGATATTAATTATAAAACAAATTTATCATCCACACTTTCCTTTTCTGCTAACCAGCTCTTTTTTTATACACGCATCAGCAAACCTTTGATGTTGTTACCTGGCGCTGGTACAGATTTCTATTTTGGCAATGCATCAAAACCAACCAATAGCGCAGGAATTGAAACCAATCTGAAATTCATTTACAAAGAAGACCTGAAATTATTTATCGGATATACATACACGTATGCAAAAGAAAATTATCAGAATACCAGAAGGTTCCTTCCATTGCTTCCAAAGAACAAAATCAATCTGACATTGATGTACGAAAAAGAAGACAATTTTAAATTCGGACTGGAAGGATATTATACCGATCGGCAATTTCTTTTTGATGGAACCAGAACACCTGCTTTCTGGGAATTTGGTTTTATGGCTCAGAAGACTTTCCGGAGGGTTTCATTTTTCATCAATTTTGAAAACTTTACCGATCAGCGACAGAGTAACTATAAAACCGTTTCAAATGGCCCTCATATAAATCCAACATTCGACGACATCTGGAACCATACCGAAGGATTTGTGGTAAATGGTGGAATTAAATTGAAATGGTAAATGAAAAGCAAACTTAAATACCTGTTTTATTACTTAACTTTATTACAGGTTGGAATTAATGTACGAATTTTGCATCACGGTTTGTAAAAAACACATATCTCTACAAAATGAAAAAAATCATTGCATTACTGATCTGTATCTCTGTCCTTCAATCCGGCTTCTCACAAAAGGATAGCAAAGAAGAAAAAATAAAAGAACTGCTCGAGTTAACGGGCTCAGGTAAAATTGGATTACAGGTATTCGAGAACATTGTAAATGATTTTCAGAAATCATTCAAATCTGTACCGGAAGAATTCTGGGTAAAATTCAAAGCAGAGGCCAAAGCAGAAGATTTTGTAAACATGATTATGCCGGTATATGCGAAATATTATACAGAAACTGAAATCAATCAACTCTTAGAATTCTATAAAAGCCCGATTGGCAAAAAAGTAATCAGTACAATGCCGCAACTGATGCAGGAGTCAATGCAAATCGGGCAGGAATGGGGAGAAAAACTTGCCGAAAAAATATACAATCAGCTCGAAGAAAAAGGGTATAAAAAAGATGCCTGATTGAAAAATAACAGTCAGCACTATGCGAAGTTCATCTGTAGACAATACTGCACAAAAAAAGCTTCTACGGATTCTCATTGTTTCCGTTTCAGCGGTAGTAATCCTGTCTATGCTGCAGGACAAGGTTGAAGCTGGTTTCAAAAACAGTGCGTTCTATTTTTCAGAGTCGTTTATTTTCAGCAGTTTCTGGTGGCTATTTATTCCGTTGATTTACCTGCAATGGAATTTTTTTACAAAAAAGGAAAGCCATCATTTCTCCAGGCTTATTTTACTGGTTGCAATTCCAATGGTCATTCACAGCATTTTGTATCCCGCTGTGGTCTGGCTGGCATCCTGGTTATTTTATTATCATACATTCTCTTTCAATCAAACTTTACGTTTCGGTTTGTCGAATTACGGGTACCAGTTGTTCATATTTTATACAGCGCCTGTTCTGCTTTTTCAATTGATACGTAAACGGGAAGTCATCGTTTCAAACAAAACAATGGACGTTAAGTCAGAAACGGTTTCCAGCCTGCTTGTTTCAGAAGGCAGAAAGAAAATCAATCTACCGATTGCTTCCATCGCATATATCAATTCCAGTTCGCCGTATATTTCCATTCATGCCGGCACTAAGAAGTTCCTTTCAAATGAAACCCTGAAGTCGGTTGAAGAGAAACTACCTTCTGATCAGTTTATTCGCATTCATAAATCCACCATCGTAAATATAAAAATGGTTGCATCCTTTCAATCTAGGCTAAACGGCGATTATGATCTTTGTTTACAGGATAGTACGATTTTAAGGGTAAGCAGGAATTATGCTGCCGACTTCAAAACCCGCTTCAGGGATGGTCATCGTGTTACCATAGAATAACATCAGGTTGCAACAAATGATTTGGAAACCAATACACTGCATCGGAGTTTTGATCTAAAAATTACTGTATGCCAATCCGATCAACCTTTTCGCTCTGTACAATCTTTATAATGATTTTGTTTATCTCCGGATGTAAAGGACAAGTAAATAAAACAAGCCCCGCCTCCAATGCAGCCGCTGGTGAAAACATTGAGTTCGGAGCAATCGGTATGCCCGAAAATATTGCCGCTTCCGATACAAGTCCGGGCTGGAAACAGGATGGACAGCAAATCCTGGTTACCGGAACTGTTTATCAACGGGATGGTAAAACGCCGGCGCCGGGAGTCATCATCTATTATTA
>Ga0075163_10000357_pt1 | contig 58320 bp, 59 predicted proteins | sample JI1023141ADNA_FD_71478 | JGI IMG/M metagenome (GOLD analysis project Ga0075163, IMG submission 71478) | Wastewater effluent complex algal communities from Wisconsin, to seasonally profile nutrient transformation and Carbon sequestration -... | ecosystem: Engineered > WWTP > Effluent > Algae... | reverse complement strand
GTTAAATGTTATCGAATTTATTCGAGAACGTTTATTCATTTACCATTACGCGTGTTGTATGAATCTCGAAGAGCTCGCCAGTGTGGTTGAGTGTCATAATTAAATTGAGTCGAATTCGAAATCGCAATCGCAGACTTTTGTTGATCTAGTGGAGTAAATGACGATCCTTGCGTCGTATGAGTCATCTCTGGAATCACTGTCGGTAATGTTGGCCTTGGAAGTGGCGTTTCGGATAATGGCATTATGATATTGCGAGCAATCTCCTCCAACTCGTTCAACTTACGAGTTTTTTCTTCTGCTTCTTGACGTAAGCGTTTGATTTCTTTATCCTTTTCTTCAATAATATGCTCTTCCTGACGCTTGCGTTTCATATTATTGCGTCGTTGAATATCGCAAGTCAAGCGATTTGACACAATGATTTCACAATATTTGCAAAATCGCGGAAATGTGATTTTTGGCGGAGAACATTCTCTATTTACTTGAAAACTAGTCAATTTATGATTGCAATCGACACAACGTACTTGTGAAATGTCCAATGTATCCTTAATGCACCATTTGCACATTTGATTGGTCATATTATAGTTCCTGCTATCAGTAGGAGAACCGTCTAATCGGATCACTGTTGTGCTACATAAAACACATTTGTTCATCTTCTACTTTAACAAAGTAGAACAAACTTATTTAAGAACTTAAACAAATTTTAAAAGTTAATAATTTTATAATTAAATTCAATTTTCAAATAAATTGATTATTTATATAATTATCATATTCTTTTGACTCACATAATGTATAACTTTGATCTCGATATCGTTTCTTACACAGCAATTGCTTTGGTATACGGATTCTTTTGTTATTTATCCTTCAAACATTTGCAAAAAAGATCGATTCAGTTGAGTAATCGTTCTTAATTCTGGATGCGGGTGCGGGGTGCTGTTCTCGAATTTGTTCGAGAACTCCCGCTGATGAAATGTCCGACAATATGCCATTCATATAATAGCAAGGCAAATATAAATGTTGCTGCGAGTGACGAAACAACGCCTATTATAAATTGTTCATACTGGCCTCTCAATATTATTGACAAAACCGCCGTAATGAACATTAAGATGATTATACATCCTATTATGTATATGTTTATCTTTTTTATGCATATTTTACCCGATATCGATATCATCTTTTATATCTGATTTATCTAATATCAGAAAAGTCTGATATATGGTATATTGTTACGAAAAAAATGTTTTCAAATATACTTGTATATTTGAAAATATTAAAGGCCATTAGAGGTGTTTTATTGACCTTTTTCAAAAGGTCAGGTCATTGGATGCGTTTTATTGACCTTTTTCAAAAGGTCAGGTCATTTGGATGCGTTTTATTGACCTTTTTCAAAAGGTCATTCCAAAAGGTCAGGTCAGGTCATTCCCAAATGTCATCATCTGATTCAAATTCATCATCAGATTCGGATTCATATTTTATATTTTCGATTATTGATCCGTCCGTGCATAGTAGTTTATTTTCCGTTTTAAATATGTTCATTGACTTTTGATAAAAGGTTTCGTCATCTGAATTGTATGGACTTAAATCTTCTAATAGATCAATTTTAGGCATATCCGGGGAAGTTCTGATCGACTCTTCTATAACACAGTTCTTCTTAGATTCGGGAGAATACATTATACTCATTTCTTTTTTAATTTGCTTAACTTCTTTAGGATTAATATTTTTTATAGGAATTAGATTTTCTAATGTAGATCTATGAGTTTTTATTATGATGTTTATTCTTTTATCTTGTCTTAATGATACCAAGTCATTATATAATTTGGAAGTTCCCATCGGATCATCTTTTAAGACTTTTGCTTCTATTGCATGAAACAAATATCTCAAAATGTCGGTTAATATATTTTTTGATAATCTTTTTGATTCCCATTTGTTTTTATGCATTAATATGTGATAAGGGTGATCTGCCATATCGCTATCGTCGCTGCGCTCTTGATATCGATACAAGATTTTATTTTCATCATTATAAACCAATCTGTATAATTTTATTATTTTTTCGTGATCTTCTGATTGTTCCTGATCTTCCATTATTTTTCTTAATTCTTTTATTTCGATATGATTATTATTCATGTTATAGATTGATGGTAATTTATCCGATTTTTCTAGCGGGATTGACGATTTGTCTGATATTGTCGATTTTACGGGAGGCATCGGTTTAATTAAGCATTTAGATTCGCTTACATGTCGTTTATATGAATCAATACGTGAGAAGCTTTTATGGCATCTATCGCAATCTAATTTTTTAACACATGGATTTTTCCTATTAATATGATTAATGTAGTTTTGATGTCTGTCAAAATCTTTTTTGCATAATGTGCAAATATAACTCATTGTTTCGTTCTTTATTTTCTCCGAAAATGAGACGTTCCTTATTTTCGAAGAAAATAAGAAACAGATACAAAAATATCTTATGATAATTTATATCATTATATATTCCGATATAATTAAACTATGAAAAATATTCAACCATTTTAAAATGTGATTTTTGCACCACTTTTTCTAAAAGTGGTTTTCCAAAAGTAGTTTTCTAAATGTGATTTTTGCACCACTTTTCCTAAAAGTAGTTTTCTAAATGTGATTTTTGCACCACTTTTCCTAAAAGTGGTTTTCCAAAAGTGGCACTTGAATAAGTAATCTATAATTAGTATATCTGAAACAAATTTAAAATGGTATTCATAATCCCTATAATTATTTTCATAATTATAATAATATGGTTCGGAGCGAAGAACTTTAATAAAAATTCAACGATTTTGAATATGGAATCAGCGAATTCTGGTAACCCAAATATACATTTGTATGATGATCCGGAATATCCCGAAACTACCGATGAAGCTTCTTCGGTTATAGGATACGCATGCGGTGTAGCACATACACAAGGCCCGCGTGCAGCGATGGAAGATTCGGTTTCAATTGATCGTTCGGTCGATAAAAAGACCCTAATAGTCGGCCTATATGACGGGCATAACGGAAAACAAGTTTCCAAATTTGCTGCGGATGGTATTCCTGCATCATATGCCAAATATAAAGATTTGGAAAAGGCATTTGCTGATGTCGAGGCCCTTTTAGAAAAATCCAACATTGATCATAATCGCATCGGATGCACTGCTATTGTTGCAACTATAGAAGAACGTGATAATTCTCAAAGATTGTTAAAACTTGCGAATCTGGGTGATTCACGTGCCATTCTTATTCGAAAAGGAAAGGTAATTGTTGAGACGAAAGATCACAAACCAAATACACCCGGTGAGCGCGTTAGAATAAGTGAAGCGGGAGGTTATGTGACGGATATAGATGGAACACCTCGCATGAACGGCCTTATTGCTGTGTCGCGCGCATTCGGTGATACTAGCTATAAAGCATTGATGTCTCATCAACCTGAAATATATAGTACTGCCATGCAAAAAGGCGATGTATTAGTTTTGGCGTGTGATGGCTTATGGGATGTAGCGTCAAGTGATGATGTAGCGCACTTTGTTAACTTGATCGCTGAGAAGGGTCCGCATTTCATAGCAAAACAATTGCGAAATATGGCGATTGAAAAAAATAGCACAGATAATGTTTCGGTGGCGGCAATAACCTTTTAAACGCACCTTTCCGTTTTCGAACAAGTTCGAAAACTAAAGGTGCCCAAAACGATCTTGGAAAAAGTTAGCCAAAATTATACAAAAAAATTAATTTTTTGGTTACCTTTCCCAAAGGTAAGTTTATAAAAATGCAATTTCATAGCAATAATATAGGATCGCATCCTAAAAATATTTTTGACTACCCCTCGCTCTTCGATTTATCGAAGAGCAAAAGGTAATGATCTTAATATTAGGTTATTTTGGTCGTAAAAATTACGGTGACGACTTATTTGAATATGTTTGGAAAAAGTACTTCTCGGTATACCATCCTCTTGAAAATGTTATAATAAAGAACCCTAATGATGTCTTGTCAAGTATCCCAAAAATCGATATAATAATTTGTGGAGGAGGTGATCTCTTGAATGGATATTTTATTGAGCGATTTGAAAGGATTTTCAAAATGCCTCAATGCTCAGGGGCTAAAAAATATGCGTTAGGTATTGGAACGCCTTATACAAACCTTTTGCCTTATTTGAATATGTTTGACGTCGTCATACATCGTGATTCGGACAGTTCGTGTTCGTCATTTTTGAATAAAAATGACGAACGAGAGCTCCCTGACCTCGCTAGTATATTGTTGACTATGGAAAATCCAAACATATTGAGATTGGAACCCGCTCGTCGCAAAATTGGCGTGTTTTTAGCCGAACCGGTATTCAAAGATTTAAAAGGGAAAGATATACAGTCTATTTTAGAATTATTAAAGTATTTGATCGAGCGCGATAAGTTTGATATATGTTTGTATCCTTGCGGAACCGGTGATATATCTGAAAACGATAATGTTATTAATCGAAAGGTTTATAAATATCTTAAACCTTTCGATCGATCTGATGTTTTAACTATTTATGAACATCAACCTCCGCTAGAAAATGCTATCAATTGGTTCAAACAATTCTATATGACCATATGCACTCGATTTCACGCGCATATATTATCAATCATGGCAAATGTCCCATTTATATCCAGTTCACCGAATCGAAAAGTTAAAAATGTGTTGAAAGATAACAATTTGGACGATTATTTGCATGAAGATCTGATAATATCATATAAATCTATTAGGAATAACTATGATGAATTTTTCGGTAAACTGTTTCGTGTTTGTTCTGAGTGGAAAGGTAAATGGATACCCGTTCTGAATGATCTGATTGTTAATTATCATTCTGTTCCATCTTGCGAATTTGATTATAAGAGTCTGGTAGAAAAAAATATAAATGATATTCAGGCTATTTTCAGTTCAGACAACTCGTTGTCTGAACAGGCTTTGTTCAAAGAAGACAATTCATCGGCTTTGTTCAAAGAAGACAAGACATCGGCTTTGTTCAAAGCAGATGAGACGTCGGCTTTGTTCAAAGCCGATGTCATATCCTATGTTATAACAGGAATCAAACGATCAAAATATCATTATGGTCTAATGGAACAGATAAAAGGTCCTTCATTTAACTTGATCGAATCTATAAAATGGATAACAAATGATTGGTATATGAGTTCATACAAAGACCATGTATCTCGCCTTAAAATCATAAATAAAGATGATTTGACTGATTATCATCGAAGTGGTTGGGGATATGTGATGCACCATATATCATCTATTGATATAAATCGATCTATTATATTCGATTCTTTCTTGGACAAAACTTTCGGGTGGGAATCAGAATTTTATCGCAAAATCAATCTTTTGCCTTACAAAGAAAAATGGGTCGGTGTTTTCCACCATACGCCAAATGAAGATTATACTGAAAATAATTTGGTTAACTGTTTGAAGAATCCTTTATTCGCCGAAAGTTTGTCTCATTGTGCAGGAATTATAGTATTATCGCAATATATTGGAGATTGGTTGCAGATACAATTATTGAAATTGCAATTTAATATACAAATATTGGTAATAAAACATCCGACTGAATTTCCTGATAGAAAATTCGATATTGCCCGTTGGAAATATAATACCAAAAAGAAAGTTATACAAATTGGTGCATGGCTCCGTAATAGTTATGCTATTTATGATTTGCCTGCCGCGCCTGGTATACAAAAATATGCAATCAAAGGCAAAGATATGGATAATTATTTCATTCGCGATATTACATCGGTAACAGACAAATTATATAGCATCAGTTCATCCGGTTCATCGAATCAAGATTCGATGAACTCGATAAACATAGTGGACGTCATATGCCGAGCCCGAACGAATAAATACATAACGGGGTTAATAGATTCGATTGTAGAGAAACACAAATCAGTCAAAGTAATCAAATGGATGGAAAATGACAAATACGACGAATTATTGTCGCGAAATATAGTATTTATTAATTTGGTAGACGCATCGGCGGTTAATACAATAATTGAATGTATTGTTCGCAACACACCCATTCTAGTAAACAGACTTCCAGCCGTCGTGGAATATTTAGGTACACGATATCCTTTCTATTATGATAATCTAGATCACGCTTATTTGTTAATGAATGATTATGATATGGTAGAAAATACATTCGAATATTTGCAAAAAATGGACAAATCCGATTTGAAAATAACTCACTTCATAAAAAAAATAACAAAGATGTTAGAATGTGCCATTTAACCATATTACTATTCTAAAAAATGATATAAACCTAAACATCTCAAATTACACGAGATCGATCCGATCTCTTCTATTTTGATAGATTTCGGCGGGGTCCTGGGGCAGCGCCCCAGGTGGGGTCGCGGGGCAACGCCCCGCTTATCCAGACTTCCGTCGTCGATCTTCACGATATTTTTTTATATTTTTATCATAATACAAAAATTTCATATCTTCTATTTTGTCTTCTAAATATTTTATTCGGCGCACATATCGATTATTACAATAACCTTCTTTTAATATCTGAAGAGTTTCAAGAAGACCACTATAGTCCGGGCGACGATTCGGATTTTTTTCTAACATCCATAATAATAAGGTTTTTGACGGTGTTGATATTCGATTATCAGTGAAAACTATATTTTCCATCAATATCCGATTTTTAACTGAATTCATATCAGATGCTACAAATGGTGTGTAACTGTATAACATTTCGTAAAACAGTATACCTAAAGACCATATATCGACCTTGAAATCATATAATTGTTTTTTCAACACTTCAGGTGCCATATATTCGATCGTTCCGCAACTCTGTGATGATTGTTGATCTGTTGTACACAAATCGAAATCTATCAATTTCGCTACATTATGTTCGTCAATAACGACATTTTCTGGTTTTATATCTCGGTGCATAATGCCTTTCGAATGTATATATGATAAGGCATTTGCGATGTTTGTTGTATACGATACAGCTTCGGGCTCTTCTATATAATTTTTGTGGATGTTCAAGAGGCTGAAGAGATCTTGCGGATTATAATCCATAATAAATGCTTGCGGACATGCGTAGCTTTCATATACTTTGATTATATTTGGATGATTTAGTTGACTTAATATACGATATTCGGTTTCTATTCGTAGGGTTTTATATATTTTTATTGCGTATATTTGGTGGTCGGCGTAAGATATGGCTCGGTGTACAGAGGCGTTGTCTCCATCATGAATCAACTCGGACAATTCGTAGTTGATCCTGAAAGATCCAGCTGTTCGGAATGTTCTTAACGCAGCTTGTTCTCGAACTCGTTCGAGAACGCACCCGCACCCGAGAACAACGGAACACCCGCATCTAAGAACATCTGACATCGACGCATTGTAATCATATATTTCATCTTCCACAGGAGTGGGCGATTTGACTTGAGTTGGCGATTTTGATGGAGAACTCGGACTTTCTATCAATGATTTGATATGAAAAGAAATATTCTCTACTTCGACCCGTTTGTCATCATTCAGTGAATCGATAGATATGAAATTTATATGTGGAATTTTTCTTTTGGGAATTGGGATTTGTACATTTTTTGACATAATCTCTGTTCTTATTTATATGGCATAAATAAGAATGAAATAAGCTTGATTCTGTCCCAAAGAAATCTTCTTGAATTTTAAGAAAATATCTTTGTGATGAATTTTTTGATTCGATGCGATCGAATATATTTAAACAAAAAAAGTTATTTCAATACCCCATACCTTTTGAAAAAAGGTATCCAAAAATCGGTTTATAATTAAGATTATTAGATCGTTTTGGATACCTGTTCTCAAACTTGTTTGAGAACTTTCAAAAGGTATGGTTTATCTGAAACGCCCAGATAATAAGAAGACATCGTTTTTTGGTTGAACGCTATATGAAGAATAATACCTATTATCCACAATATGATAAATGCCATCAATACATTTTTAAAATTAAACGAAACATTATTATTTTTTTTAGATATTGCTGTTATTCCTATTGCGGCTATAGCTGTCAGAGATAAATCAAATAGTGCCAGCCCGCATATTCTCGGACGCCTTAATGTGTCCATTAGTTCTCAAATAAATTTGAGAACGACTTTTAAAAAAGTTTTACAAAAAGAACGACTTTTAAAAAAGTTTTACAAAACAGTTCTCAAATTTATTTTGAGAACGATTCTTAAATAAAAGTTTTAAGAACAATTATATAAACTATATTATAATCAATATAACTTCAATTACAATGGATGATATTATAATTGAGCTTATGAACGAATACGAGGCGGTATTAAATAAAATGATAGATACAAAAAATAGATATGTTACCGAATTAGGTAGTTTATTGGCAATAGATCCGCCTACTGAAGAAGCGGATAATATGATCGTAGACTACGATTTGTTTATATCCAAACAAACTCTTATAATTGAGCAATATCAATCATTTGTTGATAATATAGATAATTACGCTTCTTTATTAGATCCGGCTATTATTACTGGAGTTAACGCACTAGGAAATGATCGTGAATATGGTAGACGTATTGGAAATATAATAGCTAAATACGGAACAGATGGTATAGAAGCCCTTAATACTTATTTTTCGGATAATAATGCATTACTACTCGTCGACTACGCTAATCGGATATTATTGAGAAAATACCTCTAATGGCGGGATACCCGCACCCGCGCTTCGCGGTAGTTTATGTGTGATATTTAGTCCGGTGTCTTGATTTACTTCGGGTGCGGGTGTCCCGCTCGTAGATCTTTCAAATTGGGACAAGATTGACTCATATACGAAAGTCGAAAACTTTGATGCATATCATCAATTTCTTGTTCTCTTTTTTCTATTTCCTTGAGTCTTCTCTTTTCGGTATCGGATTGTTTTTCATTTTGTTCCACTTTTTCTAAAAGTGGATTTTGTTCCACTTTTTCTAAAAGTGGATTTTGTTTCACTTTTTCTAAAAGTGAAGTTTCTAATTCTAATCTTTCTTTTTGCAGTCTTTTAATTTCTTCTATTGATTCTCTTAATTTTCTTATTTCTATCTGTTCGGGAGTTACTTGTGGGCCCCATATCATATAACTTATTCCATGCCATGCTTTCTTAAGAGCCCACATTGATATGGCTGCGGTAAGTTCCGCCATTGTTATGAAGACCATTCCACTTTCCGTTCTCGAATAAATTCGAGAACTCAAAGTGGAACAAAACGATTTTATACGCGGATCTTATATAAAAATGCAAAAAAATAAGATTTGTTCTTCTTGATTTAGATAACTTTTTTGTTTTCTTCCATCAGTTTATTTTCAAAATACAAATACGCTTCGCTTTTGGTTTTCGGGATATTTTCCGTAAGAGTTATTTTTACAATTTCGGAATGATATCCATCAATCAAACATGTTGCGTTTTTGATATCTTCAGCACGTCCTTCGGAAAGACTCACTCCAGTAAGACCGCTTTTAAATCCTTCTTTTCGGGAATATACAACCCAAAAGGTGATGCTATTATTTTCTGCTATCAATTCATCAAGCGTTTCATTTGATCCATCATCATTCGACTCAGATTCTTCTTCATACTCATCCGATTCATTATTAATAGATTCATCTGTGTCTACATCAATGATATTCTTTTGTTCCACTTTTTTAAAAGTGGAGATATAAGTTTCGATATTGTAATAATGACCATTCGGAAGAGAAGTACCAAACTCATCAATAACAGATTGAATACCTTTATTCTTAAATGAATTTATCACTAGATCCGAACTAGCATGATCCGTGATAGTTTCTGATTGAGACATTAGATCGATAAGAGTCTTTTCATAATCATCCACTTTATTAAGGTGATATTGTTCAAATGTTTCAATCGTGTATTCATCGGGATCATATTTGGTATTGTTATAATCAAACCACTTCTGGAACGCCCGTCCCAATTGAACTGTTTCCTTCTTGTTCATCAAAGCGGTCACAAATTTAGATTCAGAATATCGCTGTTCGATATTTTCTTCGATCAATTCTTTGAACAATTCTCGTCGAGAATCGTTTAGCGAATGAAGACACTGCGTAATAATTGATTCACGTGTCTTTTCAGTAATAAAGTAGTTTTCGGAAATGTCTTTATATTCTCCCTTTTTAATAATTTCCAATATCTCAAACAACACAGATGGCATTGTTTGTCGATAAATCGCATATGCTTTGTCGCGAGATGGTGAATTGTGTCCGACAATTTCGCGAATATCTTCAAATAATTTATTTACCTGCGCACCTATGGTACTATACTTCTCATAATGATGACCATTCATAACAACGAATCGAATATATTCGGCATCGATATAACGATCTTTGATATCTCCGGTATTCTGGAGAATACCGGTATCCGCTAGGATGCGGGTGATATACTGGCTGTTCCCTTGCCAAAGCATTTCCTTAATTTCCTTTGTAAATTTAGAGTCGAATACCTTGGTAACTACTTCAAAATCATAACCCAAACCTTTATACGCGAGATAGTAAGGAAGAATATCTGAAGGATTCAAATTCTTGCCGTTGATTACAATGATATGAGGAAAGTTCAGCATTTTATTCACTTTGGTTATCATGTATATCGTTAGGATGGTTTGATAAATCATTGAGATTGTGTAATGGAATGTCGATTGAAAGATCAAATCAATAATATATGATACACAGATCTCTGCAATTGTCTTAATTACTTCCAGATCATAATTCCAGACGTCTTTCATGATAGCGATATGATCTTGTTTATTTGAGGCATCGTCGCCATAATCTCGTTCACCCGATTGATCATCGTACATAGGAGTCAATCCCTTCGCGATTTGTTCAGATGAATGCTTAAACTTGAATCCGGGCGTGGTATACACGATATTAGATCCGATAAAGTTGTCAATAAGGCTGATTCGAGTGAATTCAGGTTTAGTTTCATAAAGTTTCTTAATTTGTTTCGTTTTGTATGATGATCCGATTGGACCATACAGAAGATATACTTTGCGGAGTGGGCGAAGAATAAAATTTGCGAATATGTATGCTACCAGCAAATATACGTAGATCATGTTTTTTAATGAATTGGATTATGGGTTTTCAAATATATTTGAAAACGATTCGAGAACGATTATATTATAAGTATGATCATTTTTCAGAATGATTAAAAATTGAAAAATATTATCAAGTATCACCTCTTATAAAATTACCTTTCCGTTTTCGGACAAATTCGAAAACCAAAGGCAACCAAAACTACTTTAGAATCTATTCTCAAACGAATTCAATAAAGTCAAATATGTCCACTCAAATTGTAGAACTAGATACAAGTGATATTAATAAAATAAATAAACTAAAGCAAACAGCGAAACGGAACAGAAATGTTCCAGATACTTTAGTTAATAAATTAGAATCAAATAAAATTGACGATATTGATAAGTATCGTCTAGCAAATCCTACGCACTCTATTCTATTATGGGAAAAGATTAGTTATGACAAACATGGAAATATTATCGGAACCGAAAAAATAGCAACCAATTTTGAATCAATCGCTGGTTATATCGTAGGCAGTAAAATTACATAGTAATTTTTTTCCCGAATTTATTTTGGAGTGCAACCCCGAGTGGGGTTCGGGGTGTTCTCGGACAAGTCCGAGAACTGGCCCCGACGAGGTTAATACGGTCGAATATAATATGATTTTCCGAAATCGTTCAAACCTAAAAATATCTTACATAATATGCGGACATTATGGTAGTTTATTTCACTTTCTTTGTGATAGTCATATTTATCATATATTTCATGTATATTTTCGCAACGATCTACCAATTTGTTTCCAAAATTTATAAAATAATTCTTATTAATTTCATGAATTTGATAACCGTAAATGTTTTCGTATTTTTTATATAAATCTTCGAGCAATAATTTTATTGTTTTATTTTCTAATATAATGCTATAAACTGAGTCCATTGCTAATTGTATTTGTTCTATTATTGTTTCGTAATAAAATACATCATATTCTTTTGAATCATCTGACATAAATTTTACGTTTGCTAATAATGGCATAAATGGTTTTAATACAACAACTCTATTATAATCTGATAATAAATCTGTATAATGGTCTTGATCTTCATCCGGTAATTGTTTTGATTTTTCAAGCAAACATCCAAGAGATAATTCATCATTTATTTTAACATCGTTGCCCAAAATTCGTATTATGTCTACATATTTTGGTATATACAACGCTGTAACATATCCCCACATGCATTTACAAGGTGTTCCCTTTAACAAAACCTTTTTTAATTTTTTATCCGAGGCAATATCGCTTTCTTCTGTGAATTTGCACACTTTGGTGGACCATTCTACATCAGGCCCGTCACTAGACCCTCCACTTGACCAAACTGAGTCATAAAACTTGTTTGATGACGGTGGTGAAAAATCTTCAAGGCAATATAAATAATCTGGGTCGTTTAAATTAAAACATTTTTCTACATCTAACTTTTCTGCTTCTTTTATTTTTTCGAGGTGTAATTCTGTGAGATGTTCGCTGTTCATCAGTTCTCGAACTTGTTTGAGAACACTTTTTCGTTTTCGAACAAGTTCGAGAAAAGGTAACCAAAATGATCTTTTAAAGAATTAGTTTTGTTCCACTTTTTTCAAAAGTGGATTTTGTTCTACTTTTTTCAAAAGTGGATTTTGTTCCACTTTTTCAAAGTGGATGTTCTACTTTTTCAAAGTGGATGTCCCACTTTTTCAAAGTGTTCTCGAACAAGTTCGAGAACTGATTGATTTTCTAGTGTTTGTAACTGTTCTATTATAATATTTAGTAAGATAATATTCAATTTCAGATAATCACCTTTTTTCTGAAGAATGGACCATGTTGTATCAAATATTATATCAAACTCCATAACTTCCAATATATGATTGATATATTTTGCTGTTGTATATTTATCTGTCGGATTTCTCTTATCATCCATATCTATAAATAGTAGATGCTCTAACAGTTGAGAGCTGATAATCATGCATGCAAATAAATAGGCCGGAATTTGATCTTCATTTGAAGATGAAAAATGTCTGGACTTTGCCGCAAATAAATCGAATAAAACATACGAGTGAAAACGTGAACTATATTTCAAATCGGAACTCATAAGATGATGCATTTTTAAAATTGCTTCTTTTCTTTTGATTTTAATTCTATCAAACCAATCGTTATTTGTATTCATTTCGGCATCTATTTCAACCGGCATTGTATTGCTTATTTCAATGGGTGTTGGAATGTCAGAAAAATACGGATGTGCTAACGCTTCACAAGCGGAGTATCTTTTATTCGGCCAAGTCAATAAATGTGAAATTAAATCAGATTCCTGTGTATCATACGATTCGGAGAGCATGTTATGTTTTTTCATAGTTGAATCATATTTGCTTAGCTTTTTAAAATCCATATTCAGTTTACTTACTCCATCAAGCCATTTGGTAGGATAACCTATTAGTTTGATAATAACATCCAACAAATGATTGCTAGAATCACAACAAAACATATTAGCCAAACTTAAGTCAGTATGATTCATATATTCCCACATAATCACGCCAACGCTCCACAAATCAATCCTCTCGTCATATAATCTATATTTTAATACTATTTCTGGAGATCGATATTGAAGCGTTTGTATATCGAATGTGTTATTATTCGACACTCTTGCGTATGATATCGACGCGCTGAAGTCTGCAAGTTTTACCGTTCCTTCAAACAAGTTTGTAGAATTCAACGGGCTAAAAATGAGTATATTCATCGGCTTGATATCTGTGTGCCATACATCATTTGCGTGGCAATAAGATACGGCCTGTAGTAACTGTTTGTATATATTTTTTCTAATAGCTATATTTTTCATTTGTTCTTCAGGAAAAGTATACAATGTCATATCAGCCAAGGGCATATACATTTTTATACCGTATTTACAATACGAACTATATATCCAATCCTGTTTGTATGAATCGCGAGTATGTTCGTCGATCCATTCTAAATCATATGATTTAGTAATATATTCATGATTTGCCAAATTTACACACAGAGGTTTAAGTATATTTGAATGGTTGAGTTTTTTCAAAATTGCTACTTCTGGGACTTGTGTGCATATTTCGGCGATGAATACTTTTACCGCAGCGGATTTATCTGTTTTGTATACAACACTACATGTTCCGTCTCCGATCTGTTTTACTTCTTTACCGTATATCTCTTGAGATTCGGTGCTTGATAATATAAATTTGTGCATCGTTTAAATAATATTATAAGGGGTTATTTTATATTTAATTGTATTTAATCAAAAAAATATATTTTAATTATACCCATTTAATTTTACAAATTCGACCGCGAAGCGGGGGTCCGGGGTGCAACCCCGGGTGGGGTGTGGGGGTGCAACCCCCACTAAGCGATCGTCACATTGTGCCCAGTGCTGAACCATTTCTCAAGAGCCGAATTCCATACCAAGTTGATATACATTCCGCGAACCGAGAACGTGAAGCTTGTATCCGTCGCACCGCCGGTGTTATTGATATAATCGCCTGCCGTGAATGATAGAACGTAATCTACCGCGTGCACAATCATGATAATCTTAAGGGTCTGTCCGTCCATTGTGCCGGCGGGTAGAGTTCCCGTCGCATCGGTAGTATCACCCAGAGTCGTCATAACATACATAATAGAACTTCCGTCAGGCGATGCCACGGCTCCTCCAGCAACTATAACATGCTGAGTAACACTATTCGTAGCCGATTGCACAAGAGCACGATCGTTATTAGAATCATCCGTGTAGATCAATGTCGACGGATCGGTATCTCGAACCCACAAGAGACCTCGACCTGAACTGGGATCTGTCAGACGCGCAGTCAATTCATTGATCAACAAGCCTGGGCGAACACCTGCGAGTTCAACTGTACCGCTTGACGAGAAGTTACCATCTCCGATGATCATACGCGGTGCATATACCATATTCGAGAATTGCTGCGCACCCCCACTCGTCATCGCCAATATCACCGCGTTGGTCTGACCGCCATAGAATCCGGTGTTATTACTGGCAATAATACCGCAATAATTGGTAGATGTTGGTATGTTATTGGATGAACCTCCCGCAATAATACAATCATCCGCGGATATCGAGTTATTATTGCCACCCATAATTACTGATTGATGTCCTGTATTGATGCCGTGACCTATACCTCCGACAATTGAGCTATAGCTCGACGATGTAATCGTATTTTTACTTCCAGCGAATATACCTGAATTATCGCCGCTTGTTGTTATAGTATTACCGTTACCTCCGACGATGCTTGCGTTATCAGATGATACGATGCTCGATTGATTCGATGCAACAATAGACGAATTGTTGGAGCCAGTGTTAATAGAACAATCAAAACCGCCTGCTATGAATGAATAATCGCCTACATTAATCGTATTTTGTTGTCCTCCGACAATTGCTGATTTTCGCGATACCGTGCCAGTAATTGTATTCTGGCGACCGCCCCAAACTGTGCAAAATTCTGATGTTCCACCGATTGTGTTGGTCTTGCCTCCTACAACATTGAAGTGTCCGGTTGATGTAAGTGTGTTATCACCATCGCCGAACAAAAGCGCGGAATAGTATCCGCCAGCAGTTTCGGCAAGACCTGTCTGGCGGATATTCGTGTTGAACAGTTCAAACGGCGACGCGCCACCCGAAAGGGTGTGGTCCACGTTGGTGCTATCAGTGAACATAAGGGTCGTCGGGCTTGTGTTCTTTACCCAAACGAGACCTTTGCCGGCGCCTGGCGCAATTGGTGCCGCTGCAAGCATATCAGCCAAAATCGCCGAATTAGAACCGTTCAGAGTAAGACGACCACCATCGTTTGTTGTTGTGTTTCGGTTTGCAATTATCAAATTCGGCATGTATACTGATTCGGTTACTGTGGCCGAATTGTAGCTGCCAGCGATCATCACAGAGTTGTTCACACTAAGAGTGTTGTTATTTCCGCCCATTATAATTGAGCTCGTGCCTCCTGCAACAATTGAGTGTGAATTGCCTCCGACGATTACTGAGTTGCTATCACTAATAGCGTTGGCATTGCCACCTATTATTGTGCATCCGCTGGCACCTGTAATATTGCCACTCAAAGCATTGAACATACCATTGTCGAGCCCTGACACAATTGCGTTATTTTGACCGCCTGCCATAATCGCCCGATTCGTAGAAACAATACCATTAATGCCTCCTACCATGCAACTGTATTCTCCAGTCAAATTGTGATCATAACCACCAAATATATCACTATTATTTGTTCCCGAAATTTCGTTGCTATTGCCGCCAAATATATTGCACGATGAACAATCAGTTATTTCTGCGTTTGACGATATTGTGGAACATGAGTACGAGTATCCACTGACAACGTTATTATATCCGAACGAAAGACATGTCGTGCTCGTACCCTGGACTTGACATGCGTTTCCGCCCGCGACATTATTTTGTCCGGTAGATGTTATACCGTTTCCAATACCGTATATAATTGCTGAATTGTCGCCATTGACTGCGCTCACGAGACCTGCTGGGCGAATACGACGCGTGCCGGTTCCTGTCAGAACATATGGCAAATTGCTTACTTTAGTAAGCGCATTCAGTTGGCCTGTTATGCTGGTATGGCCCAGGTTGAGCGCCAATTCAGACGTTTCAAATGCGATGCCTCCATCTGTCTTGAGACGTGCCGAAACGGTATTGGTTGTTATGTCAATGCCGTTGCCGGCTACATAGGTCGCTCCGGAGAATTGTGACCAGCTGAGAGATGTGCCGCCGACTCCGCCGATTTGAATCGGATTGGGTGTCACAAGGACGTATCCGAATCCAGCTTGCGTTGAGCCTTCCTCGATGAATGTGAATGCTCCGGACGTTACTTCGGCATCGCTATCAAAATCCGCTGCTCGATTGAATGTTATCGCTGTTCCAGCGATGGCAACAGTCCATATACCGTTTTGCGCGCCAGCAACTTGATCTTTAATCAAAATGCGTGCACCATTATTCGAAGCACTGAACAAAACACCGTCTATAATAAATGTGTTCGATACGGCCAGAGTCGCCGTGATTTGGCCACGTCCGCTTGCGCCTCCAGTAGCATTATAGGTTGGTGAACCGCTAATCGAAGGTGCGCCGAGCGGAAGCGTGGTGGCTGCGCGACATGATTCTTTGATGTCTAGGCCTGTCGCTACCGAGTCAACATATGCCTTGTTTGCTGCATCGTTTGCTCCTGATGGGGTCGCGACGTCCGAAATCACGTTATTGTTCATGTAAAGTTGGCCGTTAATAGATGCGTTCGGCATTGCCACTGTATCAGATGTGCTCACAACCAGGCCGTCACCACCCAAAATTGATGAATTTGTGCATCCAACATTAATGGTTCCGTTAACACCTGCCAGAATGGCCGAATTGTCGGCTTGAACAGAGTTGGTCGTCCCGGCTGGAATCGATCGGAAATTGCCCATTACTGATTCAAAAGGTGCTCGCACATTCACCCATTGCGCACCCTGACGCATAATGGTATCATAATCCGCAACGCCGGTTATCGTCACGTCACCCAGATCGTCCAGATCGATACTACTGGCCGAGCTTAAAATTGTGTGTTCAACTCCGTCTGAATCGGTATATTTCAGACGCTCTGGGAGAACACCACTATTATCGAGCCACATCGTTCCGGTGCCAGCTGCTGGAGTGCCGCCTGGCACTGAGGTTGCCTCAAGGAACGTTACGCTGTTGGAGCGCATCGCCCCGGTAATCGTAATATCGTTCATATTAAAATTTCGCTGGATCGCCGCGATCGCATTGAGATCATATATAATACTTGGGTAGTCCATGGCACTTTTAAGAAAAGTGCCGCAAAAATTATATATCTAAATTAATGCCGCAAAAAGGGTTATTAAAAACCTATACAATTGTATAGCTTATATATAAAAACTGAAAAAATAATCTATTATATAAGATTTATAAGAGTCCTTTTGCTTGACTTTGGTTATATAACTAGTTCGATAAAAATGGACTTGCCTAAAATACAAAATATTGTCTTGAAATATCCCGTTTATTTTGAAGAATTGGCAAAGGAATATGATCAAATGAAAGTCGGCCGACCTTATACTGTCCAGACTATGATTGAAGATTTGTATTGGAAGGCTTGTCGGGAAAAAATAGAAAATGATGAAAGTTTGAGTCAATTGTTGAAAAACTGTTCTCTCGATGACAGAAAGCCTGTATACAGTGTTTATGATTCGTCATTTTGCGCATTATCTTGATTCAATACCCATCTCTTCAAATAATTCGATGACATCTTTGTTTGGGTCTGTTTCGTGTTTTTCATACCATAAAATAGTATGTCCTTGAAATAGTTCGTTTTTGTCCTTCAGATGATTAGCGACAATTTCAATTTCATCATAACAATAACGTTCCGCTATGAGAAATATCATATACGATATATTGGCGTATTTGATGTTGTATTTTTTGAATGGTTCTAATTTATCCATTCGATAAGATATTAACAAATCTGTCGCAGAAAACCCCGACTTATTAATTCTATAAATATTCGCACCCATTTCCAGTACTCTTTCGATAGCAACTAGAAAGTCTTTATCGCGTAAATATGCATGTATTACTGAATTAAGAAGATCTTCTTCCCCGTTATGGCTGATAATTTTCGTATATTCTAATGCGCACAATACTTGTTCTACTTCATAGTTATATAATAAACAATCCATTACTGTGCGTTGTTTGTCATCTGGATTGATAATATTTACATATTTTTTGAACAGTTCATATTTTTTCAAATATAGCATATATGACAATACCGAATATGTGCGAAAATTTTCTACATATTCGTCACACATGTGTTCAGTTATAATTTCGTCGATTTTATTCATATCATCGTTCTTTATTGCGACAAATATATTCATGTCATTCATTATGAGCGGCTATATCGTTTAATTAAAAAATATTATTTCAATTTATAATTTATGTTCCACCTTTTCTAAAAAATAATTTTGGTTACCCTTTTCCAGTTCTCGGACGTGTCCGAGAACAAAAGGTAATTTTATTCGTGAGCACCGTTTTCTATCAGTAATTCGATTACGTCTCGATTAGGATTATTTATACGTTTCGCATGCCATAAAATGGTATGACCTTGGATTGGTTCATTGATATCTCTGACATATCTAACCACAATTTCTATTGAATCGTAATCACTATTATCTCTTTCTATAAGATGTAATAAATATTCAATATTCGCATATTGAATATTATATCTAGAAAACTGAGTCAATTTATTTAATTGATATTTGATCATTACGTCGGCTGGAGAAAATCCACAATGATTTTTTATATTTAAATCGGCTCCGCGTTCTAGTAATCTTTCTATCACAATCAAATAATTTCTATCCATGTCTAATCTACTTAAAGCCATATGAAGAGCTGTTCCTCGTCCCTCATTATCGTCAACGTTTTTTGTATGTTTAATTACAAACAATATTCGTTCGATATCATGCATTTGTATGCTTTCCCATAATAAATCATGTCTTAATTCGTCAAAACTATCGGGATCAACTATCGTTAATATTTCGTCAAACATATCGTATTTTTTTAGTATAAGAATATATTCCAACATTGAATACGTATATCCTTCTTTTATACATGTTTTATTTAAACTTATCTTGTCTATTTTCAGTAAGATTTCCCTGATTTTATCCATTTCATCGTTACGAATTTCGTCGAATATACCGAATTCGTCATAACCATTTTCATCAAATTCTTCTTCAAACTCTTCTTCAAACTCTTCTTCAAACTCTTCTTCTTCAAATACTTCTTCTCCGAAATCATCTGCCATTATTTATATTTCCGGTTATTCAGATATACTTTCGATGATATTCAATTTTCAATCAAAAAAATAAAAAAAAATATTTAAAACCGATATCCAAAAGGATTTCCTAATATGATGACTGCTCCCGTCATACCAATTCCGAATTTCGCCAAACTTATCAAACGACCCGAAATACTATCATCGGCAATTCTATTTCGCGGACAATCTTCGCAAATTTTACCACAACAATTCGCGCGAAATGGGCGACGGGTTATCACATTCATTGGTCGAATTACTCGTGTGGACGTTTTAATTTGATTAAATCGAAACATAATTACCCTTTTAACGTTCTAGAAGTTCTCAAACCAAGCTAACCAAAAGGGATTAGAAAGGTAGATGAAATAACAAACTTATAAATGTATAATATTTTTCAATTTATTAATTATATTAGATTAATAACACATTATTATAATCCTTCAATTTTGACCACAAATTGAAAATTATAATCCTTTGAATAAATCATTGTTCTTATATTTATCGAAGAACGTGGTAGATTATGCTCCGCTCTAATTTGATTCGATCTGCACTATTTGCAAATAAAATTACATTTGTAGGTAAAACTTCATCGGCCTACAATTCCATCATAAAACGTTCAATTCGCACTGATTGTGAAAAAATAAACTGCGAAAATTGCCATAAAAAGAAATTATATGATGAAATGGCCGATATTGTATTTTGGGTTAAATTTGGTATGGTTGTTACGGGCAGTTTTGTAGCATTGAAATATTCTGTTCGATATGGATTGATTGGGTCGGACGGATTATTTCTTCATCAAAAAAATAAAGAATAATTTTTTTAACCTCGCGCAAATGAATTTGTGCATACCAATACAAATACGGTTATGCCTATAGCAAATTTAACCAAACTGAATAACTCGACTTTAAAAGCGATATTTTCCAAGTGATTCTTAGGGCAATCAACGCAAATCTCGCCGTATGTGACGGTTTAAATGAATAATCTTTTCAATTACAGCGACAGGTTTGATCGAATTAAAACGAAACATATCTATTCCCTTCAATAAATTGAATAGCCTGCTTATTGATGAATTATTATTTTCAATTCACAATTATATTAGACTAATAACACATTATAAATATAATATTTGTTCTTTTGTAAAACTTTTCCAAAAAGTTTTGTAATGGCACACAATTTTACAGCTCATAATCAAAGCTTTGATTTGAAGGCTTTAGAAGAAGCTCTATCTGTTAAAACGGATGATTCGAAAAAATCAGATATTCAAATCGTCCATAAGCCTACGCTTCCGGGATGGATGAAAGATAATAATTGTTCGTTTGTAATAACATCATATAAATCGCATATGGTAATATTTCTAGGTGTGCGTAACGATGCCATTTATACTTATTCTATGATGCAAGAACGCCCTACGGGCATTGGGTTGAAAGATGATATGTTATATGTTTCAAATATTGGCAATATAATCACTTATGTTAATCGCGGATCTATCGATACCCCGCTTAATGGAACTTATGATGCAAATTTTTGCGTTAAAAATATTAATGCCGGCGCTCATATTGATGTGCATGATATCGATATCGGAGTCGGAGCCGACAAAATATACGGCGATGATATTTTTATCGCTGATTTTAAAAAGGAACACGCTTATGAAGCTGAAACTCGAATGCAATTTGGTCCCAACATACCTGACTATATGAACCGTTCTATCTCTGATAGAACGATCTACTACTGTTCTACGGGTTTGAATTCTATTTGTATGCCATCAGATAAATATACGTGCGAAATTTATTGGACTCCGCCGTGGATTAAACTCAATGATAAAGGTCATCCGCCGAATGAAGATCGCTGCCATTTAAACGGGCTTTGTTGCGTTGACGGTAAACCCAAATATGTTACAGCTGTATGTATGCGTGATTATTTAGGTGCGTGGCAAGAACATATGGATGAAGGTGTTCTTTATAATGTTGTTGAAAATAAGATTGTTTGTTCAAAGCTGATCATGCCTCATTCACCGCGCGTGTATCGTGAAAAAATATGGCTTTTGGAATCAGGAACCGGCTATTTTGGTTATGTAGAAGGAGGCAAATTCATTAAGAAGACGTTCTTGCCGGGATTCTTGCGTGGCTTGGATTTCATCGGAAAGTTTGCCGTTATTTGTACATCTCTTGATCGTCACGATCACGCTTTCCGAGATACACCTGTTAGTCGCAAGTTGAAGCAAGATGGACGTGATTCAAAGTGTGGCATTTGGGTTATTAATTTGGAAACTTTTGAAATTGAAAGTTATATTCATTTCTCTGATATGAAGGAGTTGTATGACATTAAAATTATTCAGAATTGTCAAACGCCTCGCATTTTAGGAATGACTGATTCAGTTGTTTGGAAGAATTTATACCTCCCTCAACTTTTTAAAAAAGTTGAACAAAAGCCTCCTCCCCTTTTAGAAAAAGGGGAACAAAAGCTTCCGGTGGATTCTTAAAATAATATCTCAAATAATATTTTTTGAAATATTATTTTAATACCATTTTTTGCGAAACTTTTTCTAAAAGTTTCTTAGATATCTATCTTGTCTCTATTAGCGGCTGTATTGACTCCAGTTTTACGCGATACTCTATTATGTTGATTAGACGATCCTTGCATCCATTCTTGATTCAAAGGTTCTTCTCCTTCTGATCTTAGTTGTTCCGCGCGGCTATTAGTTTGAGATCGAATTTTCCATTTATTTTCTAATTCTTCAGCTAGTCTTGCTGCCAGTACTGGATCGTCCCACATATTGGATGACTCGTCTTGTGACATACCTTTTACTATATCATTTGGTGATTCTGGTGGCGATTCGTCTTGAACGGCATTATTCGAATTTGTTGGTATATTATCCGCTTTTGATTTCTTATGAAATCTAAATAAAATTACTATCAGTATACATACCACTATTAATGCAAGTGCACAATTGAATGCCATTGCTTTATAAAATCTGTTAATTATATATTATAATATATAATTATTTCACCGCTACTTTTAAAAAAAGTAGCGCAAAAGAAATTTTTGAAAGATATTTTTGGTTACCTTTTCCCAAAAGGTAAATGTTCTTAATAATATTATTGTCAAGCCTGAGTGTGGTATTTTGCTTGGTAAATGTCAAAATGTATAAAATAATTGCCGAGCTTGAAGATAAGCTATCAATGACGTCCAAATCCAGATGGACAAATTCATCAAATATATCATTTCAACACGACTCAATAACTGAAAATCTTCCACCGGGCACTTGGGGCGAATGTTCGTCCTTTCATGTTCCTCCTTCATTTCAAAATAGAAAAAAACCGGGTGAAAACTCTGTATCATGGTCTGCATTTAAATCACAAACAGCGTCGTTATCGAAGTCTGTATCGAATAAAATAAAAAATGTTGTCCACAAGTTAGAAGAAACATCTGTAAATTTGCCTATATTGACTTCAACTCCTGTTTATAAGCCCATGCCGAATCCTTCGGCAAGCTTATACGTTCCTCCGAACCTTGCCGGCGATTTCGGTTTGGCGGGATCTACAAATACGAATCCCTTTTTAAGTGAGTCGGCTGCCGAATCAACCTATATCACCGCCCCGAATTCATTCAACACTTATAACACATTTGATGCTTCTACAAACCCTCTTAATTTCGCAAATCCAGCCAATTCAGAAATCGACTTCCCGCAAAATATCGAATCGCCGCCGTTCGCAAATAAAGAACCCTTTGCTCAAGACTATCCAAACACCGCATACGTAAATAAGCTGACTCAAAACGCACAATATGATCCTCTGATGAACGATTCTTTCTAAAATCCAACCATCTCAAATCGCGAGTTTGATGTGAAATAGCGCAATTTGAAGCACTTTGCGGCTGGCGGCCGAGGCGAAGCCTCGGACGGCTATCGACCCAGTTCGTCCCGCGCTAGCGGGGCGAACTGTGGGAGAAGATCATACATAAAAAATATAACCATCTATATTTTATATTGACGACGCGAAGCTTGCATGCCGATTTTGTTCTCATTTATGAGAACAAGCTCGGCATGCAGCGTGATACATATTCTCACCACCAATGACGGTTTGTTCGGTGTCGTTTGTAGTTCGTTTTGTAAATGGCGCATCTTTTTTACATGAATGGCAAATAGCTGTCAATTTGACGACTGAATCGCATATCGGAATTAACTCCAATAGATTATATTTGAATGGTTTCATCTGAAAATCTCCATCCAGACCGCTGATGATTACTTTCTTTCCCTTAAGGATCATAAGTTTAGTGAACTCGATTATTTCCGGAAAGAATTGACCTTCGTCAATTGCTATGATTTTTATCACGCCAGAAACTAAAGTTTCTGACAACTTATCCACACAAAGTGCATTTTTTTCGATGCGATCATGAGTCGCTATACCTGATTCGGAATATCGGTTGTCTCCGCTATATTTAATACATAGAACGCTTTCCTTACCATATACCACCATATATCGATTTATCCTTCGAATAAGTTCGGAAGACTTACCCGAAAACATCGGGCCGAGTATAAGTTCGAGCGACATCGACTTTTGAAAAAGTCGAACAAAACACGCTTCGCGGATACTATTAGTTTATTTCGGAAAATATAACGTAAAATGATATCAATTAAAAGAATTTAATTGTATATTTATATAAATATATAATCAAATTTAGTTATATCTATTTAGATTTAACTAACGTCACCGCGGAGCGTTTTGGATACCTTTTGAGTTCTCGAACTTGTTCGAGAACGGAAAAGGTATGTTTCGAATTGATCAACTTGCGGTTCTTATACCAAGTGCGACTAAATTGGCCGAAGAAGAACGACGCAGTTTTAATGGGATATATAAAATAATCGAAGATATAATTTCAAAAGAAAATGTAATATATGGCGGCAATTGGGGTATTAAACTCTTAACTAATCAACCAAAAGGAATCAATGATTATCAATATGAATTATATTCCGAGAAAGCGGAAGATGTCGCTTTTAGTATTGTAAACGAAATATGTAAAAAAGAAACTCAGTTCGTTTCATTAAAAAAGGAATTAAGTGATTTCGTTCTTTATATCGAGGCTCGTCTGATGGTAACGATACATAAGTTAAAAGAACATGATCGCGGAATAATCCGTCCTCTTCGTATTGATAATACGGATAAATTACACTATATTAAATATAAGGGTTCTGATAAACCTACTAAGCATGTTTCGAATGCTATTTCTTCTGGAAAATGGGTGATGCCTCCCGATTATCATTTGTTGGATTTATATAGAAAGTTATATCAGCCCGTTGTTGATGATTGGGAAGTTGCATTACCGCTCGAAGAAGAACTGTTTCGTATGGTTAAGTTTGAGTTTAATAAAAATCAACGATCTTTTGTGACCGGTTCCGCCGAATTAGATTCGGCGGAACCCGAACAAGATAAATTATCTGATGATGATTCTAATGAGTCTGGCGAATCAAATAAACTCAATTCATCCAACCAATGGCAAATACGTTTAGAATTATACAATAGATTAATAAAATATTTATCATCTAGAACTGATATTGCTTTTGTTGGCGAATATGCGTGTAATATGTTGGTTTCATCGGGAGGTCGGCCTCCCGATGGCTCTTCTAAAAACGGGTCTTCCAAATCTCTTCATTTGCATATAATATCTACTTTAAAGGTTGCTGAAGAATTAAATGTTTGGATACGAAAAGTAGACGACCCGCAACTAAAAACGTTAATTAAAACTAATAATGTCCAGCTTCTAAATGATATACGTTTGTCTCGAACGACGATATACGTCGTTATAAATAATGAAAAATATCCCATTCTATATGTTTATAATTCGGCTGAACATGATTTGATTCCTTTTAATAAATTTTTATCTGAAGCAAAGAGTCGGGGTAATATCGGCAATCCTTTTGTAATCATGAGATTTTTGTTAGTTGAGATTTGGATTATTAAAGTCATCCGAGAAATTGGGGGCATCGAAGAAAAATATGCGTTCGGAAAATTATTGGATCTGTATAAATTATTTATGAGCGTCCGAGAAAATCTCAAGATAAATGAAAAGAACGTCAGTTCGGAAGAAACAAATATATGGGGTGTGTTCAATACGCCAGAGCTTAACGGTCAACGTTACATGGGAAGCTATTTCTCTGACCAACATTCGCGAAAGCAACAGATGCGCCAGAAATTTGTAAAAGAATATACACCCGCGGCTTATTCTAATTCGAAAGGCGGAAATACATTTGCTAAAAATTTTAACGATATATTTGATTCTAAAAAAGGAGGGTTCTCGGATATATCCGAGAACAAATTCGACGATTGGGTGAATTTTGAAAATTGATCCCTGTTCGTTACAGTTCGTCGATTTATCGACGAACTAAACACAAAATTGAATCATAATATAAATACTTTATCACACTATATCATAGAAAAATGTCGTCTACTGATCAAGTTCCGAATTCGGCGTTTACGCCGAACTCGTTTAACCGCGGTCGCGGTAATTATCAAGGACGCAATTTCCAAGAAAATTATCAAGGATCTAATCAGAGTTATTCGTATCCAGGTTCTAATTATCGAGGAAGAAATTTTCAAGAAAATTATCGAGGCTCAGGCAATCGAGGGCGTGGAAATTATACCCAAGCACCGGTATATCAAGGACCTCAACTTGGTCTTATGATTAATGCGGATCAACCAAAGGTCGAAACGAAACGTGAGATCCGCGCAAGAGAACAAGCTCTAGCTCAAGCACAACGAGAATCCCTTGTGCCTGAAATTCAATCCACTGTCTCGGAAACTTCTAATCAAACTGAGGCTAAACCTCGGGAACAGAAAGAACCGAAGAAACCCCGAGAACCGAAGGAACCGAAGAAACCCCGAGAACCCAAACAACCTAAGGAACCCCGGGAACCCCAACCAAAGAAACCCCGAGAACCTAAAGCCGAAAAGCCAAAACGTGCTCCGGCTGAAAATAAAAAATCTAAAAGCGGAACTGTCGCTCCACGAAATAGCATTGACTCTCCTACTGACGAACAGGTAGAACCGTCTGAGAATTCGTCTCTCGCCCCTATTGCTGAAAGTGAAACAACTGATAAAGGGGTTGACAAATCTAATAAGAAAAAACGTGATAATCGAACAAAGAAACAGCGTTTTATGGAAAATCATCAAAATGAAACGGTAAAATATCTAACTAAGATGGTTGAACAGCTTAAGATTACGATTGCTAACCTTGAAAAGGGTATCCAAGGCGGAACGGTTATGTATCCGATCATTCGAGTTTATGCTTGGAATGAAGAATCTGAATTTATTCATACGCGCTTTGTTGCGGATGACCCGAACATGTGTGTTATGTTGAATAATGACGGTGATGGTTTCCAAGTTCAGAGGGGCGATGTTGCGTTAAAGAGTATTCAGGAACATGAAGATAATATCGTTGCTGAAGCTGAACAATTCGTTGATGCTTCTGACAAGATTGATGCTTCTAATACTCCTAATATCCCTAATATCCCTAATATCCCTAATATCCCTAATATCCCTAATATCCCTAATATCCCTAATATCCCTAATATTGAAGCTCCTAATGTTGAATCTTCTAATACCCCTATCATTGAATCTCCGAATACCGAATCTTCTACAATTTAATAAAAAATATATGTATATTTTTTTGTTAAATTGTAGAACATTAATATAAAGCTTCTTTAAAAAAATTACTTAGAAATGAATGGCAGGGAATGTCGCGACTGTCATTCAAACATGTCTTTGATAATGTTATACCGATGTGATAATTGCCATCTTACAGAAGTTCATAATGAACCAGTCTTTCAACAAAATCCTATTAATTATGCTAATTATCAATTTGTTGACTATGATGAATATTCTGATGAGTTGGATGATGAATATCCTGATATCGATAATATATTAGAAAGGTATAATCCTGATAATCAATATTATCAGAATGATTTAATAAATCACAGGAATGGCATTGTTGAAAGCCCGAGAGATACGGATGAATTAGAGATAGAGATCAGTAACAGTAGTGATATTCCAACATTATTTGTCAGATATGATCTTTAAAAAATATTAAATTACTTTTTCATTTTTTCCGGGTCTTCTTTATAAATGTAATAATAACATATTGCAGCTGAAACAATGACTCCGATTATTAAAATAAGGAAAAATATCATCCAAAATATTTGAGAACCTGTGCATTTGATTGGATCGCATGCTTCTTTACATTCATTTCGAGTCGAATACATACCGCCTGCATCCAAATTACACTTTCCAAAAATAGGATCTATTGAGCACGGCTTACACGTCCAATTAAAGGGATCATTTAAATGTTCCATTTTTTTTAATTTGTATATCTTAAGAATTAAAAAAATATCATTAAGATGAACTTTATTAAATTTAATTTAACAAGTCCATATTATAAATCCATGTTATAAAGCCTTACGGGGTTTCAGGGGCGGAGCCCCTGAGGTATGTATGCGGCCTCAGGAAGAACTTCGTTCCGATACCCATGCTATTCAATTCTTGCATAAAGAGCTTGCTTGCCCATTTCGTGCGCACACTTGAGATGTCCGCGAGGTCGCCACAGGTGTGACAAATATAGTATCCCTTCTGGACGTTAACTATCGGCATTTTGCCACATCCACGACAAACATAGATTGTGAATTCATCACTATCGGTTGTAAATTTCGATAGAAGTGTTCGCATTGCGCCATGTGAGCACAGAACGTCCTTCTCCATTTCACCAATACGGAGACCTCCGTGTTTGGCTTTACCCGCCACGGGCTGGCGAGTCAATGCACATGTTACACCGCTTGCGGCTGCGTATACTTCATCAACGACGAACTTTTGAAGTCGCTGATAATAACAGGGGCCGGTATAAATCTTGACATCCAGGTATTCGCCTGTCTTGCCATTATACATGCGGTCTTCACCCATGTGGTCATATCCTTTCTTAACAAGCTCGTCATTAATCGCTTGCATATCTGTTTCGGCAAAGCACGTAGCGTCACAGATAATTCCTTTGTGCGCCGCCAAACGTCCGGCGAGCAATTCCTTATCTTGATTAATTGTCATGCGGGTGGGATACGCATGGGGGTTCATAATCCAATCGGGCACAATTCCGCTTTCCGTCGTGGGCATGTCTTCCGCAGCGAATGTCATACCTACGACTCCCTTTTGTCCTGAGCGGGCCGAATTACCTGTCCAGATTGGAGCACAATCCGCATTCTCACGAACGAGGAATATGTGGTTCGGAACGGTGATACAATGCACTTTGCCCACGTGAGTTTCTGGCGCGGCACCTGTCGTTTTGAATGTTGAGAAATCATCGGAAAGATGGATCATATTCAGTGGGTCCATCGAACATTTAAACGTTTCGGTCAATTGAAACGAATTAGGGTTCGATTTATGTGCTGTATACATTTTGTGTTGTATCGTTGTAGCCAAGCGCGATTTGCGAATGGGTTTGGAGTTTTCACCCAAACTTGCATTTCTGGAGACGGACTTGTCCGTCTCCTGATCCATACTGAAATTCCACATGACATGCGTGCCTTCGAATGTGTGAAGCATAGAAGGCTTGTTATATTGAACCACCCAGTTATGATTGCCTTTTTTAAATGGTTCCACTCCGGCGAGAGGGCCACTTATAGGAATTCGGTAATTAGGATCGTCGAGAAGTGTCGCGACCTGGTGATCTAGTGTGATCTGATCAATGCGGACCCAACCATCACTGGTGAGAACTTCGCATGTCGGCAGGAGGCAAAACTTGTCACCGATGTCTGGCGGACGAATCGCGCCGAACATAACCTTGCAAAACTCGCGATCCTTGTCATTGCGACCATAAATTACCTTGATAATATAAGCCGGTTCGTTGAATTTGTAGGTGAGGCTCTTATCAATATGCGTATACTGATCTGTAGGCTTGTGAATTTTCAGAAGTTTGCCTATCAGAACGTCGTTCTTGTGCACGATTGAGCCCACGCGAATAAATCCGCGTTCGTCTAGTTTATCGTGCGAAACGTGACGGGGAATATCCTTGGTATAAGCCTCGTCCGGAATACGGAACTCTTCATCTTTCTTCAGTTCTGTCTTTTCCATATTAAAATGCATTCCCTCGAAAAGGCCACGATCAATTGACGATTGGTTCACAATCCACGAGTCTTCTTGATTCCAGCCTCCATAAGTCAAGATGCAAATATAGATGTTCATACCATTAGGCATGATATATTTGTTCGAGATCGTTCGGAGAAGAGGCATTTCATTGCGAAATTGCAAGAATGTGTTCTTCTCGATGTTGTTCGGCCAGTCCAAGGCATACCAGCCACAAGTTTGTTTCACTTGTTGGGTCTGGAATACGTTACGCGGCGCCTGATTGCTATTCGAATAAGGAGATGTTAGGGCTGGGATACCCATCAACGTTTGCGGGATTTCACAATGGGTGTAATCGATTTCACTCATACGCGCTTCCCACAGATCATTGTAGCATGGGCAAATCATACAATTAAGATGTTCTTCCGGTGCGATGTATTCCACGATGCCTTCGTTTATGAGATCGTCAAATGTAATTTCCTTAAGAAGAAGATGTTTGATATGCTTCTTCGTGATTTTGATGTTTTGTTCGCCGGTCTTCGGATCACGTTCAACGATCAGCAGGGGGCGAATAATACGTCCATAATCAGTGTCGAAATAAATCGCGTCTTCGTTCGAATTATAGGAGATCGACGTGTGCATATGGATCTTTTTGCGCGGATCGGCGCTCTTTTGATTGCGGCGGAAGTCTCGATACTTCTTCAGCAAGTCTGGCGCGCGTTCAGTAAAGCCTAGGGGATATCCATTGACAAATATCTCGCACAAGTTTCGCGATTCAATTTCGGTGATTGGCACCAATTCGTGTCGAATAATGTCTGGATCATTCAGCAATTTTTGTTTGAGAATGTCCATTTCGCCGATGCTACACAAGCTTGAGGTATAGGCCATTTGTTTGGCCATGCCTACGCGCTTGCCTGAGTCGGCTGATTGAATAAAGCACACGTATCCGAGGAATGTCTCGTGCACACGACGCATTTCATCCGAGCGCACGTCTTTTCCGGCACTGGTTGTTTCGGGAGTTTCAATATCTCGCAAGGCTGAAATAACGTTCAATTGATTTTTGTGATGCAATTGTTGCGATGTCAGACGATAAGTCAGATTTGTCTGACGAATCGTTGTCGTTTTTGATCCGGAAATAATCGATTGAATAATCGCCTTTTCCAGATCGGTGCGGCGGATTTGATTGTCAAACACCAGATCCAGTTTTACATCTTTAAAAGCGGTGTTTTTGAATGCCTTGCGCATGCCCGTTCGGACAGGTTGCACAATAGCGGCATTGAATGATTTTTTAAATACCTTGGCGCTGGACGTTCCTGCGTCGCTGATGCGTTTGGTATCATATGCGTCACGATCGGTAGACGTTACGAGGTGAGGTTTAACAATAAGCATGAGCATTTTATTAATAAGATAGCCGATATATCGAATCTTTTGCGGCCGGTCTTCTGGGCGTTGACCGATATGTGGCAAGAGATGTGAGTCAAAAACGCCTAGAATGTAGTCGTTGGTGCTCTTCATCATGCGATCGAGCAGAGCGTCATCTTTTTTGCCTGGCTTGATTTCGGCTTCCGGTGCTGCTGTTCCAGCCAAATAGTCGTCTTTGGTTCGATTATAAATAAGTCGACGGACCTCGTCCGGTTCATACGTAAACTTAGAATCCTTGAAATGCGTATATTTGACGTCCATTGCCGCTTTTAGAATTTCGATCAATTGAGATTCGATTTCGCCGGTATATCCACGAAGAATATAATTGAAAATCTCGCGATCTGTTGAGATGCCAAGGCCTCGGAACAGGATATAAAACGGAAGTGGGACTTCTCGGAATTTGTTGCGCGATTTTTCAATTGTAATCTCGCATGTAATTGCGCCACTTGTTAAGAGGCGAATAATAAGTTGGGCCGAATTCTCGAACATGTCGCCCGGACGCGAGATGAACTCGCATCGGGCCACTTCATTCTTGTGGCCGACGTTAAGGAAAATACGCGGATGGTTAAATCGCACGGATTCCATATTTTTAATAATCCAGCGGCCGCCATTAATAATGAAATAGCCGCCTTGATCGGTGGGGTCTTCTCCCATTTCGATCAATTGTTGCTTGGATTTGTTATGCGTGTTACATATTTCGGAGCGCACCATCACGGGAATCTTTGCGATTTCGCGATCATGCACTTCCACGACCTTTTCTTGGATGATATTATCTTTGGCATCGTATGCACGCGCTGTAATTTTAGCATTAACTACAATTGCTGCGCTATAAGTTCGGTCCATTTCTTGAGCCAACTTCGGCAAAAATACTTGATTCTTGAGTTTCCAGCGATCGTCATCTTTTGGTTTATTGATGCTGACCTTGGTAAATTCTACTTGAAACCAGATCGATGCGATTTTCTTGTCTTCGTCTGTCAAGAGATATTTATTTTCCATTTGATATTCGATTTTAAATAGGTCCTTGATGATTTGCGCCAAGCCTCCTCGGGCCGCAAAATTATTAAATCCTTCCTTGTGATGGCGGATGTGGTCGACTTCGCCGTCATTGTTGCGAATTGCTGCATCGCTGACCAATAAGAGGTCGCGTTGGTTGAGTTTAGACATCACTTTTAGAAAAAGTGATACAAAATACGCTTCGCGGTCGACTTTTTATATCTTGGTTTCCTTAACTTTTTTATAAAAGTTTTTTTGCAGTTTGTTCTCAAATTTATTCTGAGATTGTTCTCAAATTTATTTTGAGAACGGGTACAAAATAGGAAACCTATATATAATATATTATTACATGTTTAAATCAAATTTGACTGTTTGTCGAAAATTGAAACATGAAATATCATAATTATTCATTCAAAAGAATATTTGACAAATATAATGGAATTTGCAAAACCTAATAGTTCTAATATGCACCGAACTCCCTCGATTGATAAATCTTTGATTGATGTGGAAGATATTGTTGATCCTGTCTTGAGTAAATCAGATACCATCCAAAAGAATAACGATGTATCAAAAAAGACTTTGTCTTATGATGATATTCGTTCTCTTGAAAATTCTCAATTGAACGAAATTCTCGAATTCACTCGAAAGAATGCTAATAAATCTTCTGTAAACATTCCTTCTAGTTCAGAAGATTCTGTAAATGTTTCTTCCGAATCAGATGAACTATCGCCTCAAATAAATGAAGCTTATCTATCTAATGAATTGATTAAATTAATCGAGAGAATTTATGAAACTGAAGAAAAAAAGATTCAAATCCAACAAGAACACATCGACAATATCGAACGATATATGGATTTGTATTTCGATAATATTCGAACTGATCGCGTATTCTGGTTTTTGTTGTTGATTCTGAGTCACATTGCCGTTTATATCATGTTTTTCAAAATTTGACAAATTTTGGAAAACTGTGACAACAAGTTGTCAAATTTCGACGACTATGGACAACTTTTTTTATTCATCATCGCTGTCTTCTTCACCACATTGTTCTTCCGCCATCGCCGCGGCCATATTAGAAACTTCATCTTTTGATTGACATTCCGTATATATGTTTGACATAGCTAATGTTATTATCGATAAACTTGCGCATATTCCAAGTAGAACCAACGTTGTCGTGGAGACTTTATTCACTTTCTTATCATTGACCGTTATGACTTCTTTGTAATTATATATTAAAAAGCACATCAATATTATCAAAGCCGCTACAATTATACGTGGCCGGCTAAATATCGCATTTGATATTTTTTTTATTATTACTACTGCTGGATGATTCATCGTTAATCGGGATGATCTTATATTGATATTAAAAAAATATAATATATGATTTTTATTTATTAAACTCTTCCAGTACCAAAAGATGATCGGGTTCCTTCAGGTGTGAATTCGAATTCACTTTCCGTATTGAAATTTTGTGTCATCGGAGGAGCAGATGCGCCATCCATATCGTCTGAAACTTGCTCATATCGATTATTTCTCGGTGATGTTGGCAGATCTCCATAATTTGAATTACCGCGGCTCTGTGCCTCTTCAAGCATCGCATCATTTGACAATCGTTTATCTGATTCTACACGAGATTCAGATGCTACCGATTCACGTTTATCTTCGCAATACATACTATACGCCCAATAGCCAAACAGACCCGTCAAAGCACCATATAGAAGAAGATGCAAAAGGCGATTCTCGCCATTGTGTAAGCGACTCATCGACTGACCAACGCCCATCGCGCTCATTATAAAAAGAACAAGAACAATTACTAGTGCGAAGTTCATAATTAAACTATGTTCTCAAACTTATTTGAGAACACAAAAAGTTTTGCAAAAGCGCTTCGCGGTTATTAATATTAGTATATTATAAGGGAAAATTAAAAGTTATCTAAATACTAAATTATAAAAATATATAACTAGAATTTTGAAATTATATAAAAATGTCAGATGATGAGTCTATGTGCATAGATCCATACGGAAATATTTGGTTAACTCGTCTTAATTATGAATGGCGCCAAATTGTAGATATTATCAAGAATCTGGACATCGAATCACATGATTCGACATGGAGCGAAATATATACAAACATTCAAGAATATATTGGTCAGTTTCTTGAGACTGAAGTTCATATTTCTTCAGAATATATGATTTTTGATAATTGTATTCGCCAGGCTATTCCCTGGTTTATTATTGCTTATAATGATATCGTATGCCATTACAAACAAATTTTAGATATTTCGTCGTTCCTGTCGTTTGAATATCTGAAAAAACAAATATATGCACATAATGATGTTGAGTATTTTGATATGAAGTTGTCTGAAATTGATCGATATTTGAATTTACCTAACTTTAAATTATGCGTGGACAATTTACTAATCATGGATGATTTAGATATTGATGAAAATGTCATCAATGAGATACAATTATACGTAGAGGCTTTGTATACTCATCGATTGCATATTCCTAATATGGATTATACATCTGAAATTTCAGTGGACCATATCGTTCAATGCGTTATTAATACTTTGAAAAATACATAAATTAAAAAAATATATTTTAATTCGCCGCGAAGCTTTTGTAAAACTTTTCCCAAAAGTTTTAGGAGCTCTCCAAATCTCTTATCGGCGTAATATCTTCTACTTTACGACCGCATTGATTACATTTATAGAAAACGGCTTCAGTAAGATTATATCCATATTGGCTTGCCATTTTATACATACAATCATAACATAGGGTTTCGTGTTCGCACGGCTGTTGTATAACGTCGACTCTGTTTTGAAAACAACTGACACATGCGCCTATTATATTTTTTTTGATTTTGCTCTTTAGTGGTGGATGTGCCGTCAGAATCTTATACGCCGTAAGATTTCGGACATAATTAATATCTCTTTGCATCTTTGATGAAATTGGTTTAATTGCAATTTTAATTGCGGCTCCACGACATTCTCGCATAGGCAATTCTAAATTACAATCTTCTTCATATGTTCCTGAAATTACTCCGTTGAAACAATAGTGAATATTTATTTCTGATACACATCTAAATAAATCTATCATTGATGAGTTTTTATAGTCGGGGTTCATATATATGTGAAGTTTATCAACAACATATGATTTCATAGAGGCTGAGCTTATACGACCTTTACAATACGCATGAATTTCTGGAAATATTGTGTCAAAATCGCTCAGCCATATGCTGCTTCCTCGGCATACTTTAAGAGTTAGAATATCTGCACATGCGTGGCGTTCTAGCGTCACGTCTACGTGTCTTTTTAATATTATAATTGAGTCGACTTTGTCGATGTCCACTACGGATGATATATCATCGCCTTTTATAACATAATGATCTCCGTCTTTTTGAAAGATCTCGATTCCTCTTGTATTTCGAGACTCTACCTTTAATTCTCCTTCGATCACGTGACATGAGCATTCGACATTAATATGGATGCGCATCTAAAACTTTTAGGAAAAGTTTTACAAAACGCTTCGCGAATTTAAATGTTCAATATAAATTATAAATGTTTTATAATTGTTGTGAAAAATTGATATATAAAGTATATACTGTCATTTTAAGGATCAATTTTGAGAATTAATTATTTAATATAACTTCAATTTCTTATTTGTAAAATCGTTTTGGGCACCTTTTTCAAAAGGTGTTCTCTTTCGAAGAAAGAGAACTGATGGACATCGAAATTGTATTAGAAAAACATAAAACGCCGACTCTGATAAAATATAAAGAAGTATTTGATGAAAATGATTCCGATTTGTTATTTAGTTATTTATTATGCAAAAACGATTTTAATTGGAGATCTTATGTAGTTGATCACAACTTTTCATATGAAAAAAATAAAAAAAAAGAACCCGTTAAAAACGAGCCTGAAAAAGGCAAATCTAAAAAAGATGAATCTGAATCTGAATCAGATTTCGCCAATTCGGAATCTTCTAATGAGCCTGATACAAAAAAAATTATCCATGTCATTGATAAAGAACAAGAAACCGCTTATGAAATCATATCATTTGCTGATTCCGTTTGGTGTTATAGAAAATATTTTGGGGTTGTTATTGAAAAATACTTAATCAAAAAACATCGAGAAATATTTAGCATCATAGAACGTCGATTGGCTGATGTAATAGATGATTTGTCATCCGATAAATATGAAGATTGTAAAAAAAACCTACCGCACAATAATAAATATCCCAGCTATTGGTTATGTATTAATTTTAGAGACGGATTTGATCATTTGTCATTATCAAACATTGTTAGATTTTATATAACGGAAAATCCAGCAATTATGATATGTTTGGGTGAACCTCGCGATATTATCATCGACGATTCCGTCGAGTCATCTATGGACAATGGGTCTGTATTCGTCATATTCTCCATGAAAAATAAATTAGAAATACCAGAAGATGTCGGTAGAAGATGTCATGTTTGTATGATTGGGTTCTATAGCTCTTTTGCGAATTAAGCGTCATCTTCTTCATTTACTGGAATTTCTTCCGAATCTTGCTCTACTTTTTTGAGGGCGGGCAAATCGGAATCATCTATTGTCAATCCTTCCAATTCGGCCTCGTCAATTTCAGCCGGTTCTTCAATAGGCTTTACAGATGGTGCTGGCGGAGCTGATTTTGTGTTCTGTGCTTTTTTGTACAACGCGGCATAATTTTGCGGAATGACCTTTCCATTCTTGCCAATCATTACTTTGTTGATCTTATTTGTTGGAGCTTTATTTGATGTGCGCACTGTTTTATTCTTTTGAGTGTCGTTCTTCTTATCTTCCTCAATATCATTCTTCATATCTTGAACCAATTGTTTACGACGACGTTCCATATGTTCGTCCATGTCATCGTTGTTCAAAAATTCAGTATTCTTGAATTCTTTAATTCGCTCTTCTTCGTCGTTCGAACGGGCTTTTGGAGAGTTATCCAAAGGAACTTTGGATAACGCATACGGATTCGGCGGCAATGCGGTTGATGCCTTTGGCGGAGGGCGTGTATTCAAAATTTGTTTTGGTTTAACAGCCTCGACTTTTGTAAATACTCGCCGATTAGCTTCCAAAAATTGACATTTCAAAAATGCCGGATTTTTTTGAACTTTATCTGATGTTACTTTACATGATTGCAATTTTCGCGCTTTGGCTGCGGCAATAAGGTCCATCTTTCACTTTTGAAAAAGTGAAACAAAACCAATTGATTTGAAATCGATTATTTATCGAGTATATATCAATATATTTTTTCATCTTTAGATCAATTATGTTCTCAAACTTGTTTGAGAGCTGTTAAAAATTTGATTATAAATAATATAACTTATTAGATTGCGGAGCGTTTTGTAGTTTTCGAACAAGTTCGAAAACTACTTTTTCTAAAAGTTTCTTTTGCACAACTTTTTCTAAAAGTTGTTATGTCCAAAATTAGGGATAATATCCTGCAATTAACTTCTTCCAGAAAAAACACGATAAAATTAGCAACTCCTATTATTCATACAAATGCTTCTGATATGTCTGCCTATGACAATGAAATTATTGAATTATTGCAACCAAAGTTGATCATCACTGATGAAAATAAAGCTCATTTTTGGATATCTATGTCGCGACTAAATATTGCTTGGTGTGATATTGGTGAAAATGGTGGATCTTCAGAATATAATATCCGAAGAGCAATTGCTAATATTGATCACACTCGTTGTTTATTTATATATCTACGGGAATTTGTAAATGCTTTAATTGATGATTTAGAGGAAAAATTAGTAAAGGCAAAAGTTGAAAAATTCATCAGTTTGGATGGATCCGAACGAAAAAAAGTATTATCTCATATAATTGGCAAGGGAAAAAATGTATATGATAATGTTTGTGCCGAATATTCTTTGATTTCATATTTTATAAGTTTGAAGCTTTATAGAGATTTCCGAAATGTTTTTATCTCGAATAATATGTATTAAACTCAGCTTTTGAAAAGGCTGAACAAAACTTCACTTTCTATTCTCGAACTTGTTCGAGAACGGTGAAAAAAAGAATCATATGATTCATTTATTTTTTCTACCGCGATTGCGTGTATTTTTTGTCCAGCCATGTTCCTCATTTCGTGAATGACCACCTTCATTCCTTTGTTGAGGAATACCTTCATTCCTCTGATTTTGAGGTCCCTTATTTGGTCCGTTATTTGATTGATAAGCGACAAATTTAGCTCTGTCTTGATTATTAGGGGTTTTATTTTGATAAGGTTCCCGGTAATATTGAGGCGTTTCAACTTGTTCAACTTTATCGAAATAATATTCAAACATATGTCCTTCCTTTATCGGATCGACGACTCCTTCAATTTGCTTTCGTAATCCTACTACAAACATATTAATCTTTGGTTGCCAATCGAGAAAGATTATATCTTCCAGTTCGAATTCTTTGACTATAAAATAGGCCGAAGTCCACAAGATTCGACTACTCAAATCGATACGTTTTCCCTTAGATTCCTTGAGGGTTGTGATAATCATCTTTTTATTTCGGTCATTGGCGTTGAAAATTGCTCGAAATTCATCGTGGCGAATGCCGTCTTCGCAATTTTTATCTGGAACAGTCCGGTTCATAATTTTTGCGAATGCGTCAACATCCTCAGCCTTTAACTCAGTTTTGATGCGTTGCGCAACCAAACTCAATTCATTATAAATTAATTGCAAATATGTTGACATTTACCTTTCGTTTTAATTTCGTGCCGAATTTAAAACGAAGATAACCGAATATATCGATTTTAATTAATTATATTAGTTGTTGATCAATTTTTCAGATGATCTTGTGTAGAAAAAATTAAATACGACATTTAATCCCCCGAAGGTTTTTGTAGAACTTTTTTTAAAAGTTCTAGTTGTACTTAAGCAAGAATCGCGCGGACCAAGAAGCACCACCCAAGTCTACTGGGTTTCCTGAATCGAGTGAAAGACCGAATGTAACGACGCGAACAGAGTTTGTATTCGTACCAACAATTCGACCCAAAACACTGGATTGAATATTAATGTCCGGAGATGATGACGAATCAGAGAAGAACAGGGTCGCACCGGCGCTTGATGACTGAATTGGGATGCTGGCAAGAATATTTGTCGAAGTGGGGGTAAGATCTCCGTCCAAAAATACAACACCTTGATCGACGCCTGTAATCAAATTCGATGTTATGTTGATATATCGATCTGAGTCAAGTTGTCCTCTTCGGTTATTTTGGGTTATATATATGTTGGATGCAGGTGGCGTCTCTACGGCAACGTATGGGGGTGTTGTATTAAATCCGAGTAGATCGGCTGCCGAATCTGCAACATTAAAATTGAGAGTAAACGCCCCGTCTGCTTTAAATGTATACGTGCCATCACATTTGCTATACACTATTGTGAAAGTCAAACCGGCGTCTGATGCTGCTTCTAGCGTATTTTTTAATATTTCCAATATGGTGGTGCTATTCACGCTTACTTGCGGAAGTGCAATCATATATGTGTTCGACGCATCTGTAAAACTAAATTTATTAGCTGTTGTGGGAATATTAGAAAATGTATTGGGAATAAGAGCCTCCAGAAGTCGGATTGATTTTACTGGGCGGCTTATAATAGAGGTCGGGACTTCTATTGTTATTACTTCTCCGACCTTTGATGTATATTTGTCGCTTGACACGCGAATAATTTGACTGACGCTCATAAAACTTTTAGAAAAAGTTTGCAAAACGCTCCGCGGGATTTACTAAATTTACTTTTAGAATGTAATTTGCTGGAGCAACTCTATATTATATTAATATATACTTTTTTTAGTATATACCATTGAAAAAATCAGTTAAAAAAATGAAAGTTATTTACATAACATCATCGATCTGAATAAAGTTTTATTAGATCTATTTTTAAAGACACAATACTTTATTCACCGCGAAGCGTTTTGTGGAACTTTTTCTAAAAGTTCCATGCGCATCTTTAAAGAACGGGATAACAAAAATGTTATTCCGATTATAGTTGGCGAGATGATAAATCTTGAAGAAAACAAATATATGTATGATTGTGGAGAACTGGTAGAATTAAAAGATGGTTCTTACAAGTCATATCCGAAGATCAAAGACGGTAATTGTTCGATTGTCGGAAAATTTAATATTGGGACTATTATTATTCCCAACGACGTAGATTTTGAATTGTTCGCTGCGGATATTATGGAGACGATTCGACGCATGGAACCTAAGGATTCCTTAATAGGCCCTGCTCCTGTCGAGCGATACATATATCAATTCTTGTCCATTATGGATGTTAATACTTTCAAAGAAACTACGAAGGCTCCTTCACAAAATGTAAAACGAAGGCTTGTCTTTCGTCAAACTTATACAGAGGCCGAGATTACTTATTCGATCGAGCATTCGCGATTCACGTGGTCTGTTGTTCATTTGAATCGGTATATCGCTAATATTCATAATAATAATCCTCTAAATAATCTGTCTACCATTTATTGGGACAAAGAAGACCACTTGCGACTGGCCAACAATTCGTTTTCATTGAAATTGTCGTTGGCGACCCGTTTCAAGTTTAAACGCGAAATGATTCCTCTTATTGCTAATAATGGTAAACGTGTAGAAGATGTTTCGTTCATGAATGTTATGATTAATTCAAGAAATAAGATTGTTTATACGAACGCAATTCTTAATCAAATTATAACCGGCAATATTAATTATCCGTTCAATCTAGTAAATAAAACTAGTAACTTTTCACTGAATTCACATTTCTTTAGCATTAAGTATCCGGTGGTAATTTTGTCGCAGGACTGGGACGATGTCCTGGTTTCTTATAAGTTTTTGAATCAATCATTGAAGTATGATTGTTTTCCGGAAGTATATAAACCTGTTAAGAAGGATAAGAAAAAGGATGATGATTCTGGCTCTAAGGGGTCGAAAAAGGGTCACTCGACCGACAATTGTCATATGTGTGATATGTTGTTGTATGAAGACATATATGTTTATATTGACGGATCTGTTGAGCCATGGTTTGAATCCGATCCGCCTACGAGGAGGCCCGATTCTACTGATATTACAAAAAATAATGCTCTTTTGATTTGTCCTTTGTGTTTTCATCTGACGTCGTTTTTGAAATGTCGAGTGCCGGGCTTTGATTCAAATCTGAAGACGCGCGTGATTATCCGCACGGTTCATCCTCGCAAAATCGCGGATATTGTTAATATGATCGAAGATCCGGTAACAAAAAAGTTCGTTGTTGATATTTATAAAAACGTATCGGAAAATAAATTATTTGATTCACGAAATAATGCATATGCAACCAATCGTCGAGGCTTATTTGTTAAGAGCGTTGATATGAATTACATATTCTGTGAAAATTATGATGCATGTCTTCAAGAACTGGCTAAGACTAACAATTTGGCTATGACAATTCCTGATGACGTCTATGTTCATTGTCATACCCTTTAACCAAAACTTTTAGCCGTTCTTGGACATGTCCGAGAACTGAAGTTTTACAAAACGCTTCGCGACCTTATTTTTTTTATTTTTAAATAGGACCATATTTATCAGATAAAAAAAATACGACCGCGAGTTCTCGGACACGTCCGAGAACGGCTTTTGGCGCACCTTTTCCTAAAAGGTGCTAGATGATCCATTCATACGCACAATAGACACATTCAAGGCTGATATTCGATCCCTCATCGAGCGAGCGAAGTTGAACTTCTCTACGTTTGGCTTTGTTCTTCTGACAATTGGGACATTGATATCGGTTCGTAATCTTATACTCGACTTTTTCTTTTAATCGAACATTCATTTCCTTGATGATCTTATTACATTTTTCGGGACACATTGCATTTGAATGCATATCGGCAATTGATGAAAGTTTAACAGTTTTGTTAGAAATCATATTTATCAGAGTTTCGCTTCCTACTTCGGACTTTGGGGATAAATTCATCGATACCTTGTATACAATTGCGCTGTAAATTTCGCAGTATAATACATTTGTCCACCATCGTGGCTTGATTTTGTCAGCTATGGCCTTGCGAACAGCTTTATTATTACAGCCTCGTTCGATCTCTTTGGCAATATATTCGGGTGTTTGATCTGTCGGCAATTTATCAGATAGCTCATCTTTTAAAATATTGAGGATTACCTTTAGTCCTTTTTTTCTAAATTTGCGATCCGTCTTGGCTCGCGTTCTTAAATATTCGGGATCTTCGTTAGGATTGGCTTTTATTTCTTCATCAATTTCTTCATCATTTTCGGAATCTGTGTTTTCTATATTATCTTCCTTTTTTGCGGGTTTTATTATAATACGACGCATCCAAAAAGGTTTTATTCCGCTTTTTCAAAAGCGGATGCTATTATGTATAGAGTTCATCAATTTTTTAAATGGAAAAAATCAATATTATTTGTCATCAGACGTTGATATTCCGAAATGTTTCATGATTCGTTTTAATCTGTCATTTGTGACTTTTTGTTTTTCGCGAATATGATCTATGTCTTCTTTCATAGAGTCAATAGTTGCTGAAACGTCCTCCAATCTCATAAGAATATCGTCGTATTTTTCGTTATCATCGGCAAAGTGCACATCGTCATCAAAACCAAAACTCTTTAGATTTAAAGATTTTTGTTCACCTACTTTTTCGGGTTTTGAACTTGTTTGAGTGCGAAGCGGATTCATTTCCTTCCCACTTGTTCCGCCTGTTCCGAAATAATCGTCTTCGTCTCCCATGAATGGATCAAAATCTGAAATTTTATCAAGTTCCGATTCTTTGGAATCATCAACCTTTACATCTTTTGTAACATTCGGTTTCCATTTTATTTCTTGTGCGTTCGATTTTGAATCAACTTCTAGAAGATTTAGCTTTTGATCGAGATCAGAAACGTCATAGTCGGCAATATTAAATTCGGCTGATTCAATTTGGGACATGTTTTTAAACTTGTTTAAAAACGGGACTTGTTTAAGTATTAAAATTGAAAATTATTCAATTTTTTAGAAATAATTTTGGTCACCTTTAGTTTTGAACTAGTTCGAAAACGGAAAGGTAATTTTAGATTTGTGAATACTTGTATTATTACGATTCAAATTTAGTGCATTTTGTTACGATTCATATTCGCTTTCGACGCTCTTAGTCCTTCTACTATTTCTTCTTCGCTAAACACCCTATATTTGTTTGATTTTTCTTGCGATTTATCTTGTTCGGATAGATCGGGCAAAGGTAACGGATTCGTTTCATAATCGGGCTCGGGGTTCGGAAGTTCTCCGTTGGAGTCTCCTAGTCCTCGCGGCACAGGCAAAGGAGGATGGTCAAAAGCATCCGCCATTAATTTACGGCGTTCTTCTTCTTGGTCGGTATTGTTACCTGGCAATTTGCCATATATTACCGGTTTGTCTTCCGGACCACCAGCACCTTTATATCCTTCGCGAGACACCGGTCTTCCCATAGCTCCAAATACAAGTAAAAATCCCGCCGCAATAACTGAAACCACCACTCCAGCAATCGACCAATCTCTCACAGATTCGTCATATTTTATTGCTAATGTTAAAAACACAATAAATGCTATAAGAGACACAATAAATCCTGCTATATAAAATTTATACACGGATTGCATTTTTAATATATTCTTATTTTATATTTAATAATATAAAATAATCTAATTTGGTATTATTAAATAATGGAGAATACTGAACAAAATCAGAACAAAAAAATGGAGAACAATCAAAATACTAAAACGGAAATCAAATTTAATTCCTTTAAAAACATAAATATTAAAAAATATGCACCAATTGTTGTAGCTCAATTGATTATTGCTGTGTTATTTAGTATAGTATTTCTTTTATTTATAAGTAAGCCTTTGGCTAGTTTCAGCGGAAATTTATCAAAACATGCATCCTTACAATTTATGACTTATTTCGGCGGTGTAGGATTAATGTTCGGGTTTATTGGATTGTGTTTCTATGGCATGATTCTAGGAGGTGAATACCTTTTTATGAAACCGGAAGAACGCATTTTTATAGAAGTAGCTCTCAAATAAATTCATGTTCTCGAATTTAAAGAAGTTTGAAAACAAACATCAAAGAAGTTTGAGAACAAACATCAAAGAAGTTTGAGAACAAACATCAAAGAAGTTTGTTCACGATCTTATATTCATCATCAATACTTTCATTCTTGAGTCCATTGCGCTCTAGAATAATTGGAATATTATATTTTTTTGCAAATTTGATAAATTGATATGCACCCGATTCTTTTGGTTTGATTCCTTTCCATATCTCACCTTCAAATAATTGTGCATGCTTATCTTTGCCATACGACATTGGATGATATGAATCATTAAGATGAATCATTTTGATATATTCTGGATATTCGAGTGCACTGATCCAATTACGGGCTTCTTCTTTTGTTCGAAGAGAAGTCCCTGCTGCCCAGATATGACATGTGTCCACACAAATAAATGTATTCTTAATTTTTTGCTTTTTGAGGGCTTTGCAAAGTTTATTAATTTGCTCGGGCAATTCCCACGATTTGTTATCGTCGTGTGTGACACTCGGAATTTCCAAATAAATGTCAACTTTGTCTTTTTTTATTAATTTAATCGCATCTAGAACTACGTCTAGTGTGTTTTTCGGAAGATGTATTACGAGGGCTTCAACTCCTATTTTTTCACACATTTTCAATTGTTCGTTGGTGTGATTGATTGTTTTTTCGGATTGATCCCATGGTCTGGTAAGGTAACTCGAATGAGCATATAAATGAATACCTAGCTCTTTTTTAAGATTCTTAAGGGATGGAATATTGGCCAGCTGGTAATTGCGGGGTCCTGCGACAAATATTTGGGCGGCGTTGATATCATATAATTCTTTTGCTTCGCGAATCGATTCTTCGAACCTATTGCCTTTGGATATGTGATGGCCCAACATCTGCACCTTTTAAAAGTTCTCGAACTTGTTCGAGAAAGAGTGCCCAAAACGATCTTTATATCAGTTTTGTTTTATAAAACTTTTCTCACAAGTTTTTTATATTAATACTATATCATTTTTCTAAATAAATTTAAAATTGATTTTCATTAAACGAAATATCAAATCATATAATTAAAAGCATATAAAATGTGTGAACACTTAATCAAAGAAAGAAAATATATAGCAAATGTCATCAATCGTATTTTTAGGGAAATGTCCGTTAAAGCATTAAAATATAAAGATCGGATTTATTATCCATATAATACAATTTGGTATGGACCAGATAACGATATAATTCGCGGAGAGTATGATCCGGATCATCCTTGCATTTGCCATATGGATGATTATGATAATCCTCATGGAGAAGAATGTTCCAATTTAATCAATAATAAAATTTATGTACAGGATTTGTCCGAGATCAAACATATATTTCGCAAAAACAAATGGAGTAATAAAAAGATCAAATTGAGGCGACACTTAATGATTGTTAATGAGAACGATGTTAATCATGATCATCGCGGATCCAATCATATGAAACTAAATATCAATCATGCGTTCACTGGAAAGGTATTCATTCCCGAGGGCGTATATACATATAAAAAACTGGCCGATTTAATTTGGCGAGTAAAGGCAAATAAATTCGATAACAATTATGAGTTGTTCTGTATTATTGATCGTTACAAGTATTCTGAAATTTTTAAATTCATTCCATGCACTGATATGTGGGTTATTAATCTTCCTGTTGACCACGGGTCTTAATTTTTTATTATACACCTCGCTATTTTTATTAATAATATTTTTTTACGTTTGCTCTAAAACGAAAGGTAATTATAATATTCATCTGAATAGTATTCTTGTATACCATATAATAAAAAAATATAATTTAATATGACCTATTATATTTATCTTTTACGAGAAAGAGAATATATTAAAACGGAAGAAAACATATACAAAATAGGAATATCAAAAGAACAAAAACAAGAAGATTATCCTAAAGGAAGTGAATTAATAAAAATATTTTGCGATGATTGTGTAAAAATAGAAAAAATAATAAAATATATATTCATAAAAAAATTCAAACATAGGATTGACATCGGTAAAAAATATTTTGAAGGAAATTTAACAAAAATGATGAATATTATTCATTATTATGTTAACCTAGGAGAGTCTAGTTCAGAATCTGATATTGAAGTAGAATCCGAATCTGATATTGAAATAAAATCTGAATCCGATATCGAAATAGAAATAGAAATAGAATCTGATCCTAAACCGGGTCTTAAACCTATGATTAAACCTGATCATAAACTTATACCTAAACCCGTAATTAAACCAGAACTCAAATCTAAGCGTGGCTATAAATATATTTGCGAATCATGTAATAGGGATTTTGATAAGAAAAAAAGATTAGACATACATAAAGAAAAGTATAAGGGTATGTGCAAAATACCGATAGCCGATAGATATAAATGTGACGTATGTAAAGAAAACTATTTCACTTATTATCGTCTCAAAAGACATAAAAATTGCGAAACACTTCCGTGCGGAGTAAATTATAATAAAAATAAGGAAAAAGAAAATAAAAAGGCTAAAAAAATACTTGAATTTTTCTGTTCAAACTGTAATGCAAGTTTTCCTAGAAAATTTAGTATGCAAAGACATGAAAAGGGATGTATGGTATTAAGAAAAAATAATTTAGTAATAAAAAAGTGATCAATAATTACAAATACATATTTCTAAATATGTATTTCTAAATATGTATTTCTATATTTTTTTTAATATAATAGTTCACCAAATTATTTTTTTACATATGAAATAATAACTTATAAGGACAGATAAGCATTTTTATGCATAATCGTAAAAAATATCTGTTTAGCATGTTATAAAACAAATAAAACTAATATAATCTGATCTCTATATGAATGTAAAATTATAATTTACATTTATTTTACAATAAAGATATTATTACTATATTAATATGGTATTATTTTTTATAATCTGAATTATGATTTTACATACCGGATTTTTTCAAAAAATCATAAAAATAAATGTGCTAAATAAAATTGTTCTAAATTCCCCGACAATCTAGAAGCTATAAATACATAAATGATACGTTTTATTGTATATAGAAAATATATAACAAAGATGCATATTATAAACAATTTTATATAAATTATTTCAAAACGTAAAGATTTTTTTTATATATTGAATAAAATGACATATTTTGATCGTTTCTTAAATATTATAATATATTTTTTCAAGGAAAATAAACAAAACTGTTACATATTATGTATGAAATAACATCGCCAGATCCAAGTAGCTTTTTCCCATTCGTGTTGTTTAAAATTGCATATATTACTATTTTGCGCCGTTAGATTATCTAAAACCTCAAAAAATGTTCCTTTTTGGCAGATTATTTTTTTAAAAAGCCATATATTATCTAAAGTAAAAGGTTTTATTCATTTTTAATTTTTAAATGTGCAATTTTTTGAAAAGTTGAAAAGTACCAAAAATTTAGGTCCAATAAAAATTTTTTGGGATGGGGGGTCCAATTTTTTTTGGACCTAAGTTTTCGGTACTTTTCAACTTTTTTAATTTTTTTAAAAATAATAAAAAATAATGAAAACCGGAATACCTGTATAAGAGTTAAGATATTAGTTTTCATTATTTTTATTTTGAATATATAAACGTCTTATTTAAAACCCGATCGATTTACATATACCTATGTTCCGATTTGGCATAATATTTTTTAAAAATGATTATAATGATATTTTTATTCGCTAGATTATCTTAAGTATGTGCTGTTGAGAAATTGTTCCTTTTCGCGATGACGCATAGGCATTTATATTAACAAGTATATATTGTTTTGTGCCACTTAGACGACAATCAATAAAACGGGTATAATATTACAAAATAATTGAAATTGTTCGAATATTTTTAAAAATAAAAAATAAAACGGAAAAAATAAAACAAATTTTACATAAGTTTATATAAAATCGTCATCAAATTTGATTATTTTCTAAATAACTAAATTTAGCAACGATTTTATATAAAATATTGATATATAATCATTATTTTATAAGTTAGTTATACGTTCGAAAAAACGTAATTAATATATGTTTTACTCAAAGTCGTTTTTTCCCATATTATTTTTATAAAATGGCATATATCATATAAAGTAGGCAGTTTTATTAAAATTGATTTTTTTTGAAGTTTTTTTTAAAAAATTATAAAATTTAAATGTGCAAAAATTGTTCTAAATTCCCCGACAATCTAGCGGCTATAAATTGTCAAATAAAACGTTTTATTGCATGTAGAAAATATAAAAAAATGAATTTTATTGGCTAATTATCAAAACTTTTTAAAAAGTTTTACTATATTACTTTTAAATATGGAAAAGATTTGTCATTGCGAAAATGGAAAAGATGTCCACTTTATTAATATGCAGACTTGCATGTGTTGTCGGATAAAGCAAAAAGATTTACTTTATTATCGACTAAGTTTTCCAGTCATTGATTCTTCGATTCAAAAATCTAGAATGATTGAAAACATATGCAATGAAGAATTTGTTTATTGTTATAAATGTGCATCATATATTTATATTCGTATCACCGAACGCATGATTAACAATCGACTTGTTCCGTTATCGGACAGAAATTATGATATATTGAGTAGATATCCATGTGAAATACCTAGGTCAGACGGATCGTACACATATGGACATATTATAGCAAGTCGAGCCAATCCTCTCATATACACCGATTTGGGTATTTGTGTATATGTTGCATTCGCGTCTGATGGAAAGGTTTTTAAAAAATATACTAGTCTTTTAAACTTAATAAAATGCAATCCTTGTTTGAAAAAATATTGGATAGAGAATAGATTAACAATGAATCTGGAATATGAATATGTCGTTACAAGGAATCCTCAATATACCTTTGTGATCAGACAAAATATTCATGAAATATTAGACGCTTTGTGTCTTTGAACTTTTTTTTATAGTAATCCTTTGAATAATTGAATTGATATTGAATATACAATCTCCATAATAATGGCCGATCAAGAAGAGTTAACTCAAAACGTTTTCGCCGAATTAGAATCTCAGTGGGACAAAGACGCCGAAGCAAATTTTCATAAAAATGTTGTTGACGGCTTGTCTAATATTGTTAACAGGTATACCGGAAAAACTGTAAGAGGCCTTGTCGCCTTGAATATAATTTCAGACTTTTACCGGTCGGCCGAATCATATCCCCATATTTTGGTTGATCTTGATCATTTCATGATCAGCTTCGTAGAAAATTTGCAAAAAAGAAATGATGAGATTAATAATTCTCAAATATCTACCACTTCTACGATCTCTACTACTGAACAAGTTGATTAATAAATCAATCATCAGATTTTGTATTTTTTTCTTCAGACTTTTCGTTTCCTTTAGACGAAGCTTCTCCATCCGTGTCAGGTGATGACCCGTCCTCATCCGCATCAGACGAAGCTTCTTCGTCTGACTGGGGAATATCCTCAAACTGATCGAATGAAACCTCGGCCTTTTCGATCGTGAAATTGTGGTGTCTATAAACTTTTTGGCGCTCATACATCTGGTTTTTCAGCGCGCTGTTAACATCAACCACGTCAACAACCATACGCTCAATTGAATAATCGCTACCCAATCGTAAAATGCGAGACAGAATCTGTTCTGATCCATGCCGTCTCGGTGTTAATAGTACCAGCGCTGTGAGCCGATTGATAGACAAGCCCGTTCCACAACAAGCATAAATTCCCAAAATAATTTTTGCATTTTCCTTAATATTCGCCAAGTGTTCGGCTGTGGCGCCACCCACTAAAATATCAGAATTGTCTATATTGTTCGCTTTAAGGAATGCTTGCAACAAGTCAACATGTGCCAATCGATCCGAAAGACACAGCACGTCCATATTTTTTTTGTGAAACTTTATGATTTCTTGCACAATCATTTGCGTCCTATATGGATCTTTGGCGAACTGATTAATCATGGCCGGCGCACTAATTGTGCCCGTCGTTTGGTTACGCAACGGCCGAGTGAATTTCGGCGGGCCAGAATACATGAGCATCTTTACGTGACCCTTAAATACAACCGCATTTTTTATATAATTTTTAATTTGTTCGACATCAATAATCGGACCGATTTGTTTCGTCGACACAATATCCATTTTGTCCAAACGATGAGGAGTGGCTGACAATCCCAGAACAACATGCGCATTTGTTTTCCAAAAGATATCGCGACGTTTTTCGCTGACCAACATATGGGTTTCGTCGTATGCGACAAAACCAAAAGTGTTTAAATATTCTTGTGTTATTTTTGTTCCGACCGCACTATTAATCAAAGCGACGACAATATCACCGTCGATATGTTTTTTTCCGTCTATTGAACCGATCTTGCAATCAGGAAAGTATTTTCTTAATTCCTCTTTCCACTGGTTGACCAAATTTGCTGTCGGACAAACGACAAGTGATTTCATTTTAAAAACATGTATAAAACCCATAGTCAAATAACTCTTTCCGGACCCAGCTTGCATTTTTACCAAACATACTCCCGCGCCTCGTTCGATATTTTCAGAAGATAACTCATTTTTTAGAATATGTCTTATTACCGTTTTTTGATTAGCGGTCAACTTTCCGGTATATCTTATTTTATCACATTTTGGGACAGGGGCGATTTTATTTTTTATTTTTTCTAATTTTCCCGCCTTTAATAAGTCAAATGCGCCGCGCCGAGGCAAATTTAATATTCCTTCGCGGACTTTGTATGCTTTGGTTTCTATAGAATGACCCCGCATAATTTTATGAATAGCAGTGAACTCATTTAAGACGCCATTAATATTCTTTTGTGATGCGAAATCACGGACCGATATATGTACGCCTGTATTATCGAGGACGGCGGTCATGCCACAACTTTTAGAAAAAGTTGTGCAAAACGCTCCGCGGGATTTTTTATTAGTGAACTGAATGTATCCGAGTTCTTATATAATATTTAGTAATCAATTCTTAAGATTTTTATCAAAAAAATAAAACCCACGTTGTTTGATTAAATATTCTCATTTCTTTTCAATGCATTCAGTCGGATATACTGGAGGATAATCTGATATATCTTTTTCTTTTATATCAGTAGAACAGAATTCAGAAGGATGATAAATACCAGCCTTATGTAGATCGTTTTGATCATCAGGTGCAGGATAGAATATGCCGGCTTTACGTAAATCGTGTTCTTTTTTATCCGTAAGAGGGATCTTTGCATGTTTACCTGCACCTGTTTGGAAACGTTTTAATGATGCGGGAGCTTCAATATCAGGACGTTTTATCATCGATATAGTATTTAATTCAGTTATTATCAAACAAAGCATCATTAGTATAGCAAACAATAAGACTGAAAATACTATAATTTGCATCATTGAATCATAATTGGCTTTATTGTCATAATGAGAACTATGATAGGGATCGTATAATTTTACATCAATGATCTTTTGATGATAATCCATCAGTATTTTACAAGGACTATTATGATACATCTTGTTTTTGAATGGAATAGTTCGATTTATATATCCATTCATGTGCGTATGATTTATGATCGCATTATAATTAATTTTTGAATATAAATCACCGGCCGATCGAGTAACCGAACAGCGCGCGTCATGCCATTTGTTCGAGTATTGATTAATTGCTGATGAATAGTTGACCACGCTGTGGATAATCAAATAAGATATCAAGCCACATGCTAACAAGTTAGCAATAACTTTCATGACGCTTGACATGGATCACCGAGATCTTTATATAAATACTCATTAAAAAATAAAATTTTTATCGATACAGTTCTGAAGATACGAAGCTTTTGGATATCTTTCCTTGAAAAGTTTCAGAGGTACTGAGGCTGAACAATGCGACCGACACTGTAATTTTCTTGCATTGAATCTTCCGAATCATCGCCAGCATCACAGAACTTATCGTCAAATTGCGACTGATTCTTGTCATACAAATCATCATAGTAATTGTATTTGATGTATGGGTCAGGATACGTCACCGAAGGACCACGTTCGACAAATGCACCGAACGATTCATTCATACCATCAAAACGGTCACTTCTAACCGTATTGAATTTCTCCGTGTTGCCAAGGGCCGGAATATTACTCGTATGTTTAACAACCAATACAATTATTACAACAATCGCTATTATGACGAGAGCCACAAGTGCAACAATCCACATTACAACCCACGGACCACCTTCATCGCGACTTTCGACGTGCCCTTTGAGATAATTATAATCATCTGTTCGTTTTTTTGGTATAAATTCTTTATATTGAGAGTATTCTTCTTGTGATACTTTTTCTTGCATATAATTTTTCTCCATTTCCATAAATTCCATATTATGATGCTTAATCTTATCATCTATCATTTGTTTCAAGCCTTCGGAAGTTGTTTTTGCTTTTAATTGTTCCATATCTTTCACAAATTGACTATGAGTATACTCGCCCTTTCCTGTTATGGAAGTTTCGTTATTTTTCTCATTTTCTAGCAAATACCTTTTTACTTGATCGTCAAAATTCATTCCCGACATTTTATTGTAAAGTATTATATAATAAGCTATTTTAAAAAAGTTGTCGAATATATTCCGGTGCGGAGCTTTTGTGTCACTTTTCTTAAAAGTGACGGATGATCCAATTAACCAATCAGGTTTTAGTATGTCTGATAATAATTAATATACTTATCATAATAATACACCTATGTCATCCCATATTAAGGCAAGGTGTTGAGAAATTGAGTTCTATAATAAAGAAAAAACATAAATCGCCTTTGAGTGATATATTTGAAAATATGAAACCTCAAAATACAACGGATCCACTTGATCGATTATATAATTTGGATGCCTTGACAGACACGCCTGAAGTGCACACAATTTTAAACGAAACTCTTGATAAAAAACAAAAAGGTGAAGCGGGAGCCAAAGATAATTATCGCATAGCTAATATTTATCGTCATTATATTCAAGATGATGAAGCCGCCAGAGAACATTATGCTGAAGCACTCGATAATATGGCGCGAAATCCTCAAGATGGCGATGATTATATGCTGGACCAGATTGAGGGATTCGGGATGGACATCGGAGATATTCGACAATTGGTAGCTGAAGATCGTATAGTTCGGCAAACATTAGCTCTTGCTCTCGATCCCGCTCTCGATCCCGCTCTCGATCCCGCTCTCGATCCCGCTCTCGATCCTGATCGAGAGCATCGAGAGCACCGAGAACAGGGTGCGGTTCACAATCCAGCATTTAATATCAATGAAGTTATTTTAAATCAACCTATCGTTCATCAGCCGCTACCAAACAGAGCAATTGACAAGAAGATACTAAAAAATCTAAAAGTCGATGATAAAAAGAAATACATAAAAAATTTGGTCAAATACACATCAGATTCGCAAAACGTGCATGATACGCACATTACAGATGATATATCGAACTACTATCTGAAAATAAAGGATAGCCCTGCCACAAAAAAAGATATAAAAGAAATGATTGAACATTACAAAGATCGCGTAGGTGATAAAGCTTATGCAAACGCATTAGCTACTCTCAATAATATGCAAAAGAACGAAAGATTTTCAAAGGCAAACGCAGGCGAAAAGGAAATATTAAGCGCGGTATGGAGACGTATCAACGCACCGGTAAATAAAGACCGAGTGGATCAGCTCAATTTATCTCTTGTAGAATCTCTTGCAAATTGCATCACTGCTACAGGATCGGTATGTATAAGCGGACGTGTAGCAAATGTTATCGGAGCGTTAGGCAATATTGATAATGAAGTTGGTATCTTAAAAACAAAGGAAATGGTCCGTAATGAAGTGTTCACAGCCGCCGCACATGAAATGAAGCGAGTGCTTGAAGCTGAAAAGAATACACAAGGTGCAAAGGATTTCAATGCAGGTGTCGATTCAACAGACGCGGAAGCCATGAGTAATTTGATTCAAAAGAGTATCGATACTCGATTAAGAACAGACTTTACTGGCTTGGTATCAGATCATGAATTAGATCTATTAATTAAGGAAAGCTCAGCTGTGTTCTGATGGGGCGGCTAAGCCCCACTGTGGAAAAATTGAATTTTCTTACAGTAATTACACAATTCTGACCAAGATTTTTGAAAAAATGTCTGCCACAGCTGATTACGAAAGCCTGAATACCCTCGTCTCGAACCTGAAGACTCCTATGTATGGTTCTCTGACCGAGGCTATTGTGGAGCTCGAAAAAGAGCACGCAAAACTTTTAGAAGTTTTGGCTCTTCAAGAGAAGAAGGCGCTGCTTGAAGCGAAGATCGCAGATCTCAAGAAGAAGGTCGGAGAGAATCTTCCGGAGACAAAGGAAATTCCTTCGTCCCCCGAAGTTTCTCAGTCGGAGCCGAAGGATGGATCGAAGGACGGACCGAAATCCTTTTCGGAAGTGGCAGCGAAGGTCGCGCCAGAGAAATCCATTTCTCTGGCTTCAGATAAATCCATTTCTCTGGCTTCAGATAAATCCATTTCTCTGGCTTCAGATAAATCCATTTCTCTGGCTTCAGATAAATCCATTTCTCTGGCTTCAGATAAATCCATTTCTCTGGCTTCAGAAAAACAGGAAAAGCCGATTGCAAAATCGGCAGTGGAGAAGTTGAAAAACAAAAAACAAAACAAAAAGGAGGAGAAACATGTTTCACTGACTGGCAAGAAGTCGAAGTCGGATAAACAGGTTTATCCGACAACGGAGAAAGACGAGAACATGGCGGCGATTTACCCTGACGGAGACGTTCTCAAGGTTGTCCATATTCCACTTGGACAATTGCACTACATGACGATGATTGAAAAGCTTCAGGTGACGACGCCAAAGAGCGAGGGTGGTTGGGGACCGATTCGCAAGATTCTTGGTCCGGGATACTCCGTGAATGGACAAAAGTATCAGCTGGCGTTCCACGCGGCTGATTTTGCCCAGAACGGTGTGTTGGGCATCATTGAGCGTGATGGTGCGCGAGTGTGGGTGGCTGCCCATTACAAGGATGATGATACCTTGGATGGAGTCGATTTTCTGACTCCGATCATTGGAACGACGGATTTCAAGATTGGGGAGTTCTCCAAGGACGTGGTGATTGGCGAGATTTTGTTCCCGTTTAATTACGCGGAATTCTCAAGCAAGCGCGACTACTTGTTTGGAATCTGGCAGTCGAAGAGCGTCCTGGAGATGCTTAGTAACCCAGATGATGTCTGGAACGCACGTTTGTCCTCCACTTTTTAGCAAAAAGTGGAGCAAAAAACATTTTTTTTTGTTGAATATTTAATAGTATTTTTATATAAGCACTTTAAATAAAAGTCAAACTAATGCGCGACAAAATATTCGGCGCATTTATAGGAGTAGGTCTTACGTGGACGGGATATATATTGTATAGTTCTGTTTATATGTTTGATGGGCGCCGAAAATTGAAATTGCAAGAGATGCTGCACGATGACGGACTTCCTGATCATGAAATTGATCGTATTGTCAATTCTAGTTTACCTGGAAGAAAAATGTATGTAAAAGATAATGGAGTAATTCATGCAAAACAATCAATGGCTCGGGCCGAAAAAGAATATCTGCAACAAAATAAACAATAAAATTTGATATTATTATATAGTATCTTTCAAGAACTGACGATGCTTTCTACATTTCCATTGCGATATAGGATTCTATATCGGGTTGGAATGGGCTTGGGTATAGCTGGATTCTTATATACAAGTTATGCGGCATTTAATATGTATCATGCAATGAAAAATAATAAAAAACATAGATTACAGGTGAGATTGTTTGAAGAAGGATTGCCTAATGATCAGATTGACTTTATTGTTAATTCTCAACTAGGAGGTGAAAAAATATATGCGAAAGATAACGCTTATATCACAACACGAAGAGAAATGGATGAACTTAAAAAAATAAGCGATTATGAGTGGGGCTTGGCATCCCCCACACCCCGCCAAAAATCAAAAAATTAATTCATTCAAAAATATACCAATAAAATCCCACTGCGGGGTGTGGGCCGCAGGTCTCACTGCGGGTATGGGGTGCAACCCCATTAGATCACACTGGCAATACCCTGAACGGTGAATGCATTACGTTTATACAAATCACGAACATCTGTATACTCGACTGAGTCGGTATCAGGTATTACTTTTTTGAATTTTTCATAAGAATGATCACCCTTATCGAAAACGGGTTTAGATTTATCATGAATTATTTGCGCTCGTTCAACTTTTCTGTCTGAAAAGTTTTCAGTGCATTTGTTTAGATACAAGAGCAGAATAACTAATAGAATGGCTAGGATAATAGGCCACATCTCGTCTTTTGAAAAAGACGAACAAAACTCGCTTCGCGGGTTTTAAAGATAAATTTAGCTTAAGTGAAGTAAAAGATACTTCTTTTATGCTATTATATATAATTGAATATTTGTGTACTTTTACAAAAAGTATATAAATATATCATCCGATAAATACTATCACATAGACCTTTTTGGTTACCTTTTTGTAAAAAGGTAATATGTCTCTTAATGATATAACTTCCGACGATCCGTCGACAAAATGCGAGGTACAATTTCCCTCGTCTAGCTCATCTAACGTTCCAGTGCCGAGCGGTGCGGACGGCTTATTGTCATGGGACAACTCAATACCCGCCTATGTAAACACCGGCATAAATCCATTTCAAGTAAATGTAGTTATCGGACGTGTGTTTACCCTAACAGGTATGAACGTTCCTGTGCAAATATCGACACTATTATTTGGATCGTATCGTGTACTAATATCGCCACCTTTGAGTAATCAAGCAACGGCTGATTTCAGTATATCTAAAAGTGATTCATCAAGTAATGATGCACTCGTAACAGTTCACACAGCATTTGCATCGGCTGGCGGAACTAATTTGTCAGTTAAATGGCCGGCGGGACTTGGAATACAGATACAAAAGGATTCTATTTTGGATAATGGCGATTATACAGTGTCTGTTGTGGGTCTATAGGGCTCCGCCCTATAACCCGCGCTTCGCGGTCGTTATTATACGATTTAAAAAAATAAAGAAATACGTTAATTTTCACTGCTATATTTTTTTAATCCAACGATTTTAATTTTTAAATTATTTTTTAACACATATGGTTTAATTAAATCGGCTGATATTGATTTATCGATATCAGAACAAGATTTACTTCTTTGAAACTCTGAAGAATCTTGTTTTTTTGCACCATATATTGGCTTGTCAATGTCTGACGACGACACGGACAATCCTTCCATATTTCGTCTCTTATATAATTATGCATTATTTATTTATATGATATTGAAGATCTTCATAAAATAGGGTTTCGGGTCGTTTTTGTCGAAATCCCGGTGGCGCTGAATCATCTTAAACAAATGTTCGTAAAATATATATACGTCAATTTTTTTGATCGCTGATTTTGGTAAATCTTGCCAATCATTTAAAAAATTGATAAACTATTAAATATACATTTAAATCCCGCGAGTTCTCGAACCAGTTCGAGAACTTGTTTTTGGATACCTTTTTGAGTTTTCGAACTTGTTCGAAAACGTAAAAAGGTATGGATGCTTTACTCGATGACATTCATCCTGATTGGATCGCGTTCTTGTCTATAAAAGAAAATAAAGCGGCATTTGCGAGCTGTCTGGTCGAATTGGGTAAAGTGCTATCAAAAAAGAAAGTTATATGCCCGCCAAAGAGAGATGTATTTCGGGTTTTGCGGATGTCGCCCACGGGCGTCAAGGTTGTCATATTGGGACAAGACCCGTATCATGGCGAGGGAGAGGCAACGGGCTTGTGCTTCTCGGTTAACCAAGGTGTTGCAATCCCGCCTTCTCTATTAGCAATCTATAAAGCCCTGGTGAATCATGAGCTAATTGCTGAAATGCCAAAACATGGATGCCTTAATAATTGGGCAATTCAAGGCGTGTTCATGCTCAACGCGAGTTTGACAAC
>Ga0075163_10000354_pt1 | contig 58500 bp, 66 predicted proteins | sample JI1023141ADNA_FD_71478 | JGI IMG/M metagenome (GOLD analysis project Ga0075163, IMG submission 71478) | Wastewater effluent complex algal communities from Wisconsin, to seasonally profile nutrient transformation and Carbon sequestration -... | ecosystem: Engineered > WWTP > Effluent > Algae... | reverse complement strand
CCAATCACGGCTGTAGCCATAGCCCTATACGCCAAACCACATCAATCAACCACGTTACTCTCCCCACATCAATCAACCACGTTACTCTATCTCATATCTCTGTCTGTTGCTCAATGATGAGTCCTTGGCAGGGATGCACCTCAAACACCGCTAACCCATACCATCATGAACCAAAAATACAACGTCTCCAAGTCACAATGGCCATATTCTAAAGGCATAGACATCGTCACAATCTACGCCTCTCCAATTAAAGCGGGACAGGGCGGAATGATCCGGTCGATCATCAAAGGTAATCGGAGACAGATCGGTCGCGGGATCAAAAATGCCCGACAAAACGGTTGGACCAAATTCTAGCCACATCGTGCACTCAAACACCGCCAACCAAAACAAAGCAACGACAATGGACTCACAAGAAGCACTCGAAATCGTAAGGGCCGTCTCACCGGCCCGGCTCAAGGCCGCGATGGCCTTGGAATCCGATCCGTCGAAAGACTGGTCGGAAATCCCGGCGGCAGACCGGGACATCATCACGGCGGCGTCATGGGATGACACCTGCCGTAAAATCGCCGCTGAGAAGGCGGCGGAAATCGCCGTCGCATGAGCAGCAGCGGCCCACGCAAAGGGGCCGGGCTTGCGCCCGGCCCTCCTACCATCACCCCAGCCATTCGCTGCACTCCCGACGGATGGCAGTGGCTTAATGAACAAGCAGCCGAGAAGGGGCACCCCAGCGTTGGCTCATGGGCCTCCGCACGGGGAAAGCGACCGAAGAAGCAGGCAACAAACTCCGCCAAAAAAGCGGCGCTAGGCCAACACGCAGAGTTCGAGGACCTTGAGGCCTGGGACAAAGCAGCAACTCTAGAACCAACCACCGACGAATGAACACATACACCGATCTTATCACTGAGCTCAAAGACGACGAAGTCTTCGTCTTCGGAGCAAATCTAGATGGCTTCCATGGTGCTGGTGCTGCCGGATACGCCACATTTGGCGAACGCGGCAACGTCTGGCGCGACCACCGCTACGGCAAATGGCCCAACGGCACCAAGGGCAGGTGGAATGTCAAAGGCCAACTCGGCCCACAAATCGGGCGTGAAGGCAAATCATACGCCCTACCAACAGTCGTCAGAGCGGGGATGCGACGCTCACTTCAGCCTGACTTCACGCCGCTATACAGGTGCTGCAACCGCAATCCCAATTGGAAGTTCTACTTCGCCCAGACAAGCCAAAGCGGACTCAATGGGTGGACGGCAGTCGAACTGGCCACCTTCATGAAACGTGCTGGTCCAATCCCAGCCAACCTATACATTCACCAATCGCTAGCACCCTACCTCGAATGAAACAACACTCGCCAGAACCACAACTCATCTACCCCATGTCGGACCTAACGCCCAACTCACTCATCGCATTTGAAAAACGATGGGATGAAGGACGAACCGAACGGGGATGGCTCAACAGAATCAGGCCACTAGGCAACTTCACCACCTACCTCGCCTCTGAATTCACGAAGGGTCGCGGCTTCTTTGAAACGCCACCAGACGGATTCAAGTGGCACGATCTAATTCAGCTACTCATCGACAACAAATGCCAAATCTACAGCTTTGAAGATCACAGGGAGCTCATGAAATGGCTCGCCGAACTACCACAGTAAAAACACACCACAAAATGAAACTCCGCCCAAAGACCGACACGATAGCCAAGCGCCTTGAATGGTGGATCTGCGCGATCCTGATCACCATCACCCTCATACTCACGTTCCGGCTTGCCTCTCGCGAGGCAACGCCCCCTCTAGATGAGGCAATACAGCAACTGCTCCGTTCTACGGAGCGCATCAGGCAACTCACAAAATAGTCTCTAACCGATTTTGTCTCATTTTTGCATGAAACCGACTATTTTTGCAGTTGTGGCCAGAAACATCCTGGCCGGAATCCTCATCTTCCTCCTTGGCTGCATCATCTGTGCAGTCATCCACAAAATGAGCCTCAGCCGATGAACCTCATAGCATTCGCAGTCACGGCAACAGCCATCGTTGGAGTCTGCGGGCTCCTTGGATGGCTCATTGCTAAGGTGATCCAACTGGAGCACGACATCAAGCACCTAAACACCCAAATCGGACGCCTAGGCACCTGCATTCTAACGCAACAAGCAATCAACACCGAACTACTCGCCAGATGTCAAAAACACAGCCAATCTTAATATTCGCCTCCAATCTGCATGGCCTACATGTAGAAGGAATCGCTGGAGCGCTCTTCAGCAAAACACCGGAACTGCTAAAAAGCGCGTTCCATGAACCCAAAAGCACGCAAGGCCTTTACAACCACTTTCGAGTGAAAGAGGGCTTCACACGGGGCATGGTGGGCTGCTCATACGCACTCCCATACATCGTGCCCAACACCGCACCAGAACTCTCGCTTCTGGAAGCCGGGGACATGTTTGACCGCGTATCCGGCTTCATCAGCCGAGCGCCGGACCTGCAATTCATCCTCATGCCTATCGAAGCAAAAAATGCACTGACAAACATGAGAATCGAGCATGGTTATGCTCGCCTCATGAGCTACAAAAACGTCAGAAACGCAACCCCGAACGAAATCAAAGCACTCACAACCCCCTACTGACATGGAACCACTACAACCATTAGACTTTGACTCACTGCTAACCGCCACAATCAAAGCAGACGCAGAAGCAACCATCAACATAGAGCCAGAACGACCACCCACACCAGTCGAGCTCATGTTCGACAAACTAACGGATGGCCCAATCTACGTCTATGAGGGCAACTGTTCACTGCGCCGAAGATTGGCGTCGATCGACTTTACCACACGTCTTTTCGAGACCGAGACAGACCGAAACAGCGGAACGGCTCGCCACAAATTCAGATTTGAAGACACGAAATACACCTTCAAACTGCACATAATGCGAACGCCAACAACAGCAGACACAATTCGCTTCTGTCTAACCTGCCGACGAGCAAAACTCACATCGGGACCGTATTGCCCCTCCTGCCAATAAATAGTCTCTGAATATTTTCTGTCTCAATTTCGGATTGGCCTCACAACGAGGCCTATCCACTAACCGCCCAAATGGGCAAACCTACACATACAATGAACACAAACACTCGTAACCGTCGCAACTCCACCCAAACCGCAGCGCAAATCGCAACAGACATCGCCGAGGACCTCGGCATCAACACAGAGCCTCAGCCACAAGCTGAAGCAACCCCACCGAAGCGACTCACCAGCCCAGACGAGGTGCTGCTAGGCCTCAAGGCCCCAGTCGAAGGCACCAGAGAAGAATTGGTCGAGAAAGCAACCGACATCCTGTTGCCAATGATCAAGGCCCCAATGGCCTTCCACACAATGTTCCGCCGTCGGATCGATTTTGCGGACTTGGTAATGCATGATGATCACCGCGAAAACCTGAAAGATCTGATCGAGCGAGCCCTAGATCGCGCCACCTCGCCAGAAGTCATGCTGGACCGGAACTCGAAAGAGTCTCGCCGCAAGAGCTTCCTGTTCAAAGACCTGGTTGTGTCAGCAACAGGCCTGACGGAACGCGAATCCAATTCGCGTGAAATCGAAGCCTCGGTCTTGGCTGGCAAGCCACTCACGCTCCGCCAGACCCTGGCCTACCGCGCACCTTACATGGCGTGGGCAATGCAAAAGAAGGTCCGCGAAGCTCTCGCGGCAGACGACAGTGCAGCAACCGAAAACCTCTTCTAAGGTTGACATCAGCCGCCCATGCGCAAGCGTGAGCGGCTATCTGCATTACGACAATAGAATCCAGCGGCGGCGTGGAAGGACACGCAGCGAGTCAAGAGCACGGCTGCGATGAATCCACGTCACAGTTGACATTGCGGGTTCAAATCCTGCCGCTCTCACCCATTTGCCTGTCCCACAAGCTCCCACGTCTCCGACTGGCTCCGATAGAGCCTTTGGAGAGTGGGGCAGGCAAACTTATTTTCACGCACCCCCTAGTGGGTGTCAATATCGACAAAATCCTCTTCTGGCGGCACATCGGGAGAACCTCCCCGTTTGCAAATTGTAGTGCGGAGGGCGCTCAATTCGGCAAGATACGAATCCAAGCCCGTAAACCTCTCGATCAGCGCGTTAAGCCTCACTATCGCAGTAACAACTGAAGCATACTGCTTGGTGGTAGGGTCCATGGTCTCCAGCAGCGCAACACAGCGACGGCGCTCCTCAACACACTGCTGCCCCAGCCATGGGCGCAACTCATTCTCAGCCTCAATGCGAGCCAACTCGCCCTCGGAACGAGCTAACGACTGAATATTCACGCCTCCAATTTCCTTGGCGCGATGCTTGGCAGCAAACTCCACCCACTTATCCTCACTCGCGGCCTGCACAAGACTGCCATAATGACAATCAACCTTCGCCGCCAATGACTTCAGATTCGTAAACCGCCGGTAGATAAACCAATGCGCAGCCTCTTGAATCTTGAGGTTTCGCGCCTGAGTGGGCTCAGGGATTTCGTAGATATTCTCGGATAGATTCTGTTTCATTTTTGCCATGATTACTATTGATCAACTCATATTGCAAGCCGGTCCTCTGTTAGCTGCGGACCCCCTTTAGCCGGGCACAGAGCAATCTCCTTTTTGCCTGCTATTTAGCAGGCGCAACAATTTACCGACCCGGATATTGGCCAGTCACATTGATAGCGATTGGCATAATTTACGCTAGGTAATAACCCAAACAAACACAAACACAACTCAGAAACACGCATGAATATTAACGTAACCTTCCGCTGGGACGACCAGTCATTTCAGCACTCAGTCACGCAGGGGACAACCGCTGCAATGGCGCTGAACAACCGTTACATCCGCGAGCGCCTCGGCGCTCCCGCCAACACCAACTTCACGGTGAACGGTCAAAGCTACAACGGTCCTCTCAACGAGGGTGATCTGGTCCAATTGGTGGCCATCCCATCGCAGAAGGCATAACCCCAAACCCGAAAGCCGTCGCGCCGATCACACTGGTCGGCGCGACGCAATTCACACCATGAAACTCGAACACAACTACGAAGAAACGGTGATACGGGACATCTGCAATACGGAAGGGAAAATCCTCATCCGCAACGCAGTGTTCGCTCGAACCATCACGGACCGTTTCCTTGGAATCGAAGGAAAGATCCCACAAAACGCTGATAACATCTTCAGCTTCGGTTCCTCCAACATCAAACACGACCAAGGTGTCACAACCTGTCAGACATTCCTCTGCGACGCCGAACAACAGCGCTACACATTAGTCGTAGCAGACAGCCTTCGGATCAACCATCTGGTGGACTGGAACGAACGATTCGGCTTCCACATGACGACCAAAGCAACAGCACCGCGAGCTATTGTGCTGGCAAAACACCCTTATTGGAAATTCATTCTCTTAATCGCGCACGCAACAGACACACCCTACCTAGCTCTCTGGAACGGGCCGACAGCCACCCTTCACCACGCTGGACTACCAAACGTCTATGGAGACAGTCGTCTCTGCACGGGCAACATCCCTAACCCAACCTCCACAGCCATCATACGCTCCAAATACGATGGCGCTGGAATCCTGGAAACAGTTCTGGACTCCGAATGGAACAACCATCTGATCGCCGCAGACGCTCCATCGCTAACCCAATTCTGGAAATTCACCACAACCGGCATGTGGATGCCATCAACCCCACCAGGACCAGCGCGCCTACCAATACCCCATGAACTCCTCATCACAGCCACCGGGACCTAACACCCCCGAAGCACTACTGCTAGTAACAGCATTTGGCAACGGGACACACCTTAATGAGCACAACAAGGGCTACTATTGTGAGAACACAGGCCTAATGCAACCAATCACCTTCATCGAAATCAAATCAGCAAACACCATCGCCGAAAGCACCCTCATCAGATCATGCATATCACAATTATTGGCCTCGGCGGAGTAGGCCACCACATCGCAACCGCACTATATCACCAGAATCACAACCTCCATCTCATCGACCCTGATGAATACGAGCCCCGCAACTCCACCCGACAACCCTTGGCTCTCCTCTACAAGGGGCACAAGGTCGAGGCACACAAATCGATGTTCGATGAGTTCACTCTCCGAAAAATCCATGGACCTAAAATCACCACGAGCACCGAGTGGGTCACAAAAGACACATCGCTAGCGCTCACGGATCTAGTAATCGCAGCAGTTGACAACAACAAGGCCAGAAATGCCTGCCGCGAACTTGCGATGGCCATGGATACACCCTTAGTCATCGCGGCTAACGAATCCATCGACTCTGAAGCAAACCTCCTGCTGCCCCATTGGCAGAACACCAAGCTCGACCCTTGGGTAGAATACCCAGCATTATGGGACGAGGAAGTCAAAGCGGTCGTTCGCTGCACCGACGATGCTCACATCGAAGAAGAGCCGCAAACACCAATGGCAAACTGGATGGCAGCAACTGGAGCGCTCTTTATCATCAGCGCCCTGGTCAAAAACCATCTGGAGGTCGGACCCTTCGACCCATGCAGAACCATCACAACAGCCAACCGCTGGACGGTCAAACGCCCAGCCGACATCCTTCCAGAACATGAACTTCCCACAAAAGATTGAAGGCTTAATAAACGCGGCACCCGACCTAATGACAAGCTACGAACTCATCATCAACGAGGTTGTGGCAACTGGACAACCGGTCAAGTATCCAGAAAAAAGACCAACCACCAAAGCACAATGGACCACATGGCTGAAACCCTACTTCAAAATGCCAAAAGTGCCCAACGTGCGAATCACGGGACCGCAAACAGCATCGATCAACAAAGATTTGTTATTCCTAATCCGGCTAGAACTGCTACTCGACCAGCTAAACCCAAATCAGCAAATAACGCCAGATCTATGGGCTCCGCTCGCCGAGCTGAGACCAGAGTTCTGTATTTCGGTCGGTTACGATGATCGGGCCAAAATCCCGACATTGGTAGAAGTTCGCACCGTTATGCGTTACGACCCCAGAAGAGGAACAGCCACACCCGACAGCGTGCACCTCATAAACCGCAATCTAGTAGGCGTGGTCAGAGGGCTTTGCCCAAGAACAGCCCCTACCGCAGCGGAAGTGAGGGCAGCAGTTAATGTTAACCTCGTGGAACTAGCGCAAGCAGTCTCCAGAAAACAACTCTTCCCAGCGGTCACAAACGAACACGTCAGTATGACCATCAACAACTTGGCATACGGAGCCCAAATCACAACCACGCTCAGCCCAATGGAGCAAGTTGTGAACACAATCAAGACAATGAGGCACTCAACCAACACGCAATACAAAATCACATGCTCAGAACCCATAGCAAAAGAGCTAGGATTCAAAAAAGCGGAATTCAATAACGACTACGTCACCGTGACCACAACCACAAACGAACACGGTGTCTATAAAATCGGAGCACGCCATCGATGGATGGACGTGCCCCATCCAAAAGACAACGACGACGAAGACAACGACGAAGACAACCACGAAGACAACCACGAAGACAACCACGAAGACAACGACGAAGACAACCACGAAGACAACGACGAAGACAACGACGAAGACAACGACGAACACGAAGCCAACAACCTCCTCGGCGACTAAACAAAATGCCCCGCACCAAACACCATTCATGAACACGCTCATCACAGGGACAAAAGTCCCAATCTTAACACCAAAAGAAACGCCCCTCGGCATAGTGTATGTCGAAACAGGCCTTTTCACAGAAGCACCGCCCTCCATCTTCGCTCCGGGGCTCAAAAAAATCCCCTTCGGGCTGTGGGAACGCATCGTGTCATTCATGATGTGGTCCCAAGACGAACATGGAGAAGAAGCAATGATCCACGGCTTCTACAATGCGAAATCAACCAAAGAACCATGGATCATGACTCCACCTCACCAATGGCCATCAGGGATGACGGTCAACGCGAATGGAGGAACCGCCGAGCTCAGGGAAGCTACAGCCGCCGAAGAAGCGGCACTACGCCAAGCAGGTTATGAGCTCCGATTCACCCTGCACCATCACTGCAAAGCTGCTGCCGGTCAAAGCGGCACAGACAAAGATGATGAGCACGCCAAGCCCACCGGATTCCACGTCACCCTGGGCGGACTCGACAAAGCAACACTGTCCGTCCATCACCGCCTCGTCATCCGTGTCCCTGCTATCGTTGATGAGGAGAAGCAGGAAATCATCAAGGCGTCGCAAACCATCCAGATCCCTGGAAGCATCACAGACTTCATCGAGACCCCTCTAAAGGGGTTGACCTCGCTCTACAACTTCTGCAAAGTTGCCGCTGAGGAATACTTCAAGGTGCCACACAGGAAGGGATTTCCAACCGAGTGGAAAGAACGGATTCATATCCGCCCAAAATTCAGCGTGGTGGCCGGAGGAGCCGAGAGCTACCAAGCAACGCACCAGACGGCTACGGGGCTGAGGAACATCACAACCCAAGAACTGGTCGCGATGATCGGGCTAATCAAAGGTTTTGGAGAAAAAAAGGCCGGAGAGGTCTATCGAAGAAACGATGACGTGCCTGAGATCAGCACTTGGCCAGTAGGAATGGCGAAACAGCAACAACGCCCATTCTACGATGCTGCCTACCGAATCGCCGACGCGACCTGGAACATGGACATCTCAGGGCTAACAATCACAGACCTGTGCAAAATCAGCCAAGAGTTCGCCAGAACCCGGACAAGACCCACAGAGCGGCCATCGAAACAGGTAGCACACCAGTCGATGCACCAAATCGACTTCGATGACCAAGAGCAAGCCGAAGCATGGTATCAACACCACTACGGTCCATCCCATCACGGCATGTAAACAATCACGAGCTGGCACCTCCCGAACTGCCAAAAACAAACACAAACACAACACGTCAGAAAACAAGAAATCGATCGTATGAACAAACTCATTGCATCCCTCACCCAGAGCTCAACCAACATCCGGTTCACCCGCGCTGCCAACTTGGCAGACCGCATCCTGAACTCCCAAGCAAATCTCGTCGCTGGCTACAGGGCCCGCGTCCTGGACCTTGAGAATCAGTTGGCCGAAATCGTGGACCTCGGTCCCGACCAGACCACCAGCCTGAAGGTTGCGGGTGAAAACTTCAACCCAGGAGCGTTCGTGAGCCGCATCCAGGAACTCCGCATCGCCCTGCGCGACGCCAAAGAGAACCTGGCCATCGCCTACGAAACCCAGCGCGAATGGGAAACCGCTGCCGGTCCACAGGAAGCCGGAGCACCCGCCGAGCCGATCCCACAGATCTAATCGGAACCGTCACACAAACCCAGCACTGCCTCGAAAGGGGCGGTGCTCTTCTTATGTTACCCACCATGAACGAAATCCAATCACTAATAACACGATCATTGATGACCCCAGCCGAACTAGCGGAAACGTATGGAGCATCCACAGCCACATGGGTCAAGCTCCGCCGTGGAAGCAATCCGCAAAACGCAACGGTGTTCGCAGCAATCAGAAAGCTACGAGATGCCGTCAATGCGAACAAGCCAGCGACCACCAAACCCGAAGCGCCCAAAACATGGACGCCAGAGGACACCAAACGGCTCAAAACCACCATTGAGAGCTACACAATCCGTCAACTCACCACCCTGGGAAACATCAGCAACGCGACCATCTGGCAATACCAGCAATGGAAATACGACCTCTCAACAAGAAGCCTGATGGTCCAATTCCGCGCCAAACAATTCCTGAATGAAGTCGAAGCAGGAATCAAAGCCAACAACATCCAACCAAAAGAGCCGACACTCACCTGGAAAGTGCGGGCAGCAACAACACCTACTCCAGCCAAGCACCCACAAGATCCCGTCCAAACAACCGTAAAGCTCAATCAGTTTATGGGATATGAGGGGATCATGAACAAATTGGCCACAATCGAGGCCAAGATCAATGCTCTCGCTGAAGCTTGGAAATGAACCAAAAAGGGCGTAGCAAGTCGCTACGCCCTCTGCTCCAATTCTACAACACCCTCAAACTCGGAGATCTATGACCCAGGAACAACAACGACAAGCCTTGGCTAAAGCATTCCCAAACAAGCTCCAAGAAAAACAGCACCTGTGGTTCTGGACAAACAAACACCACATCTGGATAACGTGCCTCGCAAACGATCCGCTAAGGGACCTCAACCTCATGTTTGAACTCGAAAAAAGTTTAGACTGGAAACAAATGGGTGAATACTGCACAAGGCTCGACGAAATGGATGACAACTCCCACGGAATCCACACAACTGCCGCCCACCGGGCAAAAGCACTCATCGCAACCCTCAAACTAGAACCTTGACCAACAAAACACGCCCCACTGGCAACGGTGGGGCGTTTTTTCATGTCACTGAACCACGCGCCACGCTCAACACGCCCACAAAATCTCGCACCTTAGGCGGCGCACGCAACTTCGTCGGCGCTTGGAATCGTCACCTTCGTCGGCGCATCCCCGGCGCTGGCACACCTGCCAAAAACCCATCATCACATTGACAAAGTTCTTTTCATGGACTATCATGAGAGACTATGGAAGAGCAGCAAGCAATCGATCAAATTTTCAACCTCACCTGGACTGAACACAAGGCCCTGGTGAGGAAGAGTCATGCGGACCCTGGGCACCTATTGGCGGACGTTCAAGCTTACATGGCGTCTGCACCTGCCAACATATCGGAGATCTGGAAGGAGCATAAGCACGTAATTCACGGGCTCCGGGTGTTCCCGGCGCGAATCCATGGCTCAGTCCACATGCTATCCCTGGACGACCCGAAGACTTTGCTTGCCACCTACAAGGCAACGGCACTTTCTCGTGCTGCTGCATCCTCCTTCGAGGTTCCTGCGCCTCCTGGGCTATCATACCTGCCATTTCAGAGGGCTGGGATCGAATATGCCTCCCACAGGGACCACACCCTTATTGCTGACGAGATGGGCCTGGGGAAGACCATTCAGGCGATTGGGTTCTGCAACCTTCTCAGGGGCGTTCGTGAGGTCATCCTTGTAGTTCCTGCATACCTGAAGCTCAACTGGAAGGTTGAAATCGAGAAGTGGTTCATTGGGGAAGCGTCGGTTGTGATCGTCAACGCCCAGGATGAATTCCCGGCACCCCCTAGACAAGGGCGCACTCAGTTCACGGTGATCAACTATGACATCCTTCACCGTTACAACGTGAGCCGCACGTTTGATGTCGGCATCCTGGACGAGGCGCACTTTTGCAAGAACATGGAGACGAAGAGGACCAAGGCTGTGATGGCCCTGAACGTCAAAAGGTGGATGATGCTAACCGGGACTCCGGCGCTCAATCGACCCATCGAGCTATACCCTTTGATCAAGCTTGGGGCGGGATCAAGGGCACCATCGCTCAACAAGTTTGCCAAAACCTTCTGCGGCGCAAAAAAGAATGGGTTTGGCACGGACAACCGGGGCTGCACCAACCCCATCAAGCTTCAGCAGTTCCTGCGCTCTACCTTCATGATTCGGAGGCTGAAGAGTCAGGTGTTGAAGGAGCTTCCGCCAAAGAGGCGGCAAGTGATCGAGTTGCCTCCTACATCTGAAATCAAGATGGCCTTGGATATGGAGAGGGAGGCATGGGCACCCCATGAGGATACCCTTATCGACATCAAGATTCGGATGGACGATGCCGCCATTGCTGATGATGACGAGGCGTTCATGGAGTTGGCTTCCGCTATGCAGAAGGAGTTCTCCATCGCCTTCCATGAAATGGCGAAGGCGCGAGTCATGCTGTCTGAACTGAAGGCTCCAATTATCGCCTCCCACGCCAGGGAGTTCTTGGACAGTGCCGAGATAAAGAAGCTGATCGTCTTCTTCTACCACAAGGAGGCCTGCCGTATCTTTGCGGAGGCGTTGAAGGACCTTGGCTCAGTGATGATTACAGGGGATGTTCCAATGGAGCAGAGGCATGAGCTTGTAACTCGCTTCCAAACCGACCCGTCCTGCCAAGTAATCGTTGGCACAATCGGCGCTATGGGCACTGGTGTCACCCTGCACGCCGCTGACACGGTCATCATGGGTGAACTCGACTGGAGGCCTGGGATCATCGCTCAGGCGGAAGATAGGTCGCACCGTATTGGCCAAAAGCGGTCGGTGCTCTGCCAATATTTCCTCTTCGAGGACTCCGTGGACTCCAAGATGATCGGCGACATCATCGCGAAGATGGAGATTCTTTCGAGGATTCTGGATTGCGCCGACAAGACTGATGCACCTGTCACCCCCCAGGGGGAGCGGAAGACACCCCCTAGAAAGAGGCGTTCTGTCGTCGGCGCACCCTTGACAAAAGAGCTTGGGGAGCTTGTCCTTGAGGGCATAAAGATGCTCGCCGGGTCTGACAAGGACATGGCCAGGACGAGGAATAATGCTGGGTTTTCCAAGTTCGACACATACACCGGGCACCGATTGGCGGCGAAGGATTCGCTCAGCAAGAAGGAGGCGGAATTTGGGCGGGACCTGCTGTGGAAATATCGGCGGCAACTCGACCAGGGGACGTTCAGAATTCTCTGGCCTGACGTGCAAATCGATTGACAAATAGTTTGCATGTGTTACATGGCATGATGGTGATCAACCTATACATAGCTTTGGCATCCGGCCTTAGCCTCAACCAGATTGCTATTCTGGGCATCCTTCGGAACGAAAAGGCTTCCTCGAAGGATATTTCCCTGAAGCTGGGCGTCTCGCACCAGCTTGGGGGATTCCATATCCGCAAGCTGATCGACCTTGGCCTCCTGAAATCCAGCGGGAAACTCCCTGGGACCAATGAGCGCACTATCTCCCTTTCTGCGGATGGGAAAAAAATGATCGGAAAAATCATTTCTTCCAAAGATACCCCTTGACGTTTTTGCCGAATACCGGAAGATGACGGCAACCAAATAGGTTTGCTTCGTTGGGCGGAGTGATCCGCGCTACTTGCAAACCGCAACTGAGCCGACTAAGCCCAACTTAGTCGGCTCTTTTGTGTTCGGAGATCTTCCCTCCGGCAGAAGTCAGTAGCGACCCTGAGTGGGCAACGCGGGCTGGCGGGATTAAACGGTGTCCCCGGATAGGGTTCAGGGGACGTAATTTCTCGCCCGTCTCTACAGAGAGACGGGGGCCTCTTCCAGCCGTCAACCGCTCTTCAATGAGAGTAACCGTAGCGGGGCTGGATTGTCAGCAATGACAGTGCTATTTCGACCGACCGATTCCTATACTGGATGAAGAATGTGGCACAGGGGAGATCCCAGCAATGGGACCCCTGTGCCGATCTCCCTCCCTCAAGCCTGCCCGGATGAAGAATGCGAATGAGACCATCCCATAATATCTACCAAGCACTGGCGAAGCCTGGGCTTGGTCGGCGAAGCCGCTCACAACCAAACAAAACCATGAAACCACCACCACACTATAACAAGCCAGTTACCCCATGGGATTTAGAGAAACACATGGATTCTTCAGGCAATGCCTTTGTTGACTCAAGGAGGACTGATGCAATCGAATATTGCTTCAGGATCAAAGAGAACCTCCTTGAGGACCTTACCAAGGCGCGACACTGCCTGGATGAAGCTATCGCCGTCCTGATGGAGGAGAAGGGAATCGAGCAAGAGCACAGCCCAGCCAGCATCAGCGATCTGTTTGGCAGCTTTCGCGCAGAACTGTGGGAGGATGACGAATTTGTCATCACCTGCAAGGCTGGAGTAATCGGTCACACGATAGACAAGAAGGCGTCTCGTTGGCTTCCGGCGTGGCTCAACGGAGCACTTGCCGAGGCCCTGTCTAAAGCGCAACAGCGTAGCCAAACTAAAAAAGAATGAAAAAAACTTTGCATTAGTCTTTGACATTCCAACCTCCTCGGCTACACTGATCTCCTTGAACAATTCAACCCCACACCACAATGATTAAAGCAACCTTCCGAATCGGAATCACACCAATCCAAGTTGAGGCTGACGACCTCAAGGAACTCTTTGCTCAGACCGAGCTTATCTCCCAGCTTCCATCCTGCTGCGGCAAGTGCACCAGCAAGGACATCAGGCCCGGCTTCTCGAAGAATAGCAGCTTTGAGTTTTTCTTCCTCCGCTGCTCAGAATGCAACTACGAGTTCAAGCTGGGTCAGCGAAAATCTGACGGCGGGCTCTTTCCGAAATTCTCCGACGGCTGGAAGCCACCTTTCAAGCGCAGCGAAGAAGAAGACGAGTCTGCAATGCCTGACGCTGGAGGTTATGACGATGAGTGAGTCTAAGCTTGTCGAACAGATGATGGGGGGGGATTCAGTCAAGGCAGTCGATGCTTGGGCGAAGATCTTCTTCCCAACCTTCAAAGAGGAGTTCCGACGGAGCATTTTGAACCTGAAGGACACAAACGGGAAGGCGGTTGTCATCCATACCGCCAACTCCCTGGCGCGTCACTTCATTATGACCATGAAGACCATGGCTCCATGCATGGACACGCTCACCCTAATCACCTCAGCACTTGGGGCATCGAGTCATCTGACTGCCAGCCTGAAAGCTGCCCAGATCCAACTGATGGAAGACAAGGCTGCTGTGGCACGCTCCAACCAGTTCGTCCGCGATGACCAGGGAGAAAATTAAGGCGGAATACAAGCGGCTCAAAGATGCCGCTCCCATTCTGGTCAGGTGTCATGTCTGCGGTGTCCAAGCACCGAAGAAATACATGGACCCTCACCACCCATGGGGGCGGCACGGAGATCTCCTCCTGAAATTTGTCTGGGTTCACCGATCATGCCATGATGCAACGCACGCCGACCCAGCGGCAGCAAAGAGAGCGGGGCTTATGGGCCTCGACGCAGTCCACGAAAAACAATATCATTCAGACCAATGAGACAAGTGACCATCACTAGACCCGCCAAACATGGCTTGTGCCTTGACATCGAAAACGGGGGTGATCGCACCCACGTCAGAGTCTTCAGGTTTGCTGAAGGGAACCTGCCTCCACCAGACGAGGAAAAGACGGCTGAGCTACCACTTCAGTCGAACGTCGAAGACGCCTTTACGGTTCTCTGCCTAGCAAGGTCCATCCTGATGCAGGTCGGAGAAAAGGACATCCAAGTCGGACAATCAATCACCATAGAACTACCATAATGAGCGACCAAATACCACAAACCACCGAGCAGCATCAAATCGAAGCCTTGAAACAGGCTGTGCGCAGCCAGTTTGATGAAATTAGCCAATACAAGATGGCCAACGCGAATCTCCGCGAAGAGCTTGAGGCATCATACAAGGATGTCATCAACCGGGACGCAGAGATAAATAAGCTTCGCCTCTCGCAGAATCTGCCAAACCTGACCCAGCTATCCAAGATAGTCCACAAGGCCAACGCTAAATGGTGGCAGGACATTGACACTGGGGAGCCCCTCAAGCGCAACAAGGGCGAGTGCCTCTCCCTGATCCACTCCGAGGTCTCAGAAGCTCTTGAGGGTGAGCGCAAGAGCCTGATGGATGACAAGCTGCCTCAATACCCCATGGCACCAGTGGAGATCATTGATACCATAATTCGCTGTCTGGACTACCTTGCTGGGTTCCACCCAGATGTCGATGTCCAGGAGGTCTTTGATGCCAAGATGGCATACAACGCGACCAGGGAGGATCACACCCACGAGGCTCGCAAAATAGCCAGGGGGAAGCAGTTTTGAGCCTCAGCGAACAGATCAAGGGGACGATTGACATCCCGACCCTGTGGGCTCGCCTTGGCTATCCAGGGACGCCCATAGCAGGGAAGGCGGCTCTCTGCCCCTTCCACGCAGAGAAAAGCCCCTCCTGCCACATCAGGAAGGGAGGGGCGTCCTTCCATTGCTTTGGGTGTGGTGCTGGCGGGTCAGTCATCGACTTCTACAAGCATGGAGTTGATGGGATGACGGATCGCGATGCAATCCTTGGCCTCGCCAAGATGCTGAATTTGGACATGTCCTCCCCGGAGTTCGCGCCCATCCGAAAGAAGCAGCAAGCAACGCTTCCAGGTCATTCTGTCAATTGGGCGAGGACAGTCCACAAGAGGACGGACCCAACCCCAGCCTATCTAGCCTGGGCTGAGGGCAAGGGCATCCAGAGAAGGACCGTTGACACGATGATCAAGGAGGGATCACTGACCTTCAGGGATGGGTTCCCGGTTTACATCTACAATGGAGGGGAGAAGACCCGCTTCGATGTCAATTCCAGCAAGTCATCCCGCTGGACCAAGGGTTCTCCAGTTGGTCGGCTGTGGAGAAAGCATCGACTTTCGTCCTGGGAAAACGATATAGCCATCGTTTGCGAGGGAGAATCGGATACCATGCTCATGGAGCAGACCATTGACGATATGCTGATGTCTCCAGTTGTATCCTCTGTGAATCTGGCCGCGAGGACTGCGGTCGTCGGGCTCCCGAACGCCAACCAAACACTGCTTCCTGGGCTCGCCGCCTTCCTTGGCTCAAACAGAATCGTCATCATCTGTCTGGACAGTGACCTTGCTGGGAGGGTGGGGGCCTCAAGAATGAGGGAAGTCATCAATGCCTGCGCAGAGAATACCAGGGTCATCCTCCTGGCGGAGATTGTGGATCTCCCAGAAAAAACTGATCTCTGCGATCTTGGGCAAACTTTTTTGACAAAAACATTTGCAAACTTATTTGCTCAGCTATACAGTTCATCGAACACCTAACCAATACACATGCAACTCTTCACTTCATCGGGCTCCGCCCACTGGTATCAAAAGGACGGCACGCCATGCCACTCTGTCCCCTACGCTGATAAAAAGCGTGCCGGGGAATTCAGGTCAACGACACTCACTGATGCGCGGAAGATGGATCTTCTTCCGTCGGTGACAACCATCCTCGGAGTCATTGACAAGCCCCAGCTTGATGACTGGAAGCAAACCCAGGCAGTCATGTCCGCCCTCACCCTTCCAATCAAAGAGGGGGAGATTGCCGACGAATATGCCAAGCGGGTTGTTGCTGATGCCCAAACCCAGGTTGGTGATGCCGCTCTTCGTGGAACCAAGGTTCACGCCGCAATTGAGCACTTCCTCGTCTTTGGCGAAATCAGGGTGGACGAATCAGTCAGGGCCATTTTTGAGCCATTCATCGACTGGGCCAAGAAGAACATCCTCGATGTCGAGTTCAGCGAAAAGGTGATGATCGGCAACGGCTACGCCGGGACCTGTGACTTGAAGGCTGAAATCGCTGGGTTTGGCTGGAGCTTTGCGGACTTCAAGACCCGCAAGCCCTACAACGGCAAGTTTCGTGGCTACATCATTGATGACCTTCAGTTGTCTGCCTATCAAAAAGCAGACCTGTCATCAAGGCTCGCCCCACAGAGGCTTTCCATTTTTATCAACCACGAGGAGGCTGGCGACCCAGTCGTTCACCCATGGCCGATAGACAAGAATGACGCATCATTTGCGGCATTCGACGCAGCCAAGTCGCTGTGGCAATACGACAAAAACTACAACCCATCAGAATCATGACTCTCAAACAGGCACTACTAACGGCAGATAAACAGACAATCGACGGCGTCTCTGGAAGGATTTCCAAGGTCAACAAGCCAATGTCTCCAACGGAGAAGCAGGCGCAATACGGAATCCATATTCAGGAGATTGAGCTAACCGACGACGCCGGGGCATCGGTCACGGTGCAGATCATGTCGAAGGACATGCACCTTACGCCGACGGCGAAGAACAACAATGTCACAATCTCGTCCACTAGCGATGGCTCCAAGATTTCCGGCCTTGCCATGTCCATCTACAATGGAACCAAGAAGCTTACCTTGTCCAAGTATGGCGAACTGGTTCTGACTGGAGCGGCTACTCCTCCGGCTGCATCGGCTGATAGGCCAAGCGCCGGAAAGCCAAACCCTCCGAGGGGTGCGGCGTCCGACCCATGGCCAGAGCCAACCATTGAGGACCTGACTGACACGTTCACCAAAATCATGTTTGGTGTTGCTGCTGATGTCGGCGCAAACCTCAAAGAGTGCGCTGCCTCCTACCCTAATCTTGGCGAAGAGTGTGGAACCCGTCTGGCCATCGCCACACTGGAGAACGCGAGAGCAATCACCACAACCATCTTCATTGAGGCGTGCAAGCGAGGGCTGATAAAGCCATCGGCACAACCAGCGAGTCAGCCCCAGCAAGTTGAAGCGCCAAAGGCTGAGACTGAAGAGGTCCGCAAGGCTACCTCTGAGCAGGTTCTTCGCCGGATCGCTGACGATGCCCATAAGGGCACCATCGACATTGACCGGGCCGACAAAGCTCTTTCCTCCAGGGGATTGACCTGGGAGCAGGTCTATGACATCATCGTTGTCCCCCTGTTTGCCGTGCATGGTCGTGAGCTTGTTGACTCAGCCTACGACTCCATGAGGGCGGCTATGGCTACCTCTGGCGGGCTGGACAACGAGACGTTCTGCCGGAACGTGGTCACTGGTTGGGACACCTTCGTTGAAGAAGTCCAGGCAGCGGCACTCAAGAAAGAAGCACCATTCCAAACCGACGACATCCCCTATTGATTATGGCTGAAGACATCGCACCACCACCATGGCTTGACCAATATTGTCAACGCCTCTCTGGAGAGTTTGCCAGGACCACTGGCGACGCTCTGGCAATCACTCCCGACCGGGGCGCTATAATGGCCCCCGGTGCAACGGAGGAGCAGTATTCAGCAGCCTTTGAAAGGCTGTCGAACACCCGCAATACGACCAGGATCGTTCAGGTTCACATGGACCGAATGGTTGGGCAGTTGATCTGTAGCTATGCTGCGGAAAGGGACATCGACTGGACCACGGCGATCTCCCAGCTTAACCTAACCGTGAAAACGGGCAAGGCGCTCAAGACCCTGGTGAAGCTGCCAAGGATTGTCTCAGTCCTACCAGAGAGCATTTGGCTTCGCTGCCCAAATCTGGCCATTGGCCATTTCGACGCAGCAACGTCGTTTGCCGCTCCCCAGGATGTTGAAGGGGCAATCTCCTTCGCCGCTGCTCGCGAGCAGTTGTTGATCGAGGCCAATGAAAATCCGGCAAGCGGCGGCAAATCTGCCATCGCGAGCCGCATGAGAAAGATTCAGGAGGCTCATGGGGTTCTGCCGTGCCGCCGGGAGTCTATCTCGGACATCCGCGATAAAATGATGGCTGCCTCCATCGTTCTTCTGGAGTGGGAGCCTGAGCATTTTGAGTCTCACGGCACCACTAAGGAAAGTGTTCTTTCCATGTGGACTCAGTGGAAGGAGCAGTTGGACGAACGTGGGCATGTCGATGCCGATATTTTCGCCGATGACTACCGTCTCCCATGGGAAGGCGCTGCACCACAAACCCACGATGTCGAAGCAGATGTCATTCCGCCAGAAGAGGTAGGAGGGGAGGATGATGAAGAGCAGGAATAAGGGCGACATCGTGGCGATGCAGCTACTGAAACTGCTCCTCCTTCAGCCCAGCAGGCTGACCTTCAAGGGCATCAGAAAGTCTCTATTCTCAGGGATCTACTTTGAGGTCTATACAGCCATCCAGAAGGCCTGGATGCTGGATCAGACGCCAACGTCTGAGGTCCTCCTGACAATGGGAATGAGCGATGACGCAAACTCCCTCGTCACCGTCCTGGATGAATATGAGGAACCCGGTCTGGCCATTGCTGATGCGGTGGCTATGCTTGAGGACCTTCGGCTTCGCGAGGACTTTGCTTCTCTATGTATCTCTGGGCATGATAAGATTCACACGGCGGAGTCAGGCAGGGAAATCGTTCGCGAGTTCCAGGCAAAGGCTATCGACCTCACTTCGTCAGAGCTTGTCGGGGCAAAGAGCGGCGGGGACTTCTCCGCCATCAATGCGCGGATGCAGTGGCAGGCGATGAACCCTGGGAAGATCTTCGGAATCCAGACCGGGTTCAGGAAGCTGGACATGCAAATAAATGGGCTCCAGCCAAAGCTGTATCTCATTGGCGCTCGTCCGTCGGTCGGCAAAACCGCTATCTCTGGGGACATCACAACCAACATCTGTGATGCTCCTGGGAACGAATGTCACGTCATCGACATCACCATCGAAATGGACGATGAAGAGCTTCGCGACAGGGCTGTGGCAAAAATGAGCGGCGTTGGATTGACCTCCTACCGAACAACTCCCTACACCCCAACCGAGATCAAGGCGGTTTTGTCCGCTCAGCGGAAGATAACAACCTGGAACTGGCATATCTATGATGGCGCAGTCAGCATAGATGACATCGAGGCCATCGCCTACACAGCAAAGCGCATGTATGGCAACGTGCTGATCAAGGTGGATTACATCCAACTCGTCACTGGCGGCAAGGGCGGCAACAAGAACGAGCAGGTTGGAAACATCAGCGGCAGGCTGAAGCTTCTCTCCAAGGCAATCAAATCGCCAGTCATTGCCCTGGCTCAACTACGGAGGCTTGAGAGTCGATTCGATCAAGCCGCCAGAAAAACAGTCCATAAAAAGCCAGAGCTCGACGATCTTCGCGACTCTGGGAGCCTTGAGCAGGATGCGGATGTCGCTATGCTTTTGGATCGGAACATTCTCGACGAACCAGATACCGCTACTCTGATCGTCGCCAAACAACGCAGCGGACCAACCCACAAAGGCATTGCCCTTGACTACCACAAAGAAACCACCTCATTCAGCGAAACACTATGAAAACCCGTCTCACCCACCACCAATTCTACAGCATCTGTAATGCCGTCGCCGCCCTTGGAGAGCAGGCTTCGATCATGCCGACCAAGGACATTATTGGCCATGTTGCCGCCGCCACAGGTGTCAGCATCAGCCCCAGCCATATCGCTTCAGTCTTTGAAGCCCTCGACATGCCTCGCCTCACAGACCCAACCATCCTTGAATTCGCAGTTCGCGGGCTCATGGCAAAGCTTGGGTTTGGCTTCACTGAGCTCGTCAACGAAGGCAAGAAAATCGTTGAGCGGCAGGCAGCAGCCAGAACCAAGCTGGAAGAGTCCAGCCCTCCACTTCCTCTGGACACGCCCGGCTACGTGGGGGAGTCTGACAACTCACCTAGCGGAAAGGAACTCGAACCATGAGCCACTCGACAGAACCATCACCACATTGGGAGCGGTCCACAAAGGCCAAGAACCGATTCGGCCTGAGCCGAAAGAATCCATTCAGCGGCAAGAATGCAAGCCAGCGTAGCCGACTGGTGGCTGCATTTTCCTCAATGGAGAGCAAGTTCAACCGCCCCAAGCGGACAACCCCCATAAACATCTTCGGAGAGCCAATCGCTCGATGATAGCTCTGGCCACCGGATGTGCCAAGGCCAACGCCCATTGTCGCGTGTATTGGGGTAGCGTCCGTCAGCGCCCTGGCCGATAACTCCCGGCGACGGAAACGCCCTCGTAGCTCAGTGGATAGAGCAGCGCACTTCTAATGCGCGGGTCGCAGGTTCGATTCCTGCCGAGGGCACCACCAAATAAATATCCAATGTCACTCTTCTCTATTTTCAAACGTCCCAAACAGGTCTTCCGCCAAACCTTCTCCCACTCTATGGTTAAGGAGCTTGTCGAGGATGCCGCTGGCTTCAAGCCACCGGTTGCCGACTACGACTTCATTTCTGTCACTCTGGAGGAGGTTGAGAAGGCTAGTCGAGACTCATGGATGCCGTGGAAGTTGGAAAAGTGGGACTGTGACAATCAGGCAATCGCCGCCCTCGTAGAACTGATGAAACAGGGCTACAAAGACACTTCCAGACCCTTCCAGCCAGCAGCAGGCCTGATCCGGGCTCTCCACAATGGAGCGGACCACGCCTTCCTTTGGTTTATTGAGGCTGGAGGGAACGTCATGTTCTATGACACCACAGCCCAGTTTCGCATCTACCCAGAAGAATTTTCAGCCGCAAGGGCCTTTTTGATATGAGAATGACATCAGCAGAATATCAGCGCCAATTTGGCAAGCCGCCCCCGCCGGAGGGTGTCACATACACGCCGGACAAAAAGCCCCAGATCCGCATTCCTGCCGCGCAGGAGCCAAACAAGACGGAGGCTGCTGCCTTGGAATACCTGCCAAGACTCTACGACCCAGCCACCATCGCTGCGGTGAAGTATGAGGCAATGACCCTGCTCCTCCCGTCGGGCACAAAATACACCCCAGACGTGAGCATCTTTTTCAAGGATGGAACAGTCGAGTGCTGGGAGGTCAAGGGGGGCTTCATCCACAATGCGCGGAGCGTCCACGCCCTCAAGGAGGCAGCGGCAGCCTACCCAACCTTTCGCTGGGGCTTTGCCCAGCTAAAGAAAGGTGAGTGGCTGCTGTCTAGGTTCCCCTACAAATTACCTTCCTGAGCCAAAGGCCGCGATACCTTTTCTGTGGAGCTCGGAGAATCCTTCCGCCCTGGAGTCTTTGTTGGACTGCTGCGCCCTCGCGGCATCGAGCAACGTCTGCTTACTGTAGTAGAACGGCGATCTGAAGACCCCGTAGAATGAGCTCTTGATCTGCTGGGTGGACAATTCCCGGAACGACCCGGCGAACGGAGTGACCGCATGTTTGAGGGCGGCAATCTGCGCTGGCACTGGGTAGCCAAGCTTTGTCGAAGCATCGATAATGAGGGCTGCGTCATGGGATGCCCTGTCGGCGTCCTGCTTGGCTCTCATACCAACAGCAACGATCTCCTGTGCGCTCACGGGGCCACTCTTCTTTAGGAGCCTGCCAAGTGAGTCCTTGGCCTCTGCTGCGCGGGCCATGGCGTCTCCGACATTTCTCGCGAGCCCCCTGCCAATGTCGAGCTCGGAGAATTTGAAGCCCATCATGTAGAGGAGCTTTTCCCTGAGCGTCCGGTCCTTTGGAACTGGGTGCGCGCCAGTGACGCCCTGCATGGATGCGGGAATCAACCCAGCCCTATCCATTGAGTTCACCGTCCCAGGAATGAACTCCTTGGCGTATGCCTCAAAAACTTTCCAGAAAGCCTCGGTTCCTCCATCATTCAGGCCAACGATCTTTCGACCATTTCTATCCACGCCGCGAATGAGCATGTTGGCGGCAACAAAGGAAGACTGCTCATCAAGGAATGGTGCCAGGATCTGCATCAGAGCCCGCGTGCCGTGCTTGTCGATGGTTTCATCTACCTTGGCCTTGTCGCCAGCCATAGCCGCCTGCACGATCCCCGCAATGAGACCGGCTCCGTGTTGAAATCCCTTTGTTGGGGTCATGAACGGAAGAAATCTGGAAATGTTGATGTATCCAGCACCCTTGCCAGCCTCAAACTCGTTGGTGTAAACAAGGACGCCATCCCTGTCGTAGTCAGGGAGGAGCTTTCTGGCGGCTTTATCTCTATCATCATCCCACCCTAGTTTGGATGCGAAGAATGCAGCTAGCGCTTGCGCCCCATAGCCAATGAACATAAGCCCACTCATGCGCTTGAGGCCCATCCAGGCTTGAGCTCCGCCACCCGCATCTTTAGCTCGCATCCTTGCGAATCCCTCGAAGATGTCGCCAGCAGCCGTTCTCAGGCCCATCGTCATAGCCCTGGTGATCCCGTATGAATACGAGAAGAACGGGCCAATGACCGGAACATAGGCCCGGAATGAGCGGAGAAGATTTGGCTCCCGCTGAAAGCTATACATGGTGTCATTGGCCCTGGCTGCCGCCATCCGCAGATACTCGTCCTGGGTCTTTCCAGGGAATGCGCGCTCAAGGGATGGGACCTCAGCCATTGTGACCGCCATCTTGAAAATGGCATCACCATAGCGGTAGATTCCAGAAATGGAGTTCTTGGCCTTGCCGAGAAACCCGCGAGCCCTCCGGCCCATCTCCGATGCCGCACCCCCATGGGCTGTCCCGTGGGCAATGGCGAGAGTAGAGAACATTTCAGTCAGCCTTGGTGCCCTCCTGAAGGTGTCCATCACTTCCGCAAACGTGCCCGAATCTACCGCTCCAACGGCGCTCAGCGAGTCATAGACTGCCCTGAACTTGGCAATGGTGGCATCAGACATGATCAGCTTCCCTGTGGCAGTGTGGCCAATCTCATGAGCCATGGCCGCAGCGAGAGCCCTACCAAGTCCAGCGTGGGTGTGGCCAGTGCCAATCATCGTCAGGTATGAAGAGGACGCATTCCCGAAGGACGTAGTGGCGCTAAGGACCGTCTTGCAGTATTTCCAAGCCCCGTTCACCGCAGCCATTGCCTGAAGGAATGGGTGGATCTCATGATTTTGAATCTCGTCATGAATCACGCCGTTCCACCAGTTGACCAAATCCGCTGGCGCTGCGTAACCAGCAAGCGGGCCTTTGCTCAGGGCCAAGAGGTATGGGTCGTTGCGAAGATCGACATCCTTCTTCTCGTTGAAGCGGATGTAGCCTTTTGGAAGAGGCTTGCCGTCCTCGTATTTGACAACCCATCCAGACGCCAGCCCCTCGTCCCTGACTTGGGCCTGCATTTCATGCTGAAGGACAACATCATTGATGGCCTTGACAGTGTTCACGAATCGGACCTCCGAGTCTGTTTGCTCGCCAAGAACCTCTGCGACTGCGCCGTTCAACCAATCCCCATTGGAATTAGCTGCGGCAGACCCCCTTGGGGCAAGCTCATCGACCCCGCCGAACAGGCGGGCTGTTGTCACTGGGCTCTTGCCTCCCCGCTGGGTATTGCCAACGAACTTAATCAGATTCGACAGCAGCCTATCCGCCTCTGCCGGGGGGGTTCCATAGCGAGTGAGTCTGGCAATGGCGTCATTCCACAATTGCCCACCGTTCGACTCGCGAGCCCACTGCTCTTGGTCTATGGCGTTCTTGTTTGTGAAAGCATAGCTGCGGTGGATGAAGAAGCCCTGCTTGGAGCTCCACAGGCCAACGGCACCCTGCCCATAGATGATGCCTCGATTGACAAGATCCTCCATGAGCCCATCGACAAACACCCTGGCGTTCTGCACAGCAATCCGCAGCCTGTCCGGCATGGCCTGAAGGGCGGCAGCCCGGACATTCGCATCGTTGCTGCCCATGGCATTGTTGATGTGGGTGTTCATGACGCCGCGCTCCCTGTGCTCCAGTGATGGATTCAGGAGGTTGCTGGTAGCCGCCGACAGGGCCGACGAGATCTCGTTCTGATGGCGAAGCATCTGCCCCTCAACAGTTGTGTGATGGTCATTGGCGCGCAGCTTTGCCCTGAAGATAGATAGTGGCGCTGCTCCTCTGGCGCGGAGTCTGTATCCGAAGCGAAGAAGGGCGGATGCGAACCGGGCGAGTCTTCCGGGCTGGGCCTGAAGGCTTTCTGCTGTCGCTCTGACTCTGGATACGGTCCTGGTGCCCCTGCGAGCAGTCGGCGTGTATTGGTAGAGGGTTTTGCCCTCGTCGTCGTCAAGGAACGCCTCTTCGGGGATATAGTCCTCCATGTCTTCACCGACTTCGGAGCGCAATTGGTCGCCCTCGTCGATCATGCCTTGGTCATCCACTCCGAACATGGCAGTTGCCAGATCTTCTGGATCATTGCCCTCACCGGTTTCCGGGATGATTGGCGCATCCAGTGTTCTAGCAGGAGCGCCAGTCTCAGCGTCCATAGCCTTGGCGATTTCGGCGGCAAGCTCAGCGTTATCAACGCCGAACTTCTCGACCATGTATCCCATGACCCCATCCTTGCTGCTGATGTCCACGCGCTCAACAGGAGGGGTGTCTTGGTTTGGTCTAGCCACACCTTGACGTGGAGGATTGAAGACCGAGTCAAAGGCCTCCCTCATGCGCTGGTCAACCGAAGGGTCCTTGCTGTAGATTTGATTCCAGATTCTGCGGATCACGCGACCGAGGCGAGCGGCGGCACCATTTGGCATCGCGAGCTCTCCAGGGTTGTTGCCCTGTGCTGATGATCTTTTACCAAGGTCCCCGAAGTATTGCTCAACGCCATAGGCGACGCGCTCTTCGATGTTCCTTCTTTGGCTGTTATTCTGCGGGTCGAGCTTGCCTCCGTTGGTGGCATAGTCCCAGACCTTGGAGAATTCATTCTCTCCAAGCATGACCTCCATCAGGCGCTTGCCCTGGGCTCCACCGCGAACATTCATCATCCAGTGCATCATTTCATGGATGAAGGTGCTTGGGGTGGCGTCCTTGGTGAAGGAAACCTTTGGAAGGGCACCGTTGAAAAGTTGGATCTTCCCGCGTGCAGTGCCGCGCTTCTTTCCGTCGCCCATGTCATCCTGATAGAGGGATGCGGTGGTCTTGGATTTCGGCCTCCAGTTATCGCGATACAGGCCGACCAGGGCCTCTTCATGGCTCTCTGAAGGGTTTGGGTCCTTGGTGATCACTGGGACTCCCCAGGACTTCTGCAAGTCGCGTCGAGTATCCTTCCACGCCCTCAGCATGGCCGGGTCCGCCTGAATGAGAGATGCCCAGAAGTTGCGCTTCATTTCCTTTCTGGCCCTGGTGTTGTCCAAGGAGTCATAAATGCTCTTCATGCCATTCCAGAGGTCCATGGCAGATGCGCCAGAGGACGTGTTGGCCTCAAGCACGCTCAGCACCGCTGGGGTCGGAACGCTCTGACCAGACATGCCAGACTGCTCCTGCCTGCCACTGATCGCTTTGAGGATCTCCCAGCTTACGTTCTCCTGTCGCTTGAGGGCAGCGACATCTTCAGCGCTGTATTTCGCTGGGTTGGCCTGCATGGCCGCAACAGCATTTCTGACCGCTCTGCTAAGGCTGTGGACGGCATCGAACGCCGGACCCGGCTGATCGACACGTTGGCCAATCAGGGAGGCTGGATCAATAGATGATGCCTTTCCAAGGACCGAATTCAAGACCTTGAGCTCATGGCCTGATTCCGACTTTTCATCAAAGCTTGGCAGTGATTTGGAGATCTCCATTGCCTGAGCGGAGATCTTGCCAGCCAGCGACGCCGCTGTCTTTGCCGTCAACTTGTCGGCGGCATCATAGGTTCCGCCGTCGGCCTTGTCTTGGACGCTGGTTCTCCCAGGGATACGGAACTCTCCGCCCTCAAGCATAGCGATTGCTTCAGCCCTGTCCGCACGCTCCTTCTTTGCAGCAAGCTGCCTAGCCGCATCCTCTGCGGACATGACTTCGATGCCAGACATGGAGCCGTCAAGGTCCTCAGACGAGCCGAGAAGCTTCTCCCTTTCCTCGTCATCCTTCTCCTCTTTGGTGGACTCAGTCCTCGAATCGCGTTGGGGCATTGTTGCACCCTCTGGCAGCAGGCTGCGCCAAACGATCTGGTCAATGGATAGACCAGTGAGGGGCATCCCTGGGGTTGGGTTCTTCGGTTTGGAGATTTTGGATCTCGCGCTGTTTTTGACGCCAAGCTGAGCGGACCTTACCTCAGACACCGCATTCAGCATGAGCGCCAAGCGGGCAGACATGGTTGATCCGCGATAGGCTTCGTCGGCAAGGACCTCGATGCGCTTTTCAAGGGCATTCATGAACTCAACATCATTGGTTGCCTCCGACTGCATCGAATCGATCTCCGAAAGCAGTTCATCGCCAAGAGCGTGGTCATCCATGGACCCAATCGTGTTCGCCAAGTCAACGATGTCGGCAAGGGTGGTCCGGTTGACCTGCTTGAAGGCTAGGCGCGAGTAGAGGTCCCTGGCTGGAACAACGCGCTGATTATACCAGATCGAGCCAATCAGATTGGAAATGATGCCGTCGGCGAGCTTTTCATCACTGGATGCACCGAGGGCATTGGCCAGAACAGTCGTCCCGTAGTCGCGACTGATCTCTTCATCCGCAGCCTTCATTTCATCGTCTCTAGCCGCCGCCCACTTTTCCCAGGTGGTGACATTGGGGCTCTCAGGATTATCTTTGATGAGCTTCAAATACTGATCCCGCTTTTCTCTGGAAATACTCTTGGCAGCCATGAGCGCATTGAACCGCTCTGGGTTGCCCTCCTTTGGACGAAGAGCCCAGATGATCTCGTTGAGATGGTTAAGGTTGAACCCCCAGTTTGGAGTTCCCGGAATCCCAACAATGATGTCTTCAGCAGTAACCGGAGTCTCTGCTGCGTTTGCCTGCCTGCTGGCAAATTTCAGCAGGTCTGGGATAAATTCATCGGCAGTGATGTCGCCTGGATACTTTGCCTTCCCGGCCAGCGATTCTGCCCTGCGCTGAAGGGCGAGGCGGAACTCTCTGGCCTGAGCGTCGTTACCCTTGCCGATGGCCTCGTCGATCAGATCCTGAGTCTCTGTGATGTCGGCGACAATCTGCTCGCGCAGTTTCTGGGCCTCTGCCTGGGCTTCTGGGTTTTCGGTATCAGTGCCCATCATTGCCCTGACAGACTCTTCGCCGCCAAGAACGTGCTTCACCAATGCAGTGAGGATGGAGTCCTTCTTGTTTTCGACGTTGTCGCTATCAAGCCCATTGCCAAACGCCCACTCCACATCAGTCATCGCGCCTTCCTTGCCTGCATTTGAGGCATTGTCGTCCGCCTGTGATTGAGTGGTGTCCTCCTCGCCAAACAGGGACTCCCAAAGGGCCGAATCGCGCTCCTCTTCAGCAGCCATTGCTTCAAGAGCACCGTTGCGCCGGTTGGTCATGGTGATAGGGACGCGGATCTCGTGCCCCTCGTTAAAGCCGGAGAAGTCCTGACCGCCCCGGTCCTCTGCGTCCTTCCCGGAGAATTTTCCGTCGTCCTGAATTGTCTGAGGAGGACCATCGGTTCGCTCGCGGGTATTGACTGGGCTCTTGATGCCCACATTGAACGGATCTGGGTGGGTTAGCTCAGGAGAGTTCAGGATGGCGAGCTCGGCAATGCGCTCAGCCGTGAGGGCCTTGGCGTGTCCGCCTTGGCCGAAGACAATTCTCCACCCAGCCTCCAACTGTCTCCAGTTTGGAATCCCGTCCTTGGTGCTTTGCTGAATCCCATTTGCCATCGCTGATGTCCAGCGGCGATAGAAGCTGGAGATTGGAATCCCCCCTTCTTTTGGAGTGGAGTCCACGGCAAAGAGGTAGAATGCCGCCATCATCTGCACGTCGGTCCCTCTGCCCCACCCATACATTGGATCGGACATCTGGGTCGTATTGAACAGCATTGGGGTGCCGTTGTATTCGACCTGCGAGAAGTAGTGATGCTTGCCGCTCTCGTCCACAGCAACAAAGACCAATGGCTTGCTGTCGCTCTTCATTGCGGCATTCAGGGCGTTCGCCATGGCCGACCCAGGCTTGAACCTGACTGGTCCAGTTTGAGAAACCCTGTCGTTCGCATTGTAGGTGCCGATGAATGCTGCCCGCCCGCTCTCGATCGCCTCGCGAGCAGTCATTTGTTCCTGCTCGGTGCCGACATTGCCAAGGGGGAAGCGGAACTTCCCGCTGGCATCCATTTGGGAGAACTTCAGCAGGCGGTTGCGCTTGCGGATCTTCTCACGGATCTCCATTGGGTTGGAGGTAAGGGCTAGGCGCTCTGCAATGGATGGACCTTGGACGCCGGGCGAATTACCCGATGCGCTTCTTCTGCGCTCGTCGTCTTCAGTGAGATCCATTTGAGCCACAAGCATTGCTGCACCAGCCTCACCCTCAACGGCGGCGAGGGCTGCTGTATTGGCCCGCTGGGACAATCCAGAGATGAACTGGCCGACGGTGATTTTGTTCGCTACCAGGGATGCATATTCTGGGGACGCCAAGACATCGATTCCTTCGCGTGCGGCAGCGCTCTCCACGGCAGAGATCATCTGTTTGATGCCCTTGTGACCAGGAAGCTTTTTGATGAGCTCAATCGGGTTTGGCGCGGGAGCAGATTCCGCCCCCCTTTGTTCGCCTAATTTTTGAGAAGACGCCTTTTCAAATGCAGCCAACCTTGCCTCCAGGGCCTTCACCCTGTCTCTAGCGGCGATCTTTTCTGCTTTATTCTCAGGCCGGAAGGGGATTGAGGCGAAGGCCCTTTTGGCCTCCTCAATATCCTTGCGCATGAGTGCGGCGTCGCCCTGGGCTGTGTTTTTGGAGGTCCCTTTGGCTCTCCTGGCAAAGAAGGCGTCCGTTCTCAGTTTGGATCTAGTCCCGACCGTTGGGTCGGGCTTGCCCTCCGTCTGGGATGCACCAATAATGTCGCTCGCCAGGGCCCCGAGGGCGGCGATGGAGGTTCCGTCCAGCTTCTCGCCTTCGGCCCGCTTTACGTTGCCAGTCACAGTCTTGCTGACATGGTCGGCGAGAACGGCGGATTCCAGTTGTTGGCGGAGTGCTGCATAGGTTGCATCAACCGGGCGATACTTCAGATGCATCTGGCGAGCCCAGTCCTTGCGCCCAAGGATCTGAGAATTCACATACTCCACAGTGTAGCCTTCTTCGCGAGCGATCTGATTGGCGAGCTCACGCATGTTGCCATCAAGCTCCTTGAGCCTTTCGCCCAGTGAGTATGATTCTTCGACCAGCACATAGACACCCTTCGAGGGGTCTGATGGGTTCTGGATAAATGCAATCGACCCAGGGAGGATGTTCTGGCCCTTGTAGGCGAAGCGGGTGGTCCCTCTCCGGTGCCCGGTGAGGATCATGTTGTATGTCGATCTCCCGCCAAACCAGAACGACATTGGAAGGATCGGAATAGTAGCCGTGCCTGGGGATGGATTTCCAGAGCTATCCAGCAGAGTGATCGACCTCGCGTTCTGGCCTGGAGTTACAGACGCTTCGACTGGGGATGCCGCCCACGTTGACATGCCGTTTGCAGATGCCTCATGGTATCCATTTTCTCGAAGGAAGTCAGCAACCTCCCTCTCCCCGACATTGTATGGTCGGCTCCGGCCCGCTGGGTCATCAGTCACAAACCTCGCCCCGGCTGCGATAGCCTTTGAGATCTCCGCAAAGTCTGGAGCGACACGGTCATCCCTGCTTCCGTTTGAACTGATGAACACTACATCCCCTGGGGTGTATGCTCCAGCATTTGCAAGCCTACCAAAGTCCTTGGCATAGGTGTCCGTCGAGCTCCCTTTGGAGCCCCTGCCAATGAACTTGGTTGCAGACGCTGCCTTCTGTTGGTCTTTCGACGTATATCCTCCGGTATCGGTCAGTTTGACGCCAGCGGGCTGAAGACCAAGGCCACCCTTCTTTTTGGAGGCCGCGAAGTCTGCATCGGCCCGCTTCTGGATCTCGTTGCGGCGCTTGTTCTGGTCTTGTGCGGGACCCTCTGTGGCGTTCAGCATTTCCTGGTGGTGTCCAGCAAACGCAAGCCATTGGGCATAGGATGCCGGGGATGTAATTCCGCGAGCGTTCAACCACTTTGCCGTCGGCGAGCTCTTGTCGTTGCTTTCGCCATTGTATCTCTGCACCAAGGCATGAGGGTCCATTGACACAACCCTTGTCCCGACGACCTTCCCTTTGGAGTCGAGAGTTGGGATGACGCGAAGAGCCTTGCCGTCACTGACGAGGTTGATCCCGGATGCAGTCCCTGGTGAGCCAGCGAGCTTCTCAGATGGAATTGTCGCATTTGATGGTCCGGCTTGACCAGAACCTATCACTGGCGATGTAAACTCAAATCCACGGACACCATCGGTCCTCTCTCTGGCTAACCCATCCCTCTCAAGGGAGCGCCATAGGTTCGCCGCATCCTGGGTGAGACTGCGGTTATCGGAACGAAGCGGAGGGAGGCCGTTAGCCACCAAGGCATCGTTAATGGCAATATAGGTCTTCTTGGCTAGGCCTTTGCCACGATGAGCCTTGTCGATTTCAGATTTATTGATCCTGACATCTTGTGTAGTGTGGTCAAAATCAACAGCAATGAACCCAACCTCTTGACCCTCAAACATAATGGAAACTCTTCCAGAGAAGTCTCCATACTTGCTAATTTGGGGGTCAACGCTGTACCCATCCGGCAAGGAGGCATTGATTGATGCCGCTACGCGCTCTGGCGACTCGTATGAGGTCGCAAGGGTTGCTCGCTCTGTCCGCTGGCCGGTCATTTCGCCAGCATCATTCTGCTTCATGCTATAGGCCACCTTGCCGGGGTGGCTACCCCGCTGAGCATCAAGAGTTGCTGCCACCGTGGAAATGATCGCCTGAAGCTCTGGATGCGTGGTCGGTGCGCTATTGGGGTCATTGATGGCTCGGCTCTCCTTCTCCAGTTCTGCCCGAAGGCTCTCTGGAACCAGGGTCGGGTCGGCAGAGAGTCTGCGCACAGCCTCGGCGTATGCGTCGGTTTCAATCCCAATATCAGCCTTGCTGTATCCCTCCTGGGACTGAAGCATGGCAGCATAGAACGTCTCCTTGCCAATATCGTTGCTGGCTGCCGTGGCATCAGCCATGATTCGCATTGTTCCAACCTGAGCCTCTATCTCGGACTTCTTCATGGTTGGATTGCCGCTTTGGTCGAGGGTGTCGGTCAAGCCAGATTGAGTCCTCTTCGAGAGGTCCTCTCGCAAGAATGCCTCGAATGCAGTCTGCCAACGGGTCTTGGAAAAAGCCTCGGCTTCTTCTCTGGATTTGAACTGAAGACCTCCAAAGATGCCGCGAGGGTCTTGGTCTGAGGCAACGTCCTTGGCGTCTGAGATTCTGAATGTGCCATCTGGGTTTTCTTTGACCACGTCGGCGTGATCCTCCACAGCGCCGAACCCATCAATTTCTCCCACTGCGATCTTTTCCCCGGCTGCCTTGGCAACTGCGCGGGTTTCTCTGATTTTCGCATCATTGGAATCGATAGTTTGATGGATGGCTCGCTGCACTACGGCAGGATCAACGCTCGATGAAACGCGCTTCATGATGGTGCCGATTAGCATACCAACACCAAACTCGGACGCCCCTTGATTAGCATTGAAAATGTCCTGATTTTCATCAAGGAATTGCTGGGTCACGGTGTTGTTGAGAACCCCCTGGAGCTCCTCTGTGGAGCCCTCGAAAAGGCCCGCCTCCAGCCTCTGCATGAGATTGTTGGCCAAAGGGGACTTAGCGAAGAAGTCCACGGTCCTAGATTCGATGTCATCGATGAGGACTTTGGCGGTTTCGTTGATTACTTTTTCCGTGGCTCCCGTCACCCCCATTTTTTCCAGCCGGGAGGATACCAGCGCTCTAGCCGCAGACTCCTTGAGGGGGACACCCTTTCTGCTGAGGATCTTCTCGAAACCGATGGCGTCAGTTCCCAGGGTGATACCAACCTGAGCCCAAAAGGCTAAGGCTGCGTTGTTGTGGATTCTCTCCGCATTGCTGCTGAGGCTGTCCGCCTTGGCCAATAGCTCTGCTCTTTGGGCGGCAAACTCAACAGAGTCTGGCAGCTTGGCGGCTTGGGCTCGGAGCGAATCGGACTGATCATCCATTTCATCCGCCTGGATGACGTATTGAAGGGTCCCGGATGCCTCCTCAAAAGCACCGGGAAATGAGCCAATGGCAGCTTCTCCCCATTTCCCAAACTTCTTGATCATCCATTCCTCGGCCCTCTTTCTGGATTGGGCCTGTGCTGCATTCGCGACGCCCCTAGCAACTACTGAGGCTCCCTCGCCAACGCCAGCAGCGATCTCGCGACCAGCCAGCGCTGAGAGTGATCTGGCACCACCACGGATCATCTTGCCAACGCCCATCCCAATACCAAGATCGACGGCAGTCTGAGCAAGCTCAGGCCCAGCCTCGCGAAGAATATTATCCCACACGCTACCGCGAAACGCCCTGTCACCCATGCCGTAGGCTTCGCGGTAGAGGGAAAATTCCTTCTGCACTTGAAACGTGTCTTTTGCGGCATCCTCAAATCCAGTGGCATACTGGAGCCCCGCAACAGTTCCCAAATACGCCTCCTTTACGCCCATGTGAGTTTCAGTCCACACTCTACCAACAATGCCTTCCCCTCTTGGGACGTGGGACAGCAGGGTTTCGTTGCCCTTGATCGCGTCGATTGCTTGCTCTGACATGAGGGCTGTGTGCCCCTCTGTGCCCCTGGCATAGAGATCCTTTTTGTCCTGGAGCCTGCCCAGTTCGGACGTGAGTCTCTTGCGCTCATTCTCTACCGCAACTTGCTGGGCGAGGGCAGCTTGTGGCTCTGAGGCGGCGCCGATTTGCTCGATAAGAGATGGCTTGCGCTCAGACCGAGCCGTTAGGCCGGCAAGCCTCGCCTTGGTTTGCTCGATCTGATCAGTGAGCTCCTTGTTCGCGACTTCCCAGGTTTTTGGGGCTGGCACAATGGCCCTGAACCTTTTGGTTGGGTCTTGCTCAGATTGGCCCTCGGCGTCGGAGTCGAAGGAGAGGTAGTTGTATGCCTTCCCATTGAAGGTGAAGGCGAGCCCGGAGCCGATGCTGGCTCCATTTGGGGTATCGATCGAGAATCTGGATCTTGTGCCGTTGCCAGCAAAGGTGCCCCCGACCTTCTTTTGGACTGTATCGTTTGCGGCAATCCACTCATTTGCTGCGTCCATTTCATCTGGTCCGAGAGCAACGCTCTTATCGCCAGCCACGTAGGCCTGGATTTTCTCCAGAGTTGCCGCCGGGTCCTGGTCGTTTGCCGAGGCTACATCATAGGCCCTGCCAGCCACATGGTCGGCCATCACCGCCCTGCGGCGGTCTTCCTCTTGCCGACCAAGGTCATGGATCGCACCAAAGACATCCCCTGCTGGATAATCCGCTCTGAGCCCATCCGGGGTTTCGATTCGCTTCCCTAAAACCCCCTCGTTATAGGCAGCAATCTTATAAAGCGCCTCCATCTTCTGAGGCAGCGAGGCGGTTGCAAACCTTGGATCTGCAAGGAAATCTTGGTCGCGGATATATCGTTCAGGCATCCATTACCCTACCATCGCTAGATGGTCCGTCAATCCCCAGGATGAAGACCGTTCAAAATGTCTCCAAGGGCGGGCGGCGGAGCGCTTCCGTCCGTCCCGGTTCTGGCGTGGGCCTGATCGAAATCCTTGTTGAGAGGAGAGAATGCAGCCAATCCATCCCGAAGGGTGGCCCTGGCATTTTCGAGAGCCTCCCTCTCCGCCGCGATTTTAGCCGACAGATCTTTTTGCGGCTTGCCATCCTTATAGGAGGCGGCAGACTCGCGAAGAAGCTCTCCAAGGCGAGCGGCACCGGCCATGGCGCTGAGAACATTGCCCTGAAGATAGGTGACTTCGGCAGCCTGTTTTGGGGTGAGGATTGGAGACTTGGTTGGATTGTCTTCATCCAACAGAAACCCGCCTGTATCCTTCTTTGGAGCGCCTTGCGCTGGATCTTCAGTGAATGGCCTTGCGCCTGTGCTCATTTTATGGAGCATGTCACCCATGTCCTTTAGCTCGGCAACGGTTCCCTTCAGCCCGGTAGCCTCCCTGACCTCTGGAATATTTTCATACTGAGCCTTGGCCAAGGACTCGTTCTTCTGGAGAGTGGCGAGTTCCGAATCAAGCTTGGCCTGCGTTGTGGTAAACGATCTGTGGACGACATCCATAGCCTTGAGGCTGACATCGAGCGAGTCCTTCTGAGCGCCAACCTCGGCCTTTCTCTTTGCCTCAGCGATTGCGATTGGGTCAAGCTCGGCATCCATTCTCTTTGATCTGCCAAGCTGGTATTCAGAGGCGGCAACAGACGCCTTCGTGGCGGCTACCTGCGCAGCAGATACTTCGAGCGCAGCAGCACGGCTTGGGGCGAGGTCGCTCCACTTTTGCTGATCAAACGCCTGCGCGGACTCGGCAATGTCCATTTGCCGATTCTGGTTCCTCTCCTGAATGTGCATGGCCTCAGTTAGGCGCTCCTGCTCCTTGTTCTTCAGGCGCAGAACTGCATTCGCCTGGAGCGACTGGGAGGCCATGGCGGACACCTTCAGCACATTCTCGAACGACCTTTGGGCGAGGTCGTCGGTGCGGGCCATTTCTTTTTGGGCCATCTCAAACCCGCGCATGGCAAATTCGCCAAACGCAGTGTTGTAGGGATTATAGGGGGCTGAGCCCAGAGTGACGAGTCCTGGCATTATGCGTATCCTCCGAAGTATGAGCCGCCCGTGGTATAGTCCACACCGGTTGGCCTGTTGGGATCATAGGTAGTGGTGCTTGGCTGTTCCAGTGTCAGCGTAGAGTCTCTCATTCCATATCCCCACGGTGGAGCGCCATTGTAAGTGACCTCTCCGCCCCAAGTCGAATTGTATGGACCCTGCTGGTATTGAGGTTGCTGCTGTTGAGGCCTGTTGGCGTAGCCTTGGGCGGCAGTTTGGATGCCCTGCCCTAGAGCAGCCCCCCCAGCACCTGAACTTGGCGAATATGAGCCACCCAGAGAAGCCATATCGATCCCGATCGTCGCGTTGGCAAGGGCGGCTTGAGCGGGGTCTGGCATTGCTCTAGCCAATTCGGCACTAGCTCTGCCTTGCTGCTCAAGCGCAGCCTGTTCAATGTCCAACTGGGCTCTTTCCTGGGGAGTGAAGAACATCTGCTGTGGTCGCATCTGATGCTCTACTGGGCTGATTTGCTGGGCAACCTGGACGAAATTGGCGAACATCGAATTGCCCTGCTGCATGGCGTCCAGCCTAGAAAGGCCAAGGTCACGAAGTGTTGCGTTTCTAGACCCTCCGGGGGTTCCAGAGGCAGCGGCAGCAGAGGACGATTTTGCCGTGATGTCCATGACATCGGAAAATGGCAGGACCCCCTCCTGAAGTCTCCTGGTGGTGCCCATGTAGCTGTCACGCGCAGCATCAAACTGGGGCATGAGGGACCTGATGCGGCTGGTGTCGTTCTCCCAGATGGCTGGGTTCACCGTCTTGGTGAGATCAATAGCCTCTGGCGCGGCCTTCTGGTTGCCTCGAATCGTGCGAAGCTGGGAGGCGGTGAGGTCAACTGGCTTGTAGAGGAACTCCTCTGGATTGAGGCTGTCCCCAAATGCAGCGGCAAGCCAATCGCTACCCTTGCTGGAGTAGCCTTGGATCGTCTGGCGGGCACGGTCGTAAGCAGCCTGCTTTGCTTTCGCTGCCGACTTCTGTGATGCGCTTTGTCCATAGGCGCTGATTCCCGCGCCGATGACCGTTGCTGCTGCGACGTAAATACCCATGATCAGAAGATAGTAATCCATCCGGCGCTTCGGCCAATCAAAAAGATTAGCGTTTCAGCCCCGGCTGGGAGTTTGAGTTGATTTGCTACGGCGGCGGTGATTGATGCCGCATTGGGAAAGACTGGTGAGAGGTGCCTGTCGCTGATCCTCTTGGATACGCTATTTAGCACGTCCTGGTGCTCCAGGTCTAGGAGGTCGAATGCCTTCTGGAAGCAAGGGTCAATTTTGTCCTTGTGGAAGTCATTGCCAAAGCCCGGAATGACCTCCCCTGCATCTACTCTTCGCAAAACATTGATGAGCTCAGGGCCATCAAACAGGGTGAATCTTGCCTGTTCAATTGGGGCGTGGACATACCCGGTTGAGGATAGGGCGCACGCTATCGAGTGAGCAACTCCAGCCCCACCCTTGCAGGCGCAAGCAAACGCCATGGCGCTGACGTTTTGGTTCTCTGTCGCTGCTCTTTTGTGGGCAATAATGATCTCCCTGAAGAGGTTCTCTTCCGGCCCAGTCAACTCGATCCCAAACAGGATCTCAGGAAGTGATGATTGTCCGTCCATCGTAGTATGTCGCTGATAGCCCAAAGATTTGAATTTGAAGCTGTCGGCAGAGGAGCCAAGCATTTTCATCCATTGGCTCGTCACTAACCAAGCTCAACAGGTATGATGCCGCCTTCTTTGCTGTTTCCTCGTCGGTCGAAAACAGGTCGCCGAAGTCCACAAATACTGGATCGTGCCTAGCAATCCACTTCTTGGCGCTATCGATGATCTTTGGCCAATCCGTTGGTCCGATGCACCTCTCGTAGTCCGCCTTGCAGTCATACTGATTGCGCGAGATCCAGATGCGTTGACCTTCCAGTTTGTCGTATGCCTCATTTGGTACAGTGCAGGTTGTTGTTTCTCCAACGATTGGGGCTGATGGCGCATTCATGACCGCCTCATACGAGGGGAACTTGTCGCCATGCTGAATGGCCTCATGCCAACAGAAGATACCCGGCTGATGGCTCAGGAAGTTGGCGATCCAGGCTGTCCCGCTGCGGGGTAGTCCGGCGATAACAAAGTGCTTTTTCAAAATCGTCTTTTTGCGTGGTTGAGTCTGCTTTTTCTGAGCGGCTTTTGGAACAGGGTGATCTTCCTGACTGAGGTTGCCCCATCGTCCCGGAAGTTGCCTCCTCCAATGTATTGCTCGACATTGGCCATGTGGGTCCTTGCCATGGCAAGCCACTGGGCATCCGCCGAGTTGACTGCCATGATCTTCAGATAGCGTTGGGCTTCAATGATGGCAAGCTTGTTGTCGGTTTCGATGACTTCCCAGTCAAAACAGACCTCAGTGAATCTGCGGGTTGCCTTGACCCAAACGACCTCTCCGCAGCACCCGTCGATGATCCTGATCCTGCGGAACGATGGGACTGCCGTCTTTGGCCCATAGTAGCCGATGGTTTCCCCGCCAAGGCAGTCATAAGCCACTACCGGGCCGCACAGATCGACGGGGAGAACAATGCCGCCAGGGCGAGCGAATTGGCGGACTTCTGTCTCTGCCTGGGAGCCCTGGAGGGAGAGTGGAATGTGCTCAATCGAGCGATTGTTGTTGGCGTCGAAAAACGAGATTGTCACCGTTTTGCCGCAGTCCTTTGGATCAGTCGCCATGAACACAGGCCTCACGCACTTACTTGGGTCCCAGTCCAATTGGGTTGGGAAGTCCCCGCCCATGTCTGCCGACTTTACCGAGGAGCCACCAGCCGGAATGCTCATGTAGTTGACCCATCTGTTGTGGATCGTCACAGGAATCCCGGATAGGCGCATCTGCTCCACCTGATTCATTTCTGCTGGCAGAGTGATGCCGAGATACTTCAGGGGAGCCCCGTTGCACTTGTCGCATGGGTCGTAGAACTCCTGAACGGCAAAACACCCCTCAAGCCAGAAGTCCAGCTTCAGCTTGTCATAGGTGACGTAAAAGAACCTCCTGATGTCGTTCAGGATAGTGAGGAGCTCAGGTCTATCGCGAACGACATTCCTGCCGGTCTCTGCTGCGAGCCATTCGAGGGCTTCCTTGGTGGTTGCTGCGGCCATTATTCAATAACGGTTTGGCTTGCCGTGATGGCAATGTTTCTTGTGGCTGATACTGGAAGTCCGGCAAAACTCACCGTGATGCTGGTGTTCGTCTGGTCAGATACCCACCAACGGGCGTCCGCGCCAAGGTCAGCCAGAGGCATGACGTTGACTGCGGCTTTGTCATCAGAAAAGGTCGTCAAGGCCACTGTGCTCGTCGCGTTCCCGGAGGAGTTTGAGGTAATGATTACATCGAACCTCTCGGTGCGGAATGCCTTTTTGAGCAGGATGTTGCCCTCCTCATCGAGCTCCAGGAGGTTCTCCTCATTTGCGGAAGGGATCGCAAATAGACACCCGGCGTCGTCAAGCTTGAGGAAGTTACTGAGGATGCCGGAGAGGCAGATGTCCCCGGCGACAGACGTTTCTTCCCAGGAGTTGGTAGCTGTGCTGAACGACAGGACAACCTTGTCGGAAAGCCTGAGCCACAGCTTTGTGGTGTCGGCGGGAGGCCCCTCAGATCGGACGATGTCGCTCAGGCTGTCTGGGTCAAGAGTGACCCGGAGACGGCGCACAATCTCGTCCATCGCGGCGTCCGTGATGGCATCAGATCCCTTGACGCTCCTCGAAAATTCGAGGGTTGCCACAAATCTGCCTCTTGATTGGGATGATGATCTTACTGCTGCCATGTTTCTCCTTCGGCTGGGTATTCGTAGTCATTGTAGGTGCTCTGGACCGTTTCCACAAGTCTTTCTCCATCTGGCTGGGGGACTGCATTACTGGTGTCTGCGCTGTTGCCGACAGTGACGGTATCGAGTTCGGCATATCCAATCCAACGGATCAGAAGCTGAATGTGCCTGCCCTTGCGGATTGCCAGAGGCGGCTCACCGAGGTCCCTTGAAATGTCATAGGTCTTCGGTCTTGCGAGGCCGGTTTCTGCGGCTGACGCAGACAGGAATTTGCCGGACCTCCACATGACCCATTCGCCATCGGAGTCATTCCTTGCCCACACGCCCCAATCAAGATCGCCGCGAACGCCCTCGAAGGTGATTCGGCCATCGTTGAAGGTCTTTTCCAGGTGCCCGTCTTCCAGTGGAGCCATGGCTGTAATGACCTGGGTTGGAATCCTGCGAGTCGTTCCATCCTCAAGAACATCATAATCGAGCCACTCATGGCATTCGGACAGAACCGTCTCAAATGCTGGCTCTCCGTCATTGCAGTATTCCCTGGCACCGAAGACAAAGAATCGATCCCCTGAGTCGAATGGGGCCTCAACAAGCTGTGATGGCAGGCCGAGCTCTGGCGGGAGCGTCCACATGCCTTCCCAGCAGCGCAGATCTGGGTCGAGCGCAGAGTCAGGATTGGTGTGGAGAGAGAGGATTCCTCTGCCGCCGCGCCATGAGCCATAGTTCCACAGGCCGGTGGTGCAGAAGATGCGCTTAGCGATAGGCCACTTCGCCATGGAGCAGAAGTTCAGCATGGAGCTATGGTCCGCATCGAGCCAGTGCTGGACCGGTGCGGAAATTGGTCGGATCGGAGCGCCAACAGTGTTTGCCGAGGCGGCAGCAGATCTGATTGAGTGGATGCCGCTCCTGGACCTGAACATCTGATCGCCATCGTAGCCGACCACTGCGTATGTGCCGGAGGCGGCATTGCCAATGAGCAGATGCTTCGACGTAGCCACGGCAACCCATTCGGTGCGTGGGTAGTGATCGATCTTCAGCGAGAAGGCCCCTCTTCGGCAGTGGATGACCACGTCATCGTGGCCATGCATTGTGTTTGAGAGGGGGAGGATCTTGATGGCAGTGACAGGCCCCATGCCGCTTGGCGGGGAGAAGAATGTCCCCGTCGCGAAATACACCTGCTCTGTGGTTCTCAGGATGTCGCGGGGGCCGGCTGGGGAGATTCGGTGCAGGATGTCACCAACGATGACCCTGTTGCCTTCGATGACCTGGAGAATTCGTCCGTGTGCATAGCCTCCAACGCTGCCGCCATTGGCTAGGCTGCTTTGCTCTGGGTGATCCACGTCATACCCGGAGGAAGTAAATGCGGACGATTTCCCATCCCAGATCCAAATCCTGGAGGCTCCGTCCTGGGCGATCACGTAGTTTTCAGCCTGGAACAGGTCCACAACCAGCGTGTCCTTGGCTCCGCCAAGATCGTTGGTTTCATCCGAGACTGACACGGTGTTCCCGAACACAAGATGAAGCCTCTTTCCAGAGCAGCTTACCACGATGCCGTCTTGGAATGTGCCAAAGCGTTGCTGTGATTGACCAATTGCCGGGTTGAAGTAAACCGCTCCCTGCACATTTCCTGAGCGGAGCGGTGCACCGTCTTCCCCCAGGGGGTGAGCTCTAAACCCCGGTCTAGTGGCTAGCTTCTGCCCCTTGATGCAGGCATTCACTGCCCTCGCCACCCCGTTGACTGTTAATGTCTTCGGGTTGCTCGCCATGTTCATTCCCCTTGGGGCGAACGTGAGAATCGGCACTGGGACGTTTGCCATGGAGATTAAGGGGTGATTCGGCAGCCAGCATAGATCAGGAAGTTGAATGCGGCGTTGAGCGGGCGGGTTTCGTTATTGGAAGTGTCCGCATCAGTGACATCGCCGACCTCAAGAAGGTCTTCGGTTCCGTCCAGAGACGCCGTATTGGTTTTGATGGCCTCGTCTGTCCCTGCGGCAGAGCCAGCAGCTTTCATGTTGACGGCTTCGTGACCATGCTGCTTCAGGGCGTCGTCCTGGTAGGAGCCAACAGCATCACCAGAGTTGCCGCCGCTGTAGCGGTAGGATCTACCGGCTGCGTCAGGGTCGTAGCCAGATCCAGCATCAACACCGCGGGGAAAGGTCCCGCGCATGTCCGGCACCCGGAAGCTTGAGCCGTTCCTGCCCCACCCATAGCCAATGGCTGCATACAATGCGGGCCATTCGGCTGGGTCGTAGGCGGAGCCGTCGCAAACGAGACAGTCCTGTGGGCAGCGGGTTGCTGGGCCAGCGAACATGAATACCTCCCCGGCCACGCGAGTCTTGGTCTGGCGATAGCCAAGGGCATAGGTGCCGCCGCCCTTGTTCACTAGAACGGCCTCGCGGTAGTCGCAGTCCGTTCCGTCCGGGATCGATTCAAAATCAGCAAGCTCCGCCTCAGAAAGGTCTGCCTCCATGACGAAGTTACAGCCATCCCAGAAGATTCGCTGACGCATCCCATTGGTTCCATGGATTCTCCACTGGGTGCCGCAGTCATCGGCGACGACCAAGTTCCTGAAGCCTGGAGGGATGTCCTCGGTATCCCGGCCATCAGCCATCTTGACTGGCCTGCCGTCAGCGCCAAGGATCAAGTTTCTGAGGTATGGGATCTGCACCACCGGTTGATTGGTGATCTTTTGTCCATCACCATCACCAACGACAAACCCGTTGGAGGTTGGATCGAATTTGGACAGGCAGCTTTTCCCTGGGATTGTCCCAACAAGGTGAAGCTTTCTGCGGGTTGGCAGATTCAGCAGGCCTGGATGGCAGAATGACGTTGGGCAGCAGTGCGCTGGTGGTGGCACTTCTGTTCCGGTTTTGTTGCAGCAACTCATGGTTTGATTCCCTTCACTCTATCTGAATTTTCGTTGTAGGCATTGTAGTCCTCAACCGTGGTAGTGCCAAGAACATCTTCGCAAAGCCTGATGGCAACTGCTGCGATTTGGATCAACAGGATGCGGCACACTCTGGCGGAGGGCTCGTCTGTGAATACGGCATGGCCTGCGCTGAATGTCACAAACCTGCTGAGCTTTGCAAACAGCAGGCCAATGCCTCCGTGTAGGCTGAGCGGCGTGGGGTATTGTTCCCGCGCTCTTTTGATCTCAAGCCTGACAAGTTCTTGAATCACAGGAATCCAAGCAGTTTGACGGTGAGCGCCTTGCTCTCATACCCGGAAGTCGTCACGTCGAACTTCAGTTGAGGGCCATCTAGGATTGGAACAAGAACGACGCCGGAAAACCCGGATGATTCACTCCAAGAAAAGATCCCGGCCACTTGATGCATTTCCCCGCTGGGGAAGTGGGCTTTGAGGTAGAGTGAGGCGGACGATGTGAGTGACGAACCAGTCATCGCGACGTGGCAGAGGGCGAACTTCGCACACTGCGGGATGTCGTCCTCATAGGCTGCCATGGAAACAACCTGATTAGTCGTATAGACGTTAGTGATCAGTGTGACTGCCGCTGGCAGAAGGAATGCGCCGACCTTACTTTTTACGGCTTTCCCGTCTTTTCCAACGATCGTCTCGCAGTCATCGAGCATCAGGAGTCCGCCGTTGCCACCGAAGCAGCCAGCGACACCCTCAAGCTCCTCTACCTCGTCCAGTGAGCATAGGTTGATGGATACAGACTGTGCCGGGGCGTCTGGCGTCTCCAGGAGAGACATGCGCTGCTCCAGGGCTACAAGGCGGTTCCTTGCCTTGTCGAGCAGGGAGTGCCAGTTGGCAAGCCTTCCAGTGAGCTCGCAATTTTTCGCCACCAGTCCATTGATAGCGCTCAACAGGGTTTCTTGTGTCACCGTCCCGCACGGAGCGCATTCACCCGTTGCTGGAGTTGATCCAATCGGTGGGTCAGGACAGTCGGAGGGAGAAGAGCAGTCGATCATTACAGTGAGACGCGAACGTCGGTGAATTTGGAGATCTGGAACCTGGAAACGGAGACGGAGTTTGCTTGGTTGCCGCCGAGCAGGTAGGCATAATCTCCCACCACTCTATCGATCAAAGCGACGTGATTGCCGCCTGGGCGGGACATCACAACGGTTGCTCCCCGCGGCCAAGTGGAGGGGTCCTTCTTGATGATGGACTTGCCCCACTTCAGCCAACTGGATGCTCTGTATGGTGCCGCCACAACGCCAGTGGCAGTCTCAAAGCCGATAGCACCACGGAAGCATCCACACCAAGCAATCTTCCCATCGATGTCGTCAACGCCGTCCTTGAGCCATTCTGCGGCTTGGTCGATCCAGGCCACAATCTTTGGGTTGGACTGCTTGCCGGATACCTCGGACACGCCCAGGTATTTCTTGGCGGCGTCGTAGATGCGTTGTTCAGGGCTCATATTGCGAGGCTTGATGCGCTTGAAGAGATCGAGGAAGCTCATTTAGAGATTCCTGCGCGGACGGTGGTGCCGAGCAAAGCAGTGGTGATGATCTGCGCAGCTTCCATGACAGAGGCCTCACCCGTAGCAACAGCAGTCACTGCGCCAACGATGGCGCTGAGGGAAATGAGGTAGGTCTTTTTGCCTTGGAGGAATGTGATGATGGCTTTCATGAGCTTATAGAGTGAGATGGTGAGTTTGATTTCCTGGGAAAGGTCGATGAGAGGCGGAGCCTTCATCCTTTTCAGTCGGGCAAGAATATCATTCATTCCTTTTGGGGCAAATCCTTTTCGCCCCGCTCCTTGAGCCTGTCGAGAAGGTATGATCTGAATTCGGCCTGTAGGCTGGCAATCTGAATGTGCATTGCGGTCCTGTCGGCGGAGCAGTTTCTTGAGCTTTCCTCAAGCTGGATGATGCGCTGGTTCCTTTCCTGGCTCAGGGCTGTCAAGATCTTGTCCCGGTCGCTTATGAGCCATCTGATACCAAACAACATACAGGCGACGCCCATCCCAGTGCCGGTCGCGATTTTGAGCCATTCCTCCATAGTTATCACGGTTGCCCAATGGTTGAGATTGCCTTTCCTGCACCCTCGGCGGTTGGTTGCAAAAGATCTCCGCCGATACCCAGCGCGGCTCTTGTGACAACCCCACCAACGATTTTGTTCGTGGTCCTGGATTGATTGAGACCAACGATGTTTAACTCTCCGGCGGTGATGCTCGTTGCATCGGTGCCAACGGCGGAGAAATATTGGCGCTTGTCATCCTTGTAGTAGGACACACAGGACGACAGCGAGCCGATCAGCAAAAGCTGGCAGATAAGTCGATGGTATCGGTTCATTTTTTTGCGGTGCTCTTTTACTTGGACGCTTCCGCCTTCAGGGAAGTGATTTCTTCCTGCAACACGTCAATTTGACGGCAGATCGAATTCAGTTCTTTCGTGGCAAGGTGAACCCCTGGGCCATCATTCCGGGTTACGGAACTGATTAGCGCCTGGGATGCGACGGATAGGTCTTTGGCGAGTTGGGATTGTGGGCTCATGAAAGTTTGCTCGTCTGTGAGAGTTAGGGTGATATTCATGGGATTTACCATGCCGCTGTGACAATTCCATTTACAATAGTGATGGATGAAATTGCCCCAGAAAAAGTAACTCCAGGAGTTCCCGAGGCTTGTAACCCAAGGACATCAAGAGTTCCATAACCGGTGCCTGCGTCAGTGACTCTCAACACCCCCACAGCAGCACGGAAAATTCCAGCATCATGTGTTTCAGAGTCGGCTGCGCCAGCGGTAAACTGAATATGCCCATTGTAGGCCAGTTTAACCACGCCATTTGGCACGACACCAAACTGCACACCACGGGAAGTCCCGCCATAATACATGTGCCCATCGTTTGGAGAAAACCAACCCGTCTGCGCAGCATCGCCAAAAGCCAGCGCAGGGTCGGCGGCGCTACTGTTGGTTAAAATTTGCAACCTCCCGGTTTTATTGATCGCCGCCAGCGATCCCTCAGCCACCGTCCCCAAATCCAGTAACTTAGAACTAGCACCGCTCGCTGTATTCGTCACCCGCCCGTAGATGCCGACAAAGCTAACCGCCCCATTGTTCCACGTCGGAGACACATTAAGCCGCGTGAAGTTTCCAATATTTGGAGTTCCGCCGCCGATCTCGCCGGGGTTCGCCGGGTCAAAAGTGCTGCCTCCAGGGGCCGGAGAAAATGCTGAGCAGAGACTCATGATCAGTTGATGACAAGGTTGACCAAGTTGACCGTTGCTGAACCGTTCAGCTTGATCTCATTGGCGTTGGCTACGACTTGCACTGCCACAGCGGCTCCGTCGGCAATGACGACGTAATTTGAGCCAGCATCGGTGCTGACGTTCAGTGCGGCCCCCGTGTTGTTGAGGATGGATACCGTGGTGCCAGCAACGCTTGGGAGTGTGTCCCAGGTTGCTCCGCCCGTCAGGGACATCCTTCTCAGCGTGGAGAGGGTCGAGCTCCCGCCCACCCCGTTGGCAATTTGCTTCAGGAGGGCGAGTTCCGTGATTTCAATGCCAAGGTCGCCCTGAAGGTTGGCGCGCACTTCCTGGATGGAGTCTGCGGCAGCATCTAGCCTTGCTACTTGTTCGGTGAGGGATGCATTCATCGGATTCTTTTTCCTGGCCTTACGATGGTTAATCTTTTGATGGACCTCTTCCCAACCCGCAACGAGCTAAGCTTCACTTTTGGTGCCGCTGATTTTGTCTTGGATTTTCTACAACCACAGGCCATGGGGGATACTGCATCATTGGTGGACCGGATGCAAGAATATTATGGTCGATCATCACGGTCCTTGAAAATATTGGTGTGGTGTCCAGACCTGAGTCTTTTCATCACCCACTCTTCGTGCCAGTCTCTGATTGGGACATCAAGAACCAGGGAAACCCTGGTGTCGCCCTTTTCGATCCAGTCAGAGACTATTTTTTCGTCACAGTTCCAATCGGTTGGATCTACTATGGATGCGGAGATATGACTGAGGAGCGACTGTGCCGCCCTTGCGGAGCATCCGAACTTGCCCATGCAGGAGAACTTTGGCCTTTGCCAAATCAGCACGTCTGATTTCGAGTTTTGGCAGGCCATGGCAAGGTCTTCTTCCCTTTGCGGAGGGTTTGGAGTGTCCATCCCACGGAACCAAGTCCAATCGTAGCGCTCGGTCGCTCCAAGATACCTCCAAAGGTGTGGTGCGTAGCCTACGGCTGGGTCCTGAACTTCAAAGTGGCGAACGCCGTCACCCGCCGGGGGGACTAGACCTTTCTCATGGAAGATCAGGACATCTTGGTCAACGCTGCGCGTATCCAGCCACTTCTGAAATGGAATCAAGTGCTTCTCTTCGCTGAACTTGTCAGACCTGAAGTAGCACACGGAGATTGCGTGGGACGCCGTCGCTCTCTGTGAGGACCTGTTGAATCTTGGTAAGCTCATAGGAGATCGTGCATTGTGCAGAGGAGGTTTTCAAATGAAAAGTTCTTTGCCATGGTTTTTGCCTCGTTGACCCTGTTGATCCAAGCCTGAGTTTTGTGCTCTCGAATGGCGGCGATCACACCCTCGGAGATGTCGAAGATCCTTGGATCTGCCCACTTGCCAGTAGTGAAGAACGAGTCGCCACAGGATGCAGCGTCACACAATGAGCATTCGACGGGAAAGGCGTTCTCTTGGGTTAGGTAGTCTGTTGCTGCCCCATAGAACGGGCTCACCACAAGGACGCCATTGAGCATTGCCTCAACCAGTGGGAGCCCAAACCCCTCTGCCCGGCAGGCGGTGACAAAGACATCATGCGATGCCCAGATTGCATCCATGCTGTCAACCCACTGGGAGTTGACATTGATGGTGATGCATCCAGGCAGCCCGCCAGCCATACTCACTGCCTCATTGATAAGCCATTGCCAGTCGTCATGGTTGTGACACTTGAGGGTGATCGATGCCGATGTCCTGGTCTTTTTGCACGCTGCAATGATGCCAGCCAGGGCGATGTGCGGAAGCTTCCTGGATACCCTGGAGTGGCCATCGAATTGGATTAGGAACCTGATGCCTTCGGACTCAACCCTCTCCACCTTTGACGGGAAGATGGCATGAGGAACTACCTCGATAGTCTTTTCGACTCCGGCTCTGCGTAGCGAGTCGGCTACGAACCGGCTTGGGACCCAAATCTGGCTATACCTTTGGGATAGAGGAACCCACTCGTCAGGGCATTGCGATGTCTCCCATGCCCAAAACCCTATCACCTGTCCGTCAGTTGCGAACTTATCGATGAAGGGCTTCTTTGGATTGATGTGAAGGTAGGTGTCTTCACACAAGGCCCTTGGAACTTCGATGTCCATGGGGATACCCGCCCTGAGCCTCTGCATGGCAGAGATGTTGGTTCTGGCGGCGTGGCCGATGCCGTTTTTCCACAGCATCGGCCCAACCAAATTCCAGCCTCTAGCTAGAGGCTGCGTGATCCTTTTCGCGTATGGCGATTTTCTGATCCTGCCCATTAGGCACTAACTCGTCCAAGAAAAGCAATGCGCAAGCCTTGATAGTTAGTTCCGTATGGTGTGTATGCCGCCTCGGTGACGGTAACAGTGATCTCGGACCCTGCCGGGATGACTGCATCAACCCATGGCGCAGCGTAGGCGCTTGGGACAACAAGCAGGGTTCTGGCTGCTACCAGTTCTGCCGGGGCGGAGAGGAGGGCAACGCCTCCAACATAGATCTGCACCTTCAGGCTTCCAACAGACCCAACCTGGGCGTTAGAGATGCGAATGCCGTCCTGTGGAAGGAACTCGCGGGGCATGTGGCAGACGTAGATCTCGTCTCCGGTTTGGAGCTCGTCCTCTGGACCGTAGGCCTCGTAGTCGAGCGCCTGGATGATGTCCACTGCCTCTTGGTCGAAGTAGCTCTTTGGAATTGGGGAGATGCACCACACGTCACATACCTCGTCGTAACGAAACATGGCCACATGATCATCTTCCTCAAGGGCATCAAGGGCTTCGAGGCCACTGAAGCAGGAGATGTCCCTCGCGGTGCATTCCGGCTCTTCAGCGTCCTCAAGGCAGGTCCAGTATGGGGCAATGATGTTGCCCTCTCTGACATCTGTGAGCTCCAGGGAGCCGGGCAGGTCAACCTCATTGATGTAGAACCCATACTGCCAAGTTCCATCTTCGTTTTGGACCTCCGAAGCTGGGGAGTATTCGGCGCGGAGGGTGCCAGCGTCGAAGTGCAGATACCCAACCCGACAATCGACGATGTCGGTGGTTCTGGAGGCGAAGGTAAGATATTTCAGGGATGCAGACATGGAATTAAAAAGTTGGCCCGCCCGTCGGATTGCTCTGGGGGCGGGCCGTTTCTCTCACTATGACACCAGCAAGGTTAGGGGAGAACGTCGAAGGCTGTGTCGATGGTGACAGTAGCAGAGGTGTCACCATCCCAGGTTGCGCCAGTCGCGGCGGACTTGACAACCGTGAAGGCCTTGTCGCCGGCACCGCCTGGAAGGATCGGAATCGAGACAGCCTTGCGGCCAGCCTCACCGTCGGCCCAGCTAAGGACCGTAGCACCAGGAGTGGTGAAGTCAGTTCCAGTGACGGCAGTGCCGTTCGCGGAATTGACGGTTGCGGTTGCAGCGCCAAGCACGCCACCGATACGCTCAACCCAGACCTTCAGCGTTCCAGCGTCGGTCTCAGTGATGATGTCGGTGTTCACGAAGCGGAGCAGGCCAGCATCAGGGACAACGTCTTCGCGTTGATCCGGCTCAGGCAGAACAGCCTGATTGAGATCTTCGGCGCAGTCATCGTTCTGATCTGCATACGAGCATTCATCGTGGATTTGCGGATTGGCGGGGGCCATTGCAACGGTAGGACCGCTGTCGTCTGCACGGGGATTGACCGGAGTGTTCACGAAGATCAGGTCTGGCTGGATTCGATAGATAATCGAGCCCATCAGTTCAGGATACATCGACTCGAAGGCGAAGGCGTGCATCAGCCTGAAGAAGAACTTCAGGTTGTCGGTGTTACATGGGATGTATGGACCATCGATCATGTTGACCTCGAAGTTGAACAGGCGATTGGAGAACCGCTTGTCAGCGACCTGCGGCATAGCGAAGGACTCGCGTGTGCAGGCCTTGGGATTCACATAGAAGCCCAACTCGTAGATCTCATGACGCTCACCATCACAGTAGGTGAACCCAGCGAAGTAGTCCTCATTGATGTCGGACACAACGCCGCCGCCAGTGCCAGCGCGGGCAATGACTGGACGAACCGGAACGAATTCCATGTCGCCGCTGCCATTGGTGCGGAGGTAGCCGCGGTTTGGGTGCTTTTCAAGAACCCAGGTGATGCCAGCCCAGTTCACAACCTTCGTGTTCGGATCGAGGTAGTGAGTCTCGCTGGAACCAGGAGTGACCTCCATCTCAATCCCATAATTGGTCTTGTAGTTGAGGCGCATGTTCTCGAAGGCCTCGATAGAGGTTGTGACCTCGCGAGCGCCCATCCAGCCTTGGGCTTCCATGATCTGGAAGACGCGGCGGACAGTTCCCAGGTCGAGCATCCCTTGTGGGGCTGCTGGGAACGCGCCTGCCGAATAGGTGAAGCCGCTGACACAGGACGTGTTGTAGCGGGCAGCCTCGATGACTTGGCGTTGCAGAGCGTATTCAAACTGCTCAGCGGCACGCTTTGGCAGGTCTTCGCGAAGCATCCTGATGTAAGCGTTGAAGTGTGCTTTCAGGATCAAGTCCATTGCGCACATTTCTTCGGTTTCATAGGCCTTGCCGCGAAGCTCGCGGGTGAAAACGTCGTAGCCACCATGGATGGTCTGACCGGGAAGGTTACAGCCATAGGCTCCCTTGCGGTTGATGGTGGTATCAAGGTCGGAGGTGCCGCCATTGCAGTTGCGGGCAGGCATCGTGCCGTCCTCATCGCCCTGAACGAGCATTTGGACGTATTCACGCTCTTCGATTGGAGCCGAAGAGTAGCGGACCTTGATTGGGTCCTCGCCGAGGCTTGGGTCGTATTGCTTTTCGCCGATACGACGGGTGAGGTAGTTGCCGGACTCAGCGATAAAGCGTTCCGACATGCCTTGGATGTTGCCTGCTTCTGAGGCAATAGCCGTCTTGGCGCGACGGCACTTGGATGGATCTAAACGGGACATAAAGGTAGGTGATGTAGATTGAACAGTAGGTTGCCATGAGGTTTACAACGCCTCATGCTATCTACCCAATCCCATCAGCGACCTATGGGCCTTACCTCTTCCTCTTGCCTGGGGTGCGAGTTCCAGGGGTCCGCTACAAGATTTAGAGGCTTACGTCGGGACTGTTTCCAGTGGGTTCCCGCTTCGCTTATCACGATTATGGAACACACCGGAAACATGTCAACGATTTTTTACAGAGCCGGGAGCGGGGACGGCTCGAATTCGCGCATATCGGCCTCTTCTTCGCCTTCATCCTCCTCATGGTGCCGCTCACCCTCGCCGTTCATCTTCGGGGCAACGATTCGGCGCTCGGTCTTCATGACCTTTTCAGCGTTTTCAAGGCGCTTCCACAGTCCGGGCAGGAGTTGGCGGGCCAACAGTGCTTCAGCGAGGACCGCCTGCACATTTTTGAACGCTTTAGTGTGACGCTCTCTGACTTCAGCCGTCTTTGCCCCAAGTTCTTCCGGGTCAATGGTAGCATCGGTCAGCGGTGGCGGCGGAAGCAGGACGAATCTGGCAAATTCCTTGACCCTCTCGGCGGCAGTGGCCACTTCAGGGCTCCCCTTGACCATTGAGCCAAGGATCACGGAGGCATTGAACGGATCTGCCTCAATGAGCTCCTGGGAGGGGTTGAACATGTTTCTCTCGATCTCCTCGTAGCCCTTTCTTGCCTGCTTATAGACCGCTTCGTGCCTTCTGGAGAGGATCTGAGGGGCATTCCTCTTCGATTCCTCAATCAGCGCATTGATTTGGCCGATGCTTTGGGCTCCTTCGCGGGCCAAAATCATGGCATCGCGCATGTTTTCCCGGCCAACGATAGCCGACAGGCTCTCGCGGACCTCAGCAAGGCTCTCTTGCCCCTCTGGAGTGCTGGTATCGAGCCGCGCCATGGCCTTGGCGGCATCCATGAGAGCCGGTGTAACCTTTTCCTTCTCTCCGCCGAGGTCGCCGATGATGTCAGCGAAGTCTTTCGCCTTGTTGTTCCACGGGTCTGCGATTGCGCGGACCTCTGGGGACCGCATGTCCATCGTTACCCCGCTCGATTCGGCCTGAATTGCCGCCAACTGCTCACGGAGAGTCTTTGCGTCGGCCTCATGCTGCTCACGAAGACGCGCAGCTTCAGCCTTTTCTGCCTCTACGGCAGCAAGCCTTGCCTCAAGGGTCTTCTTCTCCGCCGCAACGGCTTCGAGTTGCTCGCGGATAGCGCTGGTCTTTGGTCTTCCTGGCCCCGGTTTTGGCGGCTCTTCCCTGCCAATGGTAACTTTGGCATTGATGTCAAATTCGTCATCGCCTGGGGCTGGTTCTGGGACCTTAGCCGGAGGAACAATCGGTGGATCGATTACCTCTGGATCAGGCTCAATCGGTGGCGCTGGATCATCAGCGTTGGTTGGGACGAATCCAAGGATGTCGTCCGTTCTTTCCGGCGGCGCGTTTCTTGCTGGCGGTTCTGCGGTTGCTGGTTTGCTCATAGTGTTCGGTGCAGTTTTTTGCGTGGTGGTGTTTTGTGGGACTCTGCCTCGGCCATTCCGCTGATCGATTCAAGGTCTTTCATGACCTCTGCTGTGAATTCAACGAATTGTCCGATTTCTTCGTGTTCGCCAGGGTGGTCCATGGCATATTTTCTCTGGCGGGCCAGAAAATAAGGTTCGAGCCTGCTCCACACATACGGCCAGCGCTTGGTGAACTCAGGATCTACGACTAATTGTGCAACGGTCATTGCTGTGCTGGTGCTGGTTCTTGTGACTGTGCGGCCTGCTGGGCCATCTGCTCTTGCTCCATGGCCATCCTTTGCATGTCCATGGTCTGGTCAATTGCTTGACCCATCTTATTGTTGACGTGGGAGTCTTCAGCGATGGCCATCTGTGATGCAGCAACATCATTGGTGATGGCTGCTTTTTCTGCCGATAGCTTCAGTGCTGCTGCGCGATGGTCTTCCAGGGCCTTCTGAGCGTGCTCTTTCAACTGCTGGTCGCGCTGCTTCAGTTGGATGGTGGCTTGATCCTTCTCGGACATTGGCTGCTTCTGGGCCTCTTGGGCCTTCTGCATGTTGGCTTGGAACTCCTGCCCGGCCTTGGCGAGCTTTTGCAGCTTCTGCTCATACTGAGTAGCCGCCCGCCGCGTCTCTTCGGAGGATTTCATCTTCTGGATATGCATGGCGCTGTGAGAGCCCTTGCACATGAACGACGCGAGATCGACCTGATCCCATGGCCTGACCTTTCCCCTGGCTACGTCCGCCTCCATGGAGCGAAGGTGGATCTCCAAATGGGTTGTGTCGATGTCCTCCGGGGTGAGTTGGGGGATGACGTTGATGATACCGAGCTCGTTGCACTGCTCGTTCTCAGTGGTCGCCTGAGTTTCCTGGTCAACGTCTCTCATTGGTTCGTATGGAACCACCGTTTCAGCAAAGTCGTAGTCGTCCATTTCCTCGGCGGTGATGCGTCGAAGGATGATTGCTTGGGAAGCTGATGGGAACAGGCTCAATCTCTGCATCAGAGCGGCGTTGGCCATCCTGCGCTTGACTGTATTGCCATCCCCAGCGGCTCGCGAGCACCTGACGGTGACATGGGCAAACCTGCCCGATTCGCTTAGCTTGCGAAGGAAGGCCAGCGGGATGCCTGCCCTGCGCATGTCTGCCTGAAACTCACTGATTTCCTTGTAGCCTCTGTCCGTCGGGAGCGCGTCATCAGAGATGAATCTGCGGAAGATCTCAATGCCGAGCGCATCAACTGCCTCGTAGAGGTCATTCATGCGGTTGCCAAGGACCTCTGCGTTTCTGCTCTGGCGTTCGAGGGCGTTGACCTCAAGCTCCTGGGTGGCCTTGCCTTCCGCTGTTGGCGATTGGGAAGCAGCGTTCCTTTTGGTTAGCTGCATGAGCATCCCCATTGGCTGCATGGCGTGTTGGAAGTTGGGCTGGCGACTCACGTCGGCAACCTTTACTCCAGGAGGGAGGACATTCTTTGGCCCGCCACCGGCATCCCACATTTTGAGCATGTCCCAATCTGCGGTGCTCTCGGTCTGGTAGAGGCGGCGGATGTTCTCGCGCGCGCCTTCCATGGCCTCGTTGAAGAATGATTCCGTCTCAACGTCTGGATCATAGTTCATTCGGCCAAGGCCAAGGACCCGGTGCCACGATGTCTTGCCGCCCATCTTACAATCCACGAAAAATGGGTGGATGAAGTGCTCAGGCTTTTCATAGAACGCCTCCTGCTTGAACAGGTAGGTTGGGTATGGCATGACGCTCTTGGCAACGTCCTCCTTTTGGGAGATGGTCAGCCGTGGGAGAATTGCCATGTCAACCGGACCCTCGGAGCCCTTGCTCCAGAAGAAGTAGAAGACCGGGATTCGCATCCTGCTTCCAGCGGAGCCAATGGCGTTGGCTGATGCCTGCTCAGCGAGCTCGTCCACGGACTCCATTTGGAACCCGGTGATCGCTGTGGCTGAATTCTTGGCCTTCAGGGTGCCTTCCATGCAGGCGATGGTTGTCTTGATCGCCCCCTCATTCCAAGGGGAGGTAAATCCAGCGCTCTTTCTGCCTTGCGCGCACTTCAGGGCGTCCCGGAGATCCTGAATGGTCATGTAGTCGGCGACGACGCTGTAGGGGATGTCTCTCGCCAGAATGCCTGTGCCGCGAGGAACGTAGGGTCTGGCCATGGTTGGACACCAGTCATACTGGTCGCGGAACATCAGGGTTCCGTTGCCAAACAGAGTGATTTCGCCAGCCACTGATTTCCACTCTGGGCGAAGACGGCGGCTGTCCTTGATGATGCTGTTGAGCCTTTCGGTGATGGTGGTTTCCCACTTCGACCGAAGGTGCTTTTTGTCCTTCGGCATGTCCCGGAGGGTGATCTCGAAGATCGTCTTTCCTTTGGTGAAGATCGATTCGACCTGGGTCTTCGCGGTGTTCAGGGAGTCAAAGCCAAGCAGGTGGTTGACGATGCTGGTGTCGCCAGCCTCCTCGGCCTGGGCAGCCGACATACTCTCCTGGCCATTGTAGAACCCCATGATTGTGGCGCGGTCCTCTGCGTCAAGGGCGTCATCCTTAACAAGCTGCTCAGCTTCGGCGAGCATTTCCTCATTTGTGAACATGGATTTCATAGTTCGATCTTCCATCCGTAGGTTTTAGCCGCAATAGTCCAGGACACCTGCTTTTTGCCAAGCTTCTTGTTCACATGATTGTGAGCATTCCACGACCATACGGCAGCGTCCCTCTCACTATTAACACCCTCCGGGGGGCGAATCATCAAGATTTTCTTCCATTCGTCAAAACAACGCTGGCAGCCGTTCAGTGGGCTTGCGACTGGATCGAGAAGAATCCCAACGCGCTGAATGGCGGCGAGCCAGTCCTCCTTGGAGAACCTGATGCCGAATGAGTGGAGCCAGAACCACGCGATGGGCCCCCACTTCTCAGGACCGTGCTCCCAGTGGTCGCGACTCCCTTGGGAGTTCTGGACGGCTCTTCTGGTATTCGTTGGTTCAGGGGAGTCCCAACCCCTGACGACTCTGTCTGGGGCCTTCAGGACCCACTGTTCATTGCAGATTCTCCAGCAGGTTTCGGCCTCCTCTTGAGAGCCCTTCTTCGCCGTCCCGATGTCACGGCGGATTGCCGCCAATTGAGAAACTACCCTGGCAGGAGTGACCCCTTGAACGGACCACTGTTGGCCAAGATCGACATAGGTGACTCCCCAGCCTCCGGGGATTCCGCGATTCTGGTGCTGCTTGATTGCGCAATTTGTCATAGTGGACGTGGATGAAGTTTTGTCTGATGCTTTCTGTTGAAGAGGGGAAGCGCCCTGATCTTTGCGATCAGATCATTGGTGTTTAGAGTAACAGAGTTTGCCTTCCTTTCAATATTTGATCTGAAGCCTAGCCTTCTGGCAAGCTCAAAGCACCCAACAAGGACATCGGCATCGTTCGGAGAGTTGCCTTGGTTGGCTGCTTTGTAGTCCTTCTTTGGCTGGATCTGCTTCCTGGTGCCCTTCTCTGTCCATGGCCTGCGCACTAACTGCTGGATCGCTGCCGGAATGAGATCACCTCCCCGGAATTGCCCGGCCTGCATGGCGGCGGCGAGCTCGAAATACATCTCTGACACGAAGTTGTAGTAAACCTCACGGCAGGGCCTGTTGCCGCCCGATACGGTGCGCTCAGTGGCCTCACCGCCGAAGTCCAGGGAGACGATCCTGCTTCCCATGAGGGCAACCATTTCGTGAACAATGCCTGCACGCATGGAACCGTCATAACCGAACCGTGACACTGGGATGTTGTGCCGCTTCAGGAACTCGCTGCACCCAATGACGATTTGCTGCTCTGGTGTGATTGCAGCGTCGGCCTTGATAAGGAACTCTTCAGTGCCTATCTCCCTGAGCTTCCTTGCCCATTCGTCATCCATCCTTGCCAACGTGTCGATCTTGATGTTCTCGAACGAAAACAGTGGGGTGAAGACCGGGACCGTGTGCCACTCCCCGTCGATAGAGGCGATCCTTGCCGGGCCAAATTCACATGCTCCGATTCGGCAGGGATCTCCACCAAACCCAGGGTCACAGAACGCAACCACTTCGCGAGCACCCATGTCCCAGGTGAATTCATCGTAGCCGCCAGACGCTCGCAGCTTGTCCTTCGTCATGACGAAGTAGTCCGACATTGAGGAGTTGGGGAATGACCTCACCTGCTCCAAATACTTCGGTCCACGGAGCCCATGGATGTCTTCCATGTCCTGTCTCACGTCTTCGGTCAGAAGATGCTTCGACACCAGCTTCCCGGCCTTGACGTTGGGGGACAGGTGGCCATCGAATCTCCACGTCCATGACTTGTAATTGGAGGCCCAGTCTTGATCGAGGTCAATATCAAGGTCTGCATATTCCCTGCCCTCTGGTCGGCAGAGGTCCCCTTCGAGCCCTTCGATGTTTTTGAAGTTACAGCCAGTGAGGCAGATCAGGTTTCTGTTCCCGGTGATGTTGTCGAGGGCATCCAGCAGGGCTGATGATGGGAATTCTGCAATTTCGTCGCAGATCAGGATCAGCCAGCCTATATCCTGGTCCAAGGACTTCGTGCCCTGAAGCTTGCCGACCTTGTCGAGGGTGATCAGTTCGATGTAGCCAGCCTCGTCGGACTTTTCATCATAAACGTATCGCTGCTTGGACCTCAGATCGATGACGCTTTCCCACAGTCCAGGCCTTGCGGCCTTCATGTTGGTCATCCTGGTGCCAATTCTCCCCCAAATGGTGGAGTCAGCCGCTGATTTGTAGGGTCCACTGATGAACGCCCTAGTGTAGGACGGGTTAATGGACACCATAACGTGGACAAAGATCGCAAAGAAGTTGGTCTTCCCGGAATTCTTTGACCCGATGAAGTTTGCGATCTTCCTTTTGTGCTGGAAGACAGTGGCCTGGACCGCTTTCCACATGCGGATGATCCAGGAATTGATTTCCACGTTCGGCATGATAAGCCGCTGGTAGCGGAGGGCGTGCTGAACGAACCCCCAGACCTTTACAGGCTCCTCACCCTCGCATTCAATCTCCTCCTCATGCCAAAATGGGCATGACTCCGGGTTTTCCTCCCACTCTCTTTTCCATCCCTTCAGGATAGCCCTCTCCACGGCAATGTCTGAAGCCCTTGGGGACTTCTGTCTCAGCTTTTCGTAGTAGTAGGGCAGATCCGTCATTGTTTTTCAGCCCAAGCACGGAGTGCCTCATACCCCTTTTTGCCAATGCCCACCATCATTGATGTTGGGTGCTCGGCGAGATAGGCCTTCACCTCTTCGAGGGAGTTGATGCTGTTCTGGCCGAGGGCATAAATGGTTCGCTCGCTGAGCCCGGCGGTCCATCGTTTGCTCTTGATCTCGTTGAGGACGGCGATCCTCCAGATTTCCAGAGCCCTCCCCTCGGAAACACCAAGGGTGGAGGCGCATTCTTTCCATGAAGCGCCCCCATTCCTGAGTCCAAGGATCAATTTATCTCTTTCGGTCATAGCGGTATTGGTAGAAACCCGGGGAGTGGGATCAGATGAACCACGAGGCCACCTTCGGTGCTGCCGAGCTTCAGGTAGTAGGCGCTCTTGTCGATGACGCCGCCGCTCTTTTTGATGAACTCGTCGGCAATGAGTCCTGCCAGTTTCTTCTCGTCGATGGCAGTGACTTCGACCTCAATGCCTGGAGTTGCCTTGGCCTCTGTGGCATTGGCGTAGGCGCAGTCGGCGCAGTGGTAAGCACGCTTGTCGCCAATGAAGTGGCATTTGCATTCCTTGCAAATGGCGAAGTAATCTCCAGGTGCCCAGCCTTTGCGCCGAGGCCTTGAGTCGCATGGCTTCGAGTTCAGAAAGGAAGCGCCTGGAGGAGGCGTGTGGTCCAGATCCTGGACATCATAGTCTGGATCGTCGGGGCGATCTTCACACCCGCCAAAGATAGCCTTCTCCAGTCGGGCTGCAAACTGGGCAGCGGTTGGGGGAGGGGATTCTCTCCCTGCAACCACACGCTCCGTTGCGTGGGGGATGTAAGTGTCGATGGGCTCGATGGCATTTGCCTTGTCGCACATGCACTCCTTCTTGCCGTAGTGCTCATCGACCTCGATGTCTGCAATGATGGACACGCCCTCATTGGTGTCCAGATAAGTGTAGTCCAAGACCTTCTCCCCGTTGAGGACCCTGTCTTGATTCAACATGAAATCCTTCACGAGGACTTCAGTCTTGACCTGTAGATGACGCTTGATGACTTGCTTGCTGCTGTTCATAGGCCCCTATGATAATAGGGGGGTGGAACAATGCAAGGGGGAATGTTCGGCATACGGACCAGACGCGCCGCTTTCCCGGTCCCGAGGCAGTAGCTTTTGATCCACGCTTTTGCGGATTCTCGCCAGTAGGTCCGGCGACAGTCCGAGCACCGGTAAAGGTGGC
>Ga0075163_10000353_pt1 | contig 58514 bp, 51 predicted proteins | sample JI1023141ADNA_FD_71478 | JGI IMG/M metagenome (GOLD analysis project Ga0075163, IMG submission 71478) | Wastewater effluent complex algal communities from Wisconsin, to seasonally profile nutrient transformation and Carbon sequestration -... | ecosystem: Engineered > WWTP > Effluent > Algae... | reverse complement strand
CGTCATTCCTTTGGCATTACCTACTCTTTTTGCCGGAATAAGAATTGTTGTAGTTCAGCTTATCGGCCTTTCCATTGTGGCTGGACTTATCGGTGCTGGCGGACTTGGCTCTTTTGTATTTCAAGGTATAGGACAAACAGCAGCGGACCTTGTTTTGCTTGGTGTTTTGCCAGCCCTTCTAATGGCTTTGTGTGCTGACCTCGTTTTTAGCTTTATTATCACAGCGGCCAAACATTCATGATTGAGCTTAACTCAGTAACCAAAATTTACAGCGGTCGCCATGTTGTAGATAATATTTCCCTTACGATTAATCGAGGGGAATTCTGCGTATTAGTAGGGCCGTCCGGATGTGGAAAATCCACTACATTACGGATGATTAATCGTCTGGCTAGCGTCGATCAGGGAAACATATTAATTAATGGAGAAGACATTGCGAAGAAATCACCGGAAACCCTTAGACGCGGCATTGGTTACGCGATCCAGTCCATTGGGCTATTTCCTCATTGGACCGTTGAAAGAAATATTGCCACAGTTCCGCATTTATTGAAATGGTCACCAGATAAAATCCAAGATCGCGTCACGGAGCTGCTAATTTTATTAGATCTTGATCCACAAATCTTCCGCAAAAAGTATCCCGGTCAACTATCTGGTGGACAGCAACAGCGCATTGGCGTAGCTCGCGCTCTTGCGGCAAAACCTGAGGTGCTCCTGATGGATGAACCTTTTGGCGCCCTTGATCCCATCACGCGAGATTCGCTGCAAGCGGAGATGCTCCGTATCCATAAAAATACCGGCACAACTGTCGTATTTATCACCCACGATATGGAAGAAGCCCTAAAGATGGCGACACGAATTGCCATTATGGAGAATGGTAAAATTCTGCAGTACGCCACCCCTATCGATATACTTCGCAATCCAGCTCATGAATTTATCAGAGAGTTTGTTGGTCGTTCGGATTTCGGATTAAAGTTATTAATGGTACAGAAAGTAAGCGACCGAGTTCGGTTAAACGAATATGTCGACGGAGAACCTATTTCTCCTCATATACCTCTTAGAGAGGCACTTTCTTTAATGATCCTACAGAATCGCGACAACTTGCCCGTGAAAGGAGAAAATCCTAATGTCACAGGAGTTATAAGGCTCGCCGATATGATCGGAATATAGCATGAGAAAACTCTCTTTGTCTTTGATAGGAGTGAGTCTTCTTCTTATTTTTACTGTTTTCGGCATAGAATTCTCTGAATCTTTTTTTCATTGGATGTTTCCTGATTTAGAAAATCCCATTTACACACGTACAAGCCTTCCGCTTCTGCTGATGCATCATATGTTCATTGTTGCAGTGTCTAGTCTTATCTCTATTCTGATAGGTATCAGCACGGGAATTTTCGTCATGCGACCTGCAGGCCAAGACTTCCTCCCTATTATTCGAAGCATTAGTGCGATCGGTCAGACTTTCCCCCCTATTGCCGTTTTAGGTATTGTTGTTTTGATGATTGGATACGGTTCATTGCCTATCCTCATAGCCTTAAGCATTTATGGCTTATTGCCCGTCATGGAAAATACCGTGGCAGGCTTAGCTGCCGTTCCAAATTCAGTCAAAGATTCAGCTAAGGCTATGGGATATTCGTCACTCGGTAGATTGATTTATATTGAACTACCCATTGCTTCTTCAGTGATTCTAGCCGGCATCCGGGTATCAGTCATCATTAATATTGGCACAGCAACAATAGGCTCTACTGTAGGCGCTCAAACACTTGGCGCACCAATTATAGAGGGATTAGCTGCGTCAAACACAGCTTATATTATACAGGGAGCTGTCGTTGTTGGTCTTTTTGCTATTTTAGTAGATATGGTGCTAGGCAAGATCGCCATCTACCTTCCTCGGATTTAATCACCTAACTTGAATACCACTGAAAACGAAACTCACGGGCTCTATAAAATTTTTCGAGGACTTAAAATTTTTTATGCGGATTTAGCGCTTCAATTATACCCTCACCTATAAGGTTCACTGCTAAAACCATCAAAACAATAGCTACTCCTGGAATAATGGAAAGATACGGTGCAGAGCGAATGACGGTTCTCCCTTCAGCAACCATTTTTCCCCAACTTATGTAATTGGGATCACTCAGCCCCAAAAACGAAAGTGCCGCTTCAATAAGAATCGCGTTCGCAACAATAACAGATGTCATTGAAAATACTGCAGGCAGAGCGTTCGGTAAAACATCGCGAAAAGCTATATCAAAAGGTCGCATACCTATTGCCCGATCCGCCGCAACAAATTCTCTTTCCCGCAAACTTAATATTTCTGCTCTTACGATACGCGCCAATCCTGCCCAAGATGTTGCCGAAATTCCTATTATGGTGCTGAAAATCGACGAACCCATAACAGCAACCAACGCTAAAACAAGAATAAATCCTGGTATGGCCTGAAATGCTTCGGAAAAACGCATAATCATTTCATCAATTTTCTTCCCCATAAAACCGGATATTGTACCCATAACCGTACCAAAACTGACTGTCACAACGGTTGCGGCAATAGAAATAAGAAGTGATATACGCGCTCCGTATAGGATGCCGCTCAAAATATCACGACCCAATCTATCAGTGCCCAGGGGCCACAATATCTTAGTGAAGGGCGGCAATAAAGGTGCCGCCACAATGGCCTGTGGATCACCAGGGCGTACAATAGTGGCAAAGATAGCCATTAAAATAATGACCATCAGAATACTTGCCCCTAACACTCCTTCCCAAGATCGGCAAAATCGGAAATTCATGTTTTAACCTTTTGCTGCGTGCCGATTCTGGGATCTAGCCAGCCATAAGCAACATCAATAACAATATTTATTACGGTAACTGTTGCAGCGCCAATTAAAATAACACCAATAAGTAAAGGAAAATCACGTTGAATAACAGCTTCATAAGCTAAGCGACCAAATCCGGGTATCGCAAAAACAGACTCAATAACAACGCTTCCTCCTAGCATGGACCCCAGCTGCAAACCCAGAACTGTTATCACTGGCAATAGGGCATTACGCGCAACATGATTAATGGCGATACGATTTTGAGTGAGACCCTTAGCCCATGCAGTTCGAATAAAATCTAAACGCCAGACTTCAACCATGCCTGAGCGCATTAATCGCAAATAAAGACCTAGATAAATTAACCCTAAAGACAAAACCGGCAGAACCAAATGCCACGCAATATCTTGAATTCGCTCCAACCCTTTTTTATCCGAAGCAATCGTTTCAAATCCGCCGACTGGTACAATATTCAACCATACAGAAAAAATTATAATGAGGATAAGCCCTAACCAAAAGCTGGGAACGGCATAAAGCAATAATCCCAGAAGAGAAAGAACTCGATCACCTGGGCTATAAGGCTTTGAACCCGCCAAAAGACCAAGAGTTGTACCCAAGCCAAAAGCCACAAAGATCGAAGCACCCATCAATAGAAGTGTGGTTGGCAATCTTTCCAATATTACGTCAAAAACGGGACGCGAAAAGATTAATGACTGACCAAGATCTAGCGTCGCAAGACGGCCCAAATAAGCAAAAAAACGTGGTGCAGCGCCTTGATCTAAACCCCATAGGCGCCGAAAATTGGCTGCAAATTCAGAGTCCCCGCCCGAACTAGCCAAATAAGTATCAACGGCATCCCCAGGCGCCAATTCCATCAATACGTACAAGGCAACAATAACGATAAGAATAACAGGAATCGCGCTCACAAAACGACGCAGAAATAAGCCTGGCAAACGTTTCATCGACCGAAACCTTCATGTTTCAACGACGCCAGTATTTGGCGCGCTACTTATCGAGCCAGGTATCCGCCCAATGCGACGTTGCCCACCGAGGATTATTGGCCAAATTGCGCACCGATATACGCGCAACCGTCACGAAAGAGAACTCAGCAACATTGATGATGGGTTGGTCTTCTGCGACCAACTGCTGAAATTCTTGATAAAGTTTAATTCTCTCGTCACCATCAACCGCTACAGCAGCCTTACTGATAATAGAATCAACCGCCGCGTTTCGATATCCATACTGATTAGAAAATGGAACTCCTGTGGGAATGCCGCTTTGATAAAGAATCGTGGTCGAAATAGCGGGATCATTTCTATAAACAGGCGATCCAATTGCCAAATCGAAGTTGTGGTCCGTATAAACAGCTTTTTGATGGCCCGCGGGGTCATACGAGACAATTTCAGCCTCAATACCAACCGCTTTTAAAGACTGGCGCAAATAGTCACCGAATTGACGGGTTTCCTCGAACCACGGCGCCGGCAACAATTTAACGCCAAAGCGTATGCCGTTTGCTCCGCGCGGATATCCTGCCTCGTCAAGAAGAGCATTGGCCTCTGTCGGATTAAAGTCAGCCATTTTTTTATTTGCGACGTAAAACTGCTTATCTAGCTTCGGAATCGGGCCGGTTGATGCTTGGGCATAGGTCAAGAAGATAGTGTCGACAACAAACTTCCGATCGATTGCCAAAGAGATGGCTCGGCGAACGCGCGCGTCACTTAGCTCTTTGCGGCGATGATTGATCTCAACTGTTAGCTGATAAGTTAACCCTTCATAACCTTGAGATTTAATAAAGATACCTGGCGCTTTGCTAATTCTTTCAAGATCCGCCAAAGGAACTTCAGAAAATGCAGCTAAATGTATCTCTCCTGCTTCTAAAGCCGCAGCAACCGCGCCTTTATCTGGCAAAATTCTATAAATAATAGCATCCAGATAAGGGCGGTCCTTTTCCCAATAGCTCGGATTGCGCTCCAACTTGTAAAATTCCCCTGGGCGATACTCAGCAAAGCGAAATGGGCCGGTACCAATAAGTTTTTGATTTGCGGGATTAGCAAGAATATCTGTGCCTTCATATTTATGACGCGGCACAACACTAGTCAGAGCCGGCAAAGCATTCTTAATTAGCTGAAATGGCGTTGGTTTTGAAAAGTGAAAAATAGCCGTTTTTTGATCAGGTGTTTCTACAGCCTCGAGATTTTCAAATACTTCGCGCCCAAGATTCTGGAATTTTTTCCATATTTCTAGCGCAGAAAAAGCCACATCAGCAGAGGTAAATGGCTTACCATCATGCCAAGTAACACCTTCACGAAGTGAAAAGGCAATCGACAATCCGTCTTTAGAGCCGACCCAAGAGGTTGCTAGTCGCGGCGAAAGCCCGTCTCCTTGGTAGGACGCTTCAGCCAACGGTTCAATAACCTTGCTCGCAACATAAAAAACACCATTTGAAGCTACAATTGCAGGATTGAGATTTCTTGGTTCTGTATCTGCAGCAACAATCAGGGTTCCGCCTCGGTGTGGCGCGTCGTTCCCAAATGCAAAACGCGGAAGGGTAGCGGACCCAATTAAACTTAGGCCTGAGCGAAAAAAAGTACGGCGTGAAAAAGATGGATGCATGGCCATAAGGTGATAAGTGACGCTCTTCCTAAAAAGCAGTATTTCAGGCGATGGTGGGCGCACCAGGACTCGAACCTGGGACCCGCTGATTAAGAGTCAGCTGCTCTACCAACTGAGCTATGCGCCCGCCTGTTACCTTAAGTATAACTGGCGATATAGCATCGCGTTTGACCGTTGTCGAGCAGCCGTTTCCCACGAAAATGGCTCAAAATCTACCAATTGCCTGCATCCCCCCGCCGACCGATATAAATATCCTTATGGATCCCTACACTTAATACCAATCCAAAACCCAACATAACTGTCAGCATTGCTGTCCCTCCGTATGAAACTAGGGGCAGTGGAACACCTACAACAGGGATAAGGCCTGTGACCATAGCCATATTAACAAACATATAGAGAAAGAATGTTGTCGACACCCCTAAGGCCAAAAGCCGACCAAAATGGTGCCGAGAGCGGAGAGCAATTGAATATCCGTAAGCAATTACCAATACATATAAAAATATTAAACCTAACCCCCCAATAAGGCCCATTTCTTCACCAAGCATAGTGAAGACAAAATCTGTTTGCTTTTCTGGTAAGAAATTTAGATGACTTTGCGAACCTTGTAGATAACCTTTGCCAAAGATCCCTCCTGCGCCTAAAGCAATTTTAGACTGCAGAATATGATATCCCCGCCCAAGAGGATCGCGCTCCGGATCAAGAAAAGTAAGAACTCGATCTTTTTGATAATCATGCAAGAATTGCCAGACCAAAGGTAACATGCCTAATCCCGCAACCATAATAGCCACGAATTTCCACCACCGTACGCCCGCCAAAAACATCATCGCAGCGGAGCCAAAAAGAATCATGATAGCCGTACCCAAATCGGGCTGCTTAATGACCAAAGCGACAGGCACCAACACCAAGACAAGTGGCACTGCCAAGCTTAAGGGGCGATTACGCAGCTCTTCCAGTGGAAGAGTGTGAAAATACCGGGCTAACGCAAGAATTGCAGCAAGCTTCATAAGCTCAGAGGGCTGAATAATAAACACACCGAAGTCTAACCAACGTTGCGCACCCATCCCGATCATGCCGATCAGATCAACTGCGGCTAGCAAAACAAGAACAACAGCATAAATCGTGTAGGCCTGATAAAACCAAAACCGCAAATCTACCATTGCCAAAAACAGCATGACGATTAATGTCACACAAAAACGTACAACGTGCCGCATTGCCCACGGTTCGGCATTGCCACTCCCCGCCGAATAAAGCATAGCGAAACCTACAGCAGCAATCGCAGCAAGCAAAATAATCAGCGGCCAACTTATATTACTTAGCTTGTCCATAAACGACATATCGCCGTCACGCAGCCCATACAAACGTGAGCCAGGCATTACCCTCTCCCGATCGCAACAGGGTTAGTTGGATTCTGCAGAGGGTCTTTTTTTTGCACCTCTAATAAAATATCTCGCGCTATAGGGGCAGCAACCTTTGCACCACTACCGCCATGTTCAACAACCACGGCACAAGCATACTGCGGGCGCTCGACAGGAGCAAAAGCAACAAATAAAGCATGGTCCCGCTGAGCCCATGGCAGATCTTCGTTAGCTTTGATTCCCGCCTCCCGCTCGGAAACGGTAATACGCCGGACCTGAGAAGTTCCGGTCTTTCCTGCCATAGCAAATTCTGGGATAGGTATACGGCTCCCGTATGCGGTTGCGCCTGGCTCATTAACAACACCTGACATGGCACTGGCCACAATAGCCAATGATTCTGATGAAATACCAAGACTAGCAGGCACAGCGCCCGCATTCGCAGGCATCAGAGTTGCGGCAGATCCATCTCGTAACTCGCGTGTCAATCGCGGCGTGACAGCCTTCCCACCATTTGCAACCCTGGCAGCCATAATTGCCAATTGAAGCGGTGTACTCAAAACAGCTCCTTGACCAATAGACGTAATAAGAGTGTCACCTTGCCACCACGGTTGCTTCAAAGCTGTCCGCTTCCATTCTCGCGTAGGGATAAACCCGGCGGCCTCGCCAGGTAAATCTATGCCCAAAGTAGAACCTAACCCCATTTTACGTGCCATAGCGGCAATCCGGTCAACTCCGACTTTAAGGCCTAATTCATAAAAAAATACATCACATGATCCTGCCATGGCGCCATGCAAATCAATTTCCCCATGACCCCCATGCTTCCAACAATGAAATCTATTCTCGCCAATCTCGGTATAACCATGACATGAAGTCGTAAAATTTGGCTGCAAACCCGCCTCTAAAGCTGCGAGCGCAACGATGATTTTAAATGTTGAGCCTGGGGCGTACTGGCCATGGATAGTTTTATTTAACAAGGGCGTCCGAGCATCAGAAATCAACTCGCGCCATTCATTGGGAGCAATACCTCTACTAAATTTGTTTGGATCAAAACTGGGAGTAGAAGCCATAGCTAACACTTCGCCGTTGTGTACACCTACAACAACAGCAGCTGCGCCCTCCACAGGGAGCTTACCCATTGCGGATTGCTGCAAATCCATATCCAAAGTTAAAACAACATCACTTCCAGGGCCACCTTCATGACGGCGAAGCTCGCGAACGACGCGACCTAAGGCATTTACTTCGACTTCTGATGTCCCTGCTTTTCCACGCATAATTTTGTCATGGCGGCGCTCAATTCCATTTTTTCCAATTCGAAAGTCCGGCAATTCTAACAATGGATCACCGTTTTGTTCGGCTTCTGACACCGCAGATACATATCCTAAAACATGCGCCGCTAAGGCACCTTGAGGATAAAGCCTACTTTGGCCTGCATCTATAATAATGCCCGGCAACTCCGGAGAATTTAATTCAATACTTGCGACCTCATCCCAATCAAGATCGTCACGAACGGTAACGGGCATAAATGCACGCCTTCGGCTAATTTCTCGAACGATACGGCGGCGATCCCCCTCACCGACTGTAATCAGCTGCGATAAAGCCGCAAAAGTAGCCGCAGCATCTGTCGTTTGCTCGGGTATAAGAATTACTTTGTAAGTTTGCCGGTTAAGAGCCATGGGGGTTCCAAACCGATCGAGTATTCGCCCCCGCGCCGGCGGCAAAAGCCGTATATTGATGCGGTTTTCTTCCGCCAAGGTCGCATAGCGATCTGCCTCTATAATTTGCAGGTAGTAAAGTCTTCCAGCCAAGACACCAATCAAACTGCTCTGGGCTAAGCCAAGGATTGCGGCACGTCGTGTAAATACCCTATCTCGATTTTGCTCAGTTTTTTTCACGGCGCACCTAAATCCATACTCGTTCAGGAGGCAGCGCCCTCAAGCATAGGGCAAAGAGCCATGCGATTGCCGGATAAATAATAACAGTAATAATATATTGGAGCAAAGCCGGTGAAATAAGAAGAAAGTTTTTAGCCATTATAGAAACACACAACCACTCCAGAAGCGTCACCGTAATCGCCACAGCAGCAAAGACACCCCACTCGACAAAAAAAGTCTGACCAATAACAAAACGCCGCTGCGCACCTAACAGACCACGTAACGATACCAGTAGGAATACATTGATACCAAGCGGTTCACCTGTCAAAAAATCTTGAAAGAGGCCCAGTAAAAAAATCAAGCTTATGGGTAAAAGATCTGGCCGCTGGGCAGACCAATAATAGACAGCAATCAAAACCCAACTAGGCCCCACTAAAGAAATGTCCGGAAAGCGCCAGGGCAAAATACTTATCAACACACTTGAAAGCACTATGCCAAAAGGAATAAGCGAACGGGCCCAAACATCTATGCGCTTTAATATTTCCAGACGCGCAATAAAATCATTCATCTGTCTACAAGGCGTGCCTTGCCCGTTGGCGGTAGCGACACCATACCTTCAAGTCCATAATCTAGAATTCTTACATGCTCCAAGCGCGTGAAATCGACATGCGGCTTAACGCGCAAACTTCCGTCTTTAGCAACAGATACAATGCCAACCGGTATACCCGGCGGAAAAACTCCCCCATGACCAGAAGTCACAACGCGATCACCTGGGGCAATAATTGCATTAGGCGCCAAGTAAACTAACCGTGGCCAATCACTGTTGTCCCCAGCCATGACAGCACGATGACGAGAAGATTCTATTAATACCGGAACCCGACTGTTCAAATCAGTCAACAAAAGTATCCGCGCCGATCTGTCCCCGGCTTCCGCTACACGCCCAACAAGACCCAAACCGGCAACAGCAACCAGGCCCTTACGCAATCCAGACCGCATCCCCGTGTTGACCATTACCGTGCGTAGAAAAGCCCCGCCTTCATCAGCAATAACACGCGCAGTTATCTGGGAAACTGCTGCTTCTGGCACGAAATTAAGAAGACTACGTAAATTAGCATTCTCAGCTTCAAGGATTTCGTTTTGCTGTCGCCACCTTTGCAGTTTCTCGTTTTCACGGCGAAGATCCGCATTTTGCTGACGCATATTGACTAGCTCTGTTATTTCTTCGGCTAAGTCTTTAATAAAGGTAACTGGTCTTGATAAAACGTCTAAAATTGGCGCCATCATATCGGATACGGCTACGCGAGAATTTTCTACGATAACCGTTTCAGCCTTACCAACCAGCATAAGACCAAACGCAGCGATAAGTAAAAAGGTCAGAGTGAGCCGTCGCGCCACCGTCTTTAGGGGCGCAATATGCTTTGCTAGCCAGTTGTCCCGATGGCGCACAACCTTATCCTCGCCGGTTACTCTTAACTAATAAGCATTAATCAAAACATTACGTAGCGTTCGCATTTCTTCAAGGCATCTTCCCCCACCTAGCGCAACGCATGAAAGTGGGTCGTCTCCTATTGAAACGGGCAATCCGGTTGCGTGACGCAACACAAAATCAAGATTACCCAACAAAGCGCCTCCACCCGTTAGAACAATTCCTTTATCGACGATGTCTGCAGCTAATTCTGGCGGGGTCTGCTCTAAGGCCACCTTTACGGCTTCAACGATAGCGCCCACAGGCTCGGCCAAGCTTTCGGCAATCTGACGCTGTGTGATGACAATTTCTTTGGGGACACCATTCATTAGATCCCGGCCTTTTATCTCCATAACACGGCCCTCCCCGCTTTCCGGCGGACATGCCGTTCCAATTTCTTTCTTGATGCGCTCGGCCGAAGATTCACCCACTAAAAGATTATGGTTCCTTCGAATGTAAGCAATAATTGCTTCATCCATTTTGTCACCGCCGACACGAACCGAACGCGAGTAAACGATACCGCCCAGAGATAAAACCGCTACTTCTGTTGTGCCGCCGCCGATATCCACCACCATTGATCCCGTTGGCTCGGTAACGGGAAGGTTAGCGCCGATTGCCGCAGCCATTGGCTCTTCAATCAAAAATACGCGACGCGCGCCTGCACTTTCAGCAGACTCTTGAATGGCTCGACGCTCAACAGCCGTCGAACCTGATGGTACGCAAATAATCACTTCCGGCATTGCAAAGCTACGGCGTTTATGCACTTTACGAATAAAATGCTTGATCATTTCTTCAGCAACTTCGAAGTCAGCGATCACGCCATCACGCAGGGGGCGTATTGCCTGAATATTGCCGGGCGTCCGTCCCAACATCAATTTTGCTTCTTCTCCAACAGCCAATACCTGCTTTTTCCCTTTGACTTCAGCGATGGCTACGACCGATGGTTCATTCAAAACAATACCGCGGCCCTTAACGTAAACAAGCGTATTGGCTGTGCCTAAATCGATGGCCATATCCGCTGAGAACAGCCCCATTAAACGCGATAACATGGTGTCGTGTGCCTTCCGTTTTTTATTATGCCTAAGCGGTCATAGCGGCCGGAGCCGTTTTTTCCCGTTTGATGAGAAGCTTGTTAAGTGCATGAATATAGGCTCGAGCAGAAGCGCATATTGTATCTGGATCAGCGCCCTGACCATTAACCGTTTTGCCATTTTCCTCAAGGCGAACAGTCACTTCAGCTTGAGCGTCAGTTCCTTGCGTCACAGCATGAACTTGATACAACTGCAGTTTAGCTTCGTGAGGCCACAATGCTTTAATTGCATTAAAAGTTGCATCAACAGGACCATTACCTTCAGAGATGAATTTTTTTTCTGTCCCATCGATTGTCAATGTCAGCGTTGCTTTTTGCGGGCCCATTGAGCCGCAAATAACTTGCAAAGATACAAAGCCAATCCGCTGATGCGCGCGAACCACCTCATCATCCACCAAAGCAACAAGGTCTTCGTCATAAACTTCTTTTTTGCGATCTGCGAGCTCTTTAAAGCGACGGAAAGCATCTTCCAAAGCATTATCACCTAGATCGTAGCCCAGCTCACGAAGCTTTTCTCGAAAGGCGTGACGCCCTGAGTGTTTTCCAAGTACAAGGGTTGACCGCCCCAATCCAACCGACTCTGGTGTCATAATCTCGTACGTACCAGCATGTTTGAGCATCCCATCTTGGTGGATGCCACTTTCATGGGCAAAGGCGTTAGCGCCAACAATCGCTTTATTAGGCTGAACAGGGAAACCCGTAATCGTAGAAACCAATCGTGATGCACGCGTAATGTGCTCTGTTTTAACATCACATCGAAAAGGATAAAAATCTCGGCGTGCCTTAAGCGCCATAACAATTTCTTCCATCGCCGCGTTACCGGCACGCTCACCTAAACCGTTAACCGTGCATTCAATTTGCCGTGCCCCTGCCTTCACTGCAGCCAAAGAATTTGCGACAGCTAAGCCTAAATCATTGTGACAATGAACCGAAATTACGGCTTTATCTATATTAGGAACACGATTGCGCAGCATAGAGATAAGAGCGGCAAACTCCTCGGGAATTGTATAGCCCACTGTATCGGGAACATTAATCGTTTTTGCACCAGCTTTAATAGCGCTCTCGACACAACGACACAGAAAATCATGTTCGGTACGGCTGCCATCTTCCGGAGACCATTCAACATCATCACAAAGATTGCGCGCGTGTGTAATGCTATCGATAATTGCCTGGTGGACAGCCTCAGGCTCCATTTGCAATTTATACTTCATGTGCAACGGGCTTGTGGACAAAAAGGTGTGAATGCGCGGACTTGCCGCCTGTTTTAATGCTTCCCAGGCTCGATCAATATCCCGCTTGGCCGCTCGGGCTAAACCAGCGACCTTACTCGTTTTTACCGCACGTGCCACTTCTCGTACTGCCTCAAAATCTCCGTTGGAGGCGATAGGGAAGCCAGCTTCAATGACATCAACACCCATTTCTTCCAGAACACGGGCAATCCGTAGTTTCTCTTCAAGATTCATGGAGGCGCCAGGTGACTGCTCTCCGTCACGGAGCGTCGTATCAAATATAATAATCCGATCATCGGCTGATGCCGCTGAATCGCCGAGAGTTGACCGCTTAATCATAATCCCGTTCCCTTGGAGAAAACTGTCGCCTAGTGCCGGTCACTGCGGGTATAAAATAAGTCCGGCCAATACTTTAGAGCCGTTTCTTCTATTCCTACGCTGTTTAGAGGCTGTTGGGCAATGGTTTTCGGGGGAGTTTTGCCAATTAGGATTAAGGAGAGGAATCAGGCAAATGGGGATTAAGTCTTTGAATTAGCTTAGATTTATCATCAGCCAAGCCTGTTAAAAAAGCATCACCTTCCGGGCTTACCCTCACAATGGCAAATTTTGCTGCACTATAAAGGCTTTGATCACCTTCTTGGAAAAAGAAGGATTCTATCCCGAATCTAACCCGACCCGTCTTTGAGGATTTCTTGTAACGCAACCGCTGCTCATTCGGTCGCAAGGGCGTACCATCATCTAACCGTTGAAACTTTGCCATGCGGTTTTCATCTATCGACAATACTACAGTCCCAACATCGGGTGCCTTATCGGGCAAAATCGCATATTGCAGAACCATGTAATCGCCTTGCATAAGCGACCTTGGATCTACGGGACGTAAAGGTAACAAAACTTCTGCACCTGTACGTCTTAGATTCTCGTTTTTTACAATTTGCCAATTAACAGCCATCAAAGCGACGGCGCCCCCAACAAGAAACAGAAAAATACGTACCGTTTTACTCATCAGGCCTTACTCACACGCGATGCCCGCTCTGCAGCAAGCCACAAAACAACACATACAATTCCCGCACCACCGAGTAAGAATGACTTAATCATTAGCGTGAGATCCATGTTGTAGTAAATCCGCGATACAGCGTAGATAACGCCAATACTACCAATAAAAGCCCACGGAACGCTGCCTAATGCATAAGCAATGAGCAGAAAAATGACCGCTCCGTAAAGACCTGCAGGCAGCAAAATACCTAAAATAAAAACAGCCGCAGCCAACAGAATTAAAATCAGACGCTCACGAATAAAAAATCTCAGCTGCCATACAAGCCACAAAGAAATACCAATGAGAATGAGCTGCGCCGCTTGGCCAGGATACCAATCATAATCCGCTAACTCTCTTGCCAGGCCGAGTTCACCCATGCCTAAGACAAGCGGCCCCATAAAAACTAGAGCTGTCGCCAGCCCTCGTAAATCCAGGAGACGCGGTGGAAATATTAATAAATAAGTTCCAAGCGCCATCGTAACGGCAACAATCAGATCAATTGCCCAGGAATGGTAATCTATGCCCACAGCCAATATAATTAAGCCTAATGTGGCAACTGTTGCAGGAAACTGAATTGATGCTTGAGGCAAAAAACGTAGCGAGATCAAAAGTAAAATTAGTGCCGCCCCTGCTGAAGCAGTAACAGACTCTGTTAAGCTCGCAGCTACTGCAACCAAAAGTCCCTGACCAACCAAGGCTATAGTCGATGCAAATTGGCGGAGAAAGGGTCCGCTACTTGGTCGGCGCAACAGAAAAAAAGCAACTCCGACCATCAATATAGACGGAACGGCCAATCCAGCTTCTTCATCTGCAAAATTAAAAAGAGCAGCAACCGGCAGGACAAGAGCGATAGAACTGATCCATGCACCGGCCGTAATGAGAACCTCAATGTACCAGGCTATGTCCGCATGCCTGATTCCATCATCTTCGACACCGAGCTGAGCTATAATTTTTTGTCTATCATAGATCATTTGCTTATTTCCGGTGCGCTTGGGAAAGGCGGAGCAAGACAACCGCTGCGCCGCCGAAAATACTCATAACGGCAATTCCGATAGTAAAAAATGCCATCAAGTCTTCACCAAAAATAAAATAAAGCGCCCTCCCTAACGCCAAAGACAGAAAAACGCTTATTGCCAGAAAAATCATTGTTAGAGCCGGCATATCGTAAGAAGGGCGAAGCGCCAGCCCCAACGCCCCTAGACAAACGACGCCGAAACCTGCGACCGGAATAAAAATCGAAAGAACTACACCTAATTTCAACATATCAGACTGAAATACGGCACCAGTCGCAGAGGATGTCCAACATACGAGCACTGCAGCGAGAAGAATAAGCCTAACCCAAAAGGGCCCGGCCTCTTGCAATTGTTTTTTAGCAAGAAATTCCCGAATACCCAGAACTATCACAAGGATAGTTCCAAGTAGAATGGGGATCATATCACTCACCATTCTATCGTCAGGGACTAAGACCTGTTCCAAATAAAGATTTACACCCAAGAGAGCAACAGCAAGCCAAACTACCCAGCCAACGGCGCTCCGTAAACCGATCACAAACGGCAAACCCAATCCCGCCCAAACAACAAATAAAGTCCAAGCATCGGCACCAGTTTGATACACCTGCCCAACTATGGCCAAGAGCACACCAAAAGAGACAAATGCCGCAACGCCAGCTGCCTGACCCAGTGGCTTGTCAAAACCGATAAAGATTGCAAAGACGACGAGAATGACCGTCAGAATTTCGACGACAGCGAACTTTCCGATATCAGGAAACTCAGCCCAGTTAAAAGCAAAGAAGAAAATAACCGCAGCAATTAACTGCCCTACCCCCAAAGCCAAAAGCGCAAGCCGCGCCCACTGCCGCCAGCTTTCTTCATTACGCAGCAGGGCGCGTGATTGTAGATAGCGGTCAGAAGGGATTTTTCCGGCAACAACCAACCGATGAATATCCGAAACCGTAATCTCTTCGCTTGCCACAAAACCCTTCGCTATTATGCAATCGTTAATTTTTAGCCTTATCAACCAATTTATTTTTAGAAATCCACGGCATCATATCGCGGAGCTTTGCACCGACTTCTTCAATCGGATGTTCTGCTGCGCGACGGCGCATCGCCCTAAAGCTGGTTTGGCCCACTTGATTTTCCAGCATCCAGTCGCGAGCGAACTTACCCGACTGAATGTCTTCAAGAACGCGCTTCATTTCTTGACGTGTTTCATCCGTGATAATACGGGGGCCACGCGTATAATCTCCATATTCAGCCGTGTTTGATATTGAATAGCGCATATTGGCCATACCGCCTTCATAGATCAAATCTACGATTAACTTCACTTCGTGGAGGCATTCAAAGTATGCCATCTCAGGAGCATATCCTGCTTCTACTAAGGTTTCAAATCCAGCTTGGATAAGGGAAGTTAGCCCACCACAAAGCACGACCTGCTCGCCGAATAAATCTGTTTCGCACTCTTCACGGAAGGTGGTTTCAATAACCCCAGCACGACCGCCACCAACAGCAGAAGCATAGGATAAGGCAATTTCCAAGGCATTGCCTGAAGGATTCTGTGCTACGGCCACCAGACAAGGAACGCCTCCGCCGCGCTGGTATTCCGACCGCACCGTATGGCCAGGACCTTTGGGGGCAATCATAAAAACATCCAAATCAGGACGCGGCACGATAAGATTGAAGTGAACATTCAGTCCATGAGCAAACGCTAATGCTGCTCCTTTTTTCATGTTTGGCGCCAGATCTTGTTCATAGAGGCTGCGCTGTAACTCATCGGGCGTAAGGACCATAACGACATCAGCCCATTTAGCTGCATCGACTGGTGACAAAACTTTAAAGCCCGCCCCTTCAGCTTTTGCAATTGTGGCTGAGCCGGGGCGCAAAGCAACCGCCACATCTTTGACACCAGAGTCTCTAAGGTTCATGGCATGCGCATGACCTTGACTACCATAGCCGACGATAACAACTTTCTTGCTTTTGATGAGATTCACATCGGCATCACGATCATAATAAACGCGCATAGTACTTCCCTTTCTTATCTCAGTAGATCTGAGCTATTTACGGCCCTTACTTTTTTTAATCGGTGTTTTCTTTTGCGAAGATGATTTTTTGGGGACGGACACCGCCAAAGGCGTCTCGGTGCTAGCGACAAATCCTACCCCTCGAGACATGGCGACAATACCGCTTCGAGCGACCTCCACATTGCCAAGCCCACCCATTAGATCAACAAAAGAATCAATCTTTTTAGCTGATCCTGTAATGATGAATACGAAGCTTTCAATGGTAGTATCGGCTACTTTTGCTCCGAAAATATCGGCGATTCTTAGGGCTTCATTCCGTTCTTGACCGGCACCAACAACTTTGACAAGAGCTAAATCTTTTTCAATATGATCGCCCTCGGCTGTCAAATCCCGAACTTGATGAACTGGCACTAATCGATCCAGTTGATGTTTTATCTGTTCGATGACCATGGGCGTTCCGGTTGTTACCACAGTGATGCGAGATAAACTCTTGGTATGGTGGACTTCCGAAACTGTGAGACTTTCGATATTATAGCCTCGGCCTGAAAAAAGTCCGATTACGCGCGCCAAGACACCAGGCTCATTGTCGACCAAAACAGCAAAAGTATGCCGTTCAATCTGATCTGATTGAGTAACAAAGGTATAAGCGGCCGGCGGATGTCCGGCGACAGAAGCCTGACGTTTATTCATATAAACCTTGCATTTCTCAAACTAAAACCATTCCGTCTTCAGATACAGTTCGATTGGCCTGATCCGTGGGGCCTAATAACATCTCATTATGCGCTGCGCCCGAGGGTATCATCGGAAAACAATTCTCGCCTTTATCTACCATAATATCAGCGATAACCGGGCGATCGACTGCCAACATCTCATCAATAACTTCATCTAACTCCGACGAAGTCTTCGCTCGTAGTCCAACGGCACCAAAAGCTTCCGCTAGTTTAACGAAATCTGGAAGGGCTTCTGAATAACTTTCAGAATATCGGCCACCATGAAGCAACTCCTGCCATTGTCGGACCATACCCATATATTCGTTATTGAGGATGAAAACTTTCACCGGCAAGCGATATTGCGCTAAGGTCGACATTTCTTGGATATTCATTAAAATTGATGCTTCGCCCGCAATATCTATGACAAGTGCATCAGGGTGAGCAATTTGCACCCCCATCGCCGAAGGCAAACCATATCCCATGGTACCAAGACCACCCGAAGTCATCCAATGTTGTGGCTTCTCAAATTTATAGAACTGCGCCGCCCACATTTGATGCTGACCTACTTCGGTCGTTATATAAGCAGAGCGTGACTTTGTTTTTTCGTAAAGACGCTGAATTGCATATTGCGGTTTGATGATAGTTTTTGATTTTTGATACCGTAAACAATCACGAGCGCGCCATACATTAATTCGTTTCCACCAAGCATCCAATGCCTTGCCATCTACGCGTGCCTTGCGGCGTTTCCATTCTTTGATAATTTCGCTCAGAACCACACCACAATCACCGACAACGCCCAAATCCACATGCACACTTTTGTTAATGGAGGAACGATCAATATCGATATGAATTTTCCGGCTATTGGGCGCGAAGGCGGCAAGTCTTCCTGTCACACGGTCGTCAAAACGCGCGCCTACAGCAATCATCACGTCGCATTGGTGCATAGCATGATTAGACTCCCATGTTCCATGCATGCCCACCATACCCAAGAACTGCCGGTCAGAACCAGGATAAGCACCAAGCCCCATCAAAGTTAGCGTGATGGGGAACCCTGTCATTTGAACCAAGTTTTGTAAGTGCCTCGTTGCCTCAAGACCTGAATTAATCACGCCCCCACCGCAATAAAACAGCGGACACTTTGCAGACTGCATCATATCTACTATCGCTTCGATATCGCTATGCCGTGGACGAACAACGGGGCGATAAGTCTTATGCTCAATTCCTTCAGGCCCTAAATAATCGCCTTCGGCAAACTGAACATCTTTGGGTAAGTCAATTACGACAGGTCCTGGACGTCCGCTACGCGCAACATAAAAAGCCTCGTGTAACGTCCGCGCCAAACGGTTAACATCTCTTACCAAATAATTGTGCTTTGTGCATGGCCGGGTAATCCCAACAGTATCTGCTTCTTGAAAGGCGTCATTACCAATCAAATGAGTTGGCACCTGACCTGTTAGACAAACGAGAGGGACAGAGTCCATTAAAGCATCAGTCAGACCTGTTACCGCATTTGTGGCGCCGGGACCTGATGTCACTAGAACAACACCCACCTTTCCCGTTGATCGGGCGTATCCTTCAGCTGCGTGAACGGCCGCTTGTTCATGGCGAACCAAAATATGGCGAATACGATTTTGCTTAAACAAAGCGTCATAGATAGGAAGGACAGCCCCACCCGGGTATCCAAATACAACCTCAACCTCTTGGTCTGCCAAGGCTTTCAAAACGATTTCTGCGCCTGTCAGACGGCGAGAGGCTGATGAGGGGCGTGGGGCGGCCATTTCCTATATCCTCGGCTCGGTGGAAGGCCGGCAAGGTAGTGGGTGTTATTCTTAGGGTCAATGGAAACTTCGAACAAATGATAAGATTTGGATCGCAAAACTTTCCGAAAATTGCGCGTTAACTATTTTTTGGCCTTTACCAAACCCCTGCATCTGGGTACGCAGCCAGGTTTTCTGCCTTTTTGCATATTGCCGGCTTGCAATATAAGCCTGATCCAGCGCCTCGTCTTTGGTAGATACTCCTTGCAGATAAGAAGAAAACTCACGGACTCCCACTGCACGTAAAATGGGGCGATCGGAAGGTAAATTTAGCTGCAGCAGATCGCGCACCTCTTCTATAGCGCCTCTTTCAATCATCTGCTTGAGACGAGCGGCTATTGCCGGCAGCAGAATTTCCCGGTCAGGCTCAAAAGAAATCAACACCGCTTTATCTGAAGGCAATGCAGCCTTTGTCGCAGATTGCTGCCATTCTAATAACGATCGACCAGTTTCCGTGAATACCTCAAATGCCCGCACTATACGTTGCGTATCTTGGGGCCGGAGCTTTTCCGCCATTGCCGGGTCGTCCCGAGTTAAGTCTGCATAAATACTGCTGATACCTTCTTTTTCAAGCCGCGCTCTTACTGAATTGCGGACCTCTGCAGAAATTGGCAGGACATCGACAATACCCTGAAAAAGAGCCTTAAGATAAAGACCTGTTCCCCCAACAAGAATAGGAACGCAATTTTTTTCACGCGCAGCTTCAATCTCATGAACGGCTTGCTGTGACCATGCCCCGGCAGAAGAAATTTGTGTTGGTGGCACAGTGCCATAAAGCTGGTGTGATACCCGATTACGGTCGCTAGGAGTGGGCTGCGCAGTCAAAATGGGGAGAGCCTGATAAACCTGCATACTGTCGGCGTTAATGATAACGCCATTCAAACTTTCTGCTAGCGACAAAGCTGCACGGGATTTACCCGAAGCTGTTAATCCTGTGATAACTATAATCAGGTCCGATGCCATATTAGATAGTTTATGCTTTCTTGCTCACGTGAGTATGTTATGCAGATGATATGGAACTTGCTTTAACTCTCATTTCAAATCTTGATGCCGCTCGCCTTGATCATAAGCTGATTAAAGCAGTCTGTGGAGTGCTTCGCTCGTCTGGCATCAAGGTTGACGGCGAAGATATTCTGGCGCCCAATATTGCAGCAGATATTCTTATAAACACTGATAAAATAAAAGAAGCAGAAATTATTACCAGACAATATCTCGGCGGCAATCCTATTGACCTCGCTCTTCAACCTCGTAACGGGCGCCGCAAGCATCTTTTGATCGCAGATATGGATTCAACCATTGTCACCTCTGAGACCCTAGATGATTTGGCAGCAGCGGCTGGTATAATTGATAAAGTTGCGCCCATCACTGAACGCGCCATGCGGGGAGAAATCGAATTCGCCGAGGCGCTCCGCTATCGCGTTAATCTTTTAAAAGGGATCGACGTCAGTCTTCTAGACCAAGTTTGGCAGCAACTGCACTTTACCTCTGGTGCTGCAACGCTTGTTAAAACTATGAAGGCTCATGGGGCCTACACAGCGATCGTATCTGGAGGATTTACCGCTATCACAGAACGTGTTCGCGGTGCTTTAGGTTTTGATGAAGATCAGGCGAACATTCTTATCATAGAGCACGGCAAGCTCACTGGAACAGTCGCCGATCCCATTTTGGATAAGAACTCCAAGGTTTCCGCTCTGCGCGAACTTGCGGATCGAAGATCCTTAACACTACAGGACACCGTCGCTGTTGGTGACGGAGCTAATGACATTCCATTATTAGCAGCCGCGGGACTTGGCGTTGCCTTTCACGCCAAACCAAAGGTCCGAGATGCGGCGCCTGTTCGTATTGATCACAGCGATCTAACGGCATTACTCTACCTACAAGGCTACCATATGGCTGATTTTGTGATGTAAGTCCTAAGCCGGGCGGCCAAGCGATACCATTAATTCACGCCATTCGCGAGGACTGAGGCCACTTTCTGTTTGCGAGACGTTATCGCCAGCAAGTAAACGCTTTACAACTTCCAAACCAGATGCCGAAAGCTGTACCGATCCCAACCGATATTCTTGAAACGCACCATAGGTCAGAGGCACCCATCGCTTGAATGTTTCTAGCATGGCTTCTGCATAAACACGAATCTCGTATTGTGCATGGGCATCGGCGCGCAAACGCAAAAAGTTCATCAGATTATGCAGATCTGTTTTCCAATACCATTGCGTATAATAATTTAAAGACAGATTCATTCGCGCCAATTCACGAGCCAAGCCCGGATTATCATCTTCTGCGCCCTCTGGCCCACCCAACATATCTTCGTAATGAGCGTATGCACGCTCTGCATCTTCGCGAAGCAAGTTTAAAACTTCGGCTGCTCTTGCAGAATCAAGCGGCTTGTCGCGTCCTTGCCGGTTGCTTTTGGACTGCACAGCAAGGTGTTCTGGCGCCGGCAGATAAAACTCTTTATCCAAAATAGAATACCGAGCAGAGTATTCATTTACGTTTGCCATGCGATGGCGAATCCATTGCCGAGCAACAAAAATCGGCAATTTCACATGATACTTGATCTCTGCCATTTCAAAAGGCGTCGAATGCCAATGGCGCATCAGGTACCGAATTAGACCAGCATCTTCTGAAACTTTACGGGTTCCGCGTCCATACGAAACTCGGGCAGCCTGAACGACAGCGCCGTCGTCTCCCATGTAATCGATAACGCGGATGAAGCCATGATCAAGAATAGGAATCGGCTCAAACAAGATTTCTTCCAAAGCCGGAACAGTCGCGCGTCGGGTTGGAAAATTTTCAGCGCGGCTTGCCACAACATCCGCTTGCTGATCTTGAGTTAAAAGCTTCTGCCCTTCAGCGGCTCCCTTTGGCGCGCGGACTGGCTGCTCAATATTCCGTCCTGAAGAAGCTGTTTTTTGCATCTATGTTATCCCTTAGGCAGGCCAAAGCGTTCTTCTACTGATAAACCAGGACTGAACCTATAGGAATAGTGCCTATTTCAAGAATATGGGGATAATTTTGCCTGATAATCGTCAAGGGGGTTTCAGAACTTACATTTAGTTTCTATATTATCTGTGTCGGGCAACCGACTATAACGCTAGAGGGCTTCGTGGCATAAGCGATGCGGACCCGGGGGCAGTACCCGGCGCCTCCACCCTTAACATCAAAGTTTATGGGGGCGAACTAGGATCGACGCGCGTGGTAAAGACGTTGTTTGCGTTCGGCATGGTTCCGCCGTTATCGGGCCATTTTCTAGGTGCGAACGATAACAAAATCGCACTCGCTGCTTAATAGCTAAGCAAGCGCGGCTCGGGGGGCGCCGGGCAACAGAAGCCCCCCACCGCGGATTAACATTCTTTGGTTTCTGAAGGGTAAAATGACGGAAGGACCTTATCGTTATGACCGGATGGTTGAAAATGCCTTACGTAGCGTCATAAAGGAATCCCTATTGCAGGCCATAAAATTTGGTCTCATTAAAAACCATCATTTTTATATTACGTTTCGAACTGATTTCCCCGGCGTTGATATTGCTGACTGGTTGCATGAGAGATACCCGGAAGAAATGACGATTGTTCTGCAAAATCAATACTGGGATTTAAAGGTTGAGGATGCGGCTTTTTCTGTCAGCCTAAGCTTTAATGATATCGCCGAACCTTTAGTTATTCCCTTTGCAGCAGTCACAGCTTTTGCCGATCCTGGGGTTAATTTTGGACTCCAGTTTCAACCTGCGGCTCCAACTGAGGATGTTAAAAAACCCTCAAAAGTGAAGCCCGGAATTGAATTACAACCCAAGACCAAGAACACGGCAACCGACTCAATCGGCGCCAGCACTCAAGAAAAAATCGTTACTTTAGACGCTTTTCGTAAAAAAGATGGGAGTTAAAACTGCGCTTTACTTGCAAGTTAATACCTTATTTTTCCTTGCATTTAGCCAAAACGGTTAATGGATGCAATTTTCCCTATATTGCCCTAATTAAAGCCATAAAAAAAATTGCCGCCATGGCTGGGGCTATGGTAGTTCCTTGCAGTGAAGATATCGAGCCAAACGGCCACTCCCGATTACTTTAGGTGTACTGATCCATGCTGACGCGTCGCTTTATACTAAATAGTTTCGCTTCGGTCATTCTGGCGATGGGTTTCGCCACTACCGCTCGCGCTCAAGCTTCGGCCGATGGCGGCGTTGCTTTCATGAAAAACTTGTCAGAGACGGCGGTAAGCGTCTTAACCGGCAAGCAAATGGATGAAGCCGAGCGGGAACGCCGGTTTCGTGACCTATTCCAGAAATCGTTTGATGTTGCAGCCACTGCCAAGCTTGTTTTGGGCCGCAATTGGCAACGGGCTACGGACGCTGAGCGCGACGAATTTTTAAAACTGTTTGAAGACTTTGTGACCAGCGCTTACTTGGATCGGTTTCGTCAATTCTCTGGTGAAAAGCTTGCCGTAGCAGATGCTAAGCCGATGGAAAGCCCGGACATGATTATGGTCAATAGCGAGATCCTTCGTCCTAGCGGAGCTCCTATTCGCGTGGGCTGGGTCCTCCAGCAAAAAGGCACTGAGTATCGCATTATTGATATCCTAGCCGAAGGAACCAGCTTAGCAAAAACCCATCGCGAAGAGTTTCAAGCTGTTATCAATAACAGTGGCGGCAAAATCGAAGGCCTTTTAGAGGCTTTACGCAAAAAGAATAAGAAACTCGCGAAGTAATATGTCGTTTGCCGAAATAAAAAAGGGGCCGTACGGCCCCTTTTTTATCGTTCGAGCGGCTTGAAGCGTAGACGATGCGGCTGCACAGCTGCATCCCCCAACCTGCGCTTTCTGTCTTCTTCATAGGCGTCATAGTTACCTTCAAACCACGTAACCTGAGAGTCTCCTTCAAAAGCTAAAATATGGGTCGCAATCCGATCTAAGAACCATCGATCGTGACTAATGACGACTGCGCTGCCGGCAAAGTTCAGCAAGCCTTCTTCCAAGGCGCGCAAGGTATCGACATCAAGATCGTTAGTTGGCTCGTCTAAAAGCAATAAATTCGCACCAGACTTAAGCATCTTGGCTAGGTGAACCCGATTACGCTCACCACCAGATAATTGGCCGACCTTTTTTTGCTGGTCTGTTCCCTTGAAGTTAAAAGCGCCGACGTAGGCGCGCGACGACATTTTACGCTTACCCAATTCAAGCTCTTCATTGCCATCGGAGATTTCTTCCCAGACGGTTTTTGTAGCATTCAGTGAATCGCGGCTTTGATCTACATAACCAAGTTTTACCGTTTCACCTAATCGCAGCTGACCCGCATCGGGAACCTCTGCTCCAGTAATCATGCGGAATAAAGTTGTTTTGCCTGCACCATTGGGGCCAATAACCCCCGCAATAGCGCCAGGCGGCAACCGAAAGGAAAGCTCATCGATCAACAGCCGGTTACCATAGGCTTTACGCAGTTTCGTAGCATCGATAACGATGCCGCCCAATCGCGGGCCGGCAGGAATAATGATTTGCGCCGTGCCGGGCCCTTTTTCAAGCGACTTAGCTAAGAGCTCTTCATAGGCAGCAACACGGGCCTTACTCTTGCTGCGGCGAGCGGAAGGTGATTGGCGAATCCAATCCAACTCTTCTTTAAGAGTGCGCTGCCGGGAAGACTCTTCTTTTTCTTCCTGCTCAAGACGTTGCTCTTTTTGCTCAAGCCATGCCGTATAATTTCCCTCAAAAGGAATACCCTTGCCTCGGTCTAATTCTAAAATCCATCCAGCAACATTATCTAAGAAATAACGATCATGGGTTACAGCAACAACTGTGCCTTCATAGCGCGCAAGAAACTGTTCGAGCCAAGCAACACTTTCTGCATCCAAGTGGTTGGTCGGCTCATCAAGCAAGAGCAAATCTGGCTTGGATAAAAGTAAGCGGCACAGGGCAACACGGCGGCGCTCTCCGCCTGAAAGCTTTGTAACGTCTGCCTCTCCAGGAGGGCACCGCAACGCATCCATGGCGACTTCAATGCGGCGATCAAGATCCCAAGCGTCAGCAGCATCAATCTTTTCTTGAAGTGCCCCCTGCTCTTCAATCAATTTTGTCATTTCATCAGGATCTTCGACTATGCCTAACTTTTCTGAGACTGCATTAAATCGGTCCATTAGCTGTTTAACTGGCCCTAGCCCTTGCATAACATTGCCAGCGACATCCAGCTTTGGATCTAATTCAGGCTCTTGCGATAAATAACCCACAGTCGCACCCTCTGCGGACCAGGCTTCACCTGTAAACTCTTTATCCATACCCGCCATGATTCGCATCAATGTGGATTTACCGGCGCCGTTATATCCCAGCACACCTATCTTCGCCCCAGGCAGAAATGACAGCCAAACGTCCTTAAGGACCTGCTTTCCGCCAGGATAGGCCTTGGAAAGACCCTTCATTACATAGACATACTGATAACTAGCCATAAAGAACTCCACCGAAACTCTATTTCATTGGTTTGTAGCAAGCTCTTCCGCTATGGGCAAATAAGTAAACGTGGATGCATCTTGCCGAGTCGGAGCATATTTAATGGTTGATAGGCCATATCCTAGCCCAATCTTCTTGTAGGGGTGGATCTATCTACGTTAACTTGAGACGACTAAGCAGGTGACTGGTGGGCAGCCTCGGGGCGTGAGAAAGGTGCACCTTCAGGTTGATCGATAAAGGCCATCCCTTTTCGATGTGAAGATTTTTATTAACTTTTCTCCATCATTCTAACTGTTAACGATCGTACCGGAAAAACCGGACACCAACGCGAGACACTTACATACAGAGTTTCGCATTAACTGAGGGGAAACGACCTATGAATTCCGCAACAGCTCGTGGAACATCAGCCGGAAGGCTAGTGTCACCCAAAGAAGAGCGATTTGTTATTTTCGCTTCTTCACTTGGTACCGTCTTTGAATGGTACGACTTTTATCTTTATGCAACCTTAGCGCCGTTCTTTGCAGCGCTTTTCTTTCCGCCTGGAAATGATACCGCTGCCCTACTCTCAGCCTTTGTCACCTATGCTGCAGGATTTCTCGTTCGGCCTTTTGGCGCCATTGTCTTCGGTCGTATCGGTGATTTAGTAGGCAGAAAGTACACCTTCTTAATTACCATCGTCGTGATGGGCGCCTCCACTTTTGCAGTTGGTCTTTTGCCAACATTCGCGCAAATTGGCTGGGTCGCACCTATTCTTTTAGTTGCGCTTCGTTTGTTGCAAGGCCTGGCCTTGGGTGGCGAATATGGCGGCGCAGCAACCTATGTTGCCGAGCATGCACCAAACAATAAACGCGGGCTATCTACCAGCTGGATCCAGACTACCGCGACCTTAGGATTTTTTCTGTCGTTGTTAGTTATCGCGCTATGCCGCGCAAATATGGATGCTGCTAAATTTTCTGCGGAAGGCTGGCGTTATCCGTTCTTGATTTCGTTAGTTCTTCTGATTTTTTCGGTTTACATCCGGATCAAGCTCAGTGAGTCACCCGTATTTGTTCAGATGAAAAAGGAAGGAAAAGGCTCAGCAAGCCCTCTAACGGATAGTTTTTTCCGCTACCCCAATAACAAGTATGTCTTGCTGGCCCTTTTAGGAGCAACTGCTGGGCAGGGTGTCATTTGGTACACAGGTCAGTTTTATGCCCTGTTTTTCCTTTCGATTACTCTCAAGCTTGATTATCTAACGACCTATACGCTGATTGGAGCATCGCTTTTAATTGGCACGCCTTTCTTCATCTTCTTTGGGGCTCTATCCGATAAAATCGGCCGACTAAAAATTATTCTTACGGGATGTTTACTGGGCGCTATCACCTATATCCCGCTATTTCATGGGCTGACCCATTACGTCAATCCCGCTTTAGAGGAATTCCAGGCGAAAACAACCATCTCGGTGACCGCTGATCCTGCTCAGTGCAATTTCCATCTTTTTGTTACGCCAAAAACCAATTTTTCCGACTGTGACCGAGCAACCGATTTCCTGGCGAAACAAGGCCTCTCTTTTACTTCTGTAGATGCCCCATCAGGAACGCCTACAAAGTTAATGGTCGGCAGCACAGAGATAAGTGCGACGGATTGGGTTGTTAACAAAGGGCAGGCACAAACCGAATCTGCCTTGAAAGCAGCGGGATATCCTGGGCCAGCTGATAAAACTAAGGTCAATTATCCCATGACCTTGCTTATCCTGGTAATTTTGGTGATCTACGTAACAATGGTATACGGACCTATTGCCGCTTTCTTGGTGGAGCTATTCCCAACCAAGATCCGCTACACCTCCATGTCTTTGCCTTATCATATCGGCAATGGTTGGTTTGGCGGATTATTGCCGTTGATTGCAACCGCAACAATGGCAGTAACAGGCAATATCTATGCCGGCCTTTGGTATCCAATCGGTGTTGCCATTATGACCGTGATCATCGGGTTTATCTTCCTGCGGGACAACACAGGAAAACCCTTGAGCGAAATCGAAGTCATGAAATAACAATAGCCTGGTTTTACTTAAGGCCTGCGAAGAAATCTTCGCAGGCCTTTTTATTGTTTACTGTCAAAACTTAAACATGAAAATGACAGCACCAATAAGACAGGCAAACGCCGCAAAATGGTTCCAACGCACGGCTTCGCCTAGGTATAAGACCGCAAAAATAGCAAAGACGACTAATGTGATCACTTCTTGAATAACCTTAAGTTCGGGCCCTGAAAATTGACCATAGCCTAAACGATTGGCTGGTACGGCTAAACAATATTCAAAGAAAGCAATCCCCCAGCTGATGAGGATCACCTTCCAAAGCGGCACATTCGGAAATCTAAGATGACCATACCATGCAAAGGTCATTAGCACGTTCGAGCCGACCAACAGCAAGATCGTGGGCATTGTAAGCTCCAAAGTTTTAATGAGGATGTGGTGGGCCCGGCAGGATTCGAACCTGCGACAACACCGTTATGAGCGGTGCGTTCTAACCACTGAACTACAGGCCCCTAGGTTAGGGCCGCCAACCTACAGGGCTCCGATAGAGACGTCTATGGGTTCGACGTTTATTTCTCGTTAAGACGGGGGATTAACTCGACAAAATTACACGGCCGATACCGGCTATCCAACTGATACTGCAAGATTTCATCCCATCCATCACGGCAAGCCCCTGGCGAGCCCGGCAAAGCAAAGATGAAAGTTCCTTTAGCAACACCGGCACAAGCACGGCTTTGAATAGTGGACGTACCGATCATTTTATAGCTGATCCAACGAAAACACTCACCAAAACCAGGAATATCTTTTTCACTCACCCGAGCCAGGGCCTCAGGCGTTACATCCCTGCCCGTAATTCCCGTGCCCCCCGTCGTGATCACGATATCGGTTAACGGATCGTCGATACTTTGCTGAAGAGATTTTACAATCAAACCTACATCATCTTTAACGACAGACCGTGCAGCAAGAATATGGCCAGCCTTGGAAATTCTTTCCGCTAAAACATCGCCAGATTTATCGTCAGCGGTTGTTCGCGTATCTGATATCGTCAAAACAGCGATACGGATCGGAATAAACTTTAGGGTTTTGTCGATACCGGCCATGGAGTCGCCTCGGCAGCTTTCGTTTCTGGGGCATCCATAGCAACATAAGACGGCCATCGGCCTTGAACGATATCTTCTTTCGAAGGAGATTTTTGCCCCAACTTAGCTTGGTAAATCCAAAAATTTGTTAGTACTTGCTCAACGAAGTCTCGAGTCTCACTTCGCGGTAGCGATTCAATAAATAATAAAGGATCACCGCCATGACGGATACTTGAATGCCATCTTTTTGCTGCTCCAGGGCCGGCATTGTATGCCGCCGCTAGAAGAAATAAATCTCCGCCTACTGGAGGTGTTTCAAGAAGATGTTCAACATACGACTGACCCAAGTCTAAATTAAACCCTGGATCATCGAGAGATTCAGGATCGTAATTGGCTACTCCAGTTCGCTTAGCTATCGATTTAGCCGTCGCAGGCATCAGTTGCATCAATCCCCTTGCCCCTACTTTACTACGAGCTTCGGGTCGAAAGGCCGACTCCTGCCGCATCAGAGCAAACAAGAGCGCTTTATCGACTACAAAACCTTTGCGCGGACGATATGGCGGTACAGGGTAAGCCAATACATCACCGAGACCACTGCCCCGTAGATTTGTCGATTGCCCCATGTGCAATGAAACAGCCGGCATACCTGCCTTTTCGATAACCATTGCCAGAGGAGAAAGCAAATCTGCAGGTGCCTCGTTCGCCAGCATCCGTAATTCTTTTTCGGCACGATCTTTCTGGCCGATCTGCAGAAGCGCCAGAGCGCGAGCAGCTCGAGAAGAGCTCACTAAGCTCGACATATCTCCTGAGCTTTGGGTATCAACAATAAGAGTTAACCCCATGTCCAAACCTAATTGGTGGCGAGCCAATTGGCCGTACAAAGTGCGCGGGTAATTTGCCGCCTGCTTTAAGTACTGCGTCACTTCTGATTGATGATTGCGTTTATTTGCTGAGCGTGCCGCCCAGTATGAGGCCGCGGCACGATTCCACATTGATAACGACTGACGGTCCGCCACAACAGCGAAACGAGCTTGAGCTTCCTCATAGTTCTTCTGACGCCAAGCAGTAAGACCGGTAACCCAATGTGCCAACGGGACAGCTGTCTGCGAACGAGATATAACTGCTGAAGCAATTTCACGAGAACGGCGATCATCTCCCTCTAGAAACGCAGCAAAAGCAATTCGCGACTGCCAAAAATCAATCTCATGAGGAGTAAAAATATTTAAATTCTCTGCACTTTTAAGTGTTTCTTGTGCACCCTCAATCCATCCACGCCCCAAACGTTCTTGCATTTTAGAAACTGAAGATGCAGCGAGTTTTTCTACAGCGGGTTTTCGCGGTGGTGCAGCCGGAGCCATTTCTAATGATGGCAACTCATCACGGCCATCTGTTAGCCAAATCCGTCCGGTCGGCTGCACCAAAGCCGTAGCTTTATTTCCTCGACGCTTAAGGGCAAGGTCATAGATCTGCCGGGAATCTGGGAGCTCCGCGTACTTATCCATCCACCCGGCTAGCTCTAAATATGAGCTCCGATAGTTGGCGTTAAGATAGCGTTGAGCATAAACATGACCTTTGAGTCTTTGATCTTGAATAGTCGCAATAACTTTATCTGCAGACTTGAAGTCACCCTTATCCTGCAACACAAAAACTGAACGATACCTTTCAGCATCTACTGCCGTCAGAACCACCGGTATGTCATCAGATAAGGATGGGCTTTTATTTAATTTGTATGGATTTGGCGTACTAGCTGCGCCTGCCTCATCACTTAGACGGACAAGGGGCTTGCTAGCCTCAAGATCAAGGGCAGCAGGCGTCGTTTCAATGGATGACTTAGCCTGAGGGGGCGTCGGCACATCATCTATATCCACAAGGGTTGAGTCTGAACCACAGCCAGAAAGCGTTAAGGTGGCCGCGGAAATTGCTATGCTAACTGCACGAACAAATTTAATCACGCGATCTCTCTTGAGCCAACGCGGGGAGGCGGATCGTTATCTGACTCTGGCACCCCTGGCAAGAAGTGGAAATTCCTGCCCCTCAACCATTTGAAATGATTGGCTGTTCCTCATTTAATTTTCGCTTCAAAGCCAGAAGATCACGCCAGGCGAGTCGCTTATGTGATGGCTGCCTAAGGAGGTATGCAGGATGAAATAGGGCCGTCGCAGGAATAGATTCGGTTAACAAGGGTGTTTTATAATCAAACCATTGGCCTCTTAATTTATTAATTCCCTCAGTACGCTCTAATAAAGCTTTAGCGGCAGCACCGCCGACCAACACAAGAATGCGTGGGTTTACCAGTTCAATATGTCGTTGGATAAAAGGCAAACAAGCTGCAACTTCAGATGCCGATGGCGTTCTATTACCTGGCGGACGCCAGTAGATATGGTTTGTAATATAAAACGTCGATCTATCACGACCTATATATGTCAGCATTTCATCTAGCAAGCGACCTGATACACCAACGAAAGGTTTGCCTTGGCGATCCTCGTCTGCACCAGGCGCCTCGCCAACGAACATCAAACCTGAATCGGGATTACCATCACCGAATACTAGATTTGTAGCGGTCTTTTTAAGGGCGCACCCTTCAAAAGCTTCCAAGGCTTGTCTGAGACTTTGCAAACTATCTGCGTTATTAGCCATCTCACGCGCGACAGTTTCCACCGCTGTTTCGATGCCGGAGGATTTTTCGGGGACAATAAGTGACGTATTTGGCGTGCTTCTCGGGGATTCCTGTACGGCTTTATCCAATGCCTTCAGAAGCGGCTCAAAGGACTGAGAATCTTCGGCATTTGGCGCCAGGATCGCCACTGACTTGGCAAGCGGTTCTTGCGACGCGGAAAAGCGATTAACCGGGGCATCACTTACAGCCTCGTCAACACCAATCTCCAATTGCCATTCCAGGGCTGTAAGGCTTGATTTTCGATCCACCTACACCGACCTTAGCGTTTAGTTTCAGACCATCTCTTTTCGACTTTGGCCCGATGCTATATCAATAGCAAGTAATCCATTAAAGGTTGCAAAGAATATGCCACGCGAAACCATGGAATTTGACGTCGTTATTGTGGGGGCCGGTCCGGCTGGGCTTTCGGCTGCCATTCGACTTCGCCAATTAGCAGCAACGCTACGTCGGGATATTTCAGTATGTGTCGTTGAAAAAGCTGCCGAGGTCGGGGGCCATATATTGTCTGGTGCGGTTATCGAAACCCGTGCTTTGGATGAATTGTTTCCCGATTGGAAAAATCGCAACGCACCTTTGAACTGTCCAGTAGCGAAGGAAAAGTTCTTATTCCTCACCAAAGATAAATCCTTTGCCTGGCCGCATTTTCTTCTGCCGTCTTCACTAAAAAACCACGGCAATTACATTGTTAGCTTAGGAAACGTCGTGCGTTGGCTCGGTGCCGAAGCCGAATCTCTCGGCGTAGAAATTTACCCTGGTTTTGCAGCGGCCACCATTAACTATGACGATAAAGGGCAGGTCGCAGGCATCATTACCGGTGATATGGGCATTAATAAAGACGGAACTCAAAGTAATCAATATCAACCAGGGATGGCTCTTAAAGCCCGCTACACATTATTTGCTGAAGGGTGCCGCGGTCACCTTGGCAAAGAACTCATCAACCGATTTTCTCTTGATCGGCACGCCGACCCGCAAACCTATGGCATTGGCATTAAAGAATTGTGGGAAATCGATCCTTCCCAGCATCAACAAGGACTTATCCTGCATACGGTTGGCTGGCCGCTATCTCAAGATACTTATGGAGGATCTTTTCTTTATCATTTGGAAAACAATCAAGTTGCCGTTGGATTTGTTGTCGGTCTTGATTATACCAATCCCTACCTCTCGCCATTCGAAGAATTTCAACGCTATAAAACGCACCCAGCTATTCGGAGCACATTTAAGGGTGGTCGCCGTATTTCCTATGGAGCACGCGCTCTCAATGAAGGCGGTTTCCAATCTCTCCCAGAACTAATTTTTCCCGGCGGCGCACTTATCGGTTGCGAGGCTGGGACATTAAATATGCCAAAAATCAAAGGGACTCATACGGCTATGAAATCCGGCATGCTGGCTGCTGAAGCTGTTGCCGAAGCCTTAACTCAAGAGAACCCCTCTCCTCTTCTTGAGGGATATTCTCAGTCATTTCGAAAATCATGGATTTGGAAAGAACTCTATGCGGCGCGAAACGTAAGGCCAGGGTTTCACAAAGGTCTCATTGCCGGAACAATTCTCGCGGGCATTGACCAAATGGTCTTCCGCGGCAAAGCTCCTTGGACCCTGCGCACCCGCAGGCCTGATCACGAATCTTTGCGCCGGGCGGGAGCTTCTAAACCTATCGTCTACCCCAAGCCTGATGGTACGTTAACTTTTGACCGCTTATCTTCGGTTTATGTATCAAACACTAACCATGACGAGAACCAACCCTGTCATCTCAAGCTTAAAAATCCCGAGATACCTATAAAAATCAACCTACCTCTGTACGATGAGCCCGCCCAGAGATACTGTCCAGCCGGCGTTTATGAAATTGTTCAAGACTCGACAAACATTCCCAAGCTTCAAATTAACGCGCAGAATTGCGTTCATTGCAAAACATGTGACATTAAGGATCCGAAGCAGAACATCGATTGGGTGCCTCCCCATGGAGGGGAAGGCCCCAACTACCCGAATATGTAGAAATTTTGTATCAGACTTCTAGATTGCGTATTCACCTTTAGCTTTTAAGGGCCCCAATGGCTTCTCCTAACAATTCCAAGCTTTTCACTTTCTCGCGCTACGCGCTTATTTACGGCTTGGCTACCACTGCCTTGGCTAGCCTTATCGGCTGCGAATCAAACAAGCTAAGCTTGCTTACTGATGAAGCGCAGCCCGTGAATAAGCTCAGCTTATCCGGGGCCTATCTTGCTAGGGGCCACGCGCGTGGAATGGGAGACCACTACACAGCTGCGCAATTCTTAGAACCTGCACTGGCGGCGACACCGAACGATGTGATCATGCTTCGCCATGGCATGGTTCATAATATTGATTCCCGAAATTATAATCGCGCACGTGAGATCGCGCTGCGCGCTATCAAAATTGATCCAACATCGCCAGAGGCCAATATACATCTAGCCGTCGATGCCGTTATTAAAAATGATATCCCAACAGCCACAGCTCGAATTACTGCAATGTCGAATGAAGGCGTGTACCGTTATGCGCGGCCTATGCTTCTATCGTGGCTTTATCGATTAAGTGGGAATAAACCCGCGGCGGACAAAACTCTTGCTCCTTTGAAAAGCGAAGAAGTCAAAGCTTTGTATTCCTTACATACCGGTTTAATGGCAGAGCTAGACGGGAACAAAGCGGCGGCAGAAAGCGCGTATGAAGCTACTTTAACGGCATTACCCCAAACTCCTGTCCGTATCATGCAGACAGTCGGGAGTTATTTTGCCCGCAACGGCAAGGTCGAACGGGCGCGTAAACTTTATACTGATTTTGCACGAAATACCGCCGAAAGTGTCACTGCCCTAGCCCTTCTAGCTGAGCTTGATTTACCGCCTGCGCAGATACAAACACCCGTTAAAACACCAAAGGACGGCTTCGCAGAAGCCCTTTATCATTTGGCTTTTCTTTTAGATCAAAACCGTGGCTATGAGCTTGGGTTAGTTTTTGCGAATGAAGCAGTGCGGGTGCGACCTAACTTTGATGCCGCTCAAAGTTTGATTGGCGACATGCTTGAAAGCGACCAGCGGTATGCTCAGGCCATTATTACTTTTGAGCAGATTGAGCCCCGCTCACCTCTATATTGGAATAGCCGCCTCCGCGTTGCCCGTAATTATGAAGACTTAGGCCTTATCGAGTTCGCGATCGGTCAGTTTCGGTCTATGAGCGAGGAACGCCCGGAACGTATCGATGCGCTGATGGAATTAGGTGGATTATTGCGACAAAAAGAACGCTTTGCGGAGGCCGCAACTATCTATGATCAAGCGGTTAGTCGCATCGCAAAGCATGAGCAACCATATCATTGGGCTCTATATTACTCACGCGGCATTGCTGAAGAGCGGTCAAAGCAATGGGATAAAGCTGAAGCTGATTTTTTAAAAGCCCTTGAGCTTCTTCCAGATCAACCCTATGTACTCAATTATCTTGGTTACAGCTGGGTTGATCGAAATCTTAATCTTGATCGCGGACTTGGCATGGTCAAGAAAGCCGCTGAACTGCGGCCCAATGATGGATTCATTATTGATAGTTTAGGCTGGGCTTATTATCGCCTTAGTAAATATCCCGAAGCAGTAACCGAACTCGAACGAGCGATTTCATTGCAACCCGAGGATCCCACAATCAACGACCATCTTGGCGATGCATACTGGCAGGTTGGAAGACAGCGCGAAGCCCGCTTCCAATGGGAGCGCGCCCTTAATCTCGGTGCCGATGCGGACCAACGACCAACAATTGAAATTAAACTTCGAGAGGGCATGTCGTCGTCGCTCATGAAAAAGAAAGACGGCAATGGCTAAGTAGCCGTAAGTACCCGCTACTCTCACAAGAGACATCCTGCAGAATGATCACCCTTAATGAAATTCGCGTCGCAGCACCGGCAAAACTGAACCTATATCTTCATGTTACCGACCGCCGCGCTGATGGGTATCATGAGCTCGATAGTTTGGTTTGCTTTGCAGATATCCACGACACCATCATTGTGCGTCCCAGTGATCAATTGACCTTTCATATTTCGGGACCTTACGGCGATCTTCTTCAAGAAAGCGCTGGCGCTACCGGACTTCCGGAAAATCTTGTCATTCGCGCCGCAAGGCGATTGGCCGAACTTACCGGCCGCGTGCCACACGTCCATCTTGAGTTGATTAAAAGATTACCGATTGCCTCGGGCATTGGTGGGGGATCTGCCGACGCCGCCGCAACCCTAAAAGCTTTATGCCGTTTATGGGGAATTACGCCTTCACCCGCGGAGCTTCATACCTTGGCGCAAAAGCTTGGTGCAGACGTGCCTGTATGTCTTGCCGGTAAGTCTGCCTACATGGGCGGTATTGGCGAAGTATTGGAGAGCGTACCTCCCCTACCAAAACTCGGCCTTATCCTTATAAATCCTGGAATTCCCCTGGAAACACCACCGGTTTTTAAGGCACGGACGGGGCCTTTCTCTCATCCGGCGCGATTTAGTGCAGCTCCGAAGACCCCCGAAGAGTTCATCAATCTTCTTCATGCCCGCCATAACGATCTTATGCCCCCGGCCATAAGATTGGCGCCTGTTATTGCTACGGTCTTAGAAGAGCTTAAAGTCACCACAAAGTGCCTTCTGGCCCGTATGTCCGGTAGCGGCGCGACTTGTTTTGGCCTTTATCGTAATATTTCTGAGGCTGAAACCGCCGCAAAAGCCTTGAAATCAAGCCATCCTCAGTGGTGGATCGCCCCTGGCCAGCTTGTCCACGACTGCGACAAAATAATACCCGCCTAAATTTACAAAGATAGGGTTGAGCCAAATCGCACAAGCGGTTAACGTCGCGCACCTTTACCACAAAGGAACAAGAGGATTGGGGCGTCGCCAAGTGGTAAGGCACCGGATTTTGATTCCGGCATCCGCAGGTTCGAATCCTGCCGCCCCAGCCATCCGTTTTTCTTATAGCTCTGGCTTGACTAGCAGAAACAGATTTTAGTTATCACAGTGTAATTTAGAATTCCTAAGGCTGTGGCACTTTTAATCAGACGATTACGTTCTGTATTTAAAACAACCGCCCCCCATTCGGCACTGTCTTATCAACGCCGACCAAAACCACGGCGCCGGCTTGATCTGGGAAACCAAGCACCAACACCTCCGAGATTAGCGGGCCAATCTGCTTTGGGGGAAAATTAATAACTGCGGCAACCTGCCGGCCGACAAGATCTTCAATTTTATAGTGAACTGTAATCTGCGCCGAGCTTTGACGAATACCAATCCCTGCACCAAAGTCGATTTTTAGTTTGAATGCCGGTTTGCGCGCCTGGGGAAAAGGCTCGGCAGCGACTATGGTGCCAATACGAATATCTACTCGCGCAAAATCATCATATGAAATGGTTTCAACCATAACGCCTCGCGGCAATTATATCAGGACTATTTAAGACTATAATAACGCCGATACCACTCGATAAACCGAGGTATGCCCTCTTCGATAGTCGTGCGCGGAACATAACCTAAATCCCGCTGGCTCGCCTCGATATTCGCATAGGTTTTTGGCACGTCACCCGGTTGCATGGGTAGCAGATCAAGAACGGCTTTTTTCCCGATCGCCCTTTCAAGTACGCCAATAAAATCCAGCAATTTTTCCGGGTGATTATTTCCGAGATTATAAATTTTGCCCTGCCGCTCGGCCGAAGAAGGGGGATGATCTAAGGCAGAAATAACACCTTTGACAATATCATCAATGTAGGTGAAATCGCGTTCCATCTTCCCATGATTGAACACAGGGATCTTTTCCCCAGCATAGATTTTTGTGGCGAAGATATAAGCAGCCATGTCCGGACGGCCCCAGGGGCCATAAACCGTAAAAAACCTCAATCCCGTTTGGGGGATACCGTAAAGATGTGCATAAGAATGGCTCATAAGCTCACAAGATCTTTTGCTAAAGGCATAGAGTGATAAAGGATCATCAACCCTATCTTCTACGGCAAAAGGCACCTTAGTATTACCGCCATAAACAGAAGACGAGCTAGCATAAACAAGGTGCTTAAACTTTGGTGTGCGGCGACATGCTTCTAAAATAGAAAGATGCCCCTCAATATTACTGCGCACATAAGCCAAAGGATTCTGTAACGAGTAACGAACGCCTGCTTGGGCCGCCAGATGAACTACCGAGTCGATATCAGGATGGGCCGCGAATAACTGTTTTACTGCCTCCGCATCAATTATATCCAGACAATGAAACGAGAAACCTTTGCGGCTCTGCAATTGATCTAGGCGCGCTTGCTTGAGTTTCGGATCATAATAATCATTAAGATTATCAAGTCCGATTACAGACGTGCCTCGATCAAGAAGCGCTGTCGTAACATGAAAGCCGACAAAGCCTGCCGCGCCGGTGACGAGAACCGTCATGCCGTTCCTATTATCCTCAAAAAATGATGGAGTTTACACCCCAGATAACCTGCCTGACGATATAACCTCTTGTGCGTCTGAGTTCACCTTTAATTATTGATATTTCATCATTTGGCCCTTAACCCACAGCCGATGTGGTTGAACCATAAGCAATCGGAGGCATTTTCCTTAATAGTCTTGATTAAATGGACGAAATAGGTCAGTATATGTTACCTATTTAAAACGCAATGAATGCGGGTAAAAGTGGGACTGTAATATCATGACACTGGCCGCAGTAAGCCTTCAGGATAAATACACGCTGGAATCGGGTCGTATTTATCTGACAGGAACTCAAGCGCTTGTCCGTTTGCCCCTCATGCAATACGCACGCGATAAAGCCGCAGGTTTGACGCCCGGTTGTTTTATTTCTGGTTATCGAGGGTCACCTTTAGGTGGTTTGGATCAAGCGCTCTGGAGTGCTAAAAAATATCTTGAAAAGGCCAATGCGCATTTTCAGCCCGGGATCAATGAAGATCTTGGTTTCACAGCGATTTGGGGTAGTCAGCAAACGCCCCTTTTTCCCACAGCTAAAGTCGATGGGGTCTTCGCCTTAGGTTACGCCAAAGGCCCTGGCATTGATCGCTCAGGAGATGTTTTACGGCATGGTAATTTTGCTGGTTCAGCGCGGCATGGCGGCGTTGTTATTCTTGCAGGCGATGACCACACTTGCAAATCATCTACCACCGCGCATCAAACAGAGTTTGCCTTTGTCGATGCGATGATACCCGTGATCAACCCCGCAGGTGTGCAAGAGTTTTTGGATCTTGGCCTCCATGGGTGGGCGATGAGCCGCTACTCCGGTTGCTGGACGGCCTTCAAAACGGTCGCAGAGACAGTTGATACCTCCGCTTCTGTATTTGTTGATCCGCATCGTTTGACTATTCAGCTACCGCAAGATTTTGCTTTGCCACCCGGGGGACTAAACATTCGGTGGCCCGACGATCCATTAAGTCAGGAACGCCGACTTCATGAATGGAAGTTGGAAGCCGTTAAGGCCTATACCCGTGCCAATCGCTTGGATCGCATTATTATGGGCGGCCCGCAGCGCCGCTTAGGCATCATTACTTGTGGCAAAAGCTATCTTGATGTTCGCCAAGCTCTGGATGACCTTGGCATAGATGAGCGTCTTGCCAATGAACTGGGCATCTCTGTTTATAAATTAGCCGTGACCTGGCCGATTGAACCACAAGGACTTCGTGCCTTTGCCGAGGGCTTAGAACACATACTGGTAGTCGAAGAAAAACGCGGACTAATCGAAGGCCAAATTAAAGATCTCATGTATCACTGGCCTGCTGATAAAAGGCCACGCGTTACCGGTAAACAGGACGAAATGGGTGCGCCCTTACTGCCCTCTTTTGACGAACTAACCCCAGCCATGATTGCCCGCGCGATTGCCGGTCGCCTACCGGCAGTTCAGACTCTTCCCGCCGTTCAAAAACGTTTGGCTGATATCACCGCCAAAGAACAAGAGCTAGACCACCTTGTTGGCCCAACAGTAAAACGAATTCCTTATTTTTGCTCCGGCTGTCCGCATAATACATCTACCCAAGTTCCCGACGGTAGCCGCGCCTTAGCAGGAATTGGTTGCCACTACATGGTCCAGTGGATGGATCGTAACACCGACACCTTTACTCAAATGGGTGGCGAAGGGGTTACTTGGGTGGGCCAAGCGCCGTTCATGACAGAAAACCATGTTTTTACCAATCTCGGCGACGGCACTTATTATCACTCAGGTCTTCTTGCTCTTCGTCAAGCGGTCGCGGCTAAGGTTAACATCACATACAAAATTCTTTATAATGACGCCGTTGCCATGACGGGCGGCCAGCATGTCGACGGACCTCTTACGCCGGCTCTTATAAGTCTCCAGGTTTATGCCGAAGGTGTCCGGCGGATCGTTCTGGTGTCTGATGATCCGACAAAATATCCCTTAGGTACAGAATGGGCGCCCGGAACAACTTTTCATCACCGAGGGGAACTTGACGGCCTTCAGCGTGAACTGCGGGATTGGCCAGGGGTATCAGTTCTAATCTACGACCAGACTTGTGCAGCCGAGAAACGCCGGCGCCGGAAACGCGGACTATATCCGGATCCGCAAAAGCGCGCCTTTATTAATGCCCGAGTTTGTGAAGGGTGCGGCGATTGCTCTAAAACTTCAAATTGTCTTTCGGTTGTTCCTCAGGAAACGGAATATGGCCGCAAGCGCGCCATTGATCAGTCTTCCTGCAATAAAGATTTTTCTTGTGTCGATGGCTTCTGCCCCAGCTTTGTTACTGTTCACGGCGGAAACCTGCTTAAAGGTAAGGCAGCGCACGTCAAAGAAACTGCCTGGGCCGTTTTACCTGAAGCCACCTTACCAGCTTTGACGGCACAGCCTTATGGAATTCTTGTCACCGGCATTGGTGGCACAGGCGTTGTCACTATAGGTGCGCTTTTGGGTATGGCTGCCCATTTAGAGGGCAAAGGTTGTTCCGTCCTAGATATGGCTGGCTTAGCGCAAAAAGGCGGCGCCGTTACAAGTCATATCCGGATAGGCCGTCAACCTAATGACATCCATGCCGTGCGTATTGCTGCGGGTGGCGCCGATCTTTTACTGGCCTGCGACATGGTGGTCGCCAGCGGCCCCGATGTTCTAGCAAAACTGCAAAAAGGCCGGAGCCGCGCGCTCGTAAATTCTACTATTACGCCCACGGCTGATTTTACCCTGCATCGCGATTTTCATTTTCCTGAAGAAAACATGCGTCAGCGCATTATCGCAGATGCCGACACTGATTTTGTTGCTGCCAGCAGCCTCGCGACTCAACTGATGGGCGACTCTCTTGCGACCAACATGTTTATGCTCGGCTACGCATGGCAGAAGGGCCTTATCCCCTTAAGTCGGAAAGCCATCGAGCGTGCGATCGAAATTAATGGCGCCGCGGTTGGTATGAATCAACGCGCTTTTTTATGGGGCCGCCGTGCCGCAGTTGACCTCGAAAAGGTGCAAAGCATTGGGAGTCCAGCAACCGAAATTTCCACCGTCGTTGAAAGTTTTGAAGATAAGGTGACGCGTAGAATTGTTGATTTAACCTCTTATCAAAGTGCAGCATATGCCCGAAGATATAAAGATTTAGTTATTGCCGCGCAAACAACAGAAACGCACAAGGTATCCGGCAAAATTGGGCTTAGCGATGCCATCGCTCAAAATTACTATAAGTTACTTGCTTACAAAGATGAGTATGAAGTCGCACGGCTTTATACCGACGGGACTTTCCGCAAACGTTTACGCGAAACCTTCAGCGGAAACTATAAGCTTCATTTTCATCTGGCGGCGCCTCTCTTTGCCCCTCGCGATCCAAAGACTGGACAATTGAAGAAAGTCAGTTACGGCCCTTGGATCTATCCTGTATTTAAAATTTTAGCGCGACTCAAAGGCATTCGAGGAAGCTGGCTGGATCCGTTTGGTAAAACTACCGAACGTAAAATGGAACGTCAGCTTATCCTTGATTATGAGATTTTAGTAAAAGAGCTCTTAGAAAATCTCACGCCCGCTAATCATGACATTGCCATAGCGCTGGCATCGCTACCTATGGAAATACGCGGCTATGGGCATATTAAAGAAGATAGTATTATTAAAGTGAAAACGCGAGAAGCCGAACTTCTTCAGGCCTTTCATGCGCCGTCCGCTATTACTGCCGCTGCAGAATAGCTTAGCCCCACAGTTTTGCTTCACTTGGAGATATGACGCTACCGTTATAGCTTAAGCCTGGCTCACGGTCTTTTGCTAATAACAAAGGACCATCCAGATCGGAGAACTGCGCGCCTTGAGCCACAATCAAAGCCGGCGCCATTGAGAGTGACGTCGCTAGCATCGATCCTACCATAATTTGATAGCCATTTTTAATCGCCTCTCTTTTCAGAGTCATGGCTTCGGTCAGACCCCCGGTTTTGTCGAGTTTAATATTGATAGATTCATACTTACCTTGCAAAGACGATAATGTCTCAACCCCATGACAGCTTTCATCCGCACAAATTGCTATTTCGTGTGAAAGATCGCGAAGAATACCATCCGCATCCACCGGAAAAGGCTGCTCAATTAAAACAACCCCTAAATCTCGCAGTTTTGGGATTAAAAAATTATATGATTCTATCGTCCAAGCTTCATTGGCATCTACAATAAGCGCCGCCTTCGGCGCTTGAGCATGCACCGCCCTCACCCGCTCAAGATCATCTCGGTCACCCTTCAGTTTAAGTTTTAAAACAGGGCGATTGGCATTAGATTTTGCGGCAGCACCCATATTATCGGGTGTATCCAAACTTAACGTGTAAGCCGTAATTACGGAATCAAAATGCTTAAGGCCCAATAACTGCCATACCGATAACCCTGCCGCTTTGGCTTCCAGATCCCAGAAAGCACAGTCCAATGCATTACGCGCTGCTCCTGGGGGCAAAACAGTTTGAAGCTCGGCACGAGTTAAGCCAGCAGCGATTTCAGGGGTGAGTTCCTCTAAATCTTTAATAACACCTGCAACAGTTTCACCATAACGACCGTAAGGAACGCACTCTCCTCGTCCCAAAAGTGAACCGTCACGCAATTCGACCGTTACCACTTCGGCAACAGTCTTACTGCCTCGCGATATTGTGAAACTACCCCGAATTGGGAAAGATTCGGCTTTAACGGATAAAAGGGTCATATCTCAACTTAGAGCAATTTATCTCAGGGGTGGTATCCTAATTATAGGATCTGGCGGAACTTTCCTTTATCTCTAGATTTATCTAAGTAGAGGTCGCCGGTTGAGGAGGATTTATGCAGTTTTTCCACAAGCCCTATAGGCCCGGCGCGCTATTTTGTACTTTATTTATTGCCTTTCTCCTTGTTCCAACATTGGGACAGAGCGAGCCTCCACGGCCTGGGCAACAAATCAGTATTATGCCCAGTTCATTGCCACCGCCCCAGGCAGCATCTAGTGGCGCTAATTCATCTGATCATATCAAACGCACCGCCAGTCATGTCGTTACAGTTTTACCCGGATTTCGCGCAAACCTTTTCGCCGAGAATTTAGAAAACCCTCGCCTGCCTTTGACAGCGCCGGACGGTGCTTTACTTTTAGCTGAGTCATCTAGCGGCAAGATTACCCGGCTCTATGATAAAAATGGCGATGGCACTGCCGATGCCGTAGACACCTTCCTGAGCGGCTTTCAGCGTCCTTACGGGCTCGCCATTCGCGAGGGTTATTTATATGTCGCTGACACCCAAGCCGTATGGCGTGTTCCGTATCCTGCCGGCGGGACGCCGCGGCGCATCACACCCGAAGGGGCTCTTGGGGATGCAAGCGGTCATTCGACTCGCAGCCTTGCTATTCACCCGGATGGAACACGTTTCTATGTAGGCATTGGATCACGCGGCAATATCGCTGAAGAAAATGAGCCCCGTGCGACTATACGGGAATTCACTTTTGATAAAGACGGGACCGCAAACCCTGCAACTATTCGCACTTATGCTGCTGGTCTGCGTAATGCGGTTGGGCTCGCCTTCAAGCCGGGAACGACAGAACTCTACGCAACGATTAATGAGCGTGATGGTTTGGGTGACAATCTTGTTCCAGATTATCTAACGCACATTAAAGAAGGCGGGTTTTATGGATGGCCTTATTCTTATATCGGATCCAACCCTCAGCCTGGGTTTGCCGAGCGCAAGCCGGATCTGGTGCGATCAGCGATTGTTCCTGACATGCTTTTTGCGGCGCATTCCGCGCCTTTAGGCATGGTATTTTATGAAGGAAGTTCGTTTCCATCCGACTATAAAGGTGATGCTTTTGTAGCCCTTCATGGATCGTGGAATGCCGCTAAACCCTCAGGTTATGCAGTGGCCCATGTTCCCTTCCGGGATGGCAGGCCCACGGGCACTTACGAAATCTTTGCTGCAGGATTTTGGGTTGAAGGTGATAATCCACCGGTAGTGTGGGGGCGACCTGCGGGCTTGGCAGTTTTACAAGACGGCTCTTTAATTATAGCCGACGATGTTGGTGGAACGCTTTGGCGGGTTAGCTCGGAGAAGAAATAGCCTAATTAGAGGATTCTTTATCGGTCAAGCTGTGACGCTGAATTAATGGCGCCTGAAGGAAACCAAACAGAAGCGTTGCCGGGAAAATCCCAAAGGTTTTCCACATCACCCAATCATCCGTGGAAAGATGCCGCCATATAATTTCATTCGCTGCCGCCATAAACAAAAAGAAAATACCAAAACGAAAAGTTAATTTTCGCCACCCCGCTGAATCAAGCTGCCAGAGATTTCCCATCAACGGCTGCAGCAGCGGTCGTTTAAAAATCAATCCCCCCAAAAGAAGAATAGAAAATATACTATAAATGAGTGTCGGCTTTAGTTTGATGAATGTCTCATTATCATACCATAAGGTAAGCCCACCGAAGACTAAGACAACCACAGCAGTAACAATTGGCATGGGATGTAGGCGCCGCTCGATCCACCAACCAACGCCCAAGCTAATTGCTGTTAATGCCATAAAGGCCGCGGTTGCCGTCATAATGCCGGCGTATCGATAGATCGCAAAAAATAGAATTAAAGGACCGAGATCCAAGGCCAATTTTACAAAGGGGTTTGGCGATGTACGCGTGCTTGATGGCATTATATTTCTCTCTCTTCAAGACCTAGAAGCATGCGGGAAAATTCTGTAGGATCAAATGCCCGCAAATCCTCTGCACTCTCACCAACACCAATCGCATGAATGGGTAATCCGAAGGCCGTTGCAAGAGCCACTATAACGCCCCCTTTCGCAGTCCCATCTAGCTTGGTTATAATGAGGCCTGTTAGATTAACTGCCTTGCGAAAAGTCTCTACCTGGCTAATCGCGTTTTGGCCAATTCCAGCATCCAATACTAGAATTGTATCATGAGGCGCCGTTGCGTCACGTTTAGTAAGGGTGCGTGAAATCTTTTGCAATTCTTCCATGAGATGTAGTTTGTTATGAAGGCGACCCGCCGTATCAATTAACAAAAGCTCTGTACCATTGGCCGCGGCCTGCTCGTGTGCCGAATAGACTAAACCTGCAGGATCCGTTCCTGGAGCGCCGGCAATAACAGGCACCTTTGTTTTTTGACCCCAGATTTGAAGCTGTTCCACCGCGGCAGCACGAAAACTATCTGCAGCGACAAGTGCTACTCGTCGACCACTTTGGGCATAGTGTTGCGCAAGCTTGCCTACTGTCGTGGTTTTCCCACTCCCATTAATTCCGACAATTAACACGGTATGAGGATGATTGGCTGAGTTTATAGTCAAGGGCTTTGCTACGGGCACCAGCAGAGCAGCAATGTCCTCTGCCAAAACTTGGCTTACCTTTTCTGCCGTTACATCCCCTTCAAACTTCTTGGCTGCGATACCCGACACCAGTCGGGCGGCCGTCGACGGACCGAGATCCGCTGCGATAAGAATGTCTTCAAGAGCCTCAAGATCTTCCGAAGTAGCTTTTTTACCTGTGAAGATCCCCTTTATACCCGTGGTAATCTGTTGCGAAGACCGGGAAAGGCCCGATTTGAGTCGCGTAATCCAGGCAAGTGCTTTCATAACTGGACTTGCAGCAGGCTTTTTTCAAATCCGACAATCTTCCCACTTACAACGCCCATCCGGTTTGACTGCGTCAAAACTCGAGCAGGAAGATAGTTCTCGGTCCGGCCTTCACCTGAAGCTTCAATTAGAACGTTAACATGACTACCTATTTGCCGTTCCATACAGTTCTGTAAAGCTTGCGCACCCTTTTCTCGCAACCGCGCTGCACGCTCTTTTATAACTGACCTAGGTAAGGCGGCCATGCGGGCTGCGGGCGTTCCTTCTCTTGCAGAAAAAGGAAACACATGCAGCAGACTGAGGTTACAAGCATCAACTATATCAAGAGTGCGCGCGAAAGCATCGTCGGTTTCTGTGGGAAAACCTGCAATAAAATCTGCCCCCAACACAAGATCCGGCCGCATCGCCTGCGCAGAAGCAGCAAAGGCAATGGCGTCTTTACGTAAGTGCCGACGCTTCATACGCTTTAGAATAAGATCATCACCGGATTGTAGCGATAAATGAAGATGCGGCATTAGACGCGGCTCATTAGCGATCAATTCCCAAAGCGCTTCGTCTTTTGCCGCTTCGGCAACGTCAATCGATGATAGCCGTAAACGTTTTAGTTCGGGCACCTGCACCAGAAGGCGTCGTATCATTTGACCCAGCGACGGTTGACCCGGTAGATCAGTTCCATACCCCGTGATGTCAACACCGGTTAAAACAATTTCAGCGACCTTATTCTCGACTAACCGCTGAACCTGACTAACAATATCGCCTAAAGGAACGCTGCGGTTATTTCCTCTGCCGAATGGAATAATGCAGAAAGTGCACCGATGATCGCACCCTTGCTGAATTTCAATGAAAGATCGCGTTTTTTCAGCAAAACCATCGATCATGTGGGTTGCCGTTTCGCGAACCGTCATGATATCGCCTACCGTAACCCGCGGGCGATCTATCAGCCACGACTCTTGCTGCATTTTTTCTGTATTTCCTAATACACGGTCTATTTCATCCATGGCGGCCCATTTCTCAGGGCTGATTTGTACCGCACAACCGGTTACCATAATGCGCGCTTCCGGCCGTTCGCGGCGAAGCTTGCGAATAGCTTGCCTCGCTTGTCGCTCAGCCTCAGAAGTAACAGCACAGGTATTAATGATTATTGTATCCCTAAGACCAGCGCTTGCTGCCAAGTCTTTCATGACTTGGGATTCATAAGCGTTTAAGCGGCACCCAAAGGTTACCACGTCAATTTTCGGCTGAGTTTCTGCTGATTGGATACAAGTACTTAAGGTTCGGTCCATAATCCCACAAAGCTCACTGCGGCCGGTCCCGTCATCAATACATGACCATTCTCGCGCCAATTTAAAACTAAATTTCCTCCATCCGTACGGACCGTCACATCACGACCCGTCAATCCCCGTCGGGCCGCTGCCACTGCTGCTGCACAAGCACCTGACCCACATGCCTGGGTTAAGCCTGCCCCCCGCTCCCATACGCGAAGACGTAAACAATCTTTTCCTTCAAGACTAGCAACACCTATGTTGGCACGCCCCGGAAAAAAAGGATCATTTTCTAAAAGTGGCCCGAGGCTATGCAGAGGGATATCCTCTGCGTTTGCGACAAAAAAAGTTGCGTGAGGATTTCCCATAGACGTGCCTACGGGGTCACGGAGAATTCCTTGCTGAAGCGGCATATGCAGCGTATCGCATTCCGTAGCTACAGGAATCTCTCGCCAATCTGTCTGAGCCAGCCCCATGTCAACTGTGATCAAACCTTTATCTGCTTTCATCGCGGTCAAGGACCCCGCTTTGGTTTCGATCACAAGATGAGATGCACCCTTTTCATTCATCAACGTTGACGCAACGCAACGGGTCGCATTACCGCACGCCTCGACCTCACTACCATCGGCATTGATGATCCGCATAAAGACATCACCGCCGTTTTGGGGCGGTTCGATAACAATGACCTGGTCACAGCCTATGCCACGCCGACGATCGGCTAAAAGACGAGCTTGCGTAGCCGTAAGCGTAATTGGTGCCTGGCGCCCGTCCAAAACGACGAAGTCGTTCCCAAGGCCATGCATTTTGCTAAAAGCGAGTGGCATCATAGAAAGTTATATGGCCCTTGAATGCCGCGCCGTCCACTCGAATTTACCTATTGGCCGTTAAGGCTTACCATCAGATAAAACCAAGGCATCAATAATGGCTTTGAATATTCCAACCAGCTTTCGCCGAGCTGCCGGATCCATAATCCGCTCAAATTCCAGAGCTAATTTCAGGGTGTCAGGGTTGCTAAGAGGGTCAATTTTGAACTCAGCCCGCTCTTCCGCCGCCCGCCGCGAGGATGATCGCGGAGAGGGTAATCGCTCAAAAAAATAATCCATATCCACATCAAGAGCTTGAGCAATATACCAAAGAACACTGGAGCTTATTCGATTGCTGCCTTTTTCGTATTTTTGGATCTGTTGGTAACTTAGCTCCAATACATATGCTAAGTCTTTTTGCGTCTTACCAAGCATTTTGCGGCGCCATTTGATGCGGCTTCCGACATACCGATCTATAGGGTGTACCGGATCTTCGGCCACATTGCTCTCCCTTCACCCATAAGTTGCAAGAGCTTTATACAGTCAAAACGTGTCCATACACAACTAATGGTTAAACAATAGTTCTAATTTTATAAACGCAAGGGTTGCGGTGCCATACTATGGCACCGCTTTTCAAGGCAAAGCTTAAGATAAATTTGTAAAAAGAGAGATAACGCCACAAATTGTGTGGCAATGAGCCAAATTAAGCGCCGCGATCCAGGGGCTTAAGGCTAAGCCGAACGAAATTATTAATCAGCTCAACAAGATTCCGACGCAAGGATGGGTCACCAATTTTGGACAGGGCAATATTAACGGCACCTGCATCGGGGTCGGCAAGCTTAGCATCTCCAGCGGGATCCAAACCCTGGTAAAACCAAGCAACCGGTATATCCAGAACCATCGCCAAACGGTAAAGCGAGCATGCGGCGATCCTATTCTCGCCCCGCTCATATTTTTGAATTTGCTGATAACTGACACCGAGCCGGGTGGCGACTTCACCTTGGCTCAGATTAAGCTGATGCCGCCGAGTTTTCAGCCGCTCACCCAGGTGAATCAAAACACGTTCATCGTTAAAGCGCATGGATTTCACCTTTACGAACCTAAATCTACCTATAGGCGATTTTAGTATCATCTCAATTCACGCGAGTATTGGCGTACCATAGTTTTTTGACTATCACAAATAGGTTGTCCAAAAAAATTCTCGCTACACGGGAATTAAGCTTGGCCAAACTCGCATTTTCTCAGGTCCCCCCCCCCAAGAACTTGACTTTTCACTAAAAGGCCTTAATTTCCGCCGCTCTAGCAAAAGGCTCTGCCCATTTGCGCCAATCCCCATAGGCCACTTCGGTGTTTATGGGGGCGTCCACCGATCCGCGCGTTGCGCGCATCGGTGTGTTTGGTGCTGGGATCAGGTCATGGCGATTATAACGATGGATTTGGAACACTTAAGACGATGTTCGATAGCCTTTCCGGCAAGTTGACGGGGATTTTTGAACGGTTAACACGTCGCGGTCTTTTGACCGAAGCCGACGTTGATGCTGCATTGCGTGAAATCCGCATTGCGTTGCTAGAGGCCGATGTTGCCCTTGTTGCAGTTAAGCACTTTATGGATGCAGTAAAGCCTAAAGCTATTGGGCAATCTGTTCTGCGATCGATCACGCCGGGCCAAATGGTGATTAAGATCGTTCAAGATGAGCTGGTTGAGCTTCTCGGAGGCGCAGAGCCCACCCCGCTTAGCTTAGCTGCCGTACCCCCGGTTCCGATTTTGATGGTTGGACTGCAAGGCTCAGGCAAGACGACAACCACTGCAAAACTTGCTCGCAGATTACAAAAAAATGATAAGAAAAAAACCTTGGTTGCCTCTTTGGACGTACATCGTCCTGCCGCACAAGAACAACTAGCTGTTCTTGCCCAGCAAGCTGAAATCGTCAGTCTGCCTATCGTTCCTGGTCAAGCGCCGGCTGCGATTGCGCGTCGCGCCATAGAAGCTGGACGCCTAGGCGGCTTCGATGTTGTTATACTTGATACAGCGGGACGCTTAGCGATCGACGAAGTCCTGATGGCCGAAGTTAAGGCGGTTAAGGACACCGTATCCCCCATAGAGACGCTCTTAGTGGCCGACGCCATGACGGGCCAAGACGCGATACGCGTTGCCGAAGCCTTCAACAAAACCTTAGGCCTGACGGGTATTGCTTTAACCCGTCTGGATGGCGATGGTCGTGGCGGTGCCGCATTGTCGATGCGATATGCAACAGGATGCCCCATTAAACTGATCGGCGTCGGCGAAAAGATTGATGATATCGAACCCTTCCACGCTGGCAGAGTTGCCAGCCGAATTTTGGGAATGGGCGATGTTATTAGCTTGGTTGAAAAGGCAGCCGCCTCGATCGAGCAAGAAGATGCAGAAGCAATGGCCGCTAAAATGGCCGAGGGCCGATTTGATCTCGACGACATGGCCAAACAACTAAAGCAAATGCGATCTATGGGTGGTCTTGAAGGCATAATGGCGATGCTGCCCGGTGTAGCCAAAGCAAAAGCTGCAATGGCTACAAATAAAATCAACGACAAAGTGCTACAGCATCAAGAAGCCATTATCTCATCAATGACTCTTAAAGAACGTCATGACCCGCGCATATTAAATGCCTCCCGCAAACGCCGAATTGCGGCAGGATCGGGCACACACGTTCAGGACATTAATAAACTGCTCAAACAATTCGACCAAATGTCCCGCATGATGAAACAAATGAAAAAGCTGGGCCAAAAAGGGCTGATGCGCCAAGGTCTCTCAGCCTTGATGCCGCGTATGCCGGGCCGACACTAATGCAACAAGGACAGATCAAGTACTCATAACTATCTCTTTGAACGCATACATAAAAATCTGAATAGCTCTTTAAGAAAGGAAACATCTATGTCTGTTAAAATTCGTCTTTCCCGTGCTGGCGCCAAAAAACGCCCCTATTATCGCGTTGTTGTTGCGGATACGCGCAGTGCACGCGATGGTCGCTTCATCGAAAAAATAGGCTCTTATAATCCGATGGTTCCACACGATAATCCTGAGCGTATTAAATTCGATGCTGAACGAGTCAAGCATTGGATCGCCAACGGTGCATTGCCAAGCGATCGGGTTGCCCGTTTAATGGCCACTGCAGGCCTTGGCGAAAAACCAGCCTTGCCTAAAGGCCAAACCAAGAAACATTTGCCCCGCGCAAAAACGCAGGAAAAGATGAAAGCTGCTGCTGAAGCCGCTGAAAAAGCCGCTGCCGACAAAGCGCAAGCTGACGCCGCGGCTGCCGCAGCTCCGGCCAGTGAAGAAGCGCCCGCTTCTTAAGTGGCAACACCCAACCAACAGCTCATCTGCGTGGGCGCCATAGCCGGCGCCCACGGAGTCCGCGGCATGGTGCGGGTGAAAAGTTTTACCGCCACGCCTGAAGACCTCGACGCATACGGCGATCTCTGCGATATTTCTACCCAACGACACTTTCGTCTTCGTGTCATGGGAGTTGCACCAGGGAAACGAGCACCAGATGTTTTGCTCGCCCAGATTGATGGTATTACCGATCGAGATGCTGCCGAATCCTTACGCGGACTTCGGCTTTACATACCCCGGTCACGCCTCCCCGAACTCGAGGCTGAAACCTACTATCATGCAGACCTAATAGGGCTTACTGTCATTACCCTTGCAGGGGACAATTTTGGGACAGTTAAGTCGGTTCAAGATTACGGTGCGGGTGAACTACTGGAAATTGAGCGACCAGACCACACCACGCTGTTTTTTCCCTTTACTCATGCAGCCGTTCCTGAGGTTAGTTTGGCCAAAGGACACCTGGTAATTGACCCCAGTGCCCTAGACTTTACTTCAGCGGGCAGGAGTCGCGAGGAAGAACACTAGTCATGTCAACTCCTTGGAAATGCTCAGTTTTAACTCTTTTTCCTGAAATGTTCCCAGGCCCCCTGGGCATCTCTCTCGCTGGGCAAGCTTTAAAAGACGGTCTATGGATGCTGGAAACGGTGGACATTCGCAGTTTTGCGCGCGATAAACACCGCACTGTTGACGATGCGCCCTTTGGCGGTGGGCCAGGAATGGTCATGCGGCCCGATGTTTTGGATGCAGCATTAACGACAGCAATCGCTCAAGCACCCACCGGTGCCGCAGCGATTTACATGTCGCCACGGGGCCAACCACTGACCCAGTCTCGGGTCCGGCAACTGGCGGCAATGCCTGGTATCGTTCTTCTGTGCGGGCGGTATGAAGGTGTAGATCAACGGGTACTTGAAGCCCATGGGATCGAAGAGATCAGTCTCGGCGATTTCATTTTATCGGGCGGCGAGCCAGCGGCTATTGCCTTGCTGGATGCGGTGATCAGACTACTGCCGGGTGTCATGGGTAAGGTGACAAGCGGCGAAGACGAAAGTTTCGAACGGGGTTTACTAGAATACCCTCACTATACGCGGCCCCAAGAGTGGCAAGGCCGCACAGTGCCCGAAGTTCTCACTTCCGGGCATCATGACAAGATCCGCACTTGGCGTCATGACCAAGCAGTGCGGATCACACGAGAACGACGGCCCGATCTATGGCAGCAATACGCTGGCAAAGATCAGCCAAAAGGTAAGAAAGATTAAGTGGCCTTAGGGCCAAAGTTGATTAGTAAGGATAGCGACCATGAACCTGTTACAGCAAATTGAACAAGAGCACATTACCAAGCTTACCAATGAACGGGGCGTACCCGAGTTTCGCCCTGGTGATACGCTGAAGGTTCACATGAAGGTCGTTGAAGGCAACCGTGAGCGGGTGCAGGTTTATGAAGGCCTTTGCATCGCCCGTAAAAACGCGGCCATCAATTCCAACTTCACCGTACGCAAAATTTCTTACGGCGAAGGGGTCGAGCGTATTTTCCCATTGTATAGCCCCCGCATTGAAAAGATCGAAGTCGTGCGTCGCGGCGAAGTACGTCGGGCTAAGCTGTATTATCTGCGTGGCCGTACCGGAAAGTCTGCGCGTATCCGTGAGCGTCAAATGGATCAAATGACCGATGACGGCGCACCTGCAACTGCACCGGTTACCGCAGCTTCACCCAAAAAAGAAGCCAAGAAGGCGAGCTAATCCGATCTTCGGTAATTTCAGAGATCAAACTAAATCTTTAGGGACGTCAGTTTTAGTGAGCGGAGGTGAGCCATCAGCGCCCACCCCGCCAGCTGCAGATCCTCCACGGCGGCGCCCGCCCGAGAAGGAACCTCCTTCCAAAGAAGCGCCTATTAAAGATCCCGCCAAACCACCACCGATTGAAGATCCCTTATCTGATTAATTCGAGTCACCCTCACAATAGAAGGCTGCCCGCATACCACGGCGGCCTTTTTGTTGATGGCTTTACGTATAAACACTACCGGTATTAGCGAAGGTAACGATGGAATATCTGCCTCAAAAATGACGTCTCTATCTCCCTATAAGATTAAATGCACTTTCTTTTTATTTTTCTTAAATGCATTACCTTGGGCAGCTTGCTTCTTACAGCCGCTGGATTTTTTGGCCGTTACAGCACCTATGCCGATCTAACCGCGCATTTTTCTATCTACTATTTTATTATTTTCATCTTTTTGACTTTTATTTTTATCCTTACCAAAAAATGGGCTTGGGTGATGATGGGAACGCTTGGGATTGTTTCAAGCATTATTCCACCAACCCTCGCCTACATCCCAAAATCTGCTAATCCACAAAATGTGGGCCCAGAACTGACCTTCCTGCAATTCAATATAAACTACGCAAATCCCGTACCCGAAAAGATTCAGGCCTGGATTGCGTCCCTCATAGCGCAAGAAGGCAAAGATACTTCCTCCCATGTTCCGGATATTATTCTGTTACAAGAGCTAAGCCCCTACATGGCCAGCGCACTCGCACCCTTGCTTGATAAGCAGAACACTCTTTATCCTTATAAAATCGTCGCCCCTCGCCCAGGTGGGTTTGGCATGGCCCTTTTGAGTCGTCACCCACTTCGTGATACGCGGCGCACCTCGTTTTCTGATTCAACCCCAGAATACACCCTGACAACAGTTACACTACCCGATGGCCAAACACTCCGTCTTTACGAGACTCACACTCTTCCTCCAATTTCATCACAGTACAGTTCAATTCGTAATAACGAACTCATGCAACTCGCCGACATAATTTCAGCAGATACAGAGGCAAATAAAGTTTTTCTAGGTGACTTTAATATTACACCGTACTCAGCATGGTTCCGCGATGTAGAAAGCCGCTCAGGTCTTACGAGCGCCATGAGAGGGTTAGGCCTTCGCGGTTTTGGTAAAGGTACATGGCCCAGCTTCTTACCCGCCTTATTCCGCATTCCAATTGATCATCTGTTCGTCAGTAAGAATATAGTTATTATAAAACGTGACACTGGGGCTAATTTGGGATCAGATCATTTGCCCGTACTGACCGTCATCAAACTCCCTTCATTAACCAAATAAATTTCGGTACTCCTTGCTAAGCGAGAGATAATATATGCCTTTTTCTTTTCATTTTGCCGAACTTTTACCTTTTCTTATTGCATGCTTAGCGCTGAATTTAACGCCAGGCGCTGACATGGCCTACATTACCACTCGCAGCATCACTCAAGGCCGGAGTGGCGGTATTGCTGCAGCTTTCGGTGTGGCCTTGGGATGTCAAATCCATGGCGCTGGAGCCGCTCTGGGTCTCAGTGTTTTGCTAGCGCGGTCAGAATTAGCATTTCTAATCGTAAAATACGTCGGCGTTGCCTATCTTGTTTACCTTGCTATTAAAACTTTGCGGCAGGGCATGGTGACTTTAGCCACAGAAATCCAGCACCCCGCTTCATGGCGGCGGATCTTTATGGAAGGATGTCTTACCAATCTTCTCAATCCTAAGGTTGCGTTGTTTATTCTCGCTTTTTTGCCGCAATTTGCCGACCCGGCCAAAGGCTACGTTGGCTTACAGATTTTCCTCTTGAGTCTTTTATTCAATTGCAGCGGTACGGTCGTGAATATTACTGTCGCTCTCACCGCCGGAACTGCTGGCCGCGCCCTTGCAAACTCCCGACGTTTTGCCGAAATTATGCGGTTGGCAACAGCAAGTGTATTTGCTGCACTTGCTTTAAGACTCGCCCTTCAGCAGCGTCAGTAAGTGTTACCGGCGACCAAAAAGTTTTTCGATGTCACTGCGTTTCAGTTCGACGTAGGTCGGGCGGCCATGGTTGCATTGGCCGGAATGAGGTGTCGCTTCCATTTGGCGCAACAAGGCGTTCATTTCATCAGCGTTTAGCCGCCGTCCTGCGCGTACCGATCCGTGACAAGCCATCGTCCCGCATACTTCCTCTAGTTTCTCTTTGAGAGAAAGATGATCGCCTAACTCCGCTAGTTCTTCTGCTAAATCGCGCACCAGCGCCTGCCCGTCCGTAGTCCCAAGCAAAGCCGGCATTTCGCGCACCAATACGGCACCGCCACCAAATGGTTCAATGATAAGCCCTAACTCGGCCAGCTCCTCACTTCGTTCAATGAGACGGCGCGCCGCGTTTTCATCCAGCTCGACCACTTCCGGAATAAGCAATCCCTGCCGGGTGACCTCGCCACTTTCAAGAGCAGTCTTCATCTTCTCATAAACCAAACGCTCATGTGCGGCGTGCTGATCAACGATAACAATACCATCCGACGTCTGAGCAACAATGTAGGTTTCATGCACCTGAGCGCGCGCAGCACCTAAGGGAAAGTCTTCTCCGGACTTTGATTCAGCGATTGCCTCGACACGACCCGCCGGCTTAGCCGGGGCCAGCAACCCTTGCCCTTCTGGCGCCTGAAAAGCAGCTGCAGCTTCTCGTGCCACGCGTGACGGCGTTGAGAAATTATGTCCGAATGAAAATGTCGTTGCTTGTGAAGAAATCTCAGACAAAGGGCGCGCTGCACCCAAAGCCGCCGCCGCAACCGTAGTAGAAGCCCGATGACCTGCTGCGGCCAAGGCATGTTTGAGAGCCCCTACAATCAATCCTCGCACCAAGCCGGCATCACGAAATCGAACCTCCGCTTTGGCAGGATGAACATTAACATCCACCTCTTCGGGTGGTAGCTCGAGAAACAATGCCAACATAGGATGACGATCCCGCGCCAAGAAATCCTGGTAAGCTCCGCGCACGGCACCATGGAGAAGTTTATCACGAACAGGCCTTCCCCCGACAAAGAGGTACTGACCCGCCGTCGTTGGCCGATTAAGGGTTGGCAATCCTGCAAACCCATACAGCCTGATTTCATCACGGACCGCATCAATGGCCAAAGCATTGTCGGCAAAATCATTTTTGAGTACCGCGCCTAATCGAATAAGGCGGCCTTGCTCGCCGTTCCCAGCAACGGGCAGTCGCAACAGAACTTTCTCATCGTCACTTAAAGTAAAGGCGATTGAGGGATGCGCCATAGCCAATCGTTCGACGGTATCTTTTGTTGCTTCGCGTTCGCTGCGTGCCGATTTCATAAATTTGAGGCGCGCAGGCGTTGCATAAAAAAGATCCCGTACTTCAACCCGCGTACCAGCAGACAATGCAGCGGGGCGCACCTCGCTTTTCGCTCCACCCTCAACCATGATAGACCAGGCCGTATCGGCATTGGCGGGGCGTGACACGAGACTAAGTCGGGCTACCGCACCAATCGACGGCAAGGCCTCCCCCCGAAAACCTAGGCTGTTAATGCGAACTAAATCATCATCAGGGAGCTTGGATGTCGCGTGACGCTCGACAGCCAACTTTAAATCATCAATGCCCATGCCACGGCCATCATCACTGACAGCGATCATCGCCCGACCGCCATCACGCAAGCTTATGTCGATTCGCCGCGCGCCGGCATCGATAGAATTTTCAACCAATTCCTTTACCGCTGAGGCAGGTCGCTCTACGACCTCACCAGCGGCGATGCGATTAACTAAGGTTTCCGGCAAACGGCGGATGTGAGCCACAGTTATGCCTTCATTTCAGCTAGATATTGGCGTGTAAGAATTTTTCCTTCTTCTACGGCTGGCTGATCAAAGGCATCTATGCCCATCAGCTGCGCCGCAATGATTGTCTCTAACATAAAATGCATGAGTAACGCACCGAGGGTTTGCTCATTCAGATTATCAAGATAAAACACGCGGGTCGGCCGCCCATTTTTTATCAAGGTCGCGGCGGTAGCTCGCTGCTCTGCGTCCATTAAGTCGCCGAGAGTGTGTCCCTTTAGATAATCAAGCGAAGCATCATTTGACGCAGCAAGCTTTGGACCGCTATTCGCAACACTTAACATCACTAATGAGAATAATTTATCTTTTGGACCACCAAGATAGAGTTGCACTTGACTGTGCTGATCAACTGTTCCTAAGGCATCAATAGGCGTTGATCCCTGGCCCTGTTTTCCCACGCTTTCTGCCCAAAGCTGCCGATACCACCGAGAGAAGCTGGTGAGGCGATCAATATAAGGCATCAGCACTGTCATGGGTTTGCCAGTTTCCATAGCAGCAACGGCTAAGGCCGCCCCTTCAGCCGGTGGTGATATTGGGTGATTGAGTGCGGCATCCAAAACCGTCTTAGCACCTGCCCGAACGGCTTTAATATCTAATCCAGCAATCACCGCCGGCAGTAGACCTACAACCGACAGGACAGAGAACCTACCGCCCACTTTGGGATCATGCTCCAACATATCTACTTTATGTGCAGCCATTAAACGACGAAGTGCATTGTCATTGGGCTCGGTGATCGCAACAGCTTGGGTCGCCATCTTGTCGACGCCAATCCATGGCAGCAGGCTTAGGACCTGCGCCAAGGTCTCGGCTGTTCCGCCAGATTTCGAAATAATGATCAGACCTGTGCGGGCGGGATTAAGCCTTGCCTTTAAATTATCAAAGCTATGGGGATCAACATTATCAATAAATCGCACTGCGGGTCGGCCCGGTTTAGGGCCAAAACCACAGTCTGCTAAGGCCAATAAAGTTTGCCCTCCTAAAGTTGAGCCGCCCGTTCCTAAAACCAGAACCTGATCGAACTGCCCCCCTAAGAATCGACTTGCCACCGCCTCTATCTGAGCCAGGTCATCTTGACGTTGGGGAAGATGAAGCAGCGGCAAACTACCTTTATCATGCCATGACTTTATCACCAGAATTGCTTTGGCTAGATCTTCACGTCGCCGATTAAAGGCTTCTTGGAAAGACCCCTTACCTTGATGGCTACCCGGAAAACATCCGGACACATCATGGCGATAGAAAAGAGAAGAAGTCATAGATACTCACATTTTTTGAGATTATGTTAGACTTTAGCAAAGCCCTCTCGAGTCGCCCAAGCTCCTTTTCATGCTCAAAATTTGAACTAATATAGAATAGTCTCTGCGCTTGTCTTTATTTGGTTTTTTTAAAAGATTAAGACTAAACAAAAACAATTGTTTTAAGAACATCATGTTTCACCTTGGTGTTTTAGGGGAGTTTTATCCGGCTTAACCCGCAGAAAACATGGGGTTTTGGGAATTTGCGAACGATTCTTAGTTGTAAATCTGCCACAGTTTTCCTTAAAGTCGAAAGATTAGGCGGAAAAGCATTGCTTGGTTAAGTCCTGTCACCCATCATCCGCTCAATTAATCTTTAGGATCAAATGAGGGGACCGCGATTATGGCCAATCAAAGCAGAACAATGGCTGGGATTACAAAATCCCTACTTTTAGGGACTACAGCGCTTGCCGCCGCCGCCGTAGCACCGGTTGCTCAAGCTGCGGACCCCTTAAAGCTTTCTTTGGGTGGTTTTGCTGAGTATTACTTGGTTGCGCGTTCACAACGTGCGCTGAACGATGACGGCGCGGGTAATTCGCAAAAGGGCCGTGGATTTTCGATGTACTGGGAAGATGCGGAGATTTGGTTCTCGGCCTCAACCCAGTTGGACAACGGTGTGACCGTCTCTTATCGGATGGAACTAGAGACACGTAATGTCGATTCAAGTGGTATCGACAGTGATAGTAATATTAATAACAGCTCAACCAGCCGGACTCACTTCCGGGATCAGCATCAAATTGCCTTTACAGGTGGATTTGGCCGATTTGAACTTGGCGACACCGATGGCGCCGCCAACTCAATGAACTATGCTGCCCCTTGGGTCACCAAGATCGGCGTCGTTGACGGAACTGATCTTTTGATCAACCCCGTCGACAATACTGCGGGCATTGGCACGAAAAGCGGTGAATTTAACCGTAACAACCGAATCAACTACTTCACGCCACGTTTTGCACCTGGCTTCCAGTTTGGTGTGTCGTTTGCGCCTGAAGCAGGTTCGACGGGTCGTGGTAA